>ENA-ORCM01000419-ORCM01000419.1-human-gut-metagenome-genome-assembly--contig:-NODE-419-length-41505-cov-10.186251_pt1 | contig 41505 bp, 41 predicted proteins | sample MGYA00242906_ERZ507928 | MGnify/ENA primary metagenome ERZ507928 (study PRJEB26167, sample SAMN06115497) | human gut metagenome | host: Homo sapiens | place: China:Shanxi | collected 2015-05-07...
GTCCTTGCACGATAAAATCAGGTGAATGATGAAACGGACGATTTGGATAGGCATCTTATTGCTGTGCATCGGTATCGTCCACCCTGTTTCATAATTTCAGGTTCATCAAGGCTTAATTCATTCATTTCAGGCATTACGATTCCGTATCCTGTTTCTTCAACATCATTTAATGCCTTGTTAAATCTTTCATATTGCTTTTTCATTTGAACAAGTGTAATAAATTGGCTCATCATATCTTTTTCGTCGTTTATTACAACATTACAGCTTTCAGATAAAATTTTATAAAAATAACTGTTATCAACATATATTTTCATATTCACTTTACCTGTTGATAAATTCAAGGAATTTATGTTTATTGAGTCAACATATTCGTTTTCTTTTATCTTTTCGGCAAATACACCAACGCTTCTTACATTGCCTATAATACTTGTGTTTTCTTTAATAGATGTATAAATGGATGATTTAAGATAATTATCACTTTGAAGATTATTTATCCAAGAAGGATAATTGATACCCACACTGCAAACAGGAAATTCATATAAAATATCTGTCAAAATATCATTTATTTCCTGTTCTGTCATTTCGAGGCAGTTTACAGGTACAACCGGTACACCGTATTTTTCTGTAAGCGAAGTGCAAAGCGCTATTGATGACGGAGATTTTGGATTATCGGTATTCATCAATACTATAAAAGGTTTATCAAGTGCTTTTAATTCATCAATTACCCTTTCCTCTGCTTCCTCATATTCATCACGCGGAATTGATGTAATTGTACCGTCTGTTGTAACAACCAAGCCTATTGTTGAATGTTCGGTAATGACTTTTTTAGTGCCGATTTCAGCCGCCATATTAAACGGTATTTCCTCATCATACCAAGGTGTTTTTACCATTCTTGGCTGTTCTTCTTCAATATAGCCCACGGAACTCGGCACAATATATCCCACACAGTCTATCAGTCGAACTCGCATATTGATATTATCATTCATATTAAGTTCAACAGCTTCTTCAGGAATAAACTTAGGTTCGGTAGTCATAATAGTTCTGCCGGCAGCCGATTGCGGCAATTCGTCCATAGCTCTTTGCTTCACATATTCATCGCTGATATTAGGAATCACAAGCGTATCCATAAAACGCTTAATAAAAGTTGATTTTCCGCTTCTTACAGGCCCTACAACACCAATATAAATATCTCCGCCTGTTCTTTTGGAAATATCACTGTAAATATCATTATACATAATTATACCCTCACATTCCCGGAACAAGCAATACTCGTCTGGTATCAATAATATCCGATGTTAATTCGTTTTCTTCCATAATAAGTTTTGAGTCGGTTGAAAAGCTTTTTGCAATATCCCACACACTTTCATTCTGCCTTGCAAAATAAAGTGTTAATTCCGGCGAATTTTTATCATCAAGCATTTCATCGGCTGAAATATCAGTAATGTATTCAAGTGAACTTTCTTTGTATAAAAAGGCGGTGTAATCAATATTAAGCCTTAAATTTATTTTATTTGTATTACTGATAACAAAATCATAATTCACCAAGCTTACACCGGCTTCGCCGCTCATTTCAATATCATTCAGCTTTAATGAATATGTTTCCTCTTTTTCAAAATAGCAAAGTTCGGATGATTCATCCAAATAAAAGTATCTTAACAAAACACTGCAATTTAAAGTAGATGAAACGATGTTATATTTCGTAATTTGTGCGTTTAAATCTACTATTTCAACAACACTTTTTTCGTTTTCAAAACTTAATTCAAAACTTTTAGAATCAAAATAATAAATCGGATTTAATTTCAGCGTGATTTTTTCGGTTTGACTTACTGTTTTAAAATGCGGAATGTATGAATCTATCGAAAAGCTCTCTTTTTCAACAGAATAAATTTTATAATTAAGTGCTATTCTGCCAACCGCTTCAATATCGCAAAGCAAATTATTTTCATTAACTTTCGGCTTAATATAAAGCTGGCATACCTTTGCATCTACTACCGAATAATCATTATCAACACAATTTGCTATATCAATAATTCTGCTTACAGAAAATGAATACTTGATTTTATCAATATTGTCATTTTCATCACAATAAACCACCGATATTTCATTATCAATTTTAACAAGCATTTTATCTTTGATTATTTTTTTATCACTGACTACCGTATCAAGATATGTATTTACAATATTTTTGATTTGGCTGTCATTTTTAGGTAATGTAAAAGATTCATCAAAATCTACCGAGCATACACCGGTTGATTTGATATTCAGTATTTCTTCTTCATCACTGCGTATAAAAGCATTTTCGCATTGTGAAAGCGAGTGTGTACATCTTTTGCAAAAAATGTTAATTTGAGCGTTTAAGGCGGTGTGAACATCAATTCTGCGCTGATTTACAAGTCTGCTGTTTGAATAGGCAGTAAATACATTCACATCTGCAAAATCAGGATAATCACACGATGTAATATCAAACTTTTTTGAAAACTCTTCTTCAAATATATTAGAAAGTGTAGAGCCGTCAGCTGTTTTATACATAATCGTGATTATACTTTTGCCGTAAATAATTATTGATGATGAAGATAAATTATAATCTGCCACAACATTTTTAACGCAGCATTTAATCAATTTTTCAACATCATCAAGATATTGCGGCAAATTAAGCTGATAATCAATATCAAAGCTTTCGTTTATTCTTTCCTTTGTTTCATTACAGTTCATTTCTTTAAATTCTTTGCTTAGCTCCATTACGAATCTCCTTTTCAGTTTCTAACAATACATATGCTTCTTTTCAAAACGATATTACAAAGCTTATTCATTTTTCGTTTGACAAACTGAAAAGTATATGTTATCTTTTAATCAGAGGTAATTACTATGACTAATCTAATTGCAAAAGTAAACAACGCGCAGATGTATAGCCAGCCGAAGCATTATGCTTGGGCTTATTTGCGTTGTGTTCAATAGCGGTAATTAGATTTTTATAACATAAATTAAACTGCTGACGAACACCGATGTTTGTCAGCAGTTATTTTTTTAGGAGGTATTTAAATGGTTATCAAAATTGAAATTTATGAACTTTTAAAAGCATTTAGTATGCAAAAGAAATGTTTTAAACCTATATATGAAAAATATTACGATGAAACAAGCCCCTGCAAAGAGTCATTTGCAAAATTTGTATCAAGAACAACAAAGTCGAGTTTTCAAATGTATTGGATAATTGACAATAGCACAAAAGTAGGTCAAATTTGGATTGCAACTAAAAACGATACAGCAAAACTTGCAAGATTGTTTGTGCTTCCAAAATATCAAAATAAAGGCTATGCAACAAAAGCAATTATTGATATATAAAAACTATATTCACAATATTATCATTGGCAACTCGATACAATTAAAGAGGAAAAGAAAAATGTTCACCTATATCAAAAACTCGGATATAAACCCAACGGAAAAGAAAAAATTATCAACAATAAAATGACAATAACTGAATTTGAAAAGGAGATAAATAATGAAAGAAGTAATTGAATTTTATAATAAATATGACGAAGATAACAGATTAAAAAGCAAAACGCATTTACCGGAATATCTAATAACTATGAAATACATAAAAAGGTACCTGACACCTAATTCGAAAATTCTTGAAATAGGTGCAGGTACCGGCAGATATTCGATTGCGCTTGCAGATATTGGATATGATATAACAAGTGTTGAGCTTGTCCCACATAATATAGAAATACTTAAATCAAAGATTAAAACAGAACATAAAATCAAAGTTTTTGAGGGTAACGCTTGTGATTTATCTTTTATTGAGGATAATACTTACGATATAGTTTTATTACTCGGTCCGATGTATCACTTATTTAATGATAATGACAAGCACAAGGCATTAAGCGAAGCAATAAGAGTTACCAAGAAAGGCGGCGTTATATATTCTGCATATTGCAATAATGACACCTGCGTATATAAGCTATTTTATAATAAAAAAATTATGCAGTACATTAAAGATGAGAGGATTGATGAAGATTTTCATACAGTATCATCACCAGATGAAATATTTGAATTATACAGAAAAAGCGATATTGACAAGCTAATGAAAAATTATGATGTAACAAGACTGCATTTTGTAGGTGTAGATATGCTGTCATATTTATATTCAAACAAATTAAATTTGCTAAATAAAAAAGAATTTGAAGAATATATTAAGTTCTTATCAGCCATATGTGAGCGTGAAGATTTAGTTGGTTTTTCACAGCATATGCTTGATGTTTTCAAGAAAAATTAAACTGCAATTTATCTCATATTTTTAATTTTTTCTTTTGTGGACTCATAAATTTCTACAACCTTAAATTTAGGTGAATAAGTATTTGACACAAGCTTCATTTCATCCTCGTTCAAATAATCGTTCATTGACTCTGTACAGGCTGATAAGCAAACGCTTGGAAATACAATACACCACCAATTATGTCCTTTTGCTTCACCCAATTCTATTTTTAATGAATTATACTTCCCTGCCGGCAATGTAAAATCATCATACACCCTTGTTTTAAAGTATTCTTTCACAACACTTACAACAACTTTATAATCAATACCGATTGATTTAAGATACTCATTACACATTTCTGTAATTTCCTTGCGATTATTTTTGGCATTGCTAATCGCCTCATCTAATGTTTTGCCGCCGATAACATCCTTTGAATTTTCAAGAATGAAGTTTTTAAGCATAAGTTTTGTGTTTTGGTCCTCGGTTGAATTTGAATTAGCAAGAATGTGAAGTCTAAATACTTTATTACTAATATCTTCGCTCGTTTTAACTGCCGCAACAACAGGCTGTGCAATTCCTAAAATTATTGTAAAAGTAAGAAATAAAGGGATAAATATTTTATTGAATTTCAAAAGAAAAACCTACCTTTCAAACAAATGATTGGTAGGTTTTTACATTTTTATTCAACTTTAGCAAATTTTTCTCCGATTTCTTTAAGCAGATATTTACCGTTGCTAAGCTGCGTAAGCTTATCCTGAAGTAAAGAAACCGTATTTTCCCTAATACTAAAAATAACGGTAACACTGTCTGTAAATTCGCTGTTTTCAATATTAGCCGAAAATTCATTAAGTAATATATTTAACCTGTCATAAAAGCTGTAATCAACACTCACGCTAATAACTTTGCAAGGTGCCATAGTTATTATATGCCCTGCGTCAACCGCAATTTTGGAAGCGTGTGAATATGCCCGAATTAAACCGCCGGCACCAAGCAAAGTACCGCCAAAATATCTTGTAACCACCACGCAGGTATCAACAATTCCCTCTTTAAGTAAAACATCAAGAGTAGGTACACCGGCAGTGCCGCTCGGCTCACCGTCATCACTTGAACGCTGAATATTATTATCCCTTAATACATATGCAGATACATTATGTGTAGCATCCCAATGTTTTGATTTAATTGCGTTTATGAATTCAGTTGCTTCCTCCTGCGTTTTAACAGGTTTAACATAACCTATAAAACGCGATTTCTTTTCAATGAATTCATCCTTACTTTCAAATTCAACTGTTTTATACTCTTTCATCTTTCACCGATAAAAAACAAGGCAACGATATAATACCGTTGCCTTCATTTTTCAGATTAGCCTTTTTTTGCATATCTCTTATTGAATCTGTCTACACGACCGCCTGTATCAACAAGCTTCTGCTTACCGGTATAAAACGGGTGGCACTTTGAACAGATGTCAACCTTCAATTCGCTCTTTGTGCTCTTAGTTTCATAAGTTGCACCACAAGCACATTTAACTGTGCAAGTATCATAGTTTGGATGGATGCCGTCCTTCATTTATTTTCACCTCTTTACTGGTTTTCTTCATTACGCTTTGATATATTACCACAAGCTGTGGTAAATTGCAAGCTTTTTTTAAAATTATTTATATATGCACTCTTTTTCTAAATAAAATGAATATAACATAACTTCTTTAACGGGCATTTTAAGCGTTTTTTCAATTGCGTATTTATAAAAAGTTAACTGCTTTTTATATCTTTCCAAAAGCTCATTTTCATCATTTACTCTGTCGGTTTTATAATCGACAAGCACAAGCTGGCCGCTTTCTTCAAAAACGCAGTCAGCAATACCCTGAACTAAAATCTTATCATCAAAATCAATACCGTATACTTCATTTGCACTTAAAAAAGTTGATACTTTGATTTCACGGTATAATTTATCTGAATTAAACATTCTTTTTGCAAGCGGCGAATTAAAAAACGAAGCAAGTCTTTTTTTATCAAGACTTTTTCCCTGCTCTTCTGTTATAAATCCGCCGGATACAAGGTTTTCAATTTCTATATCAATATTATCTTTAGCCAAATTATAATTACAAAACTGCATAAATGTATGCATCGCAGTACCGCGCATTGCAGGTGTCATTTCAGCCTTATTCATAAATGCAGGCTTTGAAGAAGTAATATATTCAAAATTAGTATCGCTGTCATCAAGTGAAGACGCCGTCATTTTAGATGTAACATTTGATAAAGGCAAATAATCGTATTTATAAGAAAGTTTTTCAGCTATTTCTTTAACTGTACCCTCTTGATATTCGGCTTTTTCAGGTTTGATTTCATCATCTTCGAAGCCTTCCGATTTATCAATATCAATACTCATATCAAAATCGGCAGGATTGGCAAATAATCTGCACCCTGCAAGTTCCCGCAGCTGCCATGCATTTTGATGAAAAAGTGAGCAAAGCAAAATAATATCCGCATCACTTTTACAGGACTTCACTGCATACGGTGTGATTTCACCGTCAATCAGTTTGGAATAAAGCGTTTGCATTTTCCTTTCAATATTCTGGCAGGAAATAAATGTAATAAACTGCTCTTTTGCCCTTGTCATAGCAACATATAAAACACGCAAGTTTTCACTCATCAACTCATTTGCGCTTTTAGATTTAATTACAGAATACGGAATAGATTGAATATTATACATTCTTTCTTCATTATGAACCTTTAGTCCAAATCCGTAAACGGTATTGATTAAAAGATTTTCTGTCAGTTCACCGGTATTATAATTTCTTGCAGCCCCGGCCAAAACGCATATCGGAAATTCAAGGCCTTTTGAATGGTGAACAGTCATAATCGTTACCGCGTCATCCTTGCCCGATACAATTGATTTTGAGTCAATACCTTTATCGGTATCTATAATCTTATCAATATATCTTATAAAAGATGTAAGGCCGATATTAACTCCGCTGTCAAATTTCTGAGCAAATGAAATTAAAGCAAGTATATTTTGATACCTTTGCTCACCATTGCCCATAGCGTTAATAAAAGCTACTATCCCCTTATTCTCAACCAAATATCTGATAAAATTAGAAACAGACATTGTAACACTGAGCTTTTTAAGATTTTTTATATCTTCAAGAAAATTTAATACTTTTTCATTTTGTGAATTAACAACAGAAAAATAAAAATTCTTCCGCTTATTTTCAATCCTGATTTGAGCAAGCTCGTCTGCCGTAAAGGCATAGACAGGCGACATCATTGTAGAAAGAAGTGAAATATCTTTAGTTGGGTTATCAATAGTTCTGAGCAAAGATAAAATCAATTTTATCTCATTATTTTCAAACAGATTGCTTGAATTATCACATTGAACGGGAATTGACATATCCGTAAACACTTCAACATAAGAGTCAACATGATTTTTCATACTTCGAAACAGTATTGCAAAATCGCTGTATCTTATATCTCGGTATTCATCACCGTCTTTTATTTGCTCTTTTGAATCTATCTTTTTTCTAATCAGCTTGGCAATTTGCATTGCTTCGCGTGTATCTGTTTCTTCGCCCTTTGCACCGTCTAAAATATGTATCTGTGCACTCGGAATATCATTTTTCTTATAATCAGCACCAAAATTCAATCTGTTTTGGGCATCATAATCAAGCTCGCCTACCCTTTCACTCATTACTTTTGAAAAGATAAAATTAACATATTCGCATATACCCTTTGAACTTCTGAAATTTTTGTCTAATATTATTTTTGAACTTTTTTCATTGTCATTTGGGTTATAATCGGTATAAAGTTTTGAAGGTATCTGCTTTCAAAAAGATGATCCTCGATAGCTCAATGGTAGAGCACTCGGCTGTTAACCGAGTTGTTGTAGGTTCGAGCCCTACTCGGGGAGTTTTCCTATTTTGGGATATTTTCCGGAGACGGGACATATAATAAATCAATGGCTCCATGGTCAAGCGGTTAAGACATCGCCCTTTCACGGCGGTAACACGGGTTCAAATCCCGTTGGAGTCACTATATGGCGCAGTAGCCAAGTGGTAAGGCAATGGTCTGCAACACCAGTATGCGCCGGTTCAAATCCGGCCTGCGCCTCTCAAATCCTTGAAACGCTGATGTTTCGAGGATTTTTTTCTATATATAAATACCCAAAATAAAACATAATTACAGTTTAAAAAGTGGAAAAGGAAAACGTATGAATGACAAGGAAAGCATAACAAAAGAATCAATAAAAGAGATCGGGTTTCAAGAGGAAATATATCGTCAATTTGGAGAAAGTAAATTAAAACCGGAGCAGTATTCTGCGCTGGGGCTGGCGTATATCGGTGATGCTGTCTATGATCTGATCATACGGACGTTGGTGCTCCGCAAGGGAAATTACAGTGTAAAGACATTTCATAAAATGACCAGCAGTATCGTTAAGGCGGAATCGCAGGCACGGCTTGTGGAAGCTATAGAGCCGGATCTTACGGAAGAGGAAAACAGAGTTTTTCATCATGGCAGGAATGCAAAGTCAGGAACATCAGCAAAAAATGCATCCATCATTGATTACCGGATAGCCACAGGATTTGAGGCGCTGATCGGATATTTATACCTGAAGGAGCAGATGCCGCGGGTAATTGAACTGATCGCACTGGGACTGGAACGTACGGAACAGTTTGATCAATAATCAATTATTTAAGATGATTCATTAGAGAGAAAGGAAGAATAGATATGAGATACGAGGAGCTTACGATAGAGGGAAGAAATGCAGTGCTGGAGGCATTCCGGGCAGGAAAGACCATTGATAAGGTATTTCTGCTGGATGGATGCCAGGATGGTCCGATCCGGACAATTCTTCGGGAGGCCAAGAAGGTAGATACGATTGTGAATTTTGTAAAAAAGGAACGACTGGATCAGATGTCGGAGACAGGAAAGCACCAGGGAGTTATTGCTTATGCTGCCGCATATGAGTACGGAGCGGTTGACGAGATGCTTGAAGTTGCAGAGAAAAAGGGAGAGGCACCGTTTCTGATCCTTTTGGACAATATTGAGGATCCGCATAATCTGGGTTCTATCATTCGAACAGCCAATCAGGTTGGTGCACACGGTGTCATTATTCCAAAACGGCGTGCGGTTGGTTTGACCGCCACTGTGGCCAAGGCATCTGCCGGAGCAATCAATTATACGCCGGTAGCAAAGGTTACCAATCTGGTCAGAACTATGGAGGAGCTGAAGGAAAAAGGAATGTGGTTTGTCTGTGGTGATATGGGTGGCGAATCCATGTATTCTCTCGACCTGACAGGTCCTATGGGTGTCGTGATTGGAAATGAGGGAGATGGTGTGAGCCGTCTTGTGAAAGAAAATTGTGATTTTGTAGCCAGTATACCGATGTTTGGAGATATTGATTCGCTCAATGCTTCTGTAGCAATGGGTGTGCTTTCGTATGAAATTGTACGTCAGAGATTAAATAAGGCAGGAAAATAATCTTAAGACAGATATATTTGGGAATAGATCATAAAATATAATCTGTTAAAGGGGGAGAAAACCGTAATATTGGTTTGGAGGATGGAAAAGAATGACGGAAAATTTTGAGACAATGCCGGAAGAGGAACTGATCTGCCGGGCGCAGAGTCAGGATCATGCGGCGATTGACGCATTAATGCGCCGGTATAAGGGAATCGTCCGCAAACGTGCGAGATCTTTGTTTATGATCGGTGGAGATCAGGATGATCTGATGCAGGAGGGGATGATTGGTCTATTTAAGGCGATTCAGGACTATGACAGCTCTAAAGAGGCAGTCTTTTCGACATTTGCGGAGCTCTGTATCAGCAGACAGCTTTATTCGGCTGTAAAATCCTCAAACCGCAAGAAAAACATTCCGTTGAATACATATGTATCTATTTATTCACCGGCATATTCAGAGCAGGACGGAGCAGAGGATGGAAGTTTTATGGTGGATCATTCTCTGGAGGCGGCAGAGCTCAGCCCGGAGGAAATATTGATCGATCGGGAAAACGTCCGCAATCTCCGCGAACAGATAGAAACAGCACTAAGTCCATTGGAAAAAAAGGTTTTTGATCTTTATATGGATGGGATGACTTATCAGGAGATCGCAAGGCAGATGAAGAAGGAGCCCAAGTCCATTGATAACGCCCTGCAGCGGATCAAAACGAAAGTAAATAAGGCATTAAAGAAATAGCCGGGCATAGATAAAGAGTAAATAAAGCAATAAAACAGCCGGGCACAGGTATATGATGAATCACGGGCGACGGTAGAAGCAGAGAGATCAACAACTGTGATTGGACGGGACTTCCTCCTCATCAAAACTGGTATCCAGCAGATTTCCTAATAAAATGATTTCTTCATCAGTAATACAGGAGAGCAGAAGCTGGTCTAGCCGGTAGGAAGGATTGATCCTGCGCATACCGCAAGTGGCCAGAATGGTATTGGAAAGAGTGACAAAGCCGTCTATGGCATCCTCTTTGCGGTATCCGGTCAGATTCTGCTGTGTTTCGGAATCATATTTTACAGAATATATGTATTGAATCAGAAGAAGGAGATCGGAACGCTGGATGTTTCGGACTCGGGTCTTCTGTTTTTTTAATTCCTTTGTGATAGTTTTGCGGGCATCCTTTACAGAGAGTGATTTTTGATCCGGATAGTTTCCGTTAAGGAGACGGCAGATCCAGCCGGGACAGGGCTTTTCAGGATCAGACAGCTCCAATGCAGCCCTTGCGCGTTGATAGAGCATCTGACGTTCTTTTTGGACAGACATGGATAAAAGCTCGGAAATATATTTGGAATTTTCCCATTGCATTTCCTCACCGAGAAAATCGGATAACTGCGCAAACATTTCGTGATTCCAGGTGGCGGAGTCTTTTTTATTATTGTGATAAATCTGGTTTAACAGATCGGAAATACGCGCTTTTGGAGCATAGGCGATCACATAAAGATTTTGAATCTCCTTCAGGTCTTCCGGGGACGCAGAAGGAGATTTGCGTCGCTGCATGTTTTTGAGATAACGGCGGATCCGTTCCTTTTCCGTATTCATATGGGAGAGGCTGTTTGCATTTGAGGTTTTCCAGTCTTCATAATCGGTACGCGTCAAAAGCATCTGCAATTCGCCCAGACATTCTTTTTGATAATATTGAAATGCTTCATTGAGCAGGTGAATATAATAGCTGTAGACAGTCATACTATAGCCCTTAAATAGCTCTGCACTTTGACACATCCACAGAAGAAATTCCTGCTGCGGCAAAGATTTTTTCTTTTTATAGGTTTTTTTGAGCAGGTCTGTCTGTGCCGTTTGCAGGGGGCGCAGTTCCTGATCGGTATGTGTTTCAAAGAAATGAACCATAAATTCAAAGCTGTCATAACCAAGCTGATTTTCCAGACAGTACATACAGATCATTTCTTCGTAATCGTTTACCTGCAGATCCCATTGGGAAAGATAATGAAGCAGGTAATCCTGCGTTTCTTCAAGAGAGAAGTGGAGAAAAAGAGCACAGGAAAGAAGCTGCCGGCGGGAAGGAACGGCAAATCCACCGATGCCAAACCAGCGTTGGATCGTCTGGCGGGAAGCAACTTTAAATGATTTGATCTGTTTGTAAAAGTTTAAATAAGCAGTGTGGCGTATTTCGTCCTTTGTATCAGACGGTATCGGATCCGGGGCTTTCGGATTGGATTGAGACGGAGAAATGGAGGGTGTCTGGCCGTAATGATACCATTTCCGGATAAGATAAATATCGGGTCTCTGATAGGCGGTCTTTTGCATTTGTCTGATCATATCAAAGCTTGTGTTCATGGGCTTTTGTATTTCAAAGATATGCTCTTTGTCCTTTCCTTTTTGTTTGGATGCTTTCTGATTTATTACAGACCATCCAGATCTCCGTCAAATCGTTGGTTTCGCTTTAGTGCGGGGGTTTTGCTATTTGTGGAGCGGTTGTTTTTTGGTGTGGGCGTCCTGCTATTTGTGGAGCGGTTGCTATTTGGTGCAGCCGTTGTTTTTTTTGTGGAGCTGCCATTATTTTGCATCGTACTGTTGTTTTTTGTGGAGCTGCCACTATTTTGTATGGTTTTGTTGTTTTTGCCTGGATTACTTTTGGTGGCAGGACGGTCTGTTGCCGTTTTTTTCGTATTTTTACGAGGCTTTGCTGTTGCGTTGCCTTTTGATGGCGGAGGAGTCTGGGTGGCAGCCGGGACGGTGGTAAAGGGAGCTGTCGCTGAGGGGGCTGTGGCGGGAGAAACTGTCCGGGCAGGCGAGACGGTATTCAGGGAGGAGGCATTCTTTGGATGCGTGGAGCCATAGAAATATATTCCGGTGCCGGTCAGAGCCAGTAGCAAAAACAATGCAAGGATCATAAGTTTCCTTCGATGTAAGGAATGAAACTGTTTCTTCTTTACGGACCGGGCAAGATCTGACAGAAGCTTTTCCGTAAAATTTATTTCTGTGGGACGGAATGCTGCAGGCTTTAAGGTGGTATGATCTGAAAGAGGATTTAAGGTATCGTTTGCGCCTGCTCCGTAGAGATCTGCATATAGGAGAGCAATGGAGTCATATCGGTCTTCGATACGGACAGCCAGTCCCTTGGAAATGCAGGCGATTTCATGCTGATTTAATTTGATGCCATCGATCCGCTGCAGGGGAAGCATTTGATCGTCTACATAGCGATTGACAGAATCATCGGGAATGATCCCGGTCACCATGTAATACATTGTGGCACAGATTCCGTAAACATCGGTCCAGGGTCCCTGCTCTCCTACATTGCTGCACTGTTCAATGGGAGCAAAACCACGTTTGAAGATTAAAGTATATTCGGCGTCCTTTGCCTTTTGCGTAAAGCGGGCTGCACCAAAATCAATGAGCTTGAGTTTCCCGTCTTCTGTCAACAAAATATTGTCGGCGCTGATATCCCGATGGAGGATCCCTTTTTCGTGAATTTTGATCAGGCTTTTTAACAGAGGCTTGACCAGAAGAAGCATTTTGTTTCCGGCAATACGACCATGTTCACGAACATAATCTTTAATACTGACTCCTTTCACATATTCCATCACAATGCATGGAATATCGTTTTCGCCGAAAAAATCTCTGGCGGATGCGATACCCTCCAGGTCATAAAGACCTGCGGCGATCTTTGCTTCCTTCAGTGCATCCTCCTGGCCGGTAAAGGAGCTGCGGTGATACACCTTCAGAGCAACAGGAATTCCAAGAGAAAGGTCCTGAGCTTTATATGTGGTGGCAAAGCCACCGCTTCCCAATTCTTCTAATATTTCGTATCGTTCCCGGATAATGTCTCCCGGCCGGAATAGATTCTGTTTGCTGCTCATAAAAGGACACCTCTTGATTGTATATTATAATAAAGTATAAATAGTTACTCTCTGATCTGCAATACGATTTCTTTTGAATAAAAACTTCCATTTGTATTGTACGTTTTTTCTTATGGAAGGTCTGCACCTTGACGGCAATCGTTGCTTTTCGGAAGGTATAGTGCAGGTCAAAGGTTGCTTTCTGCTGTTTGATATTATCGTTTCGCAATTGCAGCAGAGTATATTTTTTTTGGTTTTTGCGAATGTAGATATCGGCATAGCGACCCTGATACCGGCGGAGTTTGATCCGCAGATAACGCTGTCCGTCAGCATTTTTCTTCCGCCGGACGGTCAGTACAGGGGCCATCAGGCGGGCTGTGGCATTTCCGATATCACTGGCAGTTCCATAGATGTTAGAAGAGTTGTGACGGTTATATGGAACGATCTTATAATAATACGTTTGTTCCGGCTTTGTTGTTACATCAATGTAGGTGCTTCGGATGTTCTTTGCTGTTGTGGTCTGGGTGAAATATTTGGACCTCCGGGAGGTGTTCAGGGACACAATAGAACGGAAAGCAGCATTCCGGCTTGTGGCACGATATATCTGATAACCGTCATAAAGCGTGGCGCAGCTCCAGACAATACGGATTCCACCTCGCCGGTCGGCAGTTGTCTTAAGTAATACGGGTTTCGTTTCGGCAGCAGATGACGTTTCTGCAGGCTGTTCGGTTTCGCTGGAGGTTTCCGGACTGGGGGCTAAGGAAATTGACGGTTCCGGCGAAACGACGGAGGGATCCGGAGTGGTCGTTCGAGCCGGTGGCATGGTAACAGGAAGTGGAGAATAGCGTGGATCCGGCACACTCTGAAGGGAGAGAACAGGGTGGCTGCTATCTTCTGTCCATGCGGATGGTTCTTGTGAAAAATAATAATAACCGGACAGGTAATATCGTTCATTATTCTTTTTATTTTCTATCCAGGCATTGAGGCAGGACAGAAGATCCGGATAGCTGTTATAGGAATCATTTCCGATGGTCTGGCTGCTTTCGGAACCTGTCAGCTGTGCTGTTGAGATCACAGCACATTCGGAAGGACTTACCGGGGAAACATCTTCTGAAAGAGGGGTTCCATCCAGAATAGAATAGCCCCAGTAGCCACACAAGGGAAGGGATGACTGGGTGGTATAACAATAGCGGATATTCCGGCTGTATAACAGATCACAACAATATCCGATCAGACCGGCTGTCAGAACCGGACGAAGAGTCTGTGTATCCGAGGAGGAAGCCGGACGATCTATCACAGGAGTAGGGGAGCTTGAAGGGGAAGCGTCGGAGCTGTCATTAGGAATCGGCTGGATCGCAGGGGCTGAGCCATTTTGATCCTGCGTGATCTGACCGCTGTGAAAACAATTTTCCATGGACAGCAGCCCTGTTACATATTCTTCGGAAACACGGCCAAGTAATCCGCCACAGATTGCAAAACGTGTGATCAGATTTGCATCATTATAACTATTATAAATATAGGATATACAATAGCACTGTCCGATCAGACCTCCAATGCCTGCCATCTGATCCTGGATATTTTGCAGATCCGCTGTGATCAGGTCGTTCTGGCTGGCGTATAATTTGCCATATTCAGAAGAAAAAACAAGGGAGCTCAGATTGGCAAGGGAAGCTTCTTTTTCGATGTTAACGATTGTTCCATGGTTGCTGCAGTCCTTTAAATAAGGGACAGCACCCTGACCGATTATACCGCCACCGCGGGAGGATGCCCGGATGGCACCGGAATTTTCGCCGCCGATCACCACTGTCAGAGGGGTTTGATAATTCATATCAACAGGTTCAGACCCGGAATGTTCAAAAAATTCCTCGTCGTAGGAGACGCCAATAATCCCTCCGGCGTAGATCCCGGAAATGGAGGCAGTATTTTCAACATGGTTCATATAAATAGGAAGTGAATTACGATAGTCGGATCGGATGGGAGTGATGGCTGCACTACCCACCAGACCGCCGGCAATGCCTGCGGATGAAATCTCTGTGCTGTTGGTGCAATTTGTCATATAGATCATGGACTCTGCTTTTCCGCAAAGTCCTCCTACGGAGAAGTAAGAATCCTCATCTGTGATCTGTCCGGATGCTTTGCTGTTGACAAAGGCAGTAAGCATCTGTCCGGTGTATGTTCCGGTGAGCATCCCACAGGCTTTAGTGATAAGCCGGTGGGAAGTGCTTTCGTCCTCTGTTTTACCGGTGTGAAGCCGGATGGAGGCATCTACGGTAACATTTTCAAAGGAATCCGACTCGGACTGACCGCAGAGTGCTCCAACGCACTGGTAATCGGTGGCCGAGATAAAGGCATTTTGGATGGAACAGTTTACAATATCACTATTGGAGCTCACGGCAGAAAGTATTCCTAATGAGGAGTTTGCTGTGTTTTTACTTACATCATAATCTGCCGAAATAAAAGCACCATTGATGGTCAGATTTGAAATCCTTGCACCGGACAGACTGGCAAAGAGCCCCCATGCAGTCTGTTTGGAATCTGTGTCCGGAAAGCTCCACAGACCGGTGATCTGATGACCGTTACCATCAAAGGAAGCACAGAATGACCGGGAGCCACTGGGCTTCCAGGGCTTGCCTTGAAAAGAAAAATCACTGACGGTCTGCAGGGAATCATCGGTATAGAAGGTTTCGGAGGCTTCATCATATACGGCGGCAGGCTTTTGATTTTCATAGATCGTAATCTTAGAGGAATCATTCTGACGGTCAAATGTATAATCAGATAAAGCAATATCATTTTCTAAACGAAAAGTATAATTGCTATCTTCATTTAACATACCGATTTGTATATAAGTGTCCAGACGGTTGAGATCATCGAGATTCGAAATGGTGATCGTGGCATTGTCCGGCAATATTTTAGAAAACAGATCCTTTGTAGTGTATGTTTTTTCTACTGCAACAGCAGGAAATGCAGATAATACAGAACCGGAAAAAAGACTTACCGCAAGGATAGAGGCAGTCAATATTTTTGTAATCCTTCTCATAACTTCTCCTCGTTTCGTATATAAGACATTGTTATTTTTTGTAAAAATCTCATCCTTTATTATGCAGGAAATAATATCGTTTTGCAATATCCCTATCAGAGACTCTATGTGCGAAAAAATATAAAAATCAAAAGGACAGCCGGGTTTAGAATAAAAATGCAGATATGAAATGGAAAAAAGCAAGGAAAAAGACACAGGAAAAGGAGGAAGGAACAGATATGATAGCTATTGTTATTATTTTGATCTTAAGTTCGATCATTGGTGGCGTTATCAATGATCATATCACATTTTATGGGAGTCCCTGGTCGGTGAAAATGCAGAAAAAGAAGGCGTATCTGATCGTATTTGTGATTCTCTGGGTGGGGATGAGTTCGATTCAGATGTTTCAGGATGCGGAAAATGACGGGACGAAAAAAAAGACAGAGCAATCTCAGGAAACACAAAATGACGACTCCGATTTGGAGGATGACATTGGGTGGAGCTATGATGACACGGATGCAGATTATGGTGACACGGAAGCAGATTATGATGACCAGGATGAGGAATATGATGATTCCGAAGATGCGGATGGGAATACGTTAGAGGATAAGACCGTTTCTCAGAAAAAATATATTCTGCCCATGAGTTCCAAACGTAAACTGAAAGAAAAAGATTTAAAGAAGCTTGGCGCTAAAAAGCTGAGAATTGCCCGGAATGAGATTTATGCGCGTCACGGCAGAATGTTTCAGGATCAGGAATTACAGGATTATTTTGACCGGAAGGACTGGTATACCCCAAGCATTGCGCCGGAGGACTTTTCGGACGCTGCGGAACTAAGTAAGCTGGAACGCAGAAATATAGCATTTATACAAAAACACGAGTGATTGGGAGAAAAGAATACGTCCGCAGTGGAGAAACTGCGGTTTATGGAAAGGCATGGTGATAAAGATGGCTGATTTTACATTATTTAATAGGACAATATCGATTCCGAATGCATACATTCGATACAGGAATATGCAGCATCGGGCAGGACAGGCAAGCATGCAGGTGATAAAAGAATTTAAACATTGGTATGACCGCTGCTTTGGAATTGAAGCAGTGCTGGAAAAACTGGATGAGGTTGTATATGGATTGATTGACCAATACATCGTCGATGAATTATATGGCAGGCTGGCTTCTATGGAAATATACGATATCTCCAGAGGAGATTATATCAGGCAGTGTGTCGATATGAGTTATCTTGACGAGAGTGTGGAACGGATTGAATATCGAATTATGGAGATCACTCAAGATAAGAATGCCATGAAGGCATACCGGGAGGCAAGAAAGGCATACCGGGGAAAATTTATCGGTGGTGGTTTTGGTATTTCCGGGGCGATCAAAGGAAGCGTAAAGGCGGGCGCTCTGAATGCAACCACAGGAATGGCACATAGTCTGGTAAATACTCTGGGAGATGCCGGAAGTTCCATTGCAGCAGCGGCTAAAAAAGCCGGCTTATATAATTCGGATACGAAGGATTCCCTGGTAATGGGGATCAGGAATTCTATTTTTGAGATTTTCGATAATCATATGAGTCTGGTGAATACATATTATTCCGGATATTATGAGTCCGGTTTTGACGTAGACAGGGCAAGTGCATTATTTGAAAATGCAAAGAAATATCCGGACAAAAGAAAAGATTTACTGATACAGGCAGTTCTTACATGTCCGACACAGTGGATTTTAGATTATATCTTTGATAACTATTCGGAAGAGCGGATGCATGTCTGTAATATTGGAAATTGTTTCTCGGATCTTGAGAGCTACTGGACGCGTTTTGAAAAGGTGTTCCAAAGTGAATATGAAACAGCAAAGCAGCAGGGGCCTCAGGAGGTTGAGGAACTAAAGGAAACAATTTATTATGCTATGCAGGAGTGTGGGGTTGAAGAAAGTGAAGTATATGATCAGATCAATTATGATGAATTGGTTCGCATTACCGAAGAGTATCTGCTGTGCACGGAGGAAGCTGCAATAAAACGGGTTCTTCATAAATTTATGGATTACGATGCACCGGATATACAAAAGAAGCAGGTGATAAAAGAAAAAGGAATCTGGGAAATTGCCGGCCGATATGGTGTCGAATATTCCCAGGAGGATGTTGACAATATATTGAGCAGATATTATTTTGGCGAGGCAAAACAGAATGAAGAAAAGGCCCAGGAGGCAAAAAAACAGATCCGGGTTGTAATGAATGCTTTAAATGTTACGTCAAGTCAGGTGTTTGATCAACTGGAAAAAGACTGTATTGCAAGATTGTGTCCGAATATCACAGAGGCATCGGAGGAAGTTTGTCAAAAAATGACAGAACGCATTGCTGCTTATGATGCATTGGAAGAAAATAAACAGCCATTTGTGGATGAGATCAAAAAACGGATCGATACCATATGGACTCAGGAAGATGCAGCAATATTTGACAAAGTGTATCTTCGCACCAATCTGCATGATGTGGATGAAATCCGTCAGGCAATAGAATTTGTGAAGCAAAAGGGCCGCACGGAAAATGCACAAAAATATATAAATGCTCTGGAGACCTGCAGTGATAAGAATATAAAAACGGCGCAAAAATATCCAAAAAAGATGACAACAATTTATGAGATACTGGGCATCGGTCTGACATTCGCCGGGGTAATCCTGACTTTAATGCACCCAGCGTTTTGCCTGATATTTTTTCTCGGAATTGTTCTGTGGAATGCATATAACCGGAGAGAAAAATACTGGTATCTGCTGACTATTAACGAGACTAATCTGCACAAAGATCTCTTTCTGCCGGATAAAACCAAATAGCTGTTTTTCCAGAGGATTATATTGGAAATATTCAAGAGAAAAGACATAGGAAAATAACAACTTACAACGACAGGGCGATTTGCTAAAATAATAGTAAAGGCGGTGGAAAAAAATGGAAGAAAAACAGGAACCCATACCTGTGTATGCCGGTGTATATGAAGAAATTGCAGAAATTATTGGCAAAGAGCGCATCGAAGAGTTTTATGAACGGTTCAAGGGGCAGCAGTTTGTATTCCCTATGAAGCTTTATTCCAAAGAATATGTAATGCAGGAGATCAGTCATCTTCAGGGGAAAAAGAAGATATCTGATATTGCAAAAAAGTTTGGCTACAGCGAACGGTATGTGCGGAAAATGCTGGCGGAGGCGAATCAAGGTGAGATGTGTGTGGGAGAGGAAAGGGTTTAGATAGAGAACGAAAGGAGAAGAATGCTATTTGACAGGGAGGATATTATATAATGGGATCATTAATAGAAACAAAAGCAGAATATGATGGTTTTGAGGTTGAATATGAAGTTATATCTGATATTGGTACAAGGGTAAAAGATAAACATAGAGAAGAAATAAATCAGGAAATTATATCTCTAGAAGAAAAGATCAAAGAGAATGAAAAAGAAATTTATCAAATAAACTCTCAAATTGATAAATTTACAAATTATGCAGATACATTGGATTATGTTATATCCGTATGTAGTGGTGTTTTGGCAGGAGTAATTGATGTTCTGTGGGGAAAGGATTTTTCCCTTGAAAATGCTAATCAAATTGGAACGCAGAAAATTGAGAAAAAAATAATAAAAGTAGCTCAAAAACATGGATATAAAGGAGAGGGACTTGGAGGTGCTGTAAAGCATTTAGAGGACTCATTTCCAATTGCAGCAGATAAAGTGACCAATGAATTTGGTGGGGGATTGCAGCATCATCTTAGGGATTTTTCACACCATCCAACTCCTGTTGGCTTCTTTTTTTCAATGTTAACTCAGTTTACAAGAAAAGTTTATGGAACTGATACAAAAGGAGGATTGAGAGTTGTACCACTTAAGTCGGATGGCTTGGAGTTAATAGGAAAAAATCTTCCGGAAAAGATTACATTTGGATTCATTAATTGGTTCTTTCATTTAGTGAGTGACATGGCAGGTGCTTCCGGTTCTATTGCCAAGGGAAGTTATGGGACGGGCTTGCCGGGACCATTGGTTTCATTGCTTAAAGAAGTGTCTGCAATACCTATATTTAAACAGGAAAATGAAAAAGGATATAAGGAGTTATCCGTGTGGATATCAAAGCTGTTTAATGGAACACTTATGGATCAAACTGATACAAATGGGAATATTATCAAGTTTGATTTAAGGACGGAAGTTGGTTTTGGCGAATTATTAAAGAATCAAGCAAGACCTGTAATATTAAATGAATGTATTGTAAGAGGTTTTTATTTTTTTAGACATCTTTATGTGGAATTAAAAAAATCTCAGATCAAAAGTATTAAAGAGCTTGATAAAGTTAATTGGAAGAATACAGTACCATTTAAAAATCGAACAATTATTAGAATGTTAACGATATCAGCAGGAACTATGACTGCAATAGACTTAGCATTTGCAACAGTCGAATCGGCGTCAAAATCAGGAGGTGTTCCTCCGGTGTTTTTTGCCAATATGCTGATGAAAGTCAACTTTGTAGGGGTAGGTCGATGCATGATAGCTGTTGGCACGGATGTTAAGATGGGTTATCAACGATCCGAACTTAGGAATCAGAGAATTACAGCATTGAATGAACATTTATTTTTGCTAAATGCAAAAACGTACTATAAACAAGAAAAAATGTGGGTAGCAGCAAAAGAGGCAGGTGAAACAATTGAAGAATCATATAAAAAAATTGATGAAACAACGAAAATATTTGCTGATACATATGTAGATATTAAAGACAGTATGCAGGAAATAAATAAACATATACCGAAGATAGAAGAAAAAAATAAAAATCTTTTATCTGACATGAGTGATATTCTTAAATGGGGGTAATATTATGAAAAATACACAGGATGAAGTGATTGTAGTTGAAAATTTATCGAGTGATCAGGTTCCTAATTTGATAAATGAACAATTTACTAAATTAGAAGTTGTAAAGAATAATGTAGAGAGGGCTACTAGTAAAGCGAGAAAAGCACAGCAACGTGCAGAAGAAGCGAAGAATATTTCACCAGGATTGTTTCACAGAAAAGAAGCTATTGAAGAATTGCAAACAGTTACAGAAGAAATAGCAGATGCACAGATAGCTTCTGCTGAAGCTCAAGAGGTTTCTTTTGAGTATCAGCAAAAACTTGGGGAAATAACAAAATATTTATTTTCACTTGGAGTATCTAATATTGCAACAAATAGAAGCGTTGTTCGTCAGCTTCAACTTAAATTAAGAGATGCCTCTGAAAAGGACCTGGACGAGTTAGCGCGCCAAGAAATTATTGGTGTTGTGAAACAGCTTAAGGCCCAAGAGGATATAATGATCAAACAATCTGCAATGTCAGATATTGTAAAAAGACATGATAAGCGCCTGAATGCGGGAGATGCTAAAGATAAAGAACAGGATGAAGAGATAGGCAGACAGGCAGAGAAGGATAAAGAACATGATAAACGTCTGGATGAGGGAGATGCTAAAGATAAAGAACAGGATGAAGAGATAGCCAGACAGGCAGAGAAGGATAAAGAACAGGATCAACGCTTGGATGCAGGAGATGCTAAAGATAAAGAACAGGATGAAGAGATAGGCAGACAGGCAGAGAAGGATAAAGAACATGATAAACGCTTGGATGCAGGAGATGCTAAAGATAAAGAACAGGATCAAGAGATAGGCAGACAGGCAGAAAAGATAAAAAATTTATTTGAAGATAATCAATCGATTAAACAAAGGTGTACTGTACAAGAGGAAGATATAAAAAAACTTCAGGAGAAAAATATGAAATTAGAGAATTCTCTTAGAGAAATGGATGGATCATTAAGAAAAATGATTGATACAAAATATAATAAATTATTAGGAATTCTAACTTTTGTATTATCTTTGGGAGCTTTTATTCTTTCAATTGTTGGAGTAATGTAGTGCCAAAAAGTATAGATGAAAAGCGGATTAATGAGTTATATAATGGATTGTATGAAGGAAGTTTCGCCTTTTTTAAGCATAAAAATTCAGACTATGACTATGAACTAAAAAAAAGAATTCCATCAACAAGGACAAGAATATAGCAATAATCGGGCTTCTTTTTCTGATAGCAATAATCGTAATGGTGGTAATGATGATAAAAAGACAGATGATCATCCCTTGATCGAAAAGGTAGTTAATGTAGTTAATATTGTAAAGCAACGTAGAAAAAAATCAAATAATGAGCAATAATTTTAGCAGATAGTATGTTTAACTTAACAAAAGGGACACAGGGATGGAGAAAAGATACCATCTAGAGTTTATGCTGAGTCAATATCAGGATAAAATTCAGCGAATGTTGGAAAATGATCCCATTTATATTGAGAGCAAATAAAATATGATAATAATGGAGAAATGCCTATGAAGAAGAAAATTTTATTGGGAGTTGCCGGTGTTTTAGCGGGTGCAGTAGCGGTTGAAAACTGCAAGAAAATTGCTGGAATTGCAAAAATGATGAAAGATATCCATAATTTTGGCTCAGAACAAAGATGTGTTCACTTTGTGAAAGAGGAAAAGGATGGAGAACAGGAGTTATATTAAGAGAACCGGGTTTCAATAATATGAATAAAGGGGCTGATATATTATTGTTAATTTATAATATGTCAGCCCTTTTGTATGATGTGTGCAGAAATAGACGATCTAATTCGCCCCAAATAATTTGATCCGAATGAGAACGTTTGTTTGCGGGCTGGACTACGGTTCTGGAATTTCTCCGTCAAGATACTTTTGAAATTTCTCCTTGGAAACGTGCATTTCAGCAGCTGCAATATCAATAGATATATGTCCAGCTTTGCACAGGGAAACTAAAAGTTCAATGCGTTCCTGTACCCGCCCCTTTTTAATACCTTGTTCTTCTAATCTCTGACCGACACTACACATGGTGGTCACCTCCCTTTTTGAGCCTGTAGGAGCGAGAATTCTCTCGTAGCTATGGTCGCCGCTCATGACGGCGAGCAGCTTGAGAACCTCGTCTACATGCTGAATCGTTCTGGTGTCATCCGGAACGTAATTTTTATTTTTGCGTCACTCTGAAAAGTATCTTGCGACAATGCCAAAATCACTTTCAAACTGGTTGATCTGTTCGTCCGGCAGCCAGGCAATCTCGAAAACATGGACATGGCAGTCGTTGATGTAATCCTCCAGCCCCTCCGGGATGTTTAAAAGTGCCTTTAGGTTGCGAGGCTTTTGCCAGCGTGTTTCTGTTCCAAAATACAGAACCAGAGATATGACTGGTATAATGGTTTGATTATTTAACTGACTGCGATAATTTGCCCCTTCATAACCGAAGATCCGAACCGGCATTTTTGTATCCGGTGTGGTCTGGTTTTCCAGACCGATCAGAGCAATCTGGATATGACCGTCAGTCCATGCTTTCAGGATATCCCGCTCCTGTTCATGGAGTTTTGAGTCATCCGCCTTGTAATGAGACCTGTTTTTGGTGGACTGCAGAGAAGACGGAATGACCCGTTTCTCCCCATGAAACAGAAGCACATTTACAATATCCGCAAAGACATCCTCATAGTCAGCAAGAAGCTTTTCTGAAATATCTTTCTCTCCCAATAAGTCTCCTTTCTTCGGAAGACAGCAAAACGGGAAAGCTATATTTTAGCCTTATTATATGCTGTTTCCGTCTAAAATACAATGACATAATGTACTGTTTTTGATTTGATCACTTGGATAAATTTAAGATTAAAAATGCGTCAATAAAATTAAATTTCAGGTATAGAAAAAAGAAATCCAGATTAGAAAATATCTGACAAACTTTTGAAGGATTATAGCATGGTGGCAGGTAAATGTCGATAAGAAAGTGGATTTTCTGCATAATGCCGAAAAACGAAGTGAAATTTCGCCAATGTGACGAAAATTATAAAATATTTGTTATACTTTTCTCCGATTCAATCGATTCAAATCCTATGTTCTTCATTGACATATTCCCACTATCGTGATATGCTTTGCGTGTTCAGTGATCTATCGGCAGCCCCGCGCTGTAGTGGGGTATGAGATACGGTTTGCTTACGGGTGTGACATCGGTTGTCAATGATACGCCAGTCAGGAAATGGTATCCGGTTTTGCCGGATAGATTGAAAAGGGAATGCAGTGAGATGCTGCAGCAGCCCCCGCTACTGTAAGAAGGATGACTCTTTTAATGAGGCTGACATAACGATGATAACAAATGATCGGACATATTCGTCAGATCAGCTTCAAACCACTGTACTGTATCAGGCGGTATGGGAAGGAAAAGAGGAAGATGATTTCGAGCCAGGAGACCTGCTGGACAGAGACAAAGATAATGCGTTTTGATGGAGAGATCCTCGGAGGGAGGAAAACGACATGGAAACGTTTATTTCTGTGTGGAAATTTTTGACACAGCGATATCGAAGGAATAGAGTCTCTGTACAGTGTTCGGAATGTACAGAGACTGTTTTAATTTATAGGAAAGTTTTAGCTTATTATGTAAATAAAGCATGGGTTTTGATGACCTTGCAGAGCGATAGAAAGGAGGAAGATTGTGAGACAGAGAAATGGGAAATATATTATCGTAGGAATGCTTGTAATATTTGCTGTGATACTGGGCGTGCGTCAGACACATTTTCAATCGGTGGATTCCTATCGTCAGGAGCAGAGACAGCTGGCAAAGGATGTCAGCAGTGATTCCGGGGAAAATGAACTGGAATCTATGTATGATACGTCGTCTCCCGATAGCACGGGAACAGCAGGGGATGATCAGGGGAAAGGGTCAGGAGCAAAACAGGTAACATCGTCAAAGAAACCGAAAATACAAAAGGATCAGGAAGGGCACAAGACATCGGCATCAATGAAACCGTCAGAGATGCCGGAATCAGAAAAGTCCTCCGGATCGCAAAAGAAATCATCAACGAATTCAGCGCAGAAAAAGAAATCATCCAAGAATGGATCCGGAACAAAAACATCGGATAAAAATAAAAGCAACAGAAAACCTTCGAATAAGAAACCGGAGCAAAGCAGCAGTCAGCCATCAGCTTCTTCTGTTGCAGACAATTCTTCACAGAATACTCCGGGCAGCACAGCAGGGCAGGATGGTACGGAGGAAAACAATGGTACTTCGACTCCATCCGAAAGCAGAGAAGATTCTTCCACGGGGTCGTCGGCTACAGGCAAGCCACAGGCGGAACAGATTACCTGTACTATAGAGATTCGCTGTGACAGTCTGGTAGAAAATAAGAAACAGGCACAGCAGAGCATTTGGAAATATATCCCTTCCGACGGTCAGATCCTGGAGAAGGTGTCCGTAAAAGTGGACAAGGGCTCCAGTGTTTATGATGTACTGGAAAAAGCCTGTAAGGCAAAGGGTGTGGCAGTGGATGCAACCTATACGCCAATGTATAAAAGCTACTATATAAAAGGCATTGGAAATATTTATGAGAAACAGGCGGGGGATATGAGCGGCTGGATCTATAAGGTGAACGGTACAGCGCCGAATCGGGGAGCTTCCGCATATAAGGTATCTGATGGAGATGCAATCAGCTGGTATTACACCTGTGACGGAAAGACCACCTGACATCAGTTGGGAGCAAAATACCTTTTGACCCCAATATCATATATTCACACAATTAAGAAAGGAGACAGGCATAGTTATGGAAAGAACTGCTTCAGAATTTTCCAGAAGACATCCGGTTGTAATCTTATGTTATATTCTGCTAAGTGTAATCTGGACAATGACGACAAGACATCCTATGGCTTTGTTTGTCTCTTTTCTTGCATCGGGAATATATTGTGTGATATTGAGGGGTGTCAGACAATGGGCACGGATATTGTTTGCCGGGAGTGGAATTTTGCTTTTTGCAGCAGGGATACTTCCGTTATTTTCCCATAGAGGTGTCACCCCGCTTTTTTATGTCAATGGTCTGGCAGTGACCTGGGAATCTGTATTTTACGGCATTATTATGACGGTAATGCTTTTGGCTGTATTGCAGTGGTGTATGGTGGTGGGATGTCTGATGGACAGCGAGAAGCTGCTGTACCTGACCGGCAGGACGATACCAACCCTTGGATTGATGCTGATGATGATATTCCGGGCTCTTCCGGATATGAGAGATCATTACCGTCAGATACATGAAGCGCAGATCGGATTGGGAAGGAGCGGAAAGAATGCGACATACCGGGGCAGATTACAGAGTTTTCTCCGGGAGCTTTCTATTCTTATTTCATGGTCCCTGGAGGATTCGATCGAAGTATCTGTGTCGATGGAATCAAGGGGATATCAGACCGGGGAAAGAACATTGTTTCACTTGTTTCGCTTTCACAAGGAAGATATCATCTGGTGTCTTTATATGATCCTTGTATTTGGTGGATTGTATGTATGTCAGCTGCGGGGAAATCTGCAGGCGTATTATTTCCCGGAGCTTGCAAGGCAGCCCATCACGCCGGAAACAGGTGCAGCATTAGCAACCGGGAGTCTTGGGATGATCTCGCCGGGGCTATACGATTTGTATTACCGTTGGAATCAGAGAAGAATATGTCCTGAAAATGGGATACAAGGAACGAAAGCATAAAATACAAAGAAAAAGACTTTCGGAAAGGAGGGACAAAAATGGAACAGAATACCGTTTTATCATGCGAACATTTATCCTTCTGCTATCCACGGCAGACTCAGGATGCGATCCACGATATCAGTTTTGTAATGAAAGAATCCGAGTTTGTGGTTCTTTGTGGACAGTCGGGCTGTGGTAAGACAACGCTGCTGCGTCATTTTAAAAAAAATCAGATCCCTTTTGGAACCGGAAGCGGAAGACTTTATTACCGGGGGCAGGATCTGGAGAGGATGAATGACAGGGAATGTGCGGCCCGGATTGGCTATGTGGGCCAAAATCCGGACACACAGCTGGTAACGGATAAGGTATGGCATGAGCTGGCATTTGGTCTGGAAAATTTAGGCGTATCCGGGATACAGATCAGAAGGAGAACCGCTGAAATAGCACAATATTTTGGGATGGAGAGCTGGTTTCGCAAACCGGTATCTGAGCTTTCCGGTGGACAGAAACAGATTTTAAATCTGGCATCAGTAGTCATTATGCAGCCGGACATTCTTTTGCTGGATGAGCCGACGGCGCAGTTAGATCCCATTGGCACAAGGCGTTTTCTGGATACTCTGGGCAGACTCAACAGAGATCTGGGAACGGCAGTCCTATTGTCAGAGCAGCGTCTGGAGGAAGTACTGCCTATGGCAGACCGTGTGTTGATCATGCATCAGGGGCAGCTTCTTGGAGATACGGTTCCGTCACATTGCGGTGATATTCTGGAGAAGTTTGAGAAGGAGCACGGTGAAATGCTTTCCATTGCACCGGCAATGCCGACAGCGGTCAGGGTATGGCAGGCATGTCATAACGAGAAGGAGCAGGAGGCTCCGGTCAGCATCCGTCAGGGCAGAAGCTGGCTGCAGCAGACTGTCCATAAAAGCGGACAGACTGAAAGAGGCAGCGGTCAATATTTCCAAATAGATAACAGCAGGGGAACTCCTGCAGATAAAGCCGGAAGGCAGAAGAAACCACAGGAAAGAGAGAAGACTTTGGATCAGGAGAAAGTGGTTCTGCAGGCAAAGGGGATTTTCTTTGAATATGAAAAGGGCAAAAGAGTGCTGGAGGATTTCTCCATACATGTGCCAAAGGGAAAGATATTTGCCATCATGGGAGGAAACGGTTCCGGCAAATCCACGGCATTAAAAGTGATCATGGGAATTTATAAGGCACGCCGGGGGAAAGTAAGGGCAAGTGGCAGGATACGATATCTCGCACAGAATCCGCGGAGTCTTTTTACTGAGCTTACGGTGGAGGAGGAGCTGACAGTAATGCTTTCTGATTGGCATGACCGGTCTCCTGTGGAAACAATGCTTCGTTATCTGGAGCTGGAGAAGCAGCAGGAACAGAATCCCATGGATCTCAGCGGCGGTCAGCAGCAGCGGCTTGCATTGGGAAAGCTTCTGATGACGGAACCGGATATTCTGCTGTTGGATGAACCAACCAAGGGACTGGATGGAGCCTTTAAGAAAAAGCTGGCAGAGCTGTTAAAAGATCTTTGCCTTAAGGGAAAAAGTATTGTGCTGGTTTCCCATGATATGGATTTTTGTGCACAATATGCAGATATCTGTGGTCTGCTTTTTGATGGGCAGATAATCAGTCAGTCGCCGACAGAGTCCTTTTTCCGGGACAATGTATTTTATACAACACCGGCGGGCAGAATGTCCCAGGGGATTCTGGGAGAATGCTTCCGGACGGAAGATATCATTGCCGCCCTGCAGAAAGCGGGGTGTGGCTGATGAGAGAAGAGAGCCTTAGCCGTATGACAGAGCCGGGAAAGGATGTCTCCGGCCGGCGCAGATTTGATTGGGAGGAGTATCTGGAAGAAAAATCAAAGCGGCGAAGGTGGAATGGTGTACTGCTTTTTGCGGCTATGATCATTCTGCTGTTTGTGTCGGCAGTTCTGCTTGAGGGGAGGCATTATCTTCTGATTGGTTTTGGTGGAGTTGCTTTGGTACTTGTCCTGTTTTTTGGACAGTATGAAAGACGGAAACCCCGTGCCAGAGAAGTAGTTCTTTTGTCCACTCTGACTGCATTATGTGTGGTCATGAATGAAATCTGTGCACATACGATACCTCTTCATGCCGGTACCACGATGGTGGTAATTTGCGGAATTGGTCTGGGACCGGAGGCCGGCTTTCTGATCGGTGCCATGAGCAGACTGGTTTGTAACTTTTTTGATGGTCAGGGGCCATGGACTCCCTGGCAGATGGCTGCCTGGGGGATGGTCGGATATTTATCCGGCCTGGCTTTTAATAAAGTAGAACGCAGAAGGACCGGAGAGACTCTGGCGAGACGCCTTTCCCTGGAGAAGGGCAGAACATTCCGGGTGCTTATGGGACCGGTTCTTAGCGTTTTATTTGCATGGGTGCTTGCTTATATTGTCTTTTTGTTCCGGAATGATCCCGGTGAACAGAGCTTCTTTGGATGGAGGCTTTACTTCTATGGTATTGCGGGACTGGCGGCCGGATGTGTGCTGCAAAGGAAAAAGCTCCCGGTGGATGATATCACGACAACGGTGTTTACGTTTTTTGTGGTGTTTCTGCTATATGGAGGTTTGATGAACTTTGCGGCGATGCTCATGACATATCCGGCAGATTCTTCTGCAGGGGATATCAGCTGGGAGACATTAAAAGCATTATACCTGACAGGGGCACCCTATGACGCGGCGCATGCCGGAACGGCGGCGTTGTGTATGTTCCTTTTTGGGGACAGCATTTTACAAAAACTGGAGCGTATACAAGGGAAATTTGGGATTACACTGTAAACACAGCACAAATGATTGGAGGATTGAAATGAGTAAGAAAAAATGGATGAGCAGTCTTCTGGCAGCCGCCCTGGCATTTACGACAGTATTTAGCACAGGCTCTGCAGTAAAGGCTGACGGGAACAACACTTCTGCGGATAAGATTACGGTCTTTGTGGCAGCAGAAGGAAAAGATGCGGCAGGTAATGAGGTAAATACAGGAAAGCTTCCGGTACAGGTAGAGGAAGGAAGTACAGCAGATGTAGCTTTAAAGGAGGCATTATCTTCCAGAAATATTTCCTGTGATATTGTGGAGAGTTCCTGGGGACCATATTTGAATGGTATTGGAAGTATTACGGCACCGGCGGATTACACGAAAGGTTATTGGTCATTTTATGTAAATGGAGACTATTCACAATACGGAATTGGCCAGACTGTTTTGAAGGATAATGATAAAATAAGCTTTATTTTTGCTTATGGAAATTATGCAACAGCAACCGGCGCAGCTATTTTTGCCGATGATCCTGCTAAAAATCCGGACAGTGCGGCAGCGACAAAGCTCCTTACAAATGCCAAGGCACAGCAGGATGTTCTTGCGGATGCAATTTATCAGCAGATGTTTGGAGATGGAACCGTTTACGGCATTGAGCAGCCAAATGCATTATATGCAGCATTCTCATTGATTCGTGCCGGATACAAGGCAGACGATTATTTCAATAAAATGTATAAAAAGGTAGCTTCCCAGCTTCAGGAACTGAAGGACAAGGGAACCGTTACCGATAACGGTGAGGAAAAAGATTTCGATACACTGGTAGGTGGATATTCAGAATTTGCATATGCAAAGATTGTTCTTTTTGTAACTGCTATGGGGAAAGATGCAAAGGATATCCGTGGTTTTGATCTGATTGAAGCAATGGCAAAGAAGAGCAATTATGCCAATACTGTAGCAGATATGCTTGATGCTACAATGCTTCTTGCATTTGATTCCGGAAATTATCAGCTTCCAACAGGAGATGATTATATTACCAGAGCACAGCTTGTAAAGAACGTAACCGGTCAGGTTGGTACCGCCATCGCAAAGGTTGCCACAGCTTCCACATGGTCTACGGTGGACGATGTGGCAATGCCGCTGCAGGCATTATATCCATATATTTCCGGTGATGACAATGCCGATACAGCCAAGGCAGTTGTCAAAGGAACTCATTTTATGGAGAGCCTGCAGAATCAGAAGGGCGCTTATGCAGCATGGGGTTCTGATAATAATGCATGGTCTCTGGCTCAGGTTATGACTGCTATGGGACAGCTTCGTATCAACCCTTGCGATGAGTCAGATGGAAGCGATTTCATTAAAGAAGGAAAGACCGTTCTTGATGCTGCGTCTGCATTTGTAAATGTCGATGAAAAGACAGTGGATGAAAGTCTGATGGGTTATCAGCCGGAGCAGCTTCTTCGTGGTTTGAATGCAGTGATTCGTGTTATGGAGAATGCAGCTTCTATTTATGATCTCAGTGATGTAACGGCGAATCCGGATCCATCTGAGGAGCCTTCTGCAAGTCCGGACCCATCTGGCGAACCGGATCCGGGTCAGACACCATCTGTAACTCCAAGCCAGACACCTTCCGTAAGTCCGGCAGCATCGACACAGACACCTTCCGTAAGTCCATCTGCACCGGCAGCAACAACACCGGCAGCACCGACACAGACTCCGGCCGTAAGTCCATCTGCACCGGCTAAGACTACAACACCGGCTGTCAAGAAGGTGAAAAAGGTTACAGCTGCGAAGACAAAGGTAACTGTAAAGAAGGGCAAAAAGACAACAATTAAGTGGAATGTAACAACAGCTAAGAATGCATCCATCAAGAAGCTTGTGAAGGTAACCGTAAACAAAAAGACAGTAAAGGTTGTGAAAACATCTGTTCAGAAAAAGAAAGCTACAGTGACACAGGTGACAACAACGGTAAAGGGCATCAAGAAGGGTTCTGCAGTAGTCACCCTGAAGGCCGATGGAAAGAAGAGTAAAGTGAAGGTTATTGTGAAATAAAACAGCTTTTGAAGAGTAAAATGTGAAATAAAACATAAAAAACAAAAAGAAATCCCCGTGGATTACAGGAGATGACATGGACCATAGATCGTAACCAATGGTTCATGTCATCCTGTATTCACGGGGATATGTTATTGTATAAAAATATCTGAGTTACAGATATAGAACTATTTTGTAGTCATAGCATCTGCAAGCTTCTCCATTTCAGGGAGATCGCTGTCCTTCATAACGGAACGGATCGTAACAACAGGCTCTACGATCTCGATATTTTTCATGGTTTCCAGAATAGATTTCATCGTGCGTGCTGCAGTCGGAGCCCAGGAACCGTTTTCCATAATACCGACCTTACGATTCTGATAAGCCTTGCTCTGGAGATGATGAAGGAAATCCTGCATACATGGGAAAACTCCTGCATCATAGCTGGCAGCAGCCAGAATCATACGGTCATAACGGAACGCGTCCTCGATAACCTCTGCCATATCCTCTCTGGCAAGATCGCTCACAACCACCTTTTCGGCACCCTTTTCACGAAGCATTTCGGCAAGCTTTTCTGCAGCCTTTGCCGTATTGCCGTGGATGGAGGCGTATGCTACGAGAATACCCTTATCCTCCGGCTGATAGCTGCTCCAGGTATTGTACAGATCCAGATAATATCCGAGGTTGTCCTTTAAAACCGGACCATGAAGTGGACAGATCGTAGCGATATCCAGCCCGGCAGCCTTTTTGAGAAGTGTCTGTACCGGTGCACCGTATTTGCCGACGATATTGAAATAATATCTGCGGGCTTCACATGCCCAGTCATCCTCGCCCTCTGTCTTGGAAAGGGCACCGAATTTACCGAATCCATCTGCGGAGAAGAGAATCTTTTCCTTTGATTCATAAGTAACCATAACCTCCGGCCAGTGAACCATTGGTGCCATCACGAAGGTCAGAGTATGCTCTCCTAATGAAAGAGTATCGCCTTCTTTGACTGTCAGGGTATGCCCATCCAATGGAATGTTGAAAAACTGTGGAAGCATTGCGAAGGTCTTGGCGTTGCCAACCAGAGTTACATCCGGGAAAAGTTCTACCAGACGTGCGATACTTCCGGAATGATCCGGCTCCAGATGCTGCACGACCAGATAATCTACCTTTCTGCCATTCAGGGTGTCCAGAAGATTCTTTTCCCACTGCTCCATACCGCGGGGATCTACGGTATCCATAACAGCAACTTTTTCATCAAGGATAACATAGGAATTATAAGAAACTCCCTCCGGAACAACATATTGGCTTTCAAAAAGATCGATGGTGGTGTCGTCCACACCAATGTACTTTACGGAATCTGAAATAACTATACTCATAAGTAACCTCGTTTCTGCGCACGGTATATTATTTTAAACGCAGCAGCTGTGCGCCGGATACTGCGTTGTGATCATCAGGGAGACATTGTAATGCTCCAATTGATTTCTATTGTAAAATGAGGCAAATGGTCTGTCAATAGAATTCTTAGTCCAATTTAATTCCCTGTAAAAGCTTTGCAAAAGGGCTGGTATCCTGATCCTTATCTGCACCGTCAGCAGAATATGCTGCAGGGATCTCATAGGATTCTTCCCCGGTATCCGGCTCATCCTCACGGAGAGCTTTGATACTCAGTGAAATACGATCCCCTTCAATCTTCAGGATCTTTGCTTTTACTACCTGTCCCATTTTTAGTTCTTCCTTTGGAGATTTGATAAATTTATTGGTGATCTGGGAAATGTGACAGAGCCCGGTCAGTCCTTCTCCGATATCGATAAATACCCCATAGGATTCCATACGGGTTACCGGTCCCTCCACAAGATCTCCGGTGGTCAGCCGTCCGATATGCTGTGTCTTTTCTGCCAGGGCTCTTTCCTTCTGGATCATTTTGGCAGAGAGTACCAGCTTCTGGATATCCTTTTCTACCGTGATGATCACGGCCTGCACAGTCATTCCGACATAACTTTCCGTGTCCTCCACATAGGTGAGGGCAAGCTGTGAAGCCGGGATAAATGCACGGATTCCACGGACATAACCAACAACGCCGGCAGGGACTGCCTCTGTGATCTTTACGTCAAAAACGGTTCCGTCTGCCATATCCTCTTTTAATTCATCCCATACCAGCACACGGTTTGCTTCTTTTCTGGAAAGAATTACATTACCACTGGCATTTTCCGGGTCCAGTACCATAGCCTGGATCACATCCCCGATGATCATATCCTTTTTAATAGAAAAGGATGGATCGTCGCTGCACTCTTCGATCGGGATAATGCCTTCTGTATAATAATTCAGATCAACCGTTACTTCTGTGTCGGAAACGCCGATCACGGTCACATCCAGAATATCGCCCTCGCGCAATACCTGAAAGGAACGCTCCAGCTCGTTTTCGTAATCCTTCATACTCTTTTCTTCACTCATATAAATCCTCCATTCCGCAGAAATGTTTGTTATAAACTTAAGTGATCAATTCTTTTTCTGTCATTTCTTCCATCCCTTCACCGTCTTCCTGATTGTAGTATAGCGGATTTATGGTGTGTTTACAAGCTGACGGATTGATATGTCACAAAGAAAAAATACCTTACAATATTTCTCCCTCCGTTTTGTATTCTATTGGTTTTGGGGTAAATATTATCCTATTTCAGAACCCGGACAGTGCAGGTTTCTTTTGTGCCATCTTCGGTAAAGGAAATGACAGCAGTTCCTGCACTTCGGGCAGTAAGATTGCCAAGCTGATCTACCTGGACGATATTTGGCTTGTTTGATTTGATCAGTGGTGCATTGCCACTGGAGACCATATAATCGAGTGTACGCGTTTCTCCGGCTTTCATGGTCAGAGAAGTAGAAGATATACGAATGGTTGGAGATTCTACCTCAATCTCGCAGGTTTTGGATACGCCATCCGCTTTGGCGGTAATGATTGTAGTGCCGTGTTTCTGGGCGCACACAAGTCCGTTGTCGTTGACAGTTGCGATGCGGGGACGGCTGGATTTCCATGATGGCTGGATCCCGGAAGATACCTCGGCGGTCAGCTGGATCTGCTGGCATCGAAAAAGTTTTGCATAGATGTGATTCAGTTTGATCACGGGTTTTTTAACCGTAACGCGACAGGTAACCGTGGTTTTTGCTGCTTTGACAGAGATTATGGCAGTACCCGGTTTGCAGGCGGTGATCACGCCATTGCTGTCCACGACGGCAACACCCTTTTTGTTGCTGCGGTAGACAGGACAGGTGCCGTTGGATACAGATGCCCGAAGTGAAAAAATTTCTCCGTTTTCCATGGATATCTGTCTGGTATTTAATGTGATCTTAGGTCTGGAAACTGTTTTTCCTGTGGATCTGGCTGCGGCTTTGCAGGAAACGATGGGAATGCTGAAAAGTCCCAGAAGGATTGACAGTATCGTGAGTATGACGAGAAGATATCGTCGAAATGATAATGAATGTTTCATAGAGAACTCCCTCCTTGCCGGGGGAGAAATATTGTAAAGTGTCTGGAGTATAACACCACGCATTGCAAAGGTCAATAGGGACGTTATATTTTTGGAACATTGCACGAAAATATAAATTTTTTCCAGTAAATATCACGGAAAATTCGGAAATCTCCGGAAACTAATTTGTGCATCATGCTTTTTTGTGGTATAGTTAAAGAGAGTGATGTTCTAATGCATACATGTGTATCAGTATACGAAACATTTGCCGGAGATTTTCAATACATCCGGCATACATATTGCAAAAATGGAGGATAATGACATGGCAAAGATCGAGATGAAGACACCGTTAGTTGAGATGGATGGCGACGAGATGACCAGAATTCTCTGGAAAATGATCAAGGATGAGCTGCTTCTTCCTTTTATTGATCTGAAGACAGAGTATTATGATCTCGGACTGGAGTACCGTAATGAGACAAACGATCAGGTAACGATCGACTCTGCAGAGGCAACCAAAAAGTATGGTGTTGCTGTAAAATGTGCAACGATTACACCGAATGCAGCTCGTATGACAGAGTATAATCTGAAGGAAATGTGGAAGTCTCCAAATGGTACGATCCGTGCAGCGCTGGACGGTACTGTTTTCCGTGCACCAATTCAGGTAAAGGGCATCGAGCCTTGTGTAAAGAACTGGGAAAAGCCGATCACATTGGCACGTCATGCCTATGGAGATGTTTATAAAAATACAGAGATCAAGGTGCCTGGCGCAGGTAAAGCAGAGCTTGTATTTACCGGTGCGGACGGCAAAGAGATTCGTCAGACGATTCAGGAGTTTGACGGACCGGGTATTATTCAGGGTATCCACAATACAGACAAATCCATCACAAGCTTTGCAAAGGCATGCTTTAACTACGCATTGGATACAAAGCAGGATCTGTGGTTTGCAACCAAGGATACGATTTCAAAGATTTATGATCATAATTTTAAAGATATTTTCCAGGATATCTATGATAAGGAATACAAGGACAAATTTGAGGCAGCCGGTATTGAGTATTTCTATACTCTGATCGATGATGCCGTTGCCCGCGTTATGAAGGCAAAGGGTGGATTTATCTGGGCCTGCAAGAACTACGACGGAGATGTTATGAGCGATATGGTTTCCTCTGCATGTGGTTCTCTGGCAATGATGACTTCTGTACTGGTTTCTCCTTCCGGTGTATATGAGTATGAGGCTGCCCATGGAACCGTTCAGAGACATTATTATAAGCATTTGAAGGGCGAGGAGACATCAACAAACTCTGTAGCAACAATCTTTGCATGGACAGGTGCTCTTCGTAAGCGTGGTGAGCTGGACAACATCCCGGAGCTGATGGCATTTGCCGATAAGCTTGAGAAAGCAACACTTTCTACGATTGAGAGTGGAAAGATGACAAAGGATCTGGCACTGATCACCAGTATGAAGGATGTTACGGTATTAAACAGTGAGGGATTTATCAAGGCAGTTCGTGAGTCACTGGAAGCAATGCTGTAACAGGCATTCTTGCATAAAAAACAAAATCATAGAATAGAGATCCGTATGGAAGCAAAAAGCCTCGCAACAGGGGCTTTTTGTTGTTTGATGATGTATATTGTATATACAAGGAATTTAAAATAGATTATAATGATATCGGATTATTAAAACAAAGCATTGTAGAAAAGGAGATGAAGGCTTGCCGGAAATTAGCAGATTTTATGGAATTATTATTAAGATGTTTTTTAAGCCGAAAGAGCATGAACCAAGCCATATACATGCATTATATGGTGAGCATGTAGGTATTTTTGATTTAAGGACTATGGAAATGACAGAGGGGGACTTACCGAAGAGAGCACAGGAACTTGTAAAAGAGTGGCTGCTTCATAATCAGGAAGATTTGTTGGAGATGTGGGAGAGTCAAAATTTGAGAAAATTACCACCATTATAAGCGGTTTTAATGTTTGGAGGGATTCTATGATACCAAAAATAAAAAGTGTAAAACCGTTGGAGAATTTCATTTTATATGTAGTATTTGATGATGGAAAGACGGTTTATTATGATGTGAAAGATGATATTAATACTATTGCTGATTTTCAGGATTTAGAAAGTATACATGGGTTATTCTTACAGGTACAATTAGATCAAAGCAGAACCTGTATTTATTGGAATGATAGAATTGATCTTCCAAGTGATACAATTTATGAATTTGGAAAAGAGAGAATATTAGGGGAACTACAGACCAGGAGGACAACGTAATTATGATAGAATTTGAAAAAGAGGTTACCGGGCTTGTGCCGGATTATGGATTTACTCATGGAGCCAAATTTCATGCGGATGATGTGTTTTCTACGGCGTTTTTACGCCTGTTAAATCCTGCGATTGAGGTGACGCGTGGATTTGATGTTCCAGAGGATTTTGATGGCATTGTATATGACATTGGAAGAGGAAAGTACGACCATCATCAGCAGGACAAAGAAATTCGTGAGAATGGTGTGCCCTATGCGGCATTTGGACTTCTTTGGAGAGAATTTGGCACCTGCTTCCTGACAGAGCAGGAGACGGCTGATTTCGATGAGAAGTTTATTCAGCCATTGGATGAATCGGATAATACAGGATCTGAGAATACCCTGTCAGAGCTTATGGAAAAGTTTAACCCGGGATGGGATTCAGATGCTTCCTATGATGATCGATTCTGGGAGGCAGAAGCCTTTGCGGAGAGGATTCTGATTCGATATATAGAGAGTATACAGGGACTTCGCCGGGCATCCGATGTGGTAAAAAAAGCTATGGAGGAGAGTGATGGAGAGATTCTGATCCTGCCGTGCTATGTACCATGGAAACGGGATGTGATTGGCAGCAGCTATCAGTTTACGGTATATCCATCGAATCGGGGAGGATATAGCGTACAGGGTGTACCAAAATCCAAAGAGGATCGGAGTCTTGTCTGTGATTTTCCTAAGGAGTGGTGGGGGTGTGATCCTTCAGAGCTTCCGGGTGTCAGCGGTGTAGCTACCGCACGGTTTTGCCATGCGACAGGCTTTATGGGAGCTGCGGATACAAAAGAAGATGCTATAAAAATGGCTGTGATATCGTTAGAACAAAACAGATAAATTGAATAAATACTGTATAGAAACACTTATAGGGGAGAATCTATTTCTATTTGAAATAAATCCTCCCCTTATTTGATTGTTTTAAAGTTTAATGATCATCCTTCGGTTCCGGAGGGGGTGACAGAAGCACGCTCCTGATAAGAAAGCACCTTCTCTACAGAAGCACAAACGCTGTAATACTCTCGTTTTGTTTCCTCAAGATGCTGCTTGCCGGCCTCTGTCAGGTGATAGTAGACACGGAAACGCTTTCCAACCACCTGAACCTTACGCTCGTCAAGATAACCATTCTTTTTTAAACGGTAGAGTGTTGGGTACATTGTAGCTTCATTTAACTGGTAATCGCCCTCACTCTGCTTTTCGAGATCCTGTGATAACTGGTATCCATACTTATCTTCCTGCTCCAGTAAGTGCAAAAGGATCATTTCAATAGTTCCACGCTTTAAATTATCTTTTATGCCCATCGCTATCCATCCAACTTTCTATAGTTTTTTATGTATCTCTTATTATAACACATATTTAGAAAAAATGTCACACCTTAATATAAGAAATTGGAACATTTTCTAAAAGATATGCTGTAAGCCGATTTAAAACAAAATATCCAATGACAATAATAGCGATACAACCTATAGCAATTGCCAACAGGATTTTTTGACGGCGTCTTAAGTCGAGCATCTTCTGTGTATCATCGTCAACAAAGTGACAATAAATTTCACGGTATCCATAATCAGGATGTTCTTCACTGTATTGCAACATATCACTGTAAAGTGATAAACATGCCGGAGATATATCGTCCTTGGTATGATTGACTTCTGACGTTGAAAACTTATGCCGAATTAAAGTGCGGCTGAGAAAATACAATCGCCGGGTTAATAGAAATGAGCGCATGAATATTCCTTTCTGTTAGCTGATCACGCCATGTTTTGTGCTGGAAATTTCTAGATTAACAGTTTTAGAGGTGGTTGTTCCAATTAAATTAAATTTTGCTTTGCCGTATGCCGTATTGCCCTGTTTCCAACGTTTTCCACCAGCATAAACCCATTTTTTTATATTATAAATAGAGATTTCATGGGATACGTCGGAGCAAACAACAAGAGTTCCGTCATACATGAATGTACCGTGAAGAATGTATTCCCAACTAAGTACATTAGAACCATTGTAATATTTAAAAGATTTACTTGCGCTTTTTGTTTTTGTTGCATAACATGCCATAGAATCTGGCGTTTTTACTGTGAGGGTAACAACACAGTAACCGCCATCCTCCATTGGAATAGTTTTTTTTGAAACAGTTATAGGAGCTGTTGAGGCGGTGGTTGTAGCAGCCGCTGCTGCATTTGCAGATAATAAATTAGATGAAAGCATACAAAATGTAAGTGCTAAACAGGTAAGTGCTTTAAAGGGTTTTTTCATGACATTTCCTCCTATTCAGTAATATGTAATATTGGTTGATGAGAGGCTGCTTGAGGAGAGGGTGTTGTCTCTATATGTAAAGATTCAACGGCGTGTCCATTAACTTCATTAAGTATTTCGCAGGAATGAAGAATAAATGCTCCCAAAATTAGCAGACATGCAGCAAAGATCGCAATGATCACAGTTTTGAAAAACTTCTTTTTATGCTCCTTGTGTTGTGCTGCAACAGCTTCCTCATATTGTTCCTCAAGTTCTTTTGGATGTCCGAAATGATGAAAGATTTCCATTGTCGTAGCAGAAGGATGTTCTTTCAGATAACAGTCCAAAGAATCGCTCATCTCTTCGAGAAACTGTTCTGTATCATTACGGTCTCCGGGGTAGTACATCCGTAATTGTTTCAGATATTGTTCCCGATTAAAAGAGTTCATCAAAATCCGCCTCCTCTTAAGTTACATTTTTATCATAACAAATCTAATATTTTTTGCAAATACATTGGTATAAAAAACATTGTATTTAATCATATTCAAACAATAAAAAGATGAAAAATATTTTTAGTTCATTTTACTAATTTGTATGTTTGCAAAAATTGATTTTATCAAAAAAATAAATATCAGACAAGAGTTTTTTTTGCTCAAAAAAAGAATATACTCTCTATAAGATTATACGCAAACGCAAACAGAATAAAATTAACCATATTACACAAGTATAATCGTATATATCAGATACATAAAGAAAAAATATGCAGCAGAAATGGGCATTAGTTAAAATATAGAAGGTGTATATATGGCTTTAAGTGACAAAGAAATTGGAATGAGAGTTCGTAATATCCGTAGGGAAAACGGACTTACTCAGGATAAATTTGCAAGAAAATTTCATATGACACAGCAAACATTAAGTCGTTATGAGAATGGAAAAATATCTATTCCGAATGGTACTTTGGAAAACATTGCAAAGGGAATGGATGTGCCGATAGGTTATTTTCTTGGAATAGATTCCATGATATTTACGGATGATGAACTACGCCTTCTGGAACTGTACCGCCGTGCAGACGATCGTGTCAAAGAATATATTTTTGAGATGGTCCGGATGTCGGCAACAAAGCTGAAAGGGAAGGATAGTTAAATTTTATTGTATGTAAGGCTTTGAGGCTGAACCGGAAGTGTCTGGGAAAGATTTACTCCTGCAGATGTAACGGGAGAACAATAATTTGTTTATGAATTTACCCGTTGGCGGTTGACAAGCAGCGAAAAGGATACTAATATAAAACTATAGTGAAAAACTGTGACGGAGACAGTACCTTGTTTGGAAACGCTTCAGTGAGTCCGGGATAGTGCGAACCGGATGCATAGAGAGTATTCTCTTGGATAGATGAGGGAAGATCACTCCTGAGTTGCAGACTGGAACGTTGTGTTATCAGTACAGCCTGACGGATCCCGCCGTTATAGGGGTATGTATCGAATCGTTATTGCGTACAATGTGGTGTACACAAGGGCAAAGAATTTCACTGCCCCATTTTCCGTACAGATTAAATAGGTGGTTATGAATGTTACGGCTTTCATCCTGTTTAGGATGAAGGTCTTTTTTAGTGTATAGGAAAATGCTCGTAGCGTAGAGGGAAGCCAACGAGAATTGCGAAGCAATTCTTGGAGGGCAAAAC
>ENA-ORCM01000431-ORCM01000431.1-human-gut-metagenome-genome-assembly--contig:-NODE-431-length-40777-cov-6.430074_pt1 | contig 40777 bp, 30 predicted proteins | sample MGYA00242906_ERZ507928 | MGnify/ENA primary metagenome ERZ507928 (study PRJEB26167, sample SAMN06115497) | human gut metagenome | host: Homo sapiens | place: China:Shanxi | collected 2015-05-07...
AAAATCCATGAACTTTTCCGCAGTCGGGGCACATTACAAGACCTCTGAAAATGTTATCGGGATTTGTTACCTTGTCCTCGGTCTTCTGGGATTGGGGCTGAAGAGATTAAAGTGCGCTTTGCGCCTCGCGTCTTATCGATCGGGTTTGAGATGCATGTGGCGCTTCTCGACTTATGACTGTAGCGGCCGCGGTCCCGTTTGGGATCGCGGTTGTTTTGTTGTGGGTCAAATATGAACGTTGTGTTAATGAGTCGGTGGACGGTGGTGTTTTTCGGTGAGCGGCGTATCCTTCCAACGGTTTATCTAGTGTGTCAGTTGAAAGGAAGAGGGCGCTCGTCATTGTTTGAATGTGAACTGCCGTTTGACCACAAGACGTTGCATCTGGAGCTCGAGGATAAGAACTTCGCGGGTGTGATGGAAGGTCATCAAAACGAGTTTAAGACCACGAAATCGCAGGAAGAGCTGGTGGAGGAGTCGCTTTCCAACCCTTACGGCTCGCCTTCGCTCGAGGAGCTTTGTGCTGGCAAGAAGGATATTGTCATCATTAGCTCAGATCATACGCGTCCCGTTCCCTCGCGTGTGACGATGCCTATTCTGCTGCATCACATCCACTCCGCTGCGCCTGAGGCGCGCGTTCGCATTCTGGTTGCTACGGGTATGCATCGTCCGTCGACGCACGAGGAGCTCGTCAACAAGTACGGCGAGGAGATCGTTGCCAACGAAGAAATCGTTATGCACGTCGCGACTGACGACAGCATGATGAAAAAGATCGGCACCCTGCCTTCTGGTGGCGAGTGCATCATCAACAAGATTGCGGCCGATTGCGATCTGCTGCTTGCCGAGGGCTTTATTGAGCCGCACTTCTTTGCCGGTTTCTCTGGTAGCCGCAAGTCCGTCCTGCCTGGCATCGCCAGCTACAAGACCATCATGTACAACCACAACGGTCAGTTTGTGAACGATTCCCACTCGCGTGCCGGCAACCTGTGCCACAACCACGTGAGCGAGGACATGTTTGCCGCCGCCGAGATGGCTCACCTTGCCTTTGTGCTCAACGTGGTGCTCAACGGCAAGCACGAGGTCATTGGCTCCTTTGCCGGCGACATCCACAAGGCGCACGAGGCTGGCTGCGAGTTCGTGAAGAGCCTTGCCGGCGTTGAGCCCGTCGAGTGCGAGATCGCCATTACCACTAACGGCGGCTACCCCCTCGATCAGAACATCTATCAGGCTGTGAAGGGCATGTGCGCTGCCGAGGCCACGCTTCCCGAGGGCGGCGTGATCATCGACGTCGCCGGTTGTGCCGACGGTCACGGCGGCGAGGGCTTCTATCACAACATCGCCGACAACGATCCGGCAGAGTTTGAGCGCGCCTGCATCGATCGTCCTAAGGACGAGACCCTGCCCGATCAGTGGACGAGCCAGATCTTTGCCCGCATCCTGGCGCATCACCCTGTGATCATGGTCACCGACCTGTGCGATCACCAGATGCTCAAGGATATGCACATGACGCCGGTCAACACTATCGAGGAAGCGCTCAAGCTCGCCTTTGAGATGAAGGGTGCCGATGCCAAGGTCGCCGTCATCCCCGATGGCCTGGGTGTTGTTGTCGCACAGCACTAGTGCGCGGCTTAAACGAATCGTTTATAACCGACAAGAAAGATAAGGTTTTATGCTTACCAAACTCCTCTGCGAATTCGGCGCAACGGCCCTCATGATCGTCTTTGGCGTGGGTGTTCACTGCGATACCGTGCTCAAGGGCACCAAGTATCAGGGCTCCGGCCATATGTTTGCCATCACCACCTGGTCCTTTGGCATCTCGGTCTGCCTGTTTGTCTTTGGTGGCGCTGTGTGCATGAACCCCGCCATGGTGCTTGCCCAGTGCATCGTCGGCCTGGTGCCGTGGGGCAACTGCATCCCCTTCATGCTTGCCGATATGCTCGGCGGCTTTGTGGGTGCCGTGATCGCTTGGTTTATGTATGCCGATGAGTTCAAGGCTTCCGAGGACGTCGTCGACCCCATTGCCCAGCGCAACATCTTCTCGACCAACCCCACCACCGAGGGCACGAACTATGCTCGTAACTTCTTCTGCGAGGCTATCTGCACCTTCGTGTTCATCAGCGCCATCCTTGCTGCCGCTAGCCGCGCCGGCGAGAACGTTCTGATGCTCGCAATCTGCGTCGGCCTGATCGTTTGGGCCGTTGGCATGGGCATGGGCGGCATCACCGGCTTCGCCATGAACCAGGCTCGTGACCTTGGTCCTCGCATGGCCTATCAGGTGCTGCCGATCAAGAACAAGGCCGACAACAACTGGAAGTATGGTCTGCTTGTTCCTGGCATCGCGCCGTTTGTCGGTGCTATTGTGGCCGCGCTGTTTGTGCATGGTTTCTTGGGCATGTTCTAGTCCAAGGCTACATAGTTGTCCGCTGGCCGCATGGGGTAACTTCCCAGCGCGTCCTCGGACATGAAAGAACCCCCGCTGCGCACTTCGTGCGGCGGGGGTTCTTTCGTCCTGCGGAATGCGCTGGGAAGTTACCCCATGCGGACGGCTGCGGGGTCTTTGCTGCGCTCGAGCAAGCAACCCAACATATAAATCTGAATTTGGATGGGAGGGGCTTGTTGCTGATAGGGGCGCTGGGCTGTTGTTGACACTTTGGGATGCGTGGCGCCTTGGGGTGGGGCGGTGCTTTGGGATGAGCTTCTTACTTAGTTGAAGAGGGGCTTAATGGCTGATAGGTAGTCTTTGGCTACGTCGGTCTTATCTGCCTCGAAGTTGTGCCAGGCCCACCATTGGACCATTCCTACGAAGCTTGAGGCTATGTGGTGTAGTAGGAAGCTTCGGTCCATGGTGGCGGCGGGGCCGTTTGGGTCGGTGGGGACGGTTTCGGCTGCTCGGGCCATGATGATCTTGCGGAGACAGTCGGCGAAGACGCGTGAGCCGGCACCGGCTACGAGGGCTCGTACGCCCTGGCGGCGCTCCCAGAAGTTGTTGAGGATATGCTCGACCTGCACGAGTGAGTCGTCGAGCGGTGTGCCATCGTCGTCGAGGGCGTGGGTGCAGATGTCGCTCACGAGTTCGGACAGTAGGTCATCTTTGCTCTTGAAGAGGCCATAGAACGTGGCCCGACCCACATGGGCGCGAGCGATGATGTCGCCGACGGTGATCTTGCCGTAGTCCTCCTCGCGAAGGAGCTCGGAGAATGCTGCAACGATGGCAGCGCGGCTTTTTGCCTTGCGGGCATCCATGGCTATGCGTCCGCGTGAACGAGCAGGCAGCGGAGCGTGCCGGAGCAGCCCTCGTAGGGGCGCTTGCCGGCGCCGTAGCCGACGGCTTCGATGCGGTAGCGGGCCGGCAGGTGCTCGGACGTGCGCAGTGCGGCGACGACGGCAGCGCCCGTGGGCGTCACGAGTTCACCGGCGACCGGTGCAGGCGTGAGGGCGATATTGCCCGCCTGACACAGGTTGACGACAGCGGGGACGGGAATGGGCATGAGGCCGTGGGCGCAACGGATGGTTCCGTGGCCCTCGGAGAGCGACTCGACCACGATATCCTCAATACCCAGATCGTCGAGGCAGATGGCAACGGAGCAGACGTCGACGATGGAGTCGACGGCGCCCACCTCGTGGAACATGACGGTCTCGGGCGTTTTGCCGTGGGCCTTGGCCTCGGCGGCGGCGAGCGCGGTAAAGATGGCGAGCGCGCGACGCTTGGCGCCATCGCTTAGCTGCGAGCCATCGATGATGGCGGTGACGTCCGCCAAAGAGCGGTGGTGATGGTGGTGGGCGTGATGGTGACCCTCGTGGTCGTGGTCATGCTCGTGGTCGTGGTCATGCTCGTGGCAGTGCTCGTGTTCGTGCTCGCCATGATCATGATGGTGGTGCTCATGCTCGTGCGTGTGCTCGGCAGCTGCTTCGTTGCCGTAGAGCCAGGCCATATCGTGATCGTGGTTCTCGAGCTCCTCTGCAAGCTGGACGTCGAAATCGCAGGCGTCGATGCCATGCTTGCTTACGCGTGTGACGGCGATCGTAAAGCCGTCGACCGGCAGCGTGGCGAGCTGCTCGCGCAGGTGCTCCTCGCTGGCGCCTAGGTCGAGCAGGGCCGCGACGGTCATATCGCCGCTGATGCCCGAGGTGCCGTCGATGATAAGCGTGTGCTGATGATTGGACATGGAATGCTCCTTAACGGGCGCAGGGCGTGCCGGCGCTCAGATGATTGATAAGACTTGCCTGGTAGGCGGCACCAAAGCCGTTGTCGATATTGACGACCGAAACGCCGCTGGCGCAGGAGTTGAGCATGGCGAGCAGCGCGGCTACGCCACCAAAGCTCGCGCCGTAACCCACGCTGGTGGGAACGGCGATGACCGGACAGCTCACCAGACCGCCGATAACGCTCGCCAGGGCGCCCTCCATGCCGGCGATGGCGATGACCACCTGCGCCTGAGCAAGTTCCTCGGCATGCGCGAGCAGGCGGTGCAGGCCGGCGACACCTACGTCGTAGAGGCGGTCGACCTCGTTGCCATAGAATTCGGCCGTCAACGCGGCTTCTTCGGCGACGGGTAAGTCGCTCGTGCCGGCGCAGGCGACGACGATGCGTCCGTTGCCGGTGGGGGAGGGCTTGCCGCCCACGAGGGCGAGCTGTGCGTCCGGGACATATTCCAGGTCGATGCCGTTGCCAAGAAGCTCAGCGGTGCGCGCGGCTTTTTCGGCATCCAGGCGCGTGACCAGGATGCGCTCCTGGCCGGCATCGCGCAGTGCTTCGATAATGGCGGCAATCTGATCGGCGGTTTTACCGGCCCCGTAGACAACCTCGCCGGCTCCCTGGCGCACCCCGCGCGAAAGATCAAGCTGCGCAAAGCCCAAATCGGCGGTCGGAGCCGTCTGGATGCGCGTGAGGGCGACGGCCGGGGTGACTGCTCCGCCGGCAACATCGCTCAGCAATTGCTCAAGATCTCGCTTATCCATATATGTTCCCTTCGACGGCGCAAAGTCTAGCACTCAAAGGGTATGTTTCCGAACACTAAGACAAAATTGTTCGGAAACTATAGGACAGACTGATTCAATTGTTAGATGGATTGACTAGTCGCGCAGGATGATGTCCATGGCGAGCATCAGGTTGCGCTCGTCGATGGCAAACGGGGCCGCCTCGCGCGTCTTGGGCTTGGCGCAAAATGCGATGCCCGTGCCTGCGGCCTGGATCATGGGGATGTCATTTGCCCCGTCGCCAATAGCGACCGTATGGGCCATGTCGACGCCGCACTCAACTGCCCAGTCCAGCAGCTGGATGAGCTTGGACTCCTTGGTCACGATGTCTGCCGCCAGCTTACCCGTGAGCTTGCCGTCCACGACCTCCAGGCGGTTAGCCAGGCAAAAATCGATGCCCGCGGCGGTCACGATCTTATCGGCGACCTCGTGAAAGCCGCCGCTTACCACGCCGACCTTCCAGCCCTTGCTGTGCGCCGAGCGCACAAGCTCCAGCGCGCCGGGGGTAAACGTCACGCGCTCAAAGGTGCGCTCGAACACGCTCTCGTCCAAGCCGGCAAGCAGCCCCACGCGCTCCTCGAGCGCCTGCTTAAAGTCGAGCTCGCCGCGCATGGCGCGCTCAGTGATCTGCGCCACTTGCTCGCCTACGCCGGCCTCCTCGCCCAACAGGTCGATGACCTCCTGGTTGATGAGCGTGGAATCGATATCCATAACGATGAGGCGTGCAGTCATGGCGGGCCTTTCCGAGTGCAGCTGTATTGGGGCACATTGTCGCACGTGACGAGCGCGGGCGGGTGCCGCGGCGCGTCAATTGTTTCGTCTCCGTCAAGTCTTTGGGCGGGAGCTACTTTTCCGCGGCACATCGACACAGGTGCGATAAGATAGAACGCCATGTCTGGCTGCGCGGTTTACGCAGGCCGGGCAAATCTGTACGACGCCGCCCGGAACGACACGGGGCGGCACAGATCCATAAAGGAGGATCACTGGTATGAGCCAGACCCGTCCCATCGACGAGCATTCCATGCACACCCGTACCTGCGGCGAGCTTCGCAGCGAGAACGTGGGCGAAGAGGTCACCCTCACCGGTTGGGTGAGCCGTCGCCGCGACCACGGCGGCCTTATCTTCTGCGACCTTCGCGACCGCGAGGGTATCACGCAGCTCACCTTCGACCCCGAGCACTCCGACGGCGACGCCTTTAAGATCGCCGAGACCATGCGTCCCGAGTGGCCCATCAAGATCCATGGCGTCGTGCGCGCCCGTGGCGAGGAGACCACCAACACCAAGCTCGCGACCGGCGAGATCGAGGTCCTGACCGATCATGCCGAGGTGCTCAACACTTCCGTCACCCCGCCGTTCCAGATCGAGGACGGCATCGAGACCAGCGAGGACACCCGCCTGCGCTATCGCTATCTGGACCTCCGTCGTCCCGAGATGATGGCCAACCTCAAGCTGCGCTCCGACTTTACCTTTGCCATTCGCGAGGCGCTGCACAACCGTGAGTTCATGGAGGTCGAGACGCCCTCCCTGTTCAAGTCCACGCCCGAGGGCGCCCGCGACTTCATCGTCCCCAGCCGTATCCAGCCGGGCAACTTCTACGCCCTGCCGCAGTCCCCGCAGCTCCTGAAGCAGCTGCTTATGGTCGGTGGCGTCGAGCGCTACTACCAGGTTGCCAAGTGCTTCCGCGACGAGGACCTGCGCGCCGACCGTCAGCCCGAGTTCACCCAGGTCGATATCGAGATGTCCTTCGTGGACCAGAACGACGTTATAAGCGCGCTCGAGGAGGTCCTGGCCGACGCCTTTGGCCGCATGGGTGTCGAGATGCCCACGCCGCTGCGTCGCATGGACTATTGGGAGGCCATGGACACCTATGGCTCCGACAAGCCCGATACCCGCTACGGCATGCACCTGGTCGACCTGACCGACATCTTTGCCAACTCCAAGTTCAAGGTCTTCGCGACTGCTGCAAACGAGGAGGGCTCTGTCGTCAAGGCCATCAACGCCAAGGGCGCCGGCGCCTGGGCGCGTGCCAAGATCGATAAGCTTGCCGGCGTGGCCTCCACGTTTGGCGCCAAGGGCTTGGCCTGGATCGCCTTCCGCGAGGACGGCTCCATCAACAGCCCCATCGTCAAGTTCTTCTCGGACGAGGAGATGGCGGCTCTGCGTGAGCGCATGAACGTCGAGCCCGGCGACCTTGTGATGTTCGCCGCCGGTCCGCGCCTGCTCTCTAACGAGATCCTGGGCGGCATGCGTTCCCACATGGCCAACGCGCTCGAGATCAAGCGCGAGGGCCACGACTTCCTGTGGGTCGTCAACTTCCCGCTGTTCCACTGGGACGAGGACCGCAAGGCCTATGCAGCCGAGCACCAGCCCTTTACCCTGCCGACCGAGACCGACATCGCCAAGATCGAGGCCGACCCGCTGGCAGCCGGTTCCTGCACCTACGACTTTGTCATGGACGGCTTTGAGGCCGGCGGCGGCGGTATGCGTATCCACAACGCCGAGATGCAGATGTCCATGCTCAAGCTCCTGGGCTTTACCGAGGAGCGCGCCGAGTCGCAGTTCGGCTTCCTCATGGAGGCGCTCAAGTTTGGTGCGCCCCCGATGGGCGGTTTCGCTCTGGGCCTGGACCGCGTGTGCATGCTGCTCACCGGTTCCGACTCCATCCGCGACGTCATGGCGTTCCCCAAGACGGCCAGCGGCTCCGATCTCATGTCGGGCGCCCCGAGTGCCGTTTCCGGCGCCCAGCTCAAGGACGTCAGCCTGCGCCTGATGTAAGCGAGCGGCTACATAGTGCCCGCAACGAGGGAAGGACGTGTGCCTTCCCTCGTTTTTTGTGGGACGGGGGTGCGCCGGTAACGTACAATAACTACCACGTGGCTGGGTTTGCCGGCCGAATGTGCGATGCCGCGGGAGGGGACATGGTCGAGTTTACAAAGACGATTAAAGATCCGTTGGGATTGCATGCCCGCCCGGTTGCGCTGCTCTATGACATTATTGCCAAGCATCGTAGCAACGTATCGGTCAGCATCGGCGATCGCCATACCGACGGCCGCGATGTGATGGGGCTCATGGCTCTCTACGGCGAATGTGGCGAAGACATCGTGTTCCGCGTTTCGGGCGTGGATGAGGCCTCCTGCGTCACATCGATCAGAAACCTCTCGCTCTAACCTCAACAATGTGACAAGGGGACAGGCCCCTTTGTTGCATAAATTGGTATGACAAGGCACCGCAAAGAGATGGTCTTTGCGGTGCCTCTTTTGTTTCGTATAGGAAACTTTTTCGAAAACTGAATGGGGACCCTTCCAAAAAAGTTAACCACGTGCTAGTTTACTAAAGCGAACATAGACGTGGCCAACTTTTGCCATGTCGATGTTGAGGACGAACCGATGTTAGGAGCTCACTCATGTCTTGCGGACCGCAGATGCCGGCTATGCCGCTTTCGATGGTAAAGGCGGGCGAAACCGTGCGCGTGTCTCGTGTAAAGGGCAATGAGGACATGAAGCACCACCTCAAGGACCTCGGCTTTGTCGAGGGCAGCGAGATTCACGTGGTGAGCTCGAGCGGCGCCAACATCATCGTCACCGTGCTGGGCGCACGCTTTGGCATCGATTCCAAGGTTGCCATGCACATCATGACCGTCGGTTAGTCGACGGTATTTCTGTACGCACTGAAAGGGGGACAAGTAAATGAAGACGTTGGGTGACGTTAAGGTGGGCGAGAGCTCCACCATCGTCAAGCTTCACGGTGAGGGTGCGCTTCGCCGCCACCTTATGGACCTGGGGCTCATCAAGGGCACTTCGTTCAAGGTCGTGAAAGTTGCACCGCTCGGTGATCCGGTCGAGATCAACGTGCGCGGCTACGAGCTTTCCATCCGCAAGGAGGAGGCCGCCGTCGTCGAGGTTCAGTAAGGACTCGCGACGTATATTTCTGCAGATAAAGTTAGGTTTTTCTAACTTAATGCTACAACTTTAAAGCACATTATCCAGCCTGCGCGGAGAAAGCAGCGCAGGCACACAAGGAAGAAGGATTGAATGGCGGACTCTCAGATCCATGTCGCGCTGGCGGGTAACCCCAACTGCGGCAAGACCACGCTTTTCAACCTGATCACCGGCGCCAACGGCTACGTTGGCAACTGGCCCGGCGTCACGGTTGAGAAAAAGGAAGCCAAGCTCCTGAGCGACAAGAACGTTACCATCACGGACCTCCCTGGCATCTACTCGCTTTCCCCCTACAGCCCCGAGGAGCAGTGCTCGCGCGATTACCTCATGAGCGGCGAGCCTGATGTCGTCGTCCAGGTGGTCGACGCTACCAACCTCGAGCGCAACCTGTACCTGGCGCTTCAGGTTATCGAGACCGGCCTGCCCGTGGTCGTTGCCCTCAACATGGCCGACTTGGTCGAGAAGAACGGCGACAAGATCGACACGGACAAGCTCTCCAAGAAGCTCGGCTGCCCGGTCATGATGATCTCCGCTCTTAAGAACAAGGGCATCACGGAGCTATTCGAGCAGGTCAAAAAGTCCGCTGCTTCCAAGGGCCAGGTGCCGGAGCACAAGTTCGATTCCTCCATTGAGGACGTTCTGGACCACATCGAGAACAATCTGCCGGCGAGCGTTCCCGCCAACAAGCGTCGCTACTACGCCGTCAAGCTGTTCGAGCGCGACGCGGACGCCTGCAAGCTCATCAACCTCACCAAGGAGAAGGCCGCTCGCGTGGAGCAGCTGGTCGCCCAGTGCGAACAGGACTGCGACGACGACGCCGAGTCCATTATCACCGGCGAGCGTTACAGCGTGATTGCCCACATCATTGACGAGTGCCTCACCAAGGCTCCGGCCAAGATGAGCACTTCCGAGAAGATCGACCGCGTGGTTACCAACCGTATCCTGGGTCTGCCGATCTTTGTGGTCATCATGTTCTGCGTGTACTACATCGCCGTTTCCACCCTGGGCGGCACGGTAACCGACTTCACCAACGACCAGCTCTTTGGCACCGACGGTTGGTATGTGCTCGGCCAGGGCCGCGACGCCTACGACGCAGCTGTCGAGGCTGCGGGTGACGCCGCCGACTCGATCGACCCGGCGCAGTACGGCCCCTATGTCCCGGGTATCACCACCGTGGTGCACGACGCCCTTGTGGCGGGCGGCACCGAGGACGGTGGCCTGGTCGATTCGCTCGTCTGTGACGGTATCGTCGGCGGCCTGGGTGCCATCTTCGGCTTCGTCCCGCAGATGTTCCTGCTGTTCGTCATGCTGTCCTTCCTGGAGGACTGCGGCTATATGGCCCGCGTCGCCTTTATCATGGACCGCGTGTTCCGCCGGTTTGGCCTGTCCGGTAAGTCCTTCATCCCCATGCTCGTGTCCTCGGGCTGCGGCGTCCCCGGCGTCATGGCCACCAAGACCATCGAGAACGAGAAGGACCGTCGCATGACGGTCATGACCACTACGTTCATCCCCTGTGGCGCCAAGCTGCCGATCATTGCCCTGCTCATGGGTTCCATCATCGGCGATTCTTCCACCACGGCCGCATGGATCAGCCCGCTCTTCTACTTCCTGGGCGTCTTTGCCGTCATCGCCTCGGGCCTCATGCTCAAGAAAACCAAGCTCTTCGCCGGTCGCCCGACGCCGTTCGTCATGGAGCTTCCCGCCTACCACTTCCCGGCGATCCGCTCTTGGGCGCTGCACGTGTGGGAGCGCTGCTGGGCCTTTATCAAGAAGGCCGGCACGGTCATCTTTGCATCCACTGTCGTGGTTTGGTTCCTGTCCAACTTTGGTAGCTACAACGGTTCCTTTGGCTTCCTGCCTGCGATGGACGGCATCCCCGAGGAGTTCATGGACTACTCCGTGCTTGCCATGCTCGGCAACCTGGTCGCTTGGATTTTCGCCCCGCTCGGCTTTAGCACCTGGCAGGCAACCGCGCTGACTGTCTCGGGCCTTGTCGCCAAGGAGAACGTCGTCGCCACCGCCGGCTCGCTGCTGTCCGTGGCCGACGCCGCCGAGACCGACCCGAGCCTATGGACCGCGTTCGCCGGCATGTTCCCGACCATGGGCGCCTGCGTGGCCTTCGGTGCCTTCAACCTGCTGTGCGCCCCGTGCTTTGCCGCCATGGGTACTATCCGCAACCAGATGGACTCCGGCAAGTGGACCGCGATTGCCATCGGCTATGAGTGCGCCTTCGCTTGGGTGATCGGCCTGTTCATCAACCAGTTCTACAACCTGCTTGTCCTTGGCCAGTTTGGTATTTGGACGGTTGTGGCCATCGTTCTGCTGGTTGCGATGCTCTTCCAGATCTTCCGCCCCATGCCCAAGCACGCGTGGACCGACGAGGACGAGACCAATACTGCTTCCGCCGCAGTTTCCGCTTAAGTCCGAATAAGGATTAGCCCCTTTCCACGAGCCCGGGTGTCCCAGCGACACTCGGGCTTTTTGGTGCAATGGGGGACAGATTGCTTTGCTCCAGAAGTTAAGATGTGGCGTTTCCGCAGATAAAACCGACCAAAATAAACCTGTCCCTTTTTGGCAGGTGGAGAATGGGGTAAAGTAAGTGGTGGTTAACTAGAGGAGGCTTGCTATGGCACCTATCGATATCGTTGTACTGGCTGTTATTGGTATTGCGTTTGTCGCGGTATGCGTGCGCATCTACCGCAAGGGCACCTGCGCCGACTGCGCCCAGGGTGGCGTTTGCACGGGGCATTGCTCCAACAAAAAGACGTGCGCCGCACTTAAGGGCGTGGACAAAATCGCCGAAGACTTGGGCCGCGGTATCAAATAAGGCCCAGGCATTCAAGCGCCCCGCGAGCATCCGTTCGCGGGGTGTTTTTCACTTTTGTGGGGTGGGCTAGAGACGCTGCATGCGGTACCCGACACCCATGTGCGTCTGAATCATCTTAGGGTGAGAGGGGTCTGCCTCGATCTTCTTGCGCAGGGTGCGCATGAACACGCGCAGGCTCGCCAGATCGCTGTCCCAGCTTGTGCCCCATATCTCGCGGGTGATGAAGGTGTGGGTGAGCACCTTGTCGACGTTTTTCGCCAGAAGGACGAGCAATTTGTACTCGGTTGGGGTGAGCGAGAGCTCGCGTCCGTCTTTCGTCGCGTATCACGCGGCGTAGTCGATATGCAGCGGACCGTTGTCGAACGTGCTCGCTTCTGTCGACTCACTCGACGCCATCGAGGAGCGCCTCAAATTCGCACGGACGCGCGCGAGCAACTCATCCACAGAAAAGGGCTTGGTGAGGTAGTCGTCTGCCCCTGCGTCAAGTGCTGCAATCTTGTCGGAATCTTCGGTGCGCGCCGAAATGACGATAATGGGGACTGCCGACCAGCTTCGGATCTTCGTGATGACCTCGATACCGTCAATGTCGGGAAGGCCGAGGTCGAGCATGATGAGGCTGGGGCCGTGCGACACCGCATCCATGATGGCGGCCTGGCCGTTGCAAACCTTGCTCGCGACATAGCCGTGGAGGTCAAGCGCGGTCGAAACGAGGTTTTGAACGGTCAGGTCATCTTCGACCAGGAGGATGCGTGGCTTAGCGGCATTATTCATGAATCTCGATCTCCTCAGCGGGCAGGGTAAAACGGAAGACGGCCCCATGGGGGTGGTTGTCGCGAACTTCGATGACGCCGCCATGCGCCTCCACGATGGAGCGGCAGAGCGACAGCCCAAGGCCGATGCATCGACGCGAATCCACGGGCCGCGTATTGCTTGAGGTGAAGAAGCGCTCAAAGATATGAGGCTTGTCGCAGTCTGCCACACCCGGCCCATCGTCTGCGACGTCCACCACGACGAACGCACCCTCGCGACGTGCGCTGATGGTGACAGTCGAGTCCTCGGGCGTGTATTTGAAGGCGTTCATGATGAGATTCGTAAGCACCTGCATGATGAGATGGACGTCGATGCGTACCAGCAGGATGTCGTCAGTGTGCTCGATGGTGACGGTACGTCCATGCGATGCTTGGGCGACATGGCTGAGGGCGGCCTCGATGACCTCGTCGATGAGCTCGGATGTAAAGTTGAGGCGAATGGTGCCGTCCTCGACGCGTGTGATGGCGAGGAGGTTCTCCACGGTATCGATAAGCCAGAGGGAGTCATCGTATATGGCATCGGCAAGATCGCAGCGTTGTTCGAGGCTGAGCCTCTCGTCGCTCTTCCGAAGGATTGCCGCAGATCCGGATATAGCCGTGAGGGGTGTCCTCAAATCGTGGCCGATGGAGCGCAAAAGGTTGGCACGCAGCTGCTCGTTTTTCGCCAAGACCGCAGCCTCTTCGCGCTCTTGCGCCGCTCGGTCACTTTCGAGCGCCAAGGCGCATTCACCTACGATAGATAGGACGATCGAATGCTCGAAGGCTTCGGTCTCGCGCCCCTCCAGGGCGATGCCGATGACACCGAATACCTTGTCGCCGGTGCGAACCGCGAGGTAGAGGCAGCGCGCCTCAGGCAGGGTCCGCGTGCTTGCGCCCGCGCGCTTGTTGTTGGTGAAGGTCCAGGTTGCAACGGCGCGCTCGTAGTCGGTGAGCAGCGACGCGGATCGGTTTTCGGTGCCAGCGGACTCATAGAGCGCCTTGCCGAGCGTGCCGTGTTCGGCGGGGTAGAAGACCACGTCGAGTTTTAGCAGTTTGACGAGTTGGTTCATGGCGACGCGGGCGCACTCCTCCGCGCTATGGGCTTGCTGTAAGAGCTGGTTCGTTTCGAGGAGTACGCGCGTTTTGAATGCGTTCTCGGCGGAGGTACGGGCATTGTCGGCGATGCGCGCAGTTAACTCGCCGGCGACCATAGCGGTAGCGAACATGATGCCGAACGTGACCAGATAGCTTCGGTCGTAGCTGGCGAGCGAAAACAGAGGCGTTACGAAGCAGAAGTTGTAAAGCACTACAGAGAGCACGCTCGATACAATCGTGCAGATACGCCCCGTCGTGGTGACGGCGGTCAGCAGGGCCGTGAGGATATAGAGGGATATGATGCTGGAATCGGCAAATCCCAGATGGCGGAAAGCCGTGCCGATCGCCGTGGCGACAAGAGAGAGGGCCAGCGTGCGAAGCACGTTTCGGCTGCTGGGCGGCTGCAGGGCGAGCGCATGGCGGCGTCCTTTGGGTCGGGAGGTCGGAGTCGACTGGTCTGGAATGATGTAAATGTCGAGGTTCGGGGCGAATGTTATGAGCTGTTCTACGAGAGATTTGCGGCCAAAGAGGGCCTGACGGACGCTGCTGTGCTCGCCCGTGCGCCCCATGACGATCTTCGAAATACCCGACAGGCGTGCGAACTCGGAGATCTGAAACGCGACGTCGTCGCCATAGACGGTTTCCATATGTGCTCCGAGCTGCTCGGCTAGGGCGATATTGTCTGCAAGCTTGGCGCGCTCATCATCGCTCATGGCTTGCGTGCGCGGGCTCTCTACGAACAGGGCGACGAGCTCGCTGCGAAACGCTTTCGCCATGCGTGCGGCGGCACGGACGATGCGGGGATTGGTCGGCGCCGGGGAGACACAGACTAAGATACGCTCCTTGGTGTAGTAGTCACGGTTTCCCAGCACGCGTGCGGCGTCTGTGAGGTGGCCGGTGCGATCGGCACAGCGGCGCAGCGCGATTTCTCGGAGTGCGGTGAGGTTTTCGACGGTAAAAAAATGCTGTTGCGCTCGGTCGGCTTGTACGGGACGGTAGACGAGGCCGGCGCGAAGGCGCTCAAGTAGGTCTTCGGGCTCTATGTCGACGAGCTCGACCTGGTCGGCATCATCGAAGATACGGTCGGGGATTCGTTCGCTCACGACAACGCCGGTGATGGATGCAACCATGTCGTTTAGGCTCTCGATATGCTGAACGTTTACGGTCGTATAGACGTCGATGCCCGCATGTAGAAGTTCCTCGACGTCTTGATAGCGTTTGTCGTGGCGAGACCCCGGCGCATTCGTATGGGCGAGCTCGTCGACAAGGATGAGCTGAGGGGCGCGCTCGATAGCCACATCTAGATCGAACTCGCTGAGCGCAATGCCGTTGTGCTCGATGAGTTTACAGGGCACGTTCTCAAGCCCTTGTGCAAGATGGGCAGTTGCCGGACGTTCGTGCGGCTCGATGTATCCCGCGACGACGCCGACACCTCGCCGCTTGGCGGCGTGGGCGGCTTGAAGCATCGCATAGGTTTTGCCTGCGCCAGCAGCGTAGCCAAAGAAAATCTTGAGGTGTCCCCGGCTGGTTCGAGCGTCATCGGCGGCCTCGTCTTTCTCAATTGCCTTGAGGATGAGGTCTGGATTGACGCGAGTGTCCGATGCGTCGCGCTGCATAGCGTAGCCTTTCTGAAACGTTGTCCATGCGTGCATACGCGGTGAGGACGCCACTGTATGCTCGCGAGGTCGAGTATAGGCGCACTGCAGCCGCAATAGTGCTTTCTACCTGCATCTTTACGGCATCTTAAGGACGTGAGCCCCGGCCCTCACGCCTCTTTAATCCCTAGAAGCGTTTACTGTCCCCAGACGCTTGCGAGAGCAGGCGTCTGGGGACATCGGACCGCGCGTGAAAGGGGCGGTAAATGGACATCCTCATTCCCATCATCGGAGTCGTCTGCATTGGACTCCTTATCTATTACATCTACATTCTGATGAGGAGTGATTCGTAAACTATGGACGCTGCGATTCAGTACATCTTGTACTTTGCCGTGCTCGTCGTCCTGGCCGTTCCGCTCGGTCGGTTCATGGCCCATATCATGGATGGTGAGCATACGTTCCTGTCGCCTGTGATTGCTCCTGTGGAGCGTGGCGTCTATCGTCTGCTTCGCATCGACGCGGCAGAGCAGATGGGGTGTAGGCGCTATCTGGCGAGCGTGCTGGTCTTTTCGGGGATCGGCCTCGTGGCTCTTGTGGCACTCCAGGTGTTTCAGTCCTTCTTGCCAGGCAATCCCCAGCACCTGCCGGGTGTGTCATGGGACCTGTCGTTCAATACGGCTGCTTCCTTCATAACCAACACCAACTGGCAGTCCTACTCCGGTGAGACCACCCTGTCCTACCTTGTGCAGTTCATGGGCCTCACCGTGCAGAACTTCGTTTCCGCTGGCACCGGTATCGCGGTCATGTTCGCGCTGATCCGCGGCTTCCGTCAGGTCAAGGAGCAGGGTCTGGGTTCCTTCTGGGTCGACCTCACCCGCACCGTCCTGTATGTGCTCATCCCGTTGAACCTCGTGTTCGGCATCTGCCTGGCTGCCGGTGGCGTCATCTCCAACTTCCAGCCGGCTCAGAAGGCCGAGCTCGTAGAGCCCGTTGCTGTCCAGCCTAATGCAGACGGCGGCTGGAGCGTCATCGACGGCGCCCAGATCGAGGGCGACACGGTCAAGGTCGACGGCAAGGTTGTCGAGGGCGCGCGCGTGGTCACCGAGCAGTTCCTGCCCCAGGGCCCCGCGGCTCCTCAGGTCGCCATCAAGCAGTCCGGCACCAACGGCGGCGGCTTCTTCGGCGTGAACTCCGCCCATCCGTATGAGAACCCCAGTGCCTTCACCAACATCATCGAGATGACCAGCCTGCTGCTGATCCCGGCCGCCTGCTGCTTCACCTTCGGTATCGGCGTCAAGAACACCAAGCAGGGCAAGGCCATCTTTGCCGCCATGTTCATCCTGCTGGTGATCTTCACCGGCATCATCGCCCTCAACGAGCATGCGGGCACCCCGCAGCTGGCCGATGGCGGAGCGGTCAATATCGAGATGACCGACGGCCAGGCCGGCGGCAACATGGAGGGCAAGGAGAGCCGCTTCGGTATCGCCTCCTCTTCCACCTGGTCCGCTTTCACGACGGCTGCTTCCAACGGCTCGGTTAACTCCATGCACGACTCCTACACCCCGCTGGGCGGTTTTGTCCAGATGCTCCAGATGGCTCTGGGCGAGGTCGTCTTCGGCGGCGTGGGCTGTGGCCTGTACGGCATGATCGGCTTCGCCATCCTCACGGTGTTTATCGCCGGCCTTATGGTCGGCCGCACGCCTGAGTTCCTGGGCAAGAAGATCGAGCCGGGCGAGATGCGCTGGGCGGTTGTCCTGTGCCTGGCAACTCCGTTTGCCATTCTGGTGTGCTCGGCCATTGCCTGCATGGTGCCCGGTCTTGCCGACCAGCTCAACAATGGTGGCGCGCACGGCTTCTCCGAGGTGCTGTATGCCTTCACCTCATGCGGCGGCAACAACGGCTCGTCGTTTGCAGGCATGAACTGCAACATTCACTGGATCAACGTCACGCTCGGCCTCGAGATGCTGTTCGCCCGTTTCATGCCCATCATCGGTACGCTAGCTATCGCCGGCTCGCTGGCCAAGAAGGGTAAGGTCGCCGAGAGTGCCGGTACCCTGTCTACCACCAACGGCATGTTCGTATTCCTGCTCGTGTTCATCGTTCTGTTGATCGGTGCCCTGAGCTTCTTCCCGGCCCTGGCGCTTAGCCCCGTTGCCGAGTTCTTCCAGATGATTGCGTAAAGGAGGGCGCAGATTTATGGCTATGCAAAAAGACATGATGGGCCGCGCGGTCCGCGACTCGTTTGCCAAGCTGGATCCTCGCGTCCAGATTCAAAACCCGGTCATGTTCCTGGTGTGGCTTTCCGCCGTCATGACCTCCGTCCTGGCCGTCGCTTCCATTTTCGGTGTGCAGGACGCGGGTGTGCCCACCTACTATGTGGTCGTCATCGCGGTCATCCTGTGGCTCACCGACCTGTTCTCGAACTTCGCCGAGGCGCTTGCCGAGGGCCGCGGTAAGGCCCAGGCCGATTCCCTGCGTGCGGCCAAGAAGGATGTCGAGGCCCATCGCATCGAGTCCGTTGAGGACAAGGAGCACTTCATCGTCGTTCCCGGCACCGAGCTCACGCACGGCGACCTGGTGATCGTACGCGCCGGAGAGCAGATTCCCGGCGACGGCGACGTCATCGAGGGTGCTGCCTCCGTTGACGAGTCCGCCATCACCGGCGAGTTCGCCCCCGTGGTCCGCGAGGCCGGCGGCGACCGCTCTGCCGTTACCGGCGGTACCACGGTGCTGTCCGACTGGATCATCGTCAAGATCTCCAGTGAGCCCGGCCAGAGCTTCCTGGACAAGATGATCGCGATGGTCGAGGGTGCCGCGCGCAAGAAGACCCCTAACGAGATCGCTCTGGAGATCTTCCTGGTGGCCCTCTCCATCGTCTTTATCCTGGTCACGCTGGCCCTGTATTGTTACCCCTGCTTCTCGGTTGGTCTTAACGACATGGTCAACCCCACGGCCGTGACCACGCTCGTGGCGCTGCTCGTGTGCCTGGCTCCCACTACCATCGGCGCCCTTCTGTCCGCCATCGGCATCGCCGGCATGAGCCGTCTGAACGAGGCCAACGTGCTGGCCATGTCCGGCCGCGCCATCGAGGCCGCCGGCGACGTCGACATCCTCATGCTCGACAAGACCGGTACCATCACCCTGGGTAACCGCCAAGCCGCCGAGTTCATCCCGGTCGACGGCGTCGATCCCGCGGAGCTGGCCGATGCCGCCCAGCTTTCCTCGCTGGCCGACGAGACCCCCGAGGGCCGTTCCATCGTCGTACTCGCCAAGGAGCAGTTCGGCCTGCGCGGCCGCACACTCGAGGATAAGGGCATGGAGTTCATCCCGTTCACCGCGGCAACGCGTATGTCCGGCGTGAACTACGAGGGCAATGAGATCCGCAAGGGCGCTGCCGATTCCGTGCGCACCTATGTGGAGGCAGCCGGCGGCGTGTTCTCCCAGGAGTGCGACGAGGCCGTCGAGCGCATCGCCAAGGCCGGCGGCACCCCGCTGGTCGTGACCAATAACTGCCGCGTGCTGGGCGTTGTGTACCTCAAGGACATCATCAAGTCCGGCGTTAAGGAGAAGTTCGCCGACCTGCGCAAGATGGGCATCAAGACCATCATGGTGACGGGCGACAACCCGCTCACCGCCGCGGCAATCGCCGCCGAGGCCGGCGTTGACGACTTCCTGGCCGAGGCCACCCCTGAAGGCAAGCTCGAGAAGATCCGCGAGTTCCAGCGTGAGGGCCACCTGGTCGCCATGACCGGCGACGGCACCAACGACGCTCCCGCTCTGGCCCAGGCCGACGTCGCCGTGGCCATGAACACGGGCACCCAGGCTGCCAAGGAGGCCGGCAACATGGTTGACCTCGACTCCAGCCCCACCAAGCTCATCGAGGTCGTGCGTATTGGCAAGCAGCTGCTCATGACCCGCAGTTCGCTCACGACCTTCTCAGTGGCCAACGACGTGGCGAAGTACTTCGCTATCATTCCGGCCCTGTTCTCGCCGATCTACCCCGGGTTGGACGCCCTCAACATCCTCGGCCTGGCAAGCCCGCTGTCCGCGGTTCTTTCGGCCATCATCTATAACGCGCTCGTTATTGTCGCGCTGATCCCGGCCGCGCTGAAGGGCGTTAAGTACCGCGAGGTCCCGTCCGGACAGCTGCTGACCCACAACCTGCTCGTGTGGGGTCTGGGCGGCATCGTTGCCCCGTTCGTATTCATCAAGCTCATCGACATGCTGCTCGCGTTCTGCGGCATTATGTAAGTGGAGGTTTGTATGTTCAAAGGTGTTGCATCGCGCGCACTGGGCGAGTTCGCGCTGTTTACCGTTGTCTGCGGCCTGGGCTATACGCTCGTCGTGACCGGCATCGCCCAGGTTGCGTTCCCGTATCAGGCGAACGGTTCGCTCATTACGGTCGACGGCAAGGTTGTGGGCTCCGAGCTCATCGGCCAGAACTTCGAGGACGAGGACCACATGTGGGGCCGCATCCAGAACGTGTCAATTGTCGAAGGCGAAGACGGCGAGCTCATGGCGTATGGTGCCCCGTCCAACCTGTCCCCGGCGAGTGAGGAGTATCGGCAGCTTGTGGACGCGCGCGTGAAGAAGATCCGCGCTGCCAACCCCGATGCCGATATGGACGCTGTGCCCGTCGACCTGGTGACGTGTTCGGGATCCGGCCTCGACCCGGAGATCTCTCCGGATGCCGCCGAGTACCAGGTCCCGCGCCTTGCCAAGGCCACGGGCAAAAGTAAGGACGAGGTGCGCGACATCATCGCCGCGTGCACCAAGGGCCGTTTCCTCGGCGTGTTCGGCGAGCCCACGGTTAACGTGCTCAAGGTGAACCTTATGCTGGACGGCGCGCTGTAAGTGAGGGAGTGGCGGATGAGGGCATGACTGACTATCTGAGCCCTCAATTCCACCCCGCCCATCAGTTGCGGTGAAATAGTCCCCGTTTGGCGCGCCAAGAGCCTTATTCAGGAACTATTCCACCGCAACTTTTTTGTGAGGGTCGGGATTGAAGGTGGGGAGTGCGAGCGAGTGCGAATGCGGCGGATACTGATACGATAGGTGTGTCAGTAACTGCCGCCGAGCGGCTCAAACGAAAGGAAGCCTGCATGGAGTCTTCTGCCTACCCGATGCTCTTTAGCCCGATCAAGGTCGGTACGACCGAGGTCAAGAACCGCGTCTTTATGCCGCCGGTGTCTACCAACCTGGCCGATCACGGCTATGTGACCGACGATTTGGTCGATCATTACCGCGCCCGTGCCAAAGGCGGCGTGGGCCTGATCATCACCGAGGTCGTGACGGTCGAGCCCACCTATACCTATCTGCCGGGTGACATGTGCTGCTACGACGACACGTTTATCCCCGGCTGGGAAAAGCTCGCCGCCGCCGTCCACGAGTACGGCTGCAAGATCATGCCGCAGCTCTTCCACCCCGCCTACATGGCCTTTAACATTCCGGGCACGCCGCGCCTAATCGCTCCGTCCTTTGTGGGCCCGTCCTATGCCCGCGAGGCGCCGCGCCCCATCACGGTCGATGAGATCCACGAGCTCACGCATCAGTTCGGTGACGCTGCCGTGCGCATGCAGAAGGCCGGCGTCGATGGCGTCGAGGTCCATGCGGCGCACGCCCACGGCATGCTCGGCGGCTTTTTGACCCCGCTCTATAACAAGCGTACCGATGAGTACGGCGGCTCGCTCGACGCCCGCATGCGCTTCTTGCTCGAGGTCATCGCCGAGATTCGCGAGCGCTGCGGCAAGGACTTTATCATCGACGTCCGCATTTCGGGCGATGAATACACCGATGGCGGCCTGACCCTCAACGACATGATCTATGTCTCGCGTCGTCTGGAGAAGGCCGGCGTCGACATGATTCACGTGTCGGGCGGCACCACCATCAAGCGCGGCTCCGCGATTCCCGCCGCCGGTACCCAGCAGGCCTCGCATGCCGCCTGCTCGCGCGAGATCAAAAAGCATGTCAACATTCCCGTTGCCACGGTCGGCCGCATTAACGAGGCCTGGATTGCCGAGGAGCTGATCGAGGACGGTGCCGCCGACATCTGCATGATGGGCCGCGCCAACCTGTGCGATGCCGAGTTCTGCAACAAGGCCGCTGCCGGCAACGCCGACGACATCCGCCCCTGCATCGGCTGCCTGCGCTGCCTGAACGGCATTATGTTTGGCAAGCGCATCTCCTGCACCGTCAACCCGGACGTGGAGCGTGACGAGGCTGGCTACGAGCCTGCCGCCGAGGCCAAGAACGTGCTCGTTGTGGGCGCTGGTCCTGCGGGCATGGAGGCAGCCTACATTGCCGCCAAGCGCGGCCACAACGTGGTGCTCGTGGACAAGCAGGATGAGCCGGGCGGCGAAATGCGCATCGCAGCCGTTCCGCCGGCAAAGCAGGAACTCACCCGCGTGATCAAGTATCAGTACCGTCGCCTGGCCGAGGCCGGCGTCACGTGCGTCTTTGGTACCGAGCTCTCGGCCGAGGACATTCAGCGTGATTACGCGGGTTACGAGGTTGTCCTGGCTTATGGTGCCGAGCCCATCGCTCCGGCCTTCATGCAGGGCTTTAAGCAGGTTATGACGGCCGACGACCTGCTGGGTGGCAAGGCTTTCCCGGGCAAGAAGATCGTCATCGTGGGAGGCGGCACCGTCGGTTGCGAGACGGCCGATTACCTGGCCCCGTTGGTCAACGACCTGTCGCCGGCCAATCGCGACGTCACCGTCATCGAGATGACTAAGACGCTCGCCGCCAACGAGGGCGGTGCCGGCCGCGCGGTGCTCATCACGCGCATGCTCTCCAAGGGCGTCCACGTGCTGACCGAGGCCAAGGTGACCGAGATCACCGAGGACACCATCAGCTACGAGAAGGACGGCGAGGTCCACACCATCACCGGTGCCGATACGCTGGTGCTTGCCATGGGCTATCGTCCCAATACCAAGCTGGCTGACGACCTGGCTGCAGCCGGTGTTGCCACCCACGTGCTGGGCGATGCCAACAAGTGCGGCAACATCCGCGACGCCATCGGCGATGGCTACAAGGTCGCCTGCGAGCTCTAGTTAACCCCTTGGTGCATGGGGGACGAGTGTCTCTGTGCCTTCCGATAGCAAAACAGCGGCGGCGTCCCGGGTTTCGGGATGCCGCCGCTTGCTCTCGTGATCCTGGCGGCGCAAGCGGTCCCTATTTCACCGCAACCGAGCGGACGGGGGATGCGATAGTATAACGTGATAACATTCGGCAAACCGTGGGCTTCATCCGAGGGCTTTATGGAACAACACCAGCATTATCAGAGCTTGCAAGATCAGGCATACAACGCATTGCGCTCCAAGATCATCTATGCCGAGCTCAAGCCCGGTACGCGCCTTTCGGCGATTGGTCTGGAAAAGGAGACGGGAATCGGGCGCACGCCCATTCGCGAGTCTTTTGTGCGCTTGCGTGAGCAGGAGCTGGTGGAAACGCGTCCCAAAAGCGGCACCTATGTCTCAAAAATTAGCATGGAGCGCGCCGAGAACGCCTGTTTCTTGCGCGAGAAACTCGAGAGAAGCGTGCTCATTAAATGCTGCTCTGCCGCCACGCCCGAGCAAAAGCAGCGGCTCAAGCAGATTCTTGCCGAGTCCGAATCGCTCGACCATCGCGAAACGCGTCGCTTTTTCGACTTGGATAACCTGTTTCATGAGACGTGTTTTGTGATTGCCGGCCGCCACATGTTGTGGGATTGGATGAAGAGCGTCAACACGCATTTTGAGCGATATAACTGGTTGCGTATGGTGTCGCAGGATTTGGATTGGGAGCCGATTCGTCGGCAGCATCGCCGGATTCTCGAGGCCATTAAGAGGGGCGATACCGACACGGCGAGCTATCTGGCAGAGACGCACTTGCACCTGATGCCCGAAGAGCAAGGTCCGGTTATCGCCTTGCATCCCGACTATTTTGAGCTGTCTAAAGACTCGGCTATCTAACTCGCGCCCTTTATTTGCTGCGGTGAAATTAAGATCGTTCTGCGGCTCTGGTGGCGTAGGCAGTTCGTATAAATGCCTAAAATGGCTCAGACCGCCGACAATTGGGAAACGGGGTGCGCTATGGCGCAGATGAGAATTAAGGACATTGCCGCCGAGGCGGGCGTGAGCCCAGCCACAGTCTCGCGCTATCTCAATAACCGCCCCGGGCAAATGACCGAGGAAACCCGTGCTCGCATCGCGGCGGTTATCGAGCGCACCGGCTATCGCCCTCGCGCCGCCGCGCGCAATCTGCGCAGCTCACGCACCAACCTCATCGGCGTGATTCTGGCCGACATTGCTAACCCGTTCTCCAGCGCCATGCTCGAAGGGCTTTCCGCCAGCGCCGCCGCGCGCGGCTGCTCGCTCATGACGGCCATTAGCGGCAACGACCCCGCCAAGGAGGCAGAGTCGCTCACCAGACTTATCGATGCCGGCGTGGACGGCCTGGTCGTCAATACCTGCGGAGGCAACGACAAGGCGATCGCCGAGGCTGCGGGACGCCTGCCCGTCGTGCTGCTCGACCGCGATGTTGCCAATGGCGGCGTCGATCTGGTGACCTCCAACAACCGTGAGCTGGTCGCCGGCCTGGTAGACGCCTTGGCCTCTGCGGGCAGCGAGCGCCTGTGCCTGCTCACCGAGGCAAGCGACGACAGCCCTGTGCGTCGCGAGCGTGCCGAGGCCTTTGCCGACGAGCTTTCGCGACGCGGCCTTGCGGGTGAGGTCGTCACCCTGGCCGATGGTGGCGCCACGGGTGTCAGTCGCCTGGACGAGACCATCCGCGGCTATGCGGGTAAAAAGCTCGGCCTCATTGCCGTCAACGGTCTGGTCTTCCTGCGCCTGACCGAGGCGCTGGCACAGTTGGGTCCCTCGCTGCCGGCTGGCCTCAAGATCGCGACGTTTGACGATTACCCCTGGAACCACGTGCTCTTTGGCGGTGTGACCACGGCCGCGCAAGACACCCTCGCCATCGCCGAGCGCGTAGTCGAGCGCCTGTCCGAGCGCATCGACGTCGTTACCACTACGGTGGGCGACGCCGCAAAGCTCGCCCCCAAGCGCATCGAGATCCCCGGCCACATCGAACACCGCGCTTCGACCTCGCGCTAGTCTCTTGGCCTCACGGCCTGTTCGCACACGTTTTTTGGGCGCTTGATACGCTTTAACCCTGCGGAAACATTTTTCTGCGATAGTATCTGCGGTATAGACCAGTCGAAACCCGCCCGAAAGAAAGGGGAGCGACATGAACCAGCAGAACATCGATTACGTACTCCGCTCCGTAGAACAGCGTGACATCCGCTTTGTGCGTCTGTGGTTTGTCGACATTCTCGGCCGCCTCAAAAACTTTGCCATTAGCCCCGAGGACCTCGAGGTCGCATTTGAGGAGGGCATTGGCTTTGACGGCTCGGCTATCGAGGGCTTTGCCACGCCCGAGGAAGCCGACATGCTGGCGTTCCCTGATGCCTCGACCTTCCAGATTTTGCCGTGGCGTCCGAGCCACAACGGCGTCGCCCGTGTGTTCTGCGACGTGTGCACTCCCGATCGCGAGCCCTTCGCCGGCGACCCGCGCGCTGCGCTGCGCCGCATGTTCCATAAGGCCGAGAAGGCCGGCTACCTGCTCAACGTTGGCGCCGAGCTGGAGTACTACTATTTTCCCGACGAGCGCACGCCCGAGCCGCTCGACAACGTGGGCTACTTCGATCTTTCGGTGAGCGACGCCGCGCGCGACCTGCGCCGCAACACGGTCCTTACGCTCGAGAAGATGTCCGTGCCCGTGGAGTACACCTTCCACGCCGCCGGTCGCTCGCAGCACGGCATGAGCCTGCGCCACGCCGAGGCCCTGAGCATGTCCGACGCCATTACCACGGCCAAGCTCATCATTAAACAGCAGGCCTACGAGAGCGGTTGCCACGCCTCCTTTATGCCCAAGCCGCTGGCGGGCGAGGACGGCAGCGCCATGTTTTTGCATCAGTCGCTGTTCGATCACGACGGCAACAACGTCTTTTGGGGCGAGGACGACGAGAAGTACCATCTCTCCGACGTCGCCAAGCACTATATGGCTGGCATCCTGGCGCATGCCCGCGAGATCAGTGCCATCACCAACCCCACGGTCAACTCCTACAAGCGCATTACTACCGGCGGCGACTCCGTGCCGCAGTACGCCACGTGGGGCCTGCGCAACCGCGCGAGCATGATCCGCATTCCGGTCTACAAGCCCGGCAAGCAGCTGTCCACGCGCATCGAGCTTCGCAGCCCCGACCCCATGGCCAACCCGTACCTGGTCAACGCCGTCACGCTGGCGGCCGGTCTCGACGGCATCGAACGCAAACTGGAACTCCCGCCCGAGGCCACGGCCGAGACGCTCAAGCTCACCGACCGTCAGATGGTCGAGGCCGGCTACACGCCGCTGCCGCGCTCGCTCAAAGAGGCGCTCGACGTATTTGAGGACTCGCAGTTTATGAAGGATGCCCTCGGTGAGCACATCCACAGCTTCTTCCTTAAAAAGAAGCGTGACGAGTGGCATAAGTTCGAATCCACGATCACCGAGTGGGAGATCAAGCACTACCTGGCGAACTCCTAATCGCGCTGGCTTGTCCCAGTACGATTGAGCTCATTTCTTTGGAGGCCGATATGTCCGAAAAGAGTGCCCTGTTCATGGCGCGCACGACGCGCTTCCACGAGTTTGCCCGCAGCTTGACGACTACCCTGGGTGTCGAGGTGAGCCTGGCCACCCCCGATTCGCCGACTGCGGCGCACGACTTCGACCTGCTGATTCTCGATTCCGATGGCATCCGTAGCGACCGCATCGATCAGATCGCCAAGTGGCTTGACGATCGCGGCGGCGTTCCCATGCTGGTGATCGTCGACGACGAGGCGCTCGGCACCCTGCGCCTGCCCAATCACGCGCATGCCGACTTTGTATGCCCCACGGCGACGCCCAACGAGCTCAAGGCTCGTGCGCAGCGCCTGATGGGCGAGGAGGAGACCGTCACCGCCGACGATGTACTCAACATCGATAACCTCGAGATCAACCTGGCTACCTACCAGGTGACGCTCGATAACGAGCCCATCGACCTGACGCTGATGGAGTACTCGCTGCTGAGCTTTTTGGCCACGCACCCCAACCGTGCCTACAGCCGCGAGGTGCTGCTGCACCGCGTGTGGGGCTTTGAGTACTGCGGCGGCACGCGCACCGTCGACGTGCACATTCGACGCATCCGCTCCAAGGTGGGCCCGCAGATTGCGGCACACATCACCACCGTCCGTGGCGTGGGTTATCTGTTTAAGGACTAGATTTCCGCCACAAAGGGAACAGGCGCCTTTGTGGTGGTTTTGCCACAGGTGAGGGGCCCTTTCGGGTCTGCAACAGAACTTAAGCCTTCCTAAAAGATTGCGTTCTCATACACTTGCACCCGCATATTGGGGTACAACTCAACGTGAACAATGATGGCCCGCCACATGTTTGGCGGGCCTTTGGTTATTTGACGAAAGGATCGCAGCTATGAGCGAGAACGATTCCCAGCGTCCCCAGGATGCGGGCAACGCCGGCGAGACCCAACAGCAGCCGCGTGTGCAGGTAGAGTCGACGCCTGCCGACAGCAACATTCCCTACGTGCAGGCCTACGACACGCAGACCGGAAAGCCGCTGGGCAGCCAGCAGGTTGTAAACAAGCACACAGTGGTCAAGACTAAGACCAAAAAGCTGCCGATCTTTATTACGGCGCTTGCCGGTTGTGCCTGCGGCGCCCTGCTGGTCATTGCGCTCATTATGAGCGGCACGCTCAACATTGGCGGCGGAAAGAATGCCGTGACGGCGGGTGCTTCGGGTTCATCGACGCAAAAGATTACGATTGATTCCGAGGACACCACGCTGGCCGAGGCCGTTTCTGCCAAGGCGTTGCCCTCCGTGGTTTCCATTACCGCCACTTCGAGCGGCAGCCAGAATGGCTCGCTTTCGCAGTCTGCCGACGAGTCGGACAGCTCGGGCAGCGTCGGCTCGGGCGTGGTGCTCGATACCGAGGGCCACATCCTCACCAACAACCACGTGGTCGATGGCTATGACCAGTACGTTGTGACCATGGATGACGGCACCACCTACGAGGCCGAGTTCGTGGGCAACGACGCTTCGAGCGACCTGGCAGTCATCAAGCTCAAGGACGCAGACGCCTCCAAGCTCACGCCGATTAAGATCGGTGATTCCTCCAAGCTCAACGTGGGCGAGTGGGTCATGGCGATCGGCTCGCCGTTCGGCAACGAGCAGTCTGTCTCCACGGGTATCGTCTCGGCGCTCTATCGCTCCACGGCCATGAGCTCTGCCAACGGTAACACCATCTATGCCAACATGATCCAGACCGATGCCGCCATCAACCCGGGCAACTCCGGCGGCGCGCTCGTTAACGATAACGGCGAGCTTGTGGGTATCAACTCGCTCATCGAGAGCTACTCGGGCTCCAGCTCGGGCGTGGGCTTTGCCATTCCGGTCAACTATGCCAAGAACATTGCCGACCAGATTATCGACGGCAAGACGCCGGTGCATCCGTACCTGGGCGCCACGCTTTCGAGCGTCAACGCGCTCAATGCCCGCACCAACAAGCTGAGCACCGATAGCGGCGCGTACGTGGCGAGTGTCGTCGAGGACGGTCCCGCCGCCAAGGCTGGCATCCAAGAGGTGGGCGAGAAGGTCGAGATCACGCTTGTGCGCGGCAAGGAAGAGAAGAAGGTCACGGTCGAGCTGGGCTCTGACGAGGAGCTGCAGAACCAGCAGCAGGATGACAGCTCGACCGACACCGGCAACGGCGGTATTACCGACGAGCAGCTGCGCCAGTACCTGGAGGAGCTGCTTGGCCAGCAGGGCCAGGGCCAAGGCCAAGGCCAAGGCTATGGCCAGGGTTTCTAACGAGCTGTATCGCACATATCGAGGCCAGAGGGGGCTGTTCCGCCAACGCGGGACAGCCCCTCTTTTCTTATTGATCCCTTGGGGACGGAGGAGAACGGATCATTTAGAAACGGCAAGGGCATGGTTTGAACGCGCGATCCACCCCAGTCTGGCGGCTGCCGATTCGGTGCGGTTTGAGACCGCTATTCGGCCCCATCGTGACCGGTGGTACTCTAGTATCCGTTTGAAAACGAGCGAAGGAGTGCCGCTATGGAGCAATCGAGCCTGTTTGGTGACGGTGTGGATATCGATACCGAAACGCCCGCGAGCGTGGATGCCGCCGCACCGACCGATGCCCGTGCCCAGGCGGCTGCCCGCGCGGCCGAGTTGCGTCACGAGCTCGATTACCATGCCTATCGCTATTACATGCTCGACGCGCCCGAAATCACGGATGCCGCCTTTGACAAAATGCTCGTTGAGCTGCAGGAAATCGAGGCGACCTACCCCGACCTGGTGACGCCCGACAGCTATACCCAGCGCGTGGGCGGATACGTGAGCGAGCAGTTTACGCCGGTCACGCATATGGCACGCATGTATTCCATGGACGATGCCATGGATCTGGACGAACTCGACGCGTGGCTCCAACGCACCGAGGATGCGCTCGGTGCCGGTAGCGTTACCTATACCTGCGAGCTTAAGATCGACGGTCTGGGCGTGGCGCTTACCTACCAGAACGGCACTTTCGTACGTGCGGCCACACGTGGCGATGGCACCACGGGCGAGGACGTGTCGCTCAACGTGCGTACCATCAAGGATGTGCCCATGCACCTGTCCGAGCCGGCGCTCGCCCACATGGGCGCCGACCGCGAGCGTACCATCGAAGTGCGCGGCGAGGTCTATATGCCCAAGGGCAGCTTTGTGCGCCTGAACGACGAGGCCGATGCCGAGGGCCGCGACCCCTTCGCCAACCCGCGCAACGCCGCCGCCGGCAGCCTGCGTCAGAAGGATCCCAAGGTCACGGCGCGCCGCGACCTGGCTACCTTTATCTATGCCATCGCCGATACCGACCCGCTGCACGTCCACAGCCAGCGCGAATTTCTCGACTGGCTGCGCAGCGCCGGCTTTAGCGTCAACCCCAACGTGGCCCGTTGCGCCACGCCGGCCGAGGTCCACGAGTTCTGTGCCCAGGCGCTCGAACATCGCGGTGACCTGGACTACGACATCGACGGCGTGGTCGTAAAGGTCGACAGCTTCCAGCAGCAGCTCGACCTGGGCTTTACCGCCCGCGCACCACGCTGGGCCATTGCCTTTAAGTTCCCGCCCGAGGAAAAGCAGACCATCCTGCGCGAAATTCGCATCCAGGTGGGCCGCACCGGCGTGCTCACGCCAGTCGCCGAGTTCGATCCGGTCACGGTTGCCGGCTCCACCATCGCGCGCGCCACGCTGCACAACATCGACGAGATTCGCCGCAAAAACGTGCGCGAGGGCGACACCATCATCGTGCACAAGGCGGGCGACGTAATCCCTGAGGTCGTGGGCCCGGTGCTCGATAAGCGCCCGGCCGATTCGGTCGACTGGCACATGCCCGAGGTCTGCCCCGTGTGCGGTAGCCCCGTGGTCCACGAGGACGGTGAGGTGGCCTACCGCTGCGTGTCCATCGACTGCCCCGCGCAGCTCAAGGAGCGCCTGATCCACTGGGTGAGCCGCGGCTGTATGGACGTCGATGGCCTGGGCGATGAGATCGTCGACAAGATGATCGCCGCCGGCCTGATCCACGATGTCGCAGACTTCTACCAGCTCACGGTCGATGACATCGCCGGCCTGGACACGGGCCGCACCTATGCCAGCTCCAACAGCAAAAAGGGTGTCAAGAAGGGCGACCCCATCCCGGTGGGCCTCAAGACGGCCGAGAAAATCATCGCCGAGCTCAACAAGTCCAAGAGCCAGCCGCTCGGTCGCGTGCTGTTTGCCCTGGGCATCCGCCACGTGGGCAAGAGCGTGGGCGAGGTCATCGCCGAGCGATTCCTGTCGATCGACAAGCTCATCTTGGCGAGCGAAGAGGACATCGCCGAGTGCGAGGGCATCGGTCCCAAGATTGCGGCGAGCGTCAAGCAGTTCTTGGCCGTGCCCGAGAACCTTGCCGTGCTGGAGCGCCTGCGCCAGGCGGGCCTGTCGCTCGAGGTCGACTTGGGCGCCGCGCACGCGCAAGCCGCGGCCGACGCTGGCGTGGCAGGCGAGCTCGCCGACGCACAGCCGCTTGCGGGTCTGACCTTCGTGCTCACCGGCACGCTTGTCAACCGCACGCGCGACGAGGCAGGTGCGGCGCTCAAGGTACTCGGCGCCAAGGTTTCGGGTAGCGTGTCAAAGAAGACGAGCTATCTGGTCGCCGGCCCCAAAGCGGGCTCCAAGCTTACCAAGGCCGAGCAGCTGGGTGTGCCCGTGCTGGACGAGGACGCGCTCGAGCGGATCTTGGCTACTGGCGAGGTGCCCCGGGCTTAGCGCATCGATAACCAAAGTGAAGATCCGCCCGGAAAGCATGATGCCTTTCGGGCGGTTCTTACTTTGCTGGGGCAACCGGCACCGTGATCTGCGTTACGTAGGTTGCCGGGTCGTCGCTGATGATGTCGTCGATCAGGGCGATCTCGCGCGAGGGGCCGGCGGGTGTCAGGTTGTGTTCGTGCATGTAGCCGAGCAGTTGCTCGTAGCGTGGGGCTGCTTGCCCGTGCGTGCCGCGGAAGCTTATGGTCAGGCAGCGCGCGGCAGGTCGCGTCTCAACATCACCCAGGTACTCATCGGTGTCATCGAGCAGCAGAAAGACCTCGTCGTAGCCATCAAAGTCACCGGCGGCCAGGCGTTCGGCGCTGATCCCGACACCCAGATTGCCCAGATAGGCAAAGGTTTCGTGCTGCCCCTGCTGAAGCTGGCGGATATGCCATCCCAGCGAATAGGCGTCGGTGGGATTGACGCGCTCGCGCAGCGTGGCGCAGCGAAGTTCGGGTTCCTCGATTTCGCTAATGGTGTCGAGATCAGCATTCAAAGCGCCATGAAGCAAGGCAAGCCGCTGGTCAATCTTGCGTGACATGCGCTCCAACTCATGCCGCCTGTGCTCAATTAACTCCTGTTGCTTGGTCAGTTGCCGTTGCATCAAATCCATATCGCGCGTAGTGACAAACTCGCGAATCTGCGCCAGCGGCAGGTCGAGAACGCGCAGGTTGCCGATGGTGTTGAGGGTGGAGAGCTGTCGCGATCCGTAGTAGCGGTACCCACTCGCCGGATCGACATATGCCGGTTCTAACAGCCCCATCTGCTCGTAATGACGCAGTGTGCCCACGCTCAAATTGAGCAGGCGCGCCACCTCGCCAATGCGAAGCAGGCCCTCGGTATGTTCAGTTGGCGAGTCGGCCATAGGAACGCTCCTTTCGGTAAAACAGGGGAGAGGTGCTAGGCATGCGTCGCCTCGCTACGCCACCAGCTTGTCAAAAGTTCCGCGGCGGTTGAGCACGGTAAAGGCAATCACGCAGATGACCGCCGACAGAATCGATCCGCACGGCGAGGCGATGCCCATGGGAAACAGCGTGTCGGAATAGGCATTCGACAGCAGCCATGCGCCGGGCACGCGAATGAGCGCCACGGCCAGCACGTTGTGCGCAAAGCCGATGTAGCTCTTGCCGTATGCAGCGAAAAAGCCGCTAAAGCAAATGTGGATGCCGGCAAAAATCGCGTCGAAAATATAACTGTGCATATAGCCAGTACCGGCGGCGACCACCGCGGGGTCCTTGGCAAAAAAGCCGATAAACGCCGGTGCCACCAGCCACATCAGCACCGTGATCAGGCAACCGTACACGACCGAGATGGTCATGGCGTCCTTGAGTACCTGACGCGCGCGGTCGCCCTTGCCCGCTCCGGCGTTTTGCGCCGTGAGTGCGCTGACGGTAGCGCCCATGGAACTCGGTACGATAAACAAAAAGCTGATCATCTTCTCGACCAAGCCCACGGCGGCGGCATCAACCAGGCCGCGGTGGTTGGCGATGACGGTGATGAACATAAACGCCACCTGGATGCAGCCGTCCTGCACGGCTACGGGCACGCCGATCTTAAGGATGCTGCCGAGCACCTTGCGCTGGGGGCGCAGGTCGCTGCGCTTGAGGTGAATGTGCGTACGGCGGCTCTTGAGCCACACGAGCGCGAGAGCCACGCTCGCCGTCTGCGCGATGACTGTGCCGAGTGCCGCGCCTACGGGGCCGAGCCCCATGTGGCCGATAAACAGAAAGTCGAGCGCGATGTTGATGATGCATGCCACGCCAATCACGTACATGGGCGAGCGCGAATCGCCTAGGCCGCGAAAGATGGCCGAGAGGATGTTGTACGCGGCGATAAAGGGAATGCCCATAAAGCAGATACGCAGGTAGGTGGCAGTTCCTTCGACCGCTTCGGCCGGCGTGCCAATAAGCGCCACAATGTGCGGACACAGTGCGAGCAGGACAGCGGCCAGCACCACCGAGATACCCATAAAGAGCGTGATGGTGTTGCCGATGGCGGCTTCGGCGCGGTCGAAGCGGCGCGAACCCACGGCGTGGCCGACGATGACCGTCGTTCCCATGGCCAGGCCCACGAGCGTCACGGTAATGATATAGAGCGTCTGCGCGCCGTTGCCCACGGCGGTGATGCCGGCGGCACCGCTAAACTGTCCCATCATGTACAGGTCGGCCATGCCGTAGAGCATCTGCAAAAAGTACGAGAGCATATAGGGCAGGGCAAAGACCGCGATGGTCTTGAGGACATTGCCGCGTGTGAGGTCGTGTTCCATGGGCGGGGCGCTTTCTGGCTTGGTCTGTTTACGTACCAGTGTAGTGAAAACCCTACAACGATTGTAGAGTCAAGGTTTGTGTTGGCGGCGGGGAGAAAAAAGTCACGCTCGCGTTCATTTCCAATTGAATACAGGGGCGCGTCCTGCGAGCTTGGCGCCTGCACTAGCCTTGCAGAAATCGATTTCGCATCACTTGACACCGCCGCACGGCGCGCCATAATACCTGGGTTTGCGAACAACGTTTGATGGGGGATGAACCTGCGTGCGCAATCTCAAGATTTTGTTTTCCTATCTGGGGGCATACCGCCGCGATGCCATACTCGGCGTGTTCTTTGTGACGGCCGAGACGGCGCTCGAGCTGTTTATCCCGGTCATCATGGCAAATATCATCGACGTGGGCGTTCCCGCGGGCGACATCAACTACATGCTGTTGCAGGGCGCGTATATGCTGGTATTCGCCGCATGTTCGCTGGTACTTGGCTTGGGCTATGCACGCACGTCTGCCCGCGTTGCCTCGGGGCTGGGCGCTAACCTGCGCGAGGCGGAGTATCGCAAGATTCAGACGCTCGCCTTTGGCAATCTGGACAACTACGATGCCAGCTCGCTCGTCACGCGCATGACCACCGATATCACCGTCATCCAAAACGCCATCGGCAACGGCTTTCGCCCCATGGTGCGCGGCCCCGTGACGCTCATCGTCGGCTTGGTCTATGCGCTGGTGCTGTCGCGTCCGCTCGCCACCGTTTTCGCGATCATCCTGCCGGTGCTGGCGATCGTGCTGGGCGTTATCACCTATCGCGTCAGTCCGCTCTACCGCCAGCTGCAGACCTCGATGGACCATCTCAACGGTGTGGTGCAGGAGGACCTCACCGCCGTGCGCGCCGTCAAGGCGTACGTGCGTGCCGAGCACGAGGAGGCCAAGTTCGACGCCGTCAATACCGAGCTCGCGCATACGGCGACGAAGACCTTTGGCAACGCCGTGCTCAACCTGCCGGTGTTTCAGCTGTCGATGTACGTGGCGGCGCTTTCCATTCTGTGGATCGGCGGTCGCATGATCCTTGCCGGCGAGCTCGGCGTGGGCTCGCTCACGGGCTTTATGAGCTATGTGCTGTTGATTATGAACTCGCTCATGATGATCTCCAACGTGTTTTTGCTGCTCACCCGCGCACTTGCCAGCGTGGAGCGCATCTCGCGGGTGCTCGACGAGCGTTCGCTTATCCAGGCACCCGACGCTGCCACTGCCGTGCACGGGGTGGCCGACGGAAGCATCGAGTTTCGCGACGTGTCGTTTAAGTACCGCGCGGATGCTGCCGAGGATGTGCTCGAGCATATTGACCTTTGCATTGAGGCGGGCTCCACGGTGGGCGTGCTCGGCGGCACGGGCTCGGGCAAGAGTTCGCTTGTGCAGCTAATCGCGCGCCTGTACGACGCCACCGAAGGCGCCGTGCTCGTGGGCGGGCGCGATGTGCGCGATTACGACCTGGTTGCCCTGCGCGACGCCGTGGGTATCGTGCTGCAAAAGAACGTACTGTTTACGGGTACCGTGCGCGAGAACCTGCAGTGGGGCAATCCACAGGCGTCGGACAATGAGCTCCTCGCGGCTTGCCGCGCGGCGTGCGTGGATGAGTTCCTCGATCGCATCGGCGGGCTGGACGGCTATCTGGGCCAGGGCGGTGCCGGTGTCTCGGGCGGGCAGAAGCAGCGCCTGTGCATCGCGCGTACATTGCTCAAGCATCCGCGTGTGCTCATCTTTGACGATTCGACCAGCGCGGTCGATATGGCGACCGACGCCAAGATCCGCGAGCATATCGCTCAGATTCCCAACACGACGGTGATTGTCATTGCGCAGCGCATTGCGAGCGTCATGGATGCCGATCGCATTATTGTGTTGGACGACGGTCGTGTCCACGGCGTGGGCACGCACGAGGAACTGCTGGCGGGCGATAGCATCTACCAGGAGATTTACGCCTCGCAGATGGAATTTGCAGGGAACGCGGACACCGGCGACGGCTGCGACGATGGCTGCGCGAATGATCCGTTTTCCTGCGTTCCCAGCGGATCGCCCTTGGAAGGGGGTGAGCGCCATGCCTAAGACATCCGCTCAGGCCCGTCCCGCCAATCTGGCGCAGACGCTCCGCCGCTTGCTCTCCTACATGGGACACGCCAAGTTCTCGCTGCTCGCAGTGGGTGTGCTTGCCTCTGTTGCGGCCATCGCGAGCCTTGCCGGTACCTACATGGTGCGCCCCATCGTCAACGGTTTGGCAACGGGCGGCGAGGAACTGCTCGCTAAGCAGGTTATCTTTACCGCTGCCATCTACGCCGCGGGCGTGCTCTCGGCTCTGGGCTACTCGCAGATTATGGTGCGCGCGGCCCAGCGCGTGGTCTCCGATATCCGCCGCGACCTGTTTGCGCACATCCAGATGCTGCCGCTGAGCTACTTCGACAGCACGCGCTCGGGCGACATCATGAGCTTTTTCACCAACGATGTCGACACTGTCTCCGAGGCGCTCAACAACAGCTTTGCCAACGTGATTCAGGCGAGCATCCAGGTGGTCGGCACCACGGCCATGCTCATCATCCTCAACTGGCAGCTCACGATTATCACGCTCGTGTGCGACGCGGCCATTGTGCTGTACGCGCGCTACTCGGGCGCGCGCTCTAAGCGCTTCTTTGCCGCCCAGCAGGCATCGCTTGGCGACCTGGACGGATATATCGAAGAGATGGTCTCGGGCCAAAAGGTCATCAAGGTCTTTAATCACGAACAGGCCAATGTGGCTGGTTTTGACGCACGCAACCAAGAGCTGCGCCGCACCGGTGGTGCCGCGCAGGCCTACGCCAACTCCATGGTGCCCATGACCGTGGTGATCGGCTATGCCAACTACGCCATCGTCGCCGTGGCGGGCGGCATGCTCTGCATCAAGGGGCTCGCCGACGTAGGCGCGCTTGCAAGCTACCTGGTCTTTGTACGCCAGGCGGCCATGCCCATCAACCAGTTTACGCAGCTGGGCAACTTTTTGCTCAACGCGCTGGCCGGTGCCGAGCGCCTGTTTGCCGCCATGGATCTTGAGCCCGAGGTGGACGAGGGCTGCGTGGAGCTGGTGCAGACGGGCGACGCTGCGTGGGCATGGAAGATTCCCGAGGGCCAGGGCGTGGGCGCGTACGGGCATCTGCATGATGTGGCTGCCGTTAATGAGTCGGGCCGTGCGGTGGCTGCCGACGGTACCGAGCTCACGTGCGGCTTGGTCCCGCTTGCCGGCGACGTGCGCTTCCATGCCGTGAACTTTTCCTACGTGCCGGGCACCCGTGTGCTCACGGACCTCAACCTGTTTGCCAAGCCGGGCCAAAAGATCGCCTTTGTGGGCTCCACAGGCGCAGGTAAGACGACCATCACCAACCTCATCAACCGCTTCTATGAGGTCGATGACGGCGAGATCACGTACGACGGCATCGACGTCAAGCACATTGCCAAGGCCAGCCTGCGCGGGTCGCTCGGCATTGTGCTGCAAGACACGCACCTGTTTAGCGGCACCATTGCGCAGAACATCCGCTTTGGCAAGCTCGACGCGACCGACGAGGAGGTGCGCGCCGCCGCCGAGGCCGCCTGCGCCGACTCGTTTATCCGCCGCCTGCCTAGAGGGTACGACACGCCGGTCACGGCCGACGGCGCCAACCTGTCGCAGGGCCAGCGCCAGCTGCTCGCCATCGCGCGCGTGGCCGTGGCCGATCCGCCGGTGCTCATCTTGGACGAGGCCACGAGTTCCATCGACACGCGCACCGAAAAGCTCATCGAGCGCGGCATGGACCGCATCATGCGCGGACGCACCACGTTTATGATCGCGCACCGCCTGTCCACCGTCCGCGACGCCGACGCCATCATGGTCCTCGAACACGGCCGCATTATCGAGCGCGGCACGCACGAAGAGCTGCTCGCCCAGCACGGCGAGTACTGGCAGCTGGCGCATGGCTTAAAAGAGTTGGATTAACCCGTTCGAGTACGATGCTTCGACCCCTTCGTGCCCCTCACCTCGCCTCAAACCATCACAACATTCGACGTTTTTTGCCAAAATCGGGAAAAGCATCGAATGTTGTGATGGTTTTTCTACCACTCGATCGGGTGGAATCGCTTTCTTGTGCACGAAGGTGTGCGGACCCGTGGGCAGGGGAATAAGGTTGGTTATCCGACTCCATTGGAGGGCTCATGGACCTGCCGATCGTCCTGTCTCATAAGACTGCCTGGCTGTACCACAACGTGGCGCGCCCGTCCGAGCCGCTCTCGCGAGCAAGCAGCCTATACGATGAGGACTCGCTTGCTGGCGAGGCGGAGCTGACCGCGAGCCTGCCCAAATTGGGACTCGATGCCAAGGGGCTGAGGGCTTCAACGGCAGTTGGGATCGTTGCCGACTATCTGGTTTCGCTTGGTGTTCCACGAGAAGAGCTCGACCATATCGATACACTCGTCAACTTCGATTTTGAGCGCTCGACGCCGGCTGGATTTAGGTGCCGCGTATTTGGAGCGCCGGTACCTCCAGGCCATCTTATCGAGGTGGCAGAGGGCCTTCTGGTGGTTGATGAGGCCATGTGCTTTGTCCAAGCGGGTTCGTGGATGAGTGAGCCCGAGCAGTTGGAATATGGCTACGAAATCTGCGCCCGATACCATTTGAATCATCTGTCGACAGACGATTATGTCGAGATGAGGCAGAGATATACCGTTGCCGACATGATTGCCTATTGCAATGAGAACCGATCTCGTCAGGGGGCTATACGCGCGGCCGCCGTGCTCAGGCGCGTGTACGATGGCGCGCGGTCGCCCATGGAGACGGCCACCGCAATCATGGTCGTAGCAAAACGTTCTCAGGGCGGGCTAGGATACGTCAAGGTTGAGCTCAACCATCGGGTCGATGTTCCCAACGAGTTCAAGTATCTCGCAAAGGCCGGGTATTTCGAGATCGACGTATATGCGCCTGCGAGCGGTACGGGAATTGAATACAACGGTTCGGACCATCTTGATAAACAGCGCAGCGCGTCGGATGCGGAGCGTATGACCGTGCTGAGCGCGCTGGGCTTTAGGATGATCGTCCTCACCGGGACTCAGTTTGCCCATCAGCTGCAATTGCACCGGGCGATGAACGCCATCGCGCTTGCTATGGGCCTCAGGTGCGACCGAAGCGAAGCGTTCCAGAAACGTCAGAATGACCTGCGAGAATTCGTGATTCGACACTGGGACGGCGGCCTTTAGGGGCGCTTCGGCCCTTCTACGGGGTGCTGCGGGCAGGCAAACCATCACAACATTCGACGTTTTTCGCCAAAAAAGGGAAAAGCATCGAATGTTGTGATGGTCTGTGCTGAGGATGGGCTTGGGAAGCCGGTCTTGCTCGCAAAGGTCTTTCGTGTCGTACGCATGTCGACCCATTCTTCCCGTGCGGTACTATATTCCCCGAAGAATAAAGGTCAGCGTGAGGGGAGGGCTGCGTGGACGGGCACGTGCAACATGACGGTTTTGGCCGCGATATCAACTACCTGCGCATTGCCGTTACCGACAAGTGCAATTTTCGCTGCATTTACTGCATGCCGGCAGACGGCGTGACGCCCCGCGCGCACGATGAGCTACTCAGTGCCGAGGAAATCGCCCGTTTTGTGCGCTTGGTGGCGGGGGAGGGCATTTGCCGCGTGCGCCTGACGGGCGGCGAGCCGCTGGTCAGCCGCCGTATCATTCCGCTCATTCGCGACATCCGCGCGATCCCGCAGATCGAGGACATCTCGCTTACCACCAATGGCGCCCTGCTGCCCAAGCTGGCACCGCAGCTCAAAGATGCCGGGCTTAACCGCGTCAACATCTCGCTCGACACACTCGACCCTACGCTCTTTGGAAAGATCACGCGCCTGGGTCGACTCGAGCAGACCATGGCTGGCATCGACGCGGCGCTGGCTTGGGGCTTTGAGCCCGTTAAGGTCAACTGCGTTGTGGTGCGCCGGCTCAGCCAGGATGTGGCAGCCCTTGCGCGGCTGACCGTCGACCGCCCCATCCACCTGCGCTTTATCGAATACATGCCCATCGGCGACGAGCACACGAGCTCGCATTGTGCCGTAGACCCTCACGCGCCCGCACTCAATCCCGAGTTGTGGGATGCGAGTGACACCGTTCCGAGCGACGAGCTGCGGGCGCGCATCAATGCCGGGGCCGCCGCTGTGGGTCTGGGCGAGCTCGAGCCGCTCGACATCAACGACGCTCCTGCCGGCGCGGGCCCTGCGCGCTATTGGCATTTTCCGGGCGCGGCGGGAACGGTTGGCTTCATTAGCGCCATGTCCAACCATTTTTGCGCGAATTGCAACCGTCTGCGCCTGACGGCTGACGGAAACGTGCGTCCGTGCCTGTTCAGCGATGCCGAGTATTCGGTGCGTGAGGCGCTGCGCCGTGGTGATGATATGCAGGTACTTTCGATTTGGCGCGATGCCGTGGCCCACAAACCGCAGGAACACGCGATAATTGATGGCACGCAACGATTTATGTCCCAAATCGGAGGATGATCATATGGCCAAGAGTAGGTACGCCGATGCCACCAAGGCCGCTCGCAGGGCCGCGATGTCTGCCCATAAAGCCACGGCTGCGGCCGGCGATGTCGCCACGACCGCGCAGCCGTCTGCCAGCGCTGCCACCGAGCCCGCCCGCGACGCCCGTCGCGACGAGCTGACGCACGTGGACGCCAAGGGCGAGGTGCGCATGGTCGACGTGTCCGACAAGGCCGAGACTCATCGCATCGCCATCGCCGAGGGCACCATCCTCATGCATCCCGAGACGCAGGCCATGGTGCTGCAGGACCGCGCCAAAAAAGGCGACGTGCTTGCCTGCGCGCGCGTGGCGGGCATCATGGCCATCAAACGCACGAGCGACATCATCCCCATGTGCCATCCGCTGCTCATTACCAAGAGCAAGTGCGACATTGCGCCCATCGCTCCGGCGGGGACGCCGGCCGAGGACGTGCCCGAGGGCTGGGCGCCGGCGCGCGCGGACGGGCAGGTTGGCTTTCACGTACTGGTCACGGCGGGCGTGACGGGCAAGACGGGTATTGAGATGGAGGCTCTGACCGGCGCGAGTGCTGCGTGCCTAACGATCTACGACATGTGCAAGGCCGTCGATCGCGGCATGGAGATCGTCGACGTGCGCCTGCTGCACAAGGAGGGTGGCCGCTCGGGCGTGTGGGACCGCGCAGAGCGTCAGGCCGCTGCTGTTGAGGCCGTGGGAGCCGCGGGCAACGCGCCCGCGAGCGCACCCGTCGCCGTCGCGCCCGCAGCTCCGACACCGGCCGTCCCCGCGATCGCGTTTATCGGCTACCAAAACTCGGGCAAGACCACGCTCGTCGAGAAGGTTATCGCCGAGCTCACTCGCCGCGGGCTGCGCGTGGGTTCGCTCAAGCATCACGGGCACCACGGCTTTGATATCGATGTGCCCGCTAAGGATACCTGGCGCCATCACCAGGCCGGATCCAAGCACGTGGGCCTCATCTGTGCCACGCGCTGGGCGGAGTACGCCGATACGCGCGAGGAGGACGAGATGCCCGCGCGCGAGCTGCTGTCGCGCTACAACGATGTCGACGTGGTGATCATTGAGGGCTACAAGACCGAGGGCTTCGACAACATCGTCGTCGCGCGCTCCGGTGTCGACCGTCTGCGCGGCAAGAGCTCGCTCGACCTGGTCGACGGTCACACGCTGGCCCTTGCCTGCAACGAGGCCCTGGCACGCCAGGCCTTCAACGCCGGGTTTGCGACCCGAGCCATCAACATCAACGACGCCCGAGCCATCTGCGATCTCATCCAAGACCACCTTTAAGGCTTGACGCTGCGCCGGCCCCAAGCACCCCATCTCGCCCCTCAAGCCGTCGCTCGCGTACCAAAG
>ENA-ORCM01000440-ORCM01000440.1-human-gut-metagenome-genome-assembly--contig:-NODE-440-length-40409-cov-25.168229_pt1 | contig 40409 bp, 58 predicted proteins | sample MGYA00242906_ERZ507928 | MGnify/ENA primary metagenome ERZ507928 (study PRJEB26167, sample SAMN06115497) | human gut metagenome | host: Homo sapiens | place: China:Shanxi | collected 2015-05-07...
GAGTGTTAAGTAATGCTACAGTGTATGGAAACGCCAGCGTGTCAGGTGATGCCGAAGTGTATGGAAATGCCAGAGTGTTAGGTAATGCTACAGTGTATGGAAACGCCAGCGTGTCAGGTGATGCTGCAGTGTATGGAAACGCCAGCGTGTCAGGTGATGCCGAAGTGTATGGAAATGCCATAGTGCTAGGTGATGCTGCAGTGTATGGAAACGCCAGAGTGTTAAGTAATGCTACAGTGTATGGAAACGCCAGCGTGTCAGGTGATGCCGAAGTGTATGGAAATGCCAGAGTGTTAGGTAATGCTACAGTGTATGGAAACGCCAGCGTGTCAGGTGATGCTGCAGTGTATGGAAACGCCAGCGTGTCAGGTGATGCCGAAGTGTATGGAAATGCCATAGTGCTAGGTGATGCTGCAGTGTATGGAAACGCCAGAGTGTTAAGTAATGCTACAGTGTATGGAAACGCCAGCGTGTCAGGTGATGCCGAAGTGTATGGAAATGCCAGAGTGCTAGGTGATGCTGCAGTGTATGGAGACGCCAGAGTGTTAGGTAATGCTACAGTGTATGGAAACGCCAGCGTGCTAGGTGATTCTGAAGTGCTAGGAAATGCCAGAGTGTCAGGTGATGCTGTAGTGCGTGGCAACGCCAGAGTGTGTGATAGTAACGATTTTATGTGGGTTTCCAACATTGGTTCCCGCGACGATACTACCACTTTTTTCAAAAACAAGCACGGCGGCATTTCCGTTTCCTGCGGGTGCTTTAGCAGCACGTTGGAAGAATTTGAAACTGCTGTCACTGAAACCCATGGAAGCAACCACTACGCCGAGGAATATGAGCTTGCCATCCAGCTTGCAAAACTGCACATTAAAAGGAGTGAAATCAAATGAAAAAGCACGTCAAAAAAGCCCTGATCACCGCTGGACTGGTGATTGCTGTCGCGGGAACCCTTGGCAGCGTAGGAGCGCTGGAATGCGGCGGGATTGGCATTGGACAAGCCTTCTTGCAGGTGGGAATCTGCGGCGCAGCGGGCGCAGGGCTGATGGTCTGGGGGCGCAGGATGTGAAAATCGAACGCTACGGCAACACGGTCACCTGCCGGTTCACGGAGCAGGAGGTTGCACAAGGCAAAGCGGAAACGGTGGTACATTGGATGCGGCGACATCGAGGACACAACCTAACGTTCCACGCGAAAACGCGGGAGCTGTTCCACCAAGGCAACCGGGAAACCAACCGCGATATTTTCCAATACCTAGAAAAAATCAAAAGGAGGCTGGACGCATGACACGAATTGAAATTCAAGACGAACTGATCCGCATTGGCGTGAAACCGTCGCTCAAAGGGTTCCATTATTTGGTGGATGCTATCGAACGGTATGACCCGAAAAAAGCAATATACGCGGGGTTATACCAAGAGATTGCGGAGTTACATAACGACACGATATCGCGTGTGGAGCGGGTTATCCGCCACGCAATTGATGTATGCTTTGACCGCAACAGCCGGACATTGTACGACTTGTTCGGAGGGACCATCGACCCGGAGCGGGGCAAGCCGTCTAACAGCGAGTTTATTGCCCTGCTCCGGCTGCGGATGGAGCAAAAAGAAAAGCCTTCCCGGAACGGCAATTCCGAGGAAGGCAGGTAAAAAAGATAACGTGTTCAGCGTACCGGAAAACGCTGGATTTGTCAAGAGGAGAAATGGAAAAATGAAGCTGAAAAAATTGGAACTGGAGAATTTCAAAGGCGTGAAAACCTTTGTGTTGGACTTGGCGGACGGCAAAAACGCCGCAGTGTTTGGGGATAACCACACCGGAAAAACCACGCTCATGGACGCATATTTCTGGCTGCTGCTGGGCAAAAACGCGGAGGGGCGGGCGGATTTTGCTGTCAAAACCGAGGGCACCAAAGCGCTGGACTATGGCGTGACCGGCACGTTTTTGCACGAGGGGCGCACGGTCGTCCTGCGGCGGGTGCTGCGGGAGAACTGGGTGCGGAAAAACGGCGCGGAGCAGTCGGAATTCCGCGGGAACAAGACCGAATATTGGGTGGACGATGTGCCAAAAGGCGAGCGGGAATACAAGGAGTTCCTGCGGGAATGGTTCGGCATGGATGAAAAAATGCTGCACCTTTTGTCCGACCCGCGCGTCTTTTCCGAACGTCTGAAAGACAATGAACGGCGGGATTTGCTCCTTGAAACGTTCGCTGAGGATTTGAGCGACCACGCCATTTTGTATCAAAATCCAGACCTGTCCCCGCTGCTGGAACAGCTGCAATACAAGAGCGTGGACAACTATATGGAGCAGCTCAAAAGCCAGCGGAAAAAGCTCAACGACCAGCTCGCCGAGTTGCCGGGGCGCATTGACGAAGCAAACCGCGCCAAGCCGTCGGACACATTCACGGAGCAAGACCGCGCCCGCCTTGCGGAACTTCTGAAAGAAAAAATCCAGCTGGAGCAAGGTTTGCAGGACGGCCTTGCCGGGCAGACCGCCGTCTTGCGGGAGCAGCTTGCCGAGGTGAAAAACGAACTGGCGCAGGAAAAAATCGCCTACACGGAAAAGTTCCTGCGGGGGAATGAAACCGTGGAAAAACAAGCCGCCCAGGTGCGCGGGGAACTGCGGGATCTGCAAAGGGAGCAGGAGTGTTTGGAGCGCGGCATTTCCAACCGGGAGCGTTCGATTCAGGAATATGAGCGGGATTTGACGGAGCTGCGCAGGAAATGGGAAGAGGTCAACAGCCGGAATCCAGAGGGCGGTTCTTTGTGCCCGGCTTGCGGGCAGGAATTGCCGCCGGAGCAACGGGAAGAAGCGCGGGAAAAGTTCAACCTGCGCAAAGCCGAGCAGCAGGAAAAAATCGCGCAGGACGCAGAGGGAATCAAGGAAAAACAAGCCGAATCCAGCGCGGCACTGGAAGCCGGGAAGAAGCAGCTGCCGGAGGTTTTGGAGGGAATCAAAGCCCTGGAAGCAAGGCTGCAAACGCTGCAAAACGCCATCGTTTCCCCGCCGCCGTTTGAGGAAAGCCGCGAGGCGGCACGGCTCCTTGCCCAGCGGTCAAAGCTGGAGGGGGAGCTTGCCGCCGTGAGTGAGCAAGCGCAGGAGCAGACCGCCGGGCAGCGAAAGAGGCTCACGGAAATCGGCGCGGAAACGGAGCGGTTAAAAGCCCGCGAAGCCGCCCAAAAGCAAGCCGCCGAGCAGGACCGGCGCATCGCGGAACTGATGGCGCAGGAAAAGGAACTGGGGATTCAGCTTGCGGAGGTTGACCGGCTGCTGCACCTTTGCGGGCAGTTCATCACAACCAAGGCGGGGATGGTGGAGGAGCAAATCAATGCGGCGTTCCGGGCGGTGCGCTGGAAATTGTTCGACCTGCAGGTCAACGGTGGGATCAAGCCATGCTGCCGCGCAACCGTACATGGCGTGGACTATGCCAACCTGAGCAACTCCGAAAAACTGAACGCTGGGCTGGACATTCTGGAAGGGTTGGCGCAAAAACAGGGCAGTTTCCTGCCGGTCTGGGTGGACAACGCCGAGAGTGCCACGCAGCTTTTCCCGGTTTCGGCGCAGTGCATCAGTCTGCGGGTGTCCGAGCCGGACAAGAAGATCCGCGTGGAATGGTTGCAATAAGAAAGGAGAATGTTTCATGAACCAAGAACTCACAAAGATTGACCAATTCAAAAATTTACTAAACACCCCCACGGTGCGGGCGCAGATTAAAAACAGCCTGAAGGAGAACGCAAACACGTTCATGAGCAGCCTGATTGACCTGTATTCCAGCGACAAAGCCCTGCAAAACTGCGACCCGGAAAAGGTCATGATGGAATGCGTCAAGGCGGTGTCGCTCAAGCTGCCCCTCGTGAAATCGCTGGGGCTTGCCTATGTTGTCCCGTACAAAAACGTGCCGACCTTTACAATTGGATACAAAGGGCTGATTCAGTTGGCGCAGCGCTCCGGGCAGTACCAGACCATTCATGCCGGCTGCGTGTACGAGGGCGAGCTGCAAGGCGTTGACAAAATCAGCGGGCGGCTGGACTTGTCCGGGGAGCGCACCGGCGACACGGTGGTGGGCTATTTTGCCTATTTCAAGCTGCTCAACGGCTTTGAAAAAATGCTGTACATGAGCCGCGAGGAGATGGAGGCATGGGCGAAACGGTACAGCCCCAGCTATGGCAGCAGCTTCACGCCGTGGAAAAATGAGTTTGACAAGATGGCGCAGAAAACGGTGCTGCGCCGCCTGATTGGGACGTATGGCATTTTGTCCACGGAAATGCAGACCGCATTCATGCAGGATGAAAAACCCGCGCCCGTTCCGGAACCGCCCGCGCCGGTGGACGTGGACTTCGCAGTGGTGGACAAGGAAACCGGCGAGGTGTTGGAGGACGCGCCGGAAGCCCTGCCGGTCAGCGCGAAAGCGCCGTTCTGATGGTGGAGGTAAAATGCCTTGCCTCCGGCAGCGCGGGGAACGCCTACGCCCTTGATGATGGGGAAAGCGTCCTGCTGCTGGAGGCGGGCATACCGGCGAAAAAAAGCGCGGCGGGGTTTTTGCCGCTGCTGCCCCGCGTGGCAGGGTGTTTCATCACACACGAACACAACGACCACGCACAGGGCGCGGCGGGTTTGGCAAGGCAGGGCATCGACCTGTATGCTTCCGCGGGGACATTTTCCCGTCTGCCGGACATTCGCCACCCCTACCGGCGCAACATCGTCCGGGCGGGGGAGCAGGTGGAAACCGGCAGCTGGCTGGCAATGCCGTGGGCGGCGCAGCACGATTCCGCCGAGCCGCTGGGCTTTCTGTTTTACTCCAAAACCACCGGGGAGCGCGTGCTTTTTGCCACGGACACCGGCGACATCCCGCACGAGTTCCGGGGGCTGAACGTCCTGCTTTTGGAGTGCAATTATGCGGAAAGCATCCTCCGGGAAAACGTCCAAAGCGGACGGCTTGCGCCCACGTTGGCAGAGCGTATCCAGCGGACGCATTTGGGCTTGGATGCGGCAAAGGATTTTCTTTCCCGGTGCGCCCTTGATGCTGTGCGGCAGATTTTCCTGATTCATATTTCAAGACAAAATGGCGACCCCGCCCGGTTTCAAAAAGAAATCCGCGCTTTGACCGGCTGCCCGGTGCGTGTGCTGGGATGTTAAAAATATTTTTTCCAAATCTTCCCTTTTGAGGGTTCAACAAGGAGGGTAAATCATGTTAAATTGTGCAGCAATCATGGGGCGGCTGGTGGCTGACCCGGAACTCAAGCATACACAAAACGGAAACGCCGTGACGAGTTTCACCGTGGCGGTGAACCGTTCCTACGCCAAGCAAGGCGAGCAGCGCGAGGCGGATTTTATTGACGTGGTGGCGTGGCGCGGGATGGCGGAATTCGTCAGCAAATACTTTGCCAAGGGTCAGGCGATCGTGGTGCAAGGAACGCTGCAAACCCATATGTATACCGATTCCAACGGCAACAAACGCAAGGCGGTGGAGCTGCTGGCGGAGCAGGTGCATTTCGGGGAATCGAAGCAGGAAACCAAACCCCAAACCAGTGCCCCCAGCGCGGCGGGTGCCAAAAGCGTTTCATTCAGCGCGGAAGAATTGACTTCGGACGACGACCTTCCTTTCTAAAAAATTTTCGCAAACTTTCCCTTTCGGGGGAAACTTTCCCGGCTTTTTGCGGGGATTTTGAAAGTAAAAAAGGAGGGTGCGGATGAAGAAGTTTTTTCCCATGTATCACGATTACCGGCAGCATTTGGAATGGCTGTCCGGAGAGGATGTCAAGCAGCTTTTGCTGGCGCTGTTCGATTATTCGGAGCATGGAACCGAACCGGAGTTGGATGGCGCAGCCCGCATGGCGTTTTCGTTCATGTCCGCGCAAATTGAGCGGGATAGTAGAAAATACGAGGAGAAATGCCAGGTTGCGCGAAAAAACATTCAAAAACGTTGGGATGTTACGGAAACAACGGAATCGATACCAACCGATACGGACGTATACGACGGTATACCAACTGATACGAAAGAATACCAAGCCATACCAACCGATACGGATGATACTAATACAAAGACAAAGAAGAAGACAAAGAAGAATACAAAGACAAATTCTATCCCCCCTACCCCCCTTCCGGGGGAACGCGTGTGTGAATCCGTCGAGAGCGTAGCAGTTGAAATCGCTGCCGGAGCAGGCACAGAGCCTGTCGACCCCTCCATGACACGGATGCAGGAACGCTTTGCCAACTTTTGGCAGAAATACCCCCGGAAACAGGGCAAAGGGGCGGCAGAGAAGGCGTTTTTCAAGCTTCATCCCACGCAGGAACTGTTCGACCGGATGATGGCGGGCTTAGCACGTGCCATGGCTTGTGAGCAGTGGCAGCGGGATAACGGGCAGTTCATTCCCAACCCGGCAACGTGGCTCAACCAGCGTCGCTGGGAGGATGAGCCGGACGCTGGGTTTGTGGGACAACCTGCGCTCAAAAGTGAGCCGACCTACGACGTGGAGGCATACGAAAGTTTTGATTTCCTGCGGGAAATGGAGGCTTTGAACGCCATGCAGGAGGGCGGGGCATGACCGTGCATTTCAGCATCCCCGGCGAGCCGCAGGGCAAGGCGCGTCCCCGTGTGGTGCGGGGCAAGGATGGCAGGGCGCACACCTACACGCCGGAGAAAACGGCGCAGTATGAAGCCCTCATCCGGCAGGAATACCGGCGGCAAGGTGGGGTGCGATTCCCGGATGGTTCTGGGCTTGCGGTGTACCTTTCGGTGCGGTGCGCCATGCCAAAGTCGGCGAGCAAACAGCGACGTGCCGCTATGCTGGCGGGGGAACTCCTGCCCACGAAAAAGCCTGACTTGGACAACATCGCCAAGGCAATCTGCGACGCGCTCAACGGCACAGCCTACCGCGACGATGCGCAGGTGGTGGAGTTGTACGCGGAAAAACGCTGGGACGAAATCCCCCGCGTGGACGTGGAAATCCGGGAGGTGGGGGCGTGAAACCGTTTGACGAACTCAAAGAATACGCAAAGTCCAGCGAGAACCCCGCCTTGCTGTCTGGGATTGAGCGCAACGCCGTGGACGGGCTGCGGGGAATCCTGCTGCAATGCAAGTACCGGGACATCAGCGCAGAGGACGCAAAGGAGGCGGTGGCGCGCGTCTGTCGGGACTATGAAAACGCCCTGACGGAGCAGGGGATCCACCAGCGGGCGTGCGAAATGCGCGTGGAAATGGCAAAGGTGAACCGCGAGGCAGAATTGAACGGCTGCCCGCTTTGCAAGCGGATGTTGACCATCATGGACGGTTTGAAACGAGAGTAAGCCCCTCACAAGCCCCGTGAGCCGCTCTATCTGCGAAATAATGACCAGATACCACCGAGGTATCTAAAACGCCTTAGAAGCCACGTCAGGGCTATCTATGGCGGTGTTAAGGAGTGAGTGCGAATATGAACATACACAAAAATGCAGAGGGCTACGCCGACCCCACAGTGGGTCAGGCAGAGAAAAACCTCAGAAATGCGCAAAAAATGCGTGAAATATCAGACGAGGCGGCAACCGTTTGTTTGCTGGCACACATTGTGCGCCAGATAGTGGAGTTGGCAGGTTTTGAGGTGGTGGAACGGATTGTTTTGCGGGAAAAGAAAACGGGAAAGGTGTGGAGATGATGGGTGTTTGCAAATGGTACCAAAAGGAAATGTGCGTCAATGCAGACTGCCCGATGTGCTGCGAATACTGCCCGGTTGCGGATGTGCCGGGGGTATGCAGGTTTGAGGAAAAAGAGGGAGGAATCAACATGAACCGGGAAGAAATTTTAAAGCAGGCGCGGAAACGCGTTTGTGGACGTGAAAAGGAATACAATGACCCAGAGAACAACTTTGCCACTATCGCAATGTTTTGGACGGCTTATCTCGCTGCGCGGAATGGGCCGCACCTACCGTTGGATAGCATGGACGTTGCAAACATGATGGTGCTGCTCAAGGTGGCGCGTGTTGCCGCCAGCGATGGGCGCAGCGAGGACAGCTTTGTGGACATAGCGGGCTACGCCGCTTGCGCCGGGGAGATCGCCGCGAAGTATTGGGCAATGATGGACGAGGAGGACTAAAGCCATGAGAACCGCAGAAAACATTCAGAAATTGATGGAACTTACCGCAGAGCACCCGGAACTGCCGGTGATTGCGGTGGTGGACGGGGATGTTGTGCCGGAAGAAGGCGGCGGGCGGTGGCTGGGCAAAATTGGGTGTGTAGCCCTCGGTGAATACACCTCGTATTACGAGGAATACATCGATGGTGATCGCGATTGTTTCAAGGAAAAATACTATTACCAAAACGAGGAAGTTCTTTGCGAAAAATTTGGGTACAACCCCCGAATTTCCGATTGCACCGTGGAGCGTGGTGAATACACCCGGGAGCAGTTGGAAAAAAACAACCGCAACGAAAAGGAATTGGAATCATACCTCGATGAAGTGGCGGAGAAAGCTTTCCAGAAAGCTATCTTTGTCAGCATCGATGTGCCGGATGAAATCGAAGAATTCGCGGAGGAGAAAGCATGACACGGGATGAAATAATAAGCAATCTACACGAGCAAATCGCCGACCGGGAAAGCTTGATCCCCAAGGACGAGCCAAACAGCATTTTCGCCTATGATGCGCAGGTTTTACGCGAGGTGCTGCGACGGCTGGACGGGGGGACGGAGCCATGATTCTATCAGGCAAAGAAATCAAACGGCAGATGGAGCAGGGGAGCATCCAAATCACGCCGTTTGACGAAAGAAAACTCAACCCGAACAGCTACAACTTGACGTTACATAACGAGTTGTTGGTTTATGGCGTGATTCCACTGGACATGAAACGGATAAACCCATTTTTCACCGTGGAGATTCCGGAAAGCGGCTTTGTTCTCCAGCCGGGCGTGCTGTATCTGGGGCGCACCCGCGAGCATACGTCCGCGGACAAGTTTGTTCCTATGTTGGAAGGACGTTCCTCGGTGGGTAGGCTGGGCGTTTCCGTCCACGCAACGGCGGGCTTCGGGGACGTTGGATTTTCGGGCTATTGGACGCTGGAAATCTCCTGCGTGCACCCGGTTGTGATTTACCCAGGCGTGGATATCTGCCAGATTTATTACCACACGATTGAGGGGGATTATGACCTGTACAACAGCGGGAAATATCAGGGAAACACCGGCATCCAGCCCAGTTTGATGTGGAAGGATTTTGAGGGGGTGACACCGTGATTTTGATAGAAGAAACAGATGTTTACGGTTTTGAGGCAGCGATTCGAGGGATGAGAAATCCGCTGGAAAGCTGGGAGTATATCGACAGCGGGTGGTATGAAGAAATTTATCCGTGGATTGGCAGTGACACCACGGAGTTCGTAATCGGTCGAAACGACCTTGATTTGATGAAACGCCTTTCAAAAGCCGGAGATGACCACGCGAAATTCCTGCGGTTTATCAATGTGACCTGCGACATCACCGCCCCGCTTTATTGGTGGAAAGAATTTGATACATACAAGGTCGGCACGGTTGCCAACAGTTGTTCTACAATGCACAACATCCACAAGAAAGAATTCACGTTGGATGATTTTTCGCACGAACAGCTTATTGTGGCTTCCCTTAATTCTCTCAAACGAACAATTAAAGATTTGAACGCTTGTCGTGAGGGATATTTGAGTGTCGATATAAAAGACCCTGATTGGAAGAAAGAAATCTGGTGGCAAATGGTTCAGCTTCTTCCGTCCAGCTACAACCAAAAACGCACGGTACAGATGAATTATCAGGTATTGAAAAATATGTACCATGCCCGGAAAGAACACAAGCTGGACGAATGGCGTGAGTTTTGCGATTGGGCATTGAATTTGCCCTACGCTCGTGAGTTGCTGGGGGTGACACCGTGATTCCGATTCCAAAATATGACCGCATTGTGATCAACACAGTCGGACGCAGGAGCAAGGCGCGGTTTTTTGAACGGGGGCGTCGCGTTGGGGTTTTGGAGCGGTGTGACCCGGTGGATATTGTGGCACGTGCACTGTTGGGTGCGGAAAAATTCCCGTGTGAGGAGGGGTACAGCGTGAAGCAACACTGGGATTTGATTGTGGATTTTCCGAACCGGGTGTTTCTTTTTGAGGAATGCTCCGAAAAGTTTGAGATAAGCTTCATCAAGGAAATCGCCGTGTGTTATTTTGCGAAATTAAGGGGATAAGAGCAGCAGGCAAGGCAGGGAGGAATCCCGCCTTGCTTTTCGCTTTATGAATAAATATTCAACATATCTTGTATATTAGTTTGTTTTATGATATAATATACAGAATAATGCGGTTTATAATGAATTAAAATACAAAAGGCAAACCGCCATACCGGACGGAAAGGGGGTGAGGCGGTGGCGAAGCTGACCGATAAGCAGCGCAAAAAAATCATCGCGGAGCGCGCCGTGGGGAGCAGCACGCGCCAGCTTGCAAGGAAGTATGGGGTTTCTGAAACGACCATCCGCCGAACCCTCAAAAGCGACCCGGAAATGGCGCAAAAGGTCGCACAAAAAAAGGCGGAACATACGGCGAGCGTTTTAGCCTTTATGGATTCCAAAAAAACGGACGTCTGCACATTGGTTGAAAAAATGCTTGCGGCAATGGGAAGCGAGGACAAGCTTGCAGAGGCAACGCTCAATCAGCTTGCCACCGCCATGGGGATCGTCATCGATAAATTCACCGCACATGAACAGAGGGAGCAGACCCGGACGGATACCGGTTTATTGACGGAATTCTTGCAGGTGATCCAAGGGAAAGACACCTTGAGAGGGGGTGGTGCGTGATGGCAACGGTGAAAGGGTTGTCTCAGAAAGCCATCAACAGCATTGCCAACACCGGTTATCTGAATGTCTGGGAGGGGGCAGTGCGCAGCGGGAAAACGGTTGCCAGTAGCCTGGCATGGTGCGCATACGTGGCAAATTCCAAGGAGAATTATTTTATCATGAGTGGGAAAACCATCACCGCGCTGTACCGCAACGTGATTGGCGGGGACTTTGGCTTGCTTGCCCTGCTGGGGCAGCTGGGCGAATACAAGACCGACCGCGAGGGGAACAAAGTGCTGCTTGTCCATGCGCCGGGCGGGGACAAGGTGTGCTATTGCTTCGGGGCGAACGATGAACGCAGTTATTCCAAGCTGCGCGGCTTGACCGCCGGGGGCTGGTATGCGGACGAGGTGAATATGCACCCGCGCTCGTTTATCGATGAGGCGTTCCGGCGCACAATCGTCAGCCAAGACCGGAAAAATTTTTGGACGCTGAACCCGGACAATCCCTATCATTTCATTTATACGGAATATTTGGACAAATACGAGGCGGAACATCTGGACGGGTTTTATTTATGGAAGTTTTATCTGGACGATAACCTCGCCATCCCGCCGGAGCGCAAGGAAGAACTCAAACAGCAATATTCCGGCATTTTTTACCGGCGTTACATTTTGGGGGAACGCTGCCTTGCGGAGGGGCTTGTCTACGATATGTTGACGGATGCGAACCTGTACAGTGACGAAACGCGCCCGGATCTGCTGGAGCTGCACGCCGACCGCACGATTGCGGTGGATTATGGCACGACAAACCCTTGTGTGTTTCTGGATATTTGGGACGATGGCACCGACATTTGGATTGACCGGGAATACCGGTGGGACAGCAAGCGGGAGATGAGGCAAAAGACCGATTCCGAATACGCGCAGGACATGGCACAGTTTATGGGGGAGGAACATCCCTGCACCATTGTGGTAGACCCGTCTGCCGCGTCGTTCATCGCGGAGTTGAAAACGCGTTTCTTTTTGGTGCGCGGGGCGGTGAATGATGTGAAAAACGGCATCCGGATTGTATCGACGTTCCTGACGCAGAAAAAACTGCACATCCACAAAACGCGGTGCAAGGGGCTGCTGCAGGAGTTGCGTTCGTATGCGTGGGACGAAAAGGCAGCCCAGCACGGTGACGAGAAGCCGGTCAAGACGCAGGACCATGCGCCGGATGCGCTGCGGTATTTCTGCAATACCATGCTCCCGGCGTGGCGCACGGGGGTGGAACGGAACACAGGATGGGAGGATTGAGGTGGAACGTATGAACAAAGAACGCGCAAGGAAACTGGCGGTGCGGCGAAAGCCCATCCAAACGACGGATTCCTTTTCCAACCCGGTTGCCCGGCTGGGTTTTGGCACGCAAAACCTGATGGAGGCAACGCAATATCCATTGACCCGCCTGACGGACAATTATGCACTGCTCAACAGCTTATTCCGCAGCAGCTGGATTGTACAGAACATCGTCAGCGCGATTCCGGAGGACATCACCAAGAAGTGGTTCCGGGTTACGGCACAGATGGAGCCGGGGAAGATGGACAAACTCAACCAGCTGCAGCGCCAGACCCATTTGCGCCGCTCGGTGGTGGAGGGGATGAAGTGGGGGCGGCTGTACGGCGGCGCGGCGGGGATTCTCTTAATCAAAGGGCAGGAGGAAGAAATGCACACCTCGCTGGATTACCGGACGATTGCACCGGACAGCTTCAAGGGGCTGTACATCGTAGACCGGTGGATGGGGGTTTCCCCTTGCGCCCAGTTGATTACGGATATTTGCGACCCGGACTTTGGCTTGCCGGAATTCTACGAGGTGCGGGACGGGAGCGACGCGGTCGTCCTGCGGGTCCACCATTCGCGGGTGATTCGGTTCATCGGGCGCGAGCTGCCCTATTTGGAGAAACAAGCGGAATTGTATTGGGGGCAATCGGAAATTGAGGCCATCTACGACGAGATTGTCAAGCGGGACAACGTTTCCTTTAACATGGCGAGCCTGACCTTCAAGGCAAATCTGGCGGTGCAGGAGGTGGAAAACATCGACCAATTATTTGCGGTTGCGGGGACGCAGGCGCAAAAGCGCTTCTGGGAGATGGTGCAGGCGCAATCCATTTTGGAATCCAATCTGGGGATTCGGATTGTCAATAAGGGCGACAAGATCGAGCGCCAGCAATATTCCTTTACCGGGCTGCCAGAGGTGTACGATTCTATGATGATGGACGTGGCGGGCGCGGCACGGATTCCGGTGACGAAGCTGTTCGGGAGAAGCCCTGCCGGGCTGAACGCGACCGGGGAATCAGATTTGCAGAATTATTACGACTACATCGACGAACTGCGGGAATCTACCTTCCGCCCCATTGTGGACAAGCTGCTGCCGGTTTTGGCAATGAGTGCATGGGGGATGATTCCGGAGGATTTGGACGTTACTTTTGAATCCATCCGCACGGCACCGGAAACGGAAAAGGCGGAGATCATCCAAAAGAAAGCGGCTGCCCTGCTGGATCTTTACTCCGCTAACGGGATTCCAAAGGATGTTTTGCTGCAGGAGTTGAAAAACGCCGGTGCGCCTGCCGGGATGTTTTCGTTCCTCCACGACGATTTGATTGCGCAATCGAAAGGAACCTATGCGCGGGATGACCACGCCATGACAGACCCGTTTGCCGGGATTACCCTGCCCCAGCCGTTGGAGGGTGAAGCATGAGCCGGAAACCGCCCATCGAACCGTCCCCCTATGTCGAGGAAGTGGAACGCCTGCGCGCCATTTACCAAAAAGCGGAACGGGATATTCTTGAAGTGTTGCAGTATCAGCGGCGCAACGGTTTGGTGGATTACGCCACGGTTGCCGCCTTGGAGCGTGTCCAGAAGATTTTGCAGGGCTTGGTGGATGAGGCGTGGGACTATATTCCAACGTTGGTGGAGCGGCAATATTACAAAGGCAAGCTGGCGCAAGAGGGGTACCGCAACGCGGCCGTCCTAACCTCGACGCAGCGGGGCATGGTAGACCGTTTGATTATCCAGCTGGAAGGGACGGTTGTCCAGGCGGCTGCCACCGCCAACGCAGCGATTCAGGACGCTTGGAAGAACGCGCAGCGGATTGCGCGGCTGTCCCCGGATGGATACCGGGAGGCGGCGCTGCGGGGCGTGATTGCCGGAGAAGCAAGCGGCTTTGGAATCCGTCGGGCGAGGGCGGTTTTCCTCGAAGAAATGAAACGGAACGGCGTGGTTGGGTTCGTGGATCGATCCGGGCGCAAATGGCAGCTGAGCACCTATGCGGACATGGCGACGCGCACCACCAGCCGCCAAGCCACCAATCTCGGCGCGTTGTATGCGGACGAGGAATGGGACTTGTACCAAATCAGCAGCCACAATTCCGCTTGCCCGTTGTGTGCGCCGTATGAGGGGCGGGTGTATTCCCGGTCGGGCACGCACCCGGTTTTCCCGCCGCTTGCTCTGGCGTTTGGGAAAATCGACCCGCATGGCGCAGACACGCTGGACAATTCCTATTTGAACATCCATCCGAATTGCCTGCACACGCTGCACCGCTGGGACCCGGACGGGCGCACGGCGCAGGAGATTGCCCGGACGGAGAAATTCAGCAGCTTTCAAACGAACCCGCCCAAGGTCAACCCGCAGAGCGCAAAGGAACGGGAGGCGTACCGCCGCAAGGAGGACGGCAGGCGGCGGCTTTTGGACGATTACCGGCAGTGGCAGCGGTACCGGCTGGTATTGGGGGACTGGGTTCCGAAAACGTTCGCGGCGTTCCAGCGCAATAAGCTGGGGGACACCGAGCGGTATCAGGCGTGGAAACAGCAATACCGGAGCGCCAACAAACGAATATCCGAAGAATTGAACGTATAATTATTCGATAATACTTGAATAATTATACGTTTTGTGTTATGCTAAGGAAAGAAATCCAAGCAGGAAATGGGGGGAGCATTTGAAGCTGCTGTATTATGGGGATCGCATTTCCCCGAACCTCACCAAAACACCGGAGGGGTATCTGATTTGCCAGAATGTGCCCATCGGACGCACCGGGAGCATGGAATATCTCGCGTCAGAACTGGGTTTGCAGGACGTTGACCCAAACGAGATAATTTCCGTGTGCCGGTTGGAAGAGGATGTTTTTTCACCGGAAACCTTGGCTTCGTTTGAGGGGAAGCCGGTCACACAGGAGCACCCGCCGGAAAATGTGGAATTGCATAATTATTCAAATTATCAGTGCGGGCATATGCAGAACGTGCGGCGCGGGACGGGCGCGGAATCCTGCATGATTCTGGCAGACCTGCATATCACCGACCCGGCATTGATTCGCGCCATCGAAAACCGGGAATTGCGGGAGGTGTCCTGCGGGTATTCCTGCCATTACATCGAGGATGGCAGCGGCGGTTATGTGCAAAAGGAGATACGCGGCAACCACGTGGCGGTCGTCCGCGAGGGGCGCGCCGGGAAGCTGGTGGCAATCAAAGACGAAGCCTCCACCGTGGGGCGAGAAAGGAGCAGGAACATGAAGAAAACAAAAATGGAACGGGTGCTCAACCTCTTTGCGCGGAGCGTCCGGGACGCAAAGAGCGCAGAGGAAATCGACGAAGCGGTGCAGGATGCTGTCGGGACGCTGGACAGCACGGCAGAGGGGGAGCCGGTGGCGGACAGCCCGTGTCCAGTTAAGGATGAGGGTGTGGAAACATCCCTGTTGGCGGCGGTGAAGGAATTGACGGAGGCGGTGCAGTCGCTCAAGGTTGAGCTTGCCAACGATGCGGAACCGGCGCAGGAGAAAAGTTTGGACGCTTTGATTTCCGAGTTGGAAACCGGCGACGTGGACCCTGCGGAAAACGAGGCAACAGTCACAGTACCGGCGGAAAAGGCGGAAACCATGAAAGCGATTTTGCAGGATATGAAACCGGTGATTGCCGCAATCACCGACCCGCAGGAGCGCAAGACCGTGGTGGACGCGCTCTATCATTCGGTCAAGGCGCAGAGCGATGGCACGGCAAAGCTCCTGCAAGCCACGCAGTCCGCAGCACAAAAAAGCGCGGTAGACAGCGGTGCGCCAGCCTTTGATTTGGACGCGTTGCAAGCCAGGTATGACGCATTGAACCGGCACAACCGGAAGGGGGAATGAACATGGGCGGCAAGGTAATTGGAACGAGTTTCAACCACGGCTTTGCGGGTTCGTATGCCCGTCAGCCGGACATGGTTGTCGCAACGCGACCGAGCGCAGAAACGGCAAATCCAATCGTATTTGGGGCGGTATTGGAGGCGGATGGGAACGGCGTGAAGAACGCAACCGCAGCCCTCACAGCGGCGACCTTTGCGGGGATTGCTGCGCGGGAGGTCAAATCCGCATGGAATTATGCCGACCAGAATTCCGGCGGCGCGTATCTGCCAAAGGAGCCGGTCAGTGTGTTCCAGCGCGGGAGCATTGCGGTACTTTGTGCCAACGGCTCCCCGGTGCTGGGCGGGAACGTGTACGTTGCCACCGAGGACAACGCATGGGCGGGCGCGAAAATCGGGCAGCTCAGCGCAGTGGAGGTAACGTCCAAAACAGTGAAATTGCCGAATTGCCAATGGGGCGGCGCGGCGGATAGCAGCAAGGTGGCGGAGTTGGTTTTGCTGACCCGTTCCCATGCGTGACAAGGAGGGGAACAGGATGAAGAATATCGGGATGTTTGACGCGGGGGTTGTCAACCCTGCATCGTTTGGAATCCGGCAGAATCTGGGCGCACCCATGCGCGTGAACGACGGGGCGATTGCCAACGGCGGCGCGGTGCTGATTTCCGAATTGGAAAAGCGGGACCCGCTGATTCGTGAACCGCTGACCTCGGTGACGTATCACCGGGACGTTCCCATGAAAGTGGGCGGCGGCTGGGTGGAGTTTGTGACCGCTTTGAACATGGATTACGGCTTGACCGGCGGCTCCGGGGACGGGGCTGTCCATGCGCCGGGGGCGAACAGTGTGCCGGTGATTCAGGCAAACATGGACAAGGACACGTTCCGCAGCCATGTGTTCAGCATCGTGATGCGGATTTTGTTTATCGATATGCAGCGGCAAAACATCACCGGTCGGAGCCTGGACAAAATGCTGTCGGATGGGGTGCGCCTTGCGTATGACAAGCACATGGACTTGAACTGCTACAAGGGTATGGCGCAGTACGGCACGACGGGGCTGTTAAATAACGAGAAAGTCACGCAAAGCAACGTCGTGCAGGGCGCGGGGAGCGACACCAAGTGGAAAACCAAAACGCCGGAGGAAATCTTGACGGACATCAACACGGCAATCACGGAAACGTGGGAGGCAAGCGGCTACGATTTGGATGCGCTGCCCAACCATATTATTTTGCCATATGAGCAATACAATTACATCGCCACCAGCAAGGTATCCAGCCTTGCGGAAAAGACCATCCTCACGTTCCTGTTGGAAAACAACATCGCCACCCAAAATGGGCGGGGGTTGGTGATTGGCGCAACGGCATATTGCAAGGGCGCGGGCGCGGGGAGCACCGACCGCATGGCGGTTTACGTCCATTCCGACCGGTTCCTTGCCATGGAGGAGCTTGTGCCGCTTGCCCGCACCATGACCCAGCCGAACGTGGACGCGGTGGCATACGATTCGGTGTACATGGCGAATGTGTCCGAGGTGGAAACGTTTTACACGCAGACCATCCGGTATTACGACGGGATTTAACAGGAGGGGAAAACGATGTTTGTAACTTGTAAACAGGCGGTCACCATCCGCGCCGAGCAGGGGGAACGCTTCTCCATGCCCGCCGGGTATCTGGGGGAAGTCCCGGATTGGGTGGGTGGTCATTGGTATTTCAAGGCGTTGTGTGAAAGCGGAACCGTTGCCGCCGTGGAGAGCGCCAAGGACAAGGCGGTGGAAACGGCGCAGCAGAAAGCAGCGGCGGCAAAACGCGCCAAGGAGCAAAAGGAACAGCTTGCCGCCGCCATTGACGCGGCAAAAAACCAAGCCAAGCAGGAGGCAGAAGCCGAGGGCAAAGAAAAGGGCTTGGATGAAGGCTCCCTGAAAAGGCTCATTGCCGAAAAGCAGGAGGCTGCCGAACAAGCGGCGCGGGAAGCGTTCCAGCAGTAAGGCGGTGAGGTCGTGTTGGATTCCTTTTTGGGCACCTTGGCAAACGCATCCAACCTCGTCCCGGACAATTTGAGCGCATACACAGCGGAAATGTTCCTGGCGGACTTCCCGCAATTTTCCAAGCGGGAAGAAACCGGGGACGGGGAAATCCAGACGGTTTCCCTTGTGCCGGAATCCATGCTTGCGATGTTTCTGCGCATGGCGAACGGGGCGATTCAGGAAAGCCGATGGTTTGAGGCGTGGCGGTACGCGATGGGGCTTTACGTGGCGCATTTTGCGACCATGTACCTGCGTTCGTACCGGGAAACGTCCCAAACGCCGTCCGACGCGGCAAACACGGGGCAGACTGTGGGGAATATCGCGTCCGCAACGCTGGGGGACAGCAGCGTGTCCTATGACAACACCGCCATCCAAACCGCCACGCAGCAGTGGGGCACATGGAACGCCACCACCTATGGGCAGGAGCTGATCACACAGGCGCGGCTGCTGGCAATGGGCGGCACGTATGCGATTTGACAGGAGGGAGCCATGCTTTCTATCGTTCCAAACAACTGGTACACCGACCGCATGGACGTGTACCGGGTGCAGGACATCAAAGAAAAGAACCTTACCAAAAAAGAACGGGTGCCGGTGCTGTCCGGGGTACCCTGCCGGGTGTATTCCTCCAAGCTGGGGGGCATTACCGCCACCATGACCAGCGCCCGCGTGGAATGTCTGGACAAGGTGTCCTGCGGGGTGGACGCGGACATCCAGACGGGGGATGAATTGCACATCACGCGCGGGGCGGCAGTGGGCGGGAGCCGGGAACCGGAACGATATTTCGCCGGGGATATCCAAGTGTACTATGAGCCATTCGGCGGGGTGGCCCCGCAGCTGCAGCACCAGCAAATCGCCGTGACGCGCGAGGAACGGGTCGGCGGCGGGAAGAAAGCGGGGGCGGGGCATGGCTGACCGGTTTGGCAAGAATATTCAAAAATTTCTCAACACCCTGCACGTCAAGCGCGGGAACATCCGCCCGCTGATGGAAACCGTGCAGAAAAAAGCCACACAAAACGCCATCCGACTGGCGGCAAAACGCACGCCGCCCACCAAGGACGGGGAATTGCGCGGGACCGGGACCATCACCGGGCAGGCAAAGGCGCATTGGGAAACCGACAGCAACCCCAATCCCGTTTGGCAGGGGAACCAGTCGGTCACGGTGCTGGCGAATAACCTGTCCTACATTTCCTATCTGAACGACGGGCATCGGATGGACCGGCATTTCGTGCCGGGGCTGATGGTGAACCCATACAGCGGGCTGCTGGAACGTGTCCCGCCAGACATGGGCGGCATGATGGTCGGCACCAAAACGCAGTTTGTACCGGGGCTGTATATGCGGGAAAAGGCAATCCAATCGTACCGACGGGCACTGAAAAAGCAGCTGGAGGCAGAATTTGAAAAGGAGTTCGGGAAACATGAGTAATTTACCGCTTACCATGCCGCTGCTGGTTTCCGCGCTGGCGGATATGCTCCATGCGCAGTTCCCGGACGTCCCCATTTATGCCAACCCAAACCAGCAGGGCACGGAGCCGCCGTGCTGGTTTGTTGTTTTCCAGCCGCTCAACCGCTTGGAACGGGAGATAGGGCGGCATTTTTACCGGGAAATCGCGGTGGACTTGGTGTATGAGGAGCCTTACAACTTGCCCGATTTGCTGGACCGGTATTACGCGGCGGCAGAACGGGTGGAAGCCGCGCTGTACCGGCTGCATTATACCGTGGACGTGGGCGGGCGGGAAATCACGGTGCCGCTGCAAATCAAAGAAAGAGAGTGGTCGGTGAGCAATGAGGCGCTGCATTACAAATTTCAAATCCGGGCGCGGGTGCTGCGCGAGGAACCGCCAGCCGTCAAAATGGACGCATTGGAAACCTTGCAAGGAGGCGTAAAGGAATGACCGAAAGAAAACAGCGGGCAGCGCAAAGGAACCGGAAATTCCCGGTGGAAACGCTGCTGCAAAGCAAGCAAATCAAAGGGGTTTATCAACCGGATTTTGCAAGGGTGGTGCTGTCGGAACCGGCATACACCCTGCGGGAAGCGGTGGACTTGTTAGAAAAACAGCTTGGAAAGGGGCAATAAACATGGCAGGAGGGACTTGGAGCGCACAGAATAAGGCGCAGCCGGGGGTGTATATCAATTTCAAATCCAGCCCGGCAAATCTGGTGACGGCGGGCGCGCGGGGCATTGTAGCGATTGGCAAGGAATTGAGCTGGGGCGCTCCTGGCGAACTGATTCCAATCGCGTCCCCAGACGACGCATTTGCTAAACTGGGGTATGACATCAACCACGCAAATATGCGGTTTCTGCGGGAAATCTTCCGGGGTACGGCGCTTAGCGCGGGGGCGAATTTGGTTTACGTGTATCGACTGGGCACGACCGGAGGTGCAAAAGCCGCTGCAACGACCGGCACGCTGACTGCAACCGCAGCGCAGGAAGGGGTGCGCGGCAACGACATTTCCATCGTTGTCACCCCGGATTTGAACACGGAATACGGCGAGGACAGCAGCGGCACCTATGCGGTTTATACCGTTTCCACGGTGGTGGACGGCTCGGTCGTAGACGTGCAGACGGTCGGCACCTTTACCAGCAGGGAAACGTATGCCGCCGCCAAAGTGGGGGACTTGCAGCCGAATGGCTGGGTGACGTTTGGTGGGACGGAATCGGGCTTGCTGGACACGGCCGCCACCGCAGGGGTGGCGTTGACCGGCGGGAAAGACGGCACGCTTTCCCCCTCGGCTTGGGCGGACTTCCTGTCAAAGCTGGAACCGGTGGTATTCAACGTGCTGGTTTACGATGGCACGGACGCAACCACCAAAGCGGCAGTGGCTGCCTTTGTCCAGCGCGTCAGCTATGAGCAGGGGCGGTATTGCCAAGCAGTCCTGTCCGGTTATCCGGCGGCGGATAGCGAAACGGTGATTAGCGTGAAAAACGGCATCCAGTTGCAGGACGGGACGAAGCTACCCGCCCATCAAGCCACATGGTGGGTGGGCGGCGCAACGGCTGGCGCGAACTACAACCAATCCTTGACGTATGCGGTGCATGGGTTTGCGGCGGACGTGCTGGAACGTTTCACCCGTTCGGAGCTGGATGAAGCCATCCAAAACGGCGAGTTCGTTTTCATCGAGGATTACGGCAAGGTCAAGGTTTTGACCGATGTCAACACGTTTACCAGCTTCACGCCGGACAAGGGCAAGCAGTTTCGAAAAAACCGCGTCATCCGGGTGTTGTGGTCCATCGCCAACGACATTTACCAGACGTTCAGCAGATTTTATATCGGAAAGATTGACAACACCGAGCAGGGCAGGAACCTGCTCAAAGGGGAAATCGTGGCGTATCTGAACGAGATGCAGGCAAACGGCGGGATTCAGAATTTTTCCCAAGGGGATGTCGTGATTCAGGCGGGGAACGATGCGGATGCGGTGGCGATTCAAGTGGGCGTCCAGCCGGTGGATTCGGTCGAGAAGATTTACATGACCGTGACGGTCGCATAAGAAGGGAGGCGAAACCATGGAAGGTGGATATTTACTGGAACGCGACGCGCTCAACGGCAAAGAGGGCACGGCTGTCATAACCGTCGACGGGCGCAACGTGCGATTGTTCCAGCTCAAGAAGCTCCAAACCGACGCGGAGTTTCAGGAATCGGACTTCAAGGTGGTCGGCACCCGTGTGGTGCAGAAGAAAACCACGGGAGTCACGTACACCGGAACCATGTCGATTTATTACGGGACACCGGAGTTTATCGAGATGGTGAAGGAATACGCCAAAACCGGCAAAATGCCGTATATTACCCTGCAGGTCACCAACGACGACCCCAGCACCAGTGTTGGGGTGCAAACGGTGGTGTACTACAACGTGAAGCTGCAAAAGGTGCCCCTTTCCATACTGGATGCGGACGCGGAATATTTAGCCGTCGATGTGTCGTTCAGCTTTACCGGTTTTGAAATTTTGTCCGCGTTCACTGCGCCGGACACGTTAGGATAATCAGGAGGAAAGTATCATGTCAAAGTTACAAGCATTTTTGAATCCGGTCGCCACCGAAGTGACCGAGGAAGTCGTCATCTCCAACCGTTTTCTGGATGAAGAAAAAAAGCCGGTTCCGTTCGTGGTGAAGGGAATCACGCAGGAGGAAAACAACGCGCTGATCAAGAGAGCCACGACGCGGGAAAAACGGAACGGGCAGCTCGTGGAAAATCTGGACAGACCGAAATATCAGGCGCTGCTGATTCAGGCTTGCGTGGTGGAGCCGGATTTCTGCCAAAAGGAATTGTGTGACAAGTATGGGGTGGTAGACCCGCTGATGGTTCCCGCCCGGATGCTGCTGTCCGGCGAGTACGCCAATCTGGTGAACGCCATCATGGAAACCAACGGCTTCCAAGACCCGGAGAACGTGGAGGAAGAAGCAAAAAACTGATGGAGGGGGACGACCCGGACACGCGGCTTGCCTATTATATGTTCGTCAATCACGGGTGGTCGCCCTCACGGATTTTGGAATTACCCCAGCGGGAAAAGGCGTTGCTGACGCAAATGGCAATCAAGGAGATTAAAAGCCGCAACCAGAAATAGAAGGGAGGTGACCGCATGGCAGAAATCCGGGAAGAGTTGGTGCTCATTGATAAATTTACTTCAACGTTCGACCAATTTTTGAAACTGGGCGAGCAGATGATCAAGACCTCAGAACGAATCGCCAAGGCAGCGGAATCGATTCCGAAATCCTATAAAAAAATTCCTCCACCCCTGAGCGAAATCCCAGCAAAAACCGAAAAAACTGCGCGTGCAACTGACAACTGGGCAAGCAAAATCGCAAAGGTTGCGGCGGGGTATGCTGGAATCAAAAGTGCGCTAAAGGTGCTGGATTTGTCCGACCAGATGACGAACACCACGGCGCGGCTCAATCTGATTGTGGACGATGGCGGCTCGGTGGAGGAACTGCAACAGAAAATCCGGGCGAGTGCGCAAAGTTCCCGCGCGTCTTACTTTGATACCGCCAATGCCATTGCGAAAATGGGAGCAAACGCAGGCGCAGCATTTGCGGACAATGATGAACTGATTGCGTTCATGGAGCAAATCAACAAGCAATTCGCCATCGGCGGCGCGAGCGCAGAGGAACAGAAAAACGCCATGTTGCAGTTGACGCAAGCCATGGGTGCGGGGGCGTTGCGCGGCGAAGAACTCAACTCCATTCTGGAAAACGCGCCGGGCATTGCGCGGGCGATTGAACAGTATATGGGGGCGGCGGAAGGCTCCATCAAGCAATATGCCGAACAGGGCTTGATTACTTCGGAAGTGGTGAAAAACGCCATGTTCTACGTTGCTGATGAAACCAACCGGAAATTTGAATCCATGCCGGTGACATGGGCGCAGACCTTCCAGCAGCTCAAGGACACCGCGTTGTTTGCGTTCCAACCGATCCTACAAAAAATCAACCAGATTGCGAACAGCGAGAAGTTTAAGCAGTTCATAAACAGCGTGGTCAACGCGATTCAGACGATTGCGTCGGTTGCGGGAGCCGTTTTTGATTTGGTTATGGGCGTTGCCGGGGCGTTTGCGGAATGGGGGCTGGTGGAGCCAATCTTGACCGCAATTGTGGCGGGGCTGATTGCATGGAAAATTGCCATGCTTGCCAAAGCTGCGGCGGACGGTATTGCCACGATTGCGCAAAATGGGCTGAACACATCCATGCTAGCTTGCCCTGCCACATGGATTGCCCTTGCTCTTGCGGCGTTGGTGGGCGTTATCGTGTGGCTTGCCAACGTTTTGGGCGGGTTTGACGTTCTCTGGAAGTTCATTTGGGCTTCGATGCAGGCTGCTTTTTATACGGTTATGGCGGTGATTCTGTCCGGCTTCTGGTGGATGGTCTACGGCTTTCAATGGGGCTGGGATGTGCTCTGCACGGGCTTTGAGGAAGTCAAAAAAGCCTTTGTCCGCATTGGCAACGGCATCGCCGACTTTTTCGGCGGCTTATGGGCTGGTATCTTGCTGGGGATTCAAGGCTTTGTCAACGGTGCCATCGACATCATCAACGGTTTTACCGCGGGCATTAACTGGGTGACGGGGATTTTCGGAATCCCGGAAATCCAGCAAATCCAGCACGTAACCTTTGGGACGGACGTAGCGAACAAAGCCAGCGCAAATCAGTTAAAGCGTGCCGCCGAATATTCTGCGCTTGACTCACAGATTGAAAACAATCGGCTCAAGCGTCAGACGGATTTAGAAAATACCGCAGCCAAGGCGGGAAACGCTTGGGGAGAAAACATGGATAAAGCGGCGAACGCTTGGCGTGAAGCGGAATTATACGCTGCCGAAAAAAACAAAGAAAAAATTTCGGAAAGTGCGCTTGGGGGTGACGGTAAAAAAAGCAGCCAGGCGTTCCAACCGTTTGATGGGACGGGCGATAATATCGATTCCGTTGGCTCTGTTGGCAGTGTCGGGAGCATTAAAAACGACGTCAACATCGCGGACGAGGATTTGAAAATGCTGGTGGATTTGGCAGAGCGGCGGTTTGTGAACAACGTCAACCTGACCACGGTGCAGCCGAACATCACGGTACACGCCACCAACAACAACGGCGAGAAATTATCGCCGCAGAAAATCGCCGATAGCATCAAGGTGATTCTGGAACAACAGGCAGCCTCCCACACTGCCCACAGCTACGCATGAAAGGGGTGATACCATGGTGAACATCCAAAACCAATACGGGGTGTATTTCACAAAAAACGATTTCACGGTGCGCATTCCGGTCAATCCGCAGGAGATTTCCATTTCCCACAACGCGGACAATGAAACCTACAACGTACTGGGGCTGGGGCAGGTGGTAGTCCCAAGGGAACCGGAGCTGCGCAAGGTGGAGTGGAATTCGTTCTTCCCGTCCTCTGCCGCAGACCCTTACGTCCTGACCGCGTGGAACTTCCAGCCCGCGCCATTTTACCTGAGCCTGCTGGACGGGTACCAAAAGGCAAAGGAGCCGTTTTCCTTCACCATCGACCGCCCGGCGGGGGTTGGAATTCCTGCCCTGCGGGACAGCTTCAGCGTGATTCTGGACGATTTCAAAATCACGGAAAAAGGCGGGGAAACCGGGGACTATTATTACTCCATCAAATTGATTGAGTACAAGCCCTATGCCCCACAGACCATCGTGGTGGATACCGCCTCCAAGGGGAAGCAGGGGAAAGCGACGCAATCCCCCTCCCGCCCGGTGGAAACGCCAAAGCTGGTTGCCGGGGGACGTGCGCGGGCAAATGGGAAGTGGTGGTACTCGTCGTATGGCGATAAGCCGTTTGGGCGCGCCAACAACGTCGAGGGGAACATCGTCCGGGTGGTGGACACCAAGCGGGCAAAGCCGTACTTATTCTCGCGCGGCAACACCACGACCGGCACCGGCTGGATGTCGGCGGACGAACTCACGCCGATTTGACGGGGGATGGTTATGGCATATCAATTTCTGATTTATTCGCGGGACAAGGCAAAAATATGGGATTGCAAAAACCTGGTGCAGGAAGTGAAGGTCACGACCAACCGCACCGGTTCGCCGGGCAAGCTGACGTTTACCTTGCTGAAAACACCGGAGATTGACCTTCAGGAAGGCGATCTCGTTCAATTCCTCGTGGATGGGACGAAGGTGTTTGCCGGGTTTGTGTTCACGCAGAAAATCGACCGCTGGGGCGTGGTGGACGTGACCTGTTACGACCAGACCCGCTATTTGCTGGCAAATCAAAGCTATGTATTCACCGGGAAGAAAGCCGGGGACATCATCCGTCAGATTGCGGGGGATTTTGGCTTGCAGGTTGGGGAAATTGAGGACACCGGATACACCATCCCATCGTTGGTGCAGGAGAACAAGCCGTGTCTGGATATGATTGCCTATGCCATCGAACGGACCACCAGCAACACCGGGGACATCTTTGTATTTTACGATGATTTCGGCAAGCTCTGCCTGAAAAAAGCCAGCCATCTCATGCGCAATCAAGTGCTGGGAAAGGGCAGCTTGGTGGGGGAGTATACCTACACCAGCGACATCGACAGCGAAACGTATAACCAAATCAAGCTGGTGCGCCCAAACAAAGAAACCGGGCGGGCGGACACCGTGATTTTCAAGGACACCGGCAGCATCCAAAAATGGGGGCTGCTGCAATATTACAACAGCGTGGATGAAAACTTGAACGATGCGCAAATGCAGGAGCAAGCCAAGACCATGCTGGCGTATTACAACCGGACGCTGCAAAAGCTGTCCATCGAAAGCCTGGGCGTGGTTGGGCTGCGGGCAGGGGCGATGGTGTATCTCAACCTGCCCGACATCGGCGGGAAGAAAATCAGCCGGTTCCTGCTGCTGGATAAGGTGGATCACACCTTCCAGCCGTCGTTCCATACCATGTCGGCGGAAATGCGCGTGGTGGAGGGGTGAAGCATGGAACTGATTGACGCGATTCAAAGCATTGTGGGGAACTACAACAAAAACAGCGGGCTGACCGATTTAGCCATCGGGACGGTCACGAAAACAAGCCCGTTGGAAATTACCCTGACCGCCACTATGCTGCCCATCCCCAAGGAAAACCTGTACCTGACGGAGCCGGTGGTGGAAAAGAAACTGGAAAACGCCGGGGCCATACAGTGTTACGAGCACGGGGTGGTGCTGCCGTCCTCCGGGGGCACGGTGGTGCTGAATCCGGCGTTAAAAAACGGGGACAAGGTGCTGCTGCTGCGCGTGCAGTCCGGACAGGCGTTTGTGGTGCTGTCCCGTGTGTTTGCAACGTGAGGAAAGGAGGGGATTGATATGCCGATTCTTCCCAATACCGGCGGGCTTTCCGTGGATACGGTGCTGGAATTGGAAAGCTATCCATCCACCACGTATTTTTTAGACACGCAGTCCATGCAGCTGCGCAATCAGGTGGACGGGCTGCAAGCGGTCGCGCAAGCTGTGGAAATCGCACTGCGCGTGGAACGCTTTCAATGGCAGATTTATTCGGTCAATTTCGGCGTGGAATTCGACGGACTGATTGGGCAGGACTTTGGTTTTGTGGCGGCCATGCTGGAACGCAGGATCAAGGAGGCGTTGCGCGTGGACGACCGGATTCGGCAGGTGGGAAACTTCCAGTTCCTGCCCTCGGACGACGGTAGCGTGATGACGGTCACGTTTGATGTCACGAGCGTATTCGGTTCCTTTTCCACGTCATTGGGGGTGAATGTGTGATTGATTTCAGCGGAAAGACGTATCAACAAATTTTAGCGGAACAGCTCCAACGGGTGCCGGATTCCTTAGATAAGCGGGAGGGTTCCATGATTCAAACGGCGCTCGGCCCCGAAAGCTGGTATTTGGAGGGACTTTATCTGGCGCTCCATCAAATCCAGCAAAATGCGTATGTGAGGACGGCGGCGGGACAATCGTTGGATTATATCGCCGAGGAACGGGGAATCACCCGCAAGCCCGCAACTTTTGCCAAACGGGAAGGGGTATTCAATCAACCGGTGTCCAAGGGCGACCGCTTCTCGACCGTCAACGGGAATTCTTCCATTGTGTTTGCCGCCTTGCTCGATTCCGTCAAGCAAAGCGACGGCTTGTATCACGCCACGTTAGTCGCGGAAACCGCGGGGGTGATTGGCAACACCTATACCGGCGACCTATTGCCCATTACATTCATCCAAAGGTTGACCGACGCGAAATTGACCACCATCCTTACGCCGGGCACGGAGGAAGAATCCGACGATGATTTGCGCAGCCGGTTTCTTGCGTCGCTGCAGGAGCAGCCCTTTGCCGGGAACATCGTGGCGTACCGGCAGGAGATCCTTTCGATGGACAACGTCGGCGCGGTGCAGGTGTATCCTTTCTGGGACGGCGGCGGGACGGTGAAATGCTGCATCCTCGACGCGAACTTTGACAAGGCTTCTGCCGGTCTGGTGGAGGAAGTGCAGACGCGGATTTGCCCGCCCGAATCCGAAGGGGGCGAGCCGTCCGCCTACGGCTATGGATTTGCACCCATCGGGGCGAAGGTGACCATTGCAACCGGCACCGATTTCCCCATTGCATTGAGTACGCAGGTGACGCTGCAAACGAGCTATTCCCTGTCGGACATCCAAACGAAAATCACTGCGGCATTTCAGTCCTACCTGTTGAGCCGCCGCAAGGAATGGGGCACACCGTTTCCGGGAACGTCCAACAAATATTCCGTCCCCATTTACATTTCCCAGCTGAACGCAGCGATTTTGGGGATTGACGGGGTGGTAAACGTGACCGCCACGAAGCTGAACGGGAGTGCGCAGGATCTTCAATTGACGGAAACCGGGACATTGCAGCAAATCCCGGTGGCGGGCGAGGTGGTGGTGACCAGTGGATAATTGCAAGGAGTCGCTGCTTGCCCAGCTGCCGGAGTATTTCCGTGGGATTCTGGATTTCCGGGCATTGATGGACACGGAGCAAATCACGCTCGATGAAGCGGCGGACGCGATTTTGCAGGTGCAAAAGAATTTTTTCGTGCAGACCTGCGACACACCGACATTGGAACAGTGGGAAAAGATTCTGAATCTCACTGCCGCTGCCGAGGATACCATAGAATTTCGCCGCTGGCGCATTTTGACCCGCCTGAACCTGCGCTTGCCATACACCTTGCCACAGCTCAAGACTTATCTGGACAACCTGCTGGGAACAGCGAACTACCGGCTGGCTTTGGATTACGCAGGGCATTCGTTGGTGGTGGAGGTAGCGGAGGGAATTATCAATCCAAGGGTATTGGAGGAACTGACCCGCCAGCTGGGCGGGATGTTGCCTGCGCATATCGCGTATCAAATCATCAGTTATCAAAACGGCAAGCAAGCCACCGCCTACGCGTTCGCCGTGCGCGGCGGGGAAAGCATCACGGACGGCTTGCCGGTGTTCGTATCGTAAAGGGGGAATTCATATGGCATGGATTGGATGTATCACAGACGCGGGGGCGGCTCTGCTTGCCCAATGGGTCAACGGCAGTACCCTGCAAGTAACGACCTGCGCCGCCGGACAGGGCACGGTGGAGGCAATCAATTTGCGCCAGCAGACCGCGCTTGCGGAGCAGAAGCAGACCGGGAACATCGCCGCGCAATCGGAGTTGGAGCAGGGACGGCGGTTTCAGTTGGAGTTTGGCGCGAATGGTACGGCGTACACCCTCAATCAAATTGGACTATGGGGAAAGCTGGACGGCGGCGCGCAAACGCTGTTTGCTATCTTCCAGAAGGACGACGGCGTGTCCATCCCGGCGCAGACCGAAAACCCGGACTTCCTGTACACCTTTTTTGCCTCGCTCGCCATGAGCAACGAGGGGGAACTGCAAATCACGGTAGACCCCGGCGCATACGTTTCCAACGCCACATTCACCGCCTACCAGAAACAGGCGGCGGAGCAATTTCTTGCAAAGTCCGGCGGCACAATGACAGGCGCACTGCTCCTGCCGGACGCTGCCCCCACGGAAAACGGACAGGCGGTGCACAAGAAGTATGTAGATGACAAGGTATCATCCAAAGCGGACGCTAGCCAGCTTGGCAACTACCTTAGATTAAGCGGCGGCATGATGACTGGGGCGTTGACGTTGCCGAGCAGCACACCGACTGGGACGTATCAAGCCGTCACGAAAAAGTACGTGGATGACACCGCCGGAGCAGCAAAGGGCAAGCGCACCTGCCGGTTTGTCGTCGGCACAAGCACGGCGGGGTGGACTACCAAAGACTGCGACTACCTATGCGACGGCACGGCTGACCAAGTGGAAATCAACGCGGCAATTGCTGCCCTGCCCTCGACTGGCGGCGAGATTGTGATTCTGGACGGGACATACAACATCACCGCGCCCATCACGGTCAACAAAGCCAACACCACCTTGACCGGCAATGGCGCGGCAACGGTGTTGAAGCGGATGTGGAATCCCGGGACAACTAGCGGCGTTATTCATGGTACCGTCAATAACTGCACAGTCCGGCGGCTAACCGTAGATGGAAACGCTTCATCCTATACTACTTATAACAATTGTGGCATTTATCTTCGGGGTAATGGCAATTTAGTTATGGAAAATATTTGTAAGAATAGCGTTCAATGTGGTATTTCTACGTATGGTGACAATGCAGTTATTAACAACGTTTGCGATAATAACCGTTACGACGGTATTAGTTCGTATGATGGAGTTGTGCGTGGAAATATTTGTTCTAGAAATAATACAGGTGTTGAGATTTGTCGCGGAATAGCAATCTGTAATTTTTGTAAAAATAACGAATTCGGTATTATAGCATCAGATAACGGTAACGTTGTAAGTGGGAATTTATGTGTTAATAATTCAAACACAGGACTTTACATATCTAATGCTGTGGCTGGAACAAAATTTAACACCATAAGCGGTAATGTTTGCTATCAAAACCCTAACGGTTTACGTTTATGTTATTGCGAATTTAGCAATATAATTGGAAATACCTTAACCAAGGGAGATGGGATTAGCTCCGGTTATGAATCTTTAGATGTTTTTTCTACTGCAAAAAACAACCTAATTGCGGACAATCTCCTTGTGGGTAAAAACTACGTAAACAAAGGCACGAACAACACCTTTGTCAACAACAAATACAACTAGGGGGTGGCACTTTGTATCCATTTAGAATGTACGGTCGAACCGTGGAAATCAATCGCTTTTCCGTGACCTATCCTGCCCCGTTTCCGCCTTCGGAAACAGAACCGGAGCAAGTGACCGAGTACGCGCCCACACGCGAGGAAGCGGACGCAATTGCCGAGCGAACGGGTGGCACGGTGTCTGCGCTGGAAACGTCCGACTATGAGTGGCTGGACGGCATCGAGGTTGCAGACGTGCCGGACACCATGGGCGCGGCAATCAAAATCTACGAGATGGGGCGGGCGGCTTACGAGGCATTGAAACCCGCAGCCACACTGGAAAGTTTGGAAAAAGAAAACGATCTGCTTCGGGCGCAAATCGCCATGCAGGACGAAAAACAGACGCTCATGGAAGAATGTTTGCTGGAAATCGGTGAAATTGTCTATGCTTAAATCATGGATATTTCAGATATTATTTTTCGTTTCGAAAGGAGAACAGGAAATGATGGCTATGTTATTTGCTCAAAAAATCGTGATGGAGGCAATCAACCCGAAAACCAAAAAGGCATGGTGCTTTACTGACGTGCCGAATAAGTTGAAGCAGGGTGTCGCCGCTATTTTGATTGACGAATGCGGTTTGCCGGAGCTGGTGCCCGCTGAATTCGGTGGCACGATGGAGGTGTAACTATGTCACAAAAAACAGCAGCCGGTTTGGTGGAATTCTGCCAAGCAGCGCTTGCCGCCGGGACGGGCTATGTTTACGGCACGTTGGGGCAAATCTGCACGGAAACTTTGCTCAATGACCGGGCACGGGCGTATCCCGCCAGCAACCTCGCCGGGGGTAAAATGCGCAAGGTGGGCGAGAAGTGGCTGGGGCGGCGTGTGGTGGATTGTTCCGGGTTAATCAAGTACTACCTGATGGCGAAAAAGTTCGGGGAAAGTCCTCGCTATACCGCGGAACTGGATTCGGCGGTACATATCAACAACGCCAGCAAAAAAGGCGACATTTCCACGTTACCGGAAGTGCCGGGGACGCTGCTCTGGCAGCCCGGACACGTCGGCGTTTATATCGGTGCCGGACAGGTCATCGAGGCGCGGGGTACGGAGTACGGCGTGGTGCAGACCGCTCTCAAAGGCAGGGGCTGGAAACAGTGGTTCTGGATTAAGGAAATTTCTTACGAAGAACAATCCGCTCCCACAAAGTTGACCCTCGACACAGCCGAGTACACCTTTACCGAGCAAGGACAGACCTACACCTTTTTGGCAAAGTGTAGTGAAAAACCAGAGGTATCCAGCAGCTGCCCGGGTTCCGTTTCCGTGAAGTTCGTGCGGCAGGACAGCCGGGGATATTTGTATGAAATCACGGCGCACAAACCGGGCTTGGCGGTCATTACGGCGCAGTCCGGCGGGCAAACGGCGATTCTGCGGGCAAGCCTTGGCTGTCAACTTGATACCCATTACCACAAAATCAAGGTTGGACAAAAGTACACATTTTTGGCAAAATCCGTGAAGAAACCGGACATCCATCCGGGCGACGTGAATGTGCTGGACGTGCGCAGCGCGGGTGTGGACAAGCGCGGCTTTCTCTTTGAAATTACGGCGAAAAAGCCCGGCAGAGCGACCATCACGGCAACGCTGGGGGAATGGAAAGACCGCCTGGAAATGGAGGTGCAAGCATGAATTTCGGAACAGCAATTCAAGCGTTAAAGAACGGTGAAAAAGTCCGCCGTAAGGGATGGAACGGTAACGGCATTTTTCTAGAACTGCAAACGCCAGACGAGCACAGTAAAATGTCGTTGCCGTGTATCTACATAGACACAACGAGGCTTATAACGAACAATCCTGATGCACCGCGCGGGCGTGTTCCGTGGTTGGCTTCGCAGACAGATATGCTGTCGGATGATTGGGAGGTGCTCGCATGAAAATCAACTGGAAAGTCCGCGTAAAAAATCCGGTGTTTTGGGTGGAAATCGCTGTCGCGGTTATCGTCCCGATCCTCGCCTATTTCGGCTACGCGTGGGACGATATGACGACGTGGGCAGGGTTTGGGGGCGTGCTCCTGAATGCCGTTAAGAACCCCGTGGTTATCGTGTCGGTGATTGTGAGCGTGTGCAACGCTATCAATGACCCAACCACGAAAGGAATCGGGGACAGCTTTCTTGCCCTGACGTACAAAAAACCGGGTGGGAAGTGATTTAGGTGTCGTGGATTGGAACCGTATCATCGATTATAGGCGGGCTAGTAGCCCTCTCAACGCTCCTCACGATCATATGCAAACCGATACGCACCAAGGTCAAAAAGAGCCTTGCAAGGGAAATCAGAGGGGAGTACGAAAGCTTTATTGACAATTTCCGGGAAAGCCACCTGACCTTACTGAAAACTGAGATAACGAACCTGTTTTTTCAGTTCTGGGGGAAAGGGCGGCCACCGGACTATGCGCGGAAAAATATGGTATCTCTCTATGACATTTACAAGAAACTCGGCGGCAACAGCTATATTGATGAGCTATTCCGCGAGTTTATGGACATGAAATAGAAAGGATTGGTGCTATATGGTAAAACCAACATTAGTTCAAGGTGAATTAAGGGATTTATACCTTAGTTGCCCATGTTGTGAAGAAGTAATTCGCTTTCCCTTGATACGTTGCCCAGACCATATTTATGACAAAAGACCGAAAAAATGCCCAAAATGTGGGGCAGAATTTGATTTTACAAATGTAAAGGATTGTGATACAATAAACTTGACAGAGCCCACCACGCCTCTTAACAATGCGGACTAGGGTGGGACATTTTATTTCATGGAGTTTATGGACATGAAATGAGGGCAAAGAAAAGGCAGCGGGCTATGGTTGGCTCGCTGCTTTTTTGTTTTTGGGTAAGCGAAAAAGGGCGGCGAGGGATTGACAACCCGATCGCCATGCGATACAATAAAAAAAGAAACAAACCGGGGTAAGGCTCCCGGCTTGCTTCTTTGGGTTTAGTGACCGCTCTTTGAGTGGTCGCTTTTTATTTTGTTTTTGCTTCTCGGACGATTTCGGCGGCTTCCTCGACGCTGGTTGCTTTCGCTTCAATCAGCTTTGCCAGCGTTTCAAGGAATGCGTCAAACTCCGCGTTTGTCATTTCTTCCATTCCCTCACCTTCTTTCTGAAAGAGGTTTTTCCCTCTGCCTTACAAGTATATTATACCATTGTATAGCGATGTTGTCAAGGGTTTTTGTCATTTTTTCGCCGATAATCTTCCCACGGAGTGTTTTTATCAATGACCCAATTCCGCCCGATTTTCACGGCTGGAATCAAACCTTTTTCCGCTTTATATCTGGCGGTGGAAGTGTCTTTTCCGTGCATTTTCGCCCATTCCGTGAGGGAAATTAAATTGTCCATCTGTTTTTCCTCGCTTTCTCTTGCCAAACTGGGGGAGGTGTGCTATAATGGGCAACAGGAAAAAGCGGTGGCAAGTACCGCTCTTTCTGTTTACGTTGGAAGCTTTACTTATTTTTTGAGTAAAGCTTCTATTTTTTTGATTGCGTCCTCTTTCTCGTTATCCTTTATGATTTGGATAATCATTTTAAGGAAAACTTGAAATTGTTCGTTTGTCATGCCGTCCATGTGCTTCTCCTTTCCGGCACTTGCCGCCTTACTCGCCTCGGTTGCCCTTGACTGTACTTACATTATACCATTTTATAGTGATATTGTCAAGGCTTTTTTGAAAAAATTTCGCTTTCCGGGGCGGGTTTTCGTTCTCCGCTTTGGTATCTCCTGATACAAAATTAAAAATACCATGTGCATAGACCGTACAATTTTGTCATGAGCCAATGCGCCAGTGGATGGCGATTTGGTCGCCGTTTATGCGGATGGATTCAATCAGGCTGCTGATGAGCAGGCGCTTGCGTTCCGTGGGTGCATCAAAAAAATGCGCGTCAAACTGCCGGATGCTTTCCAGAAAGGCGGCTCGGCTGCGGTTGGTGGCGGCTCCTTTCCGGTTCCCTTGATTTTGCAAAAGCTCTTTTTTCGCAGACAATTCCCGCGTGCGCTTGGCGACCTCCTCCATCGGGATGGTGTCCAGCTGATACAATTCAATCACACGGGCAAGCTGGCGGTCGATTTCCGCAATTTGCCTTTCTGCCATTTCTTCGTCCATGGTTGGCTCCTTGACCGGGGAAGTCTGCAAAACCTGCTTTAGAATGTCGTCGTGGTGGATGAGGTTTTGCACCGCTTGGATGACGTGCTGGTCCAGCTCAGAAATTTCCCAGTTGTCGTTTTTGCAGGCGGGGTCTTTGATGAATTTTTTGCTGCTTTTCGAGCGGGAATAGCATTTGTAATAGCCGTGGTTCGCGCTGTACCTTGCGCCGCAGCGGTCGCAGAAAATCAGGCTGGAAAGCAAATATCCCGCACGAAACGGCGTTTTCTGCGCGGTATTTTTCTTTTGCTCCCGCCCCGAGGATTGCAGGATGGCTTGCACCGCTTGATATTGCTCCCCGGAAACGATAGGGGCGTGAAGCCCCGGATATTCCTTGCCCTGAAACTTGACCTTTCCGATATAAACGGAATTTTTCAGCATATTCATCACCGCTCTGGCGCTCCACGGGACACCGCGCCGCACCATATTCTGGTGGATGGCGTGGATGCTTTTCCCATCAAGAAAGCTGCGGTAAACTTCCTGCACCAGCGCAGCGGTGGGTTCCTCCACCACCAGCCGCCCGTTTTCGTAACGGTAGCCGTGGGGAGCGTTGCCGCCGCCGTGGAAATAGCCCGCCTTGCTGCGCCCAATGCGCCCCATCGTGAACCGTTCGACGATTTGGTCTTTTTCCAGCTGCGCGAATACGGATAGCATTCCAATCATCGCGCGCCCGAATGGGGTGGAGGTATCGAAGTTTTCGCTGATGGATACGAATGCGATTTGGTTTTTTTCAAATTCATCCTCGATTAACGTGAGGGTGTCCTTTTGGGAGCGGCTCAGGCGGTCCAGTTTATACACCACCACGGCTTGCGCCGCCCCGTGGTGGAGGTCGTGCAGCATCATGTTCAGCGCGGGACGGTTGAGATTCCCGCCGCTGAACCCGCCATCGGTGTACACTTTCAGGATGTTCCAGCCCTTGGCAAGGCAATAGGCTTGCAAGCGCTTGGTTTGTTCCTCAATGCTGTAATTTTCCAGCTGATTCTCCGTAGAAACCCGGACATAGCAAAAGACATTCATATCGTACCTCCTAAAAATGGGCGCAAAAAAGCAGCCCTCTTGACAATATGGGCTGCCTGCGGTACAATATGATTGCTTTTATAGAGTACGTTGGCAGCTCCCACGAGCGGTTGACGGTTTGCCGTCCTTGGTGTTGGTAGCACCGGGGGCGGTTTTTTTATTGAGTTAGATTTTGCCGCATTTTTTCGGAAAGCCGGTATTGTTCTGCGTCTGCCACGTCGATAAACTCTGCGGTTTTATCGTAGTTGGCTTTTACCACGGCTTTGATTTCATCCAGCGTTACCCGGAAAAATTCGCGGCGTTGATTGACCATATTCAATTTCCGGTTGTCAAATGCCTTGTGCAAGGCATTTTCCAAAGCTGGGGCATCGTCTGAAAAAATCATCGCGTGAATATCAAACTTAAACGGGACGGAAGCGTCCCCCAATTCATCCACACGTTCGGTAGGGTCTAAACGGCGGGTCATGCCAATTTTATAGATATTTTCTCCAAAAGAACCAATGTTGGAAATTACATAGACGTAACCGGCGCGTTGGTTGGCTTGGCGATAATCAATATCTTGGAGGGCTTTTTCAATTTCCTCAAGCTGAAATTCAATTTCGCGCTGCTTCTCGGCAAGTTCGTATTTTTTGGTTTCGTCCCATTCTTTTGCCAACTGGTTCTTTATTTTTTCCAAGGCGTTTAAGTAATGGTTTTGCTCCTTTGTCGCTTTTTTGCGGGCTTCTTCGATTTCTTTTTGCAGCTTTGCTTCTTCCCGCTGCTGTTCGCGCAGCATTCTTTGTTCTTCTTTCTCTTTTTGTTTCATCATTTGGTATTCCAATGCCAAACGTAGTTCCTGAATCTTTAATTCGTAATAATAAGGGGCGATTGCAATGCCCATCGTTTGTCCCAGCTTGGAAACGGCATCGCGCGACGCGGTGATTCGTTTCAAGGATGGCTCAAAGTTATTGTATTTCACTTTCGCAATAATTTCATCACATTCGCCGTTAAACGCCCGCAGCAGCAGCTTTTTCATATCCTTGATCATGCGTTTCCCGGCGGTGGCATTGCCATTGAGCGTCCAATTGTTCGCCCCGGTAACTGCCCAATCCGTTTTTATCATTTCCTTTTGCTCGCTTCGGATTTTGATGATTTCTTCCTTGTACCGTTCTGCGTTGCAAAAATCATATCTCGGTTCATACAATCCAAAATCCTGCACCAGAATGGCGTCGTCAAATTGGATGATTTGCTGTTTCTTTTCACGAATTTCGGCTTTCAGGAGGCTTATCTCTGTTTCGTAGTCCGATTTTTCATCCTTCAAATGGGCGATGGACGATTGCATAATATTGCGGGTTTTGGATAAGTCTTGGATTTCTTTTTTTAGACGCAAAATCTCCTGTTCCTCCGGGCACAATCTGGTTTCCAAGTGCGCGATTTCGGATTGTAATTTTGCTTTTTCGCAATCCGGGCATATTCCATCCGCATTTACTTTTAAGAGCAGCCCCTTTTTTCCACACCGTTGGCATACCGCCATGATTTTTCCCCCTTATATAGACATTTTTCGCCGATCGCACGCAAGGATAGGGTGATGGTTTAAGCGCGATTGATTCGGTTGATTTCTTCCTGAACGCTTTGTTTGAGTTCGGTAACCGCACTTCCTTTGACTTCCAAATCCTCTAGATATTCCTCCAACGATTCCAGATATTCGTTCCAAGCGTCGATTTTCGTTTGTGGGGCAGACAGCTTTTCGATCTGGCTTTTTTCGTATGCAAAGGAATTTTTCAAAAAACGCTGCAGGTACAAGAGGTGTGATTCGGAAAACTGCTGCACTTGTGGAGCGATTTTTTCCGCCCCTTTTACGCCGAGTGTTCTTGCTTTGAGGATTGCCAATGCTTTTTCGCAGCCAACTTCATAGCACGAAAAAAACGCGTCCATATTTTGTGTGCTGGTAACCATTGCTTCGCAGTCTTTGAAAACTTGAAAGTCCTCCATCATTTGCTCATAGGTATAGGATGGATTGGCTGCGGGCGGCGGGGATGCCGGTGTTTTCTTTGGTGGAGTCGGCACAGAGGGAACGCGCTGCGCGGTGTAGTTGACCGCTTGAACAACCGGTTTCTTCTTTTTTAGTTTTTTTCGCCACATCAAAATAATCAAACCGGTAAAAATCACAAAGGTAGGAATATATAACCCCAGCATTTCCGGCATACCCATGATAGGACCGATAATGGAGCCTACAAGACTTGCAAACGATAGCAAAGAGCAGTAAACGGTAGCGATGATTTTCAACACTTTCTTCAACGTTTTCATAGAAATTCCCCCATTATTCAAAAGACAAATTCCCTCAGATATTTTCAGAACCGCTCACGATTCGCCGTCGTGGGCGGTTTGTTTCATCGAACGTCACTTTGGAATGTTACCGCTTTTCCAAGGATGGTGATATGGTCTAACTGTTCGCCGGTATAAACCAAATCTTCGTATTCGGGATTTTCCGCTTTTAGAATCAATAAACTTTTTTGAGGAAAATAGCTGACTCGTTTTAGTGTGACTTCATCATCAATTAGAACCGCTGCAACCTCGCCGTTATTTACCATTTCTTGTTTTCGGATAAATACAATATCCCCATTATAAATTCTGGCTCCAATCATGGAATCTCCCCGCGCCCGCAAGCAAAAATCCGCTTTAATGCTTTCTTCTGCTTCTACATAGACTTCGGTTTCCTCGACTGCAACAATCGGACTTCCGCAAGCTACATCACCGAGCAATGGGAATTTCTTTGTTTTTATTGGAAAGATATTATCAACGTGAATTTCTTCTTTCCATCCCATCAAGTAAGCTGGTGTAGTATTCAGGACTTTTGCCAAGTTTGCTATTTTATCGCGGCGCATATTTGCGATTGTGCCAGTTTCCCATTTTCGGACTGTGCTTTTTCCCACGCCGACTGCATTCCCGACTTGCTCCAAGGTAAGATTGTTTTTTTCTCGGAGAGCTTTGATTTTTTCTCCCATTGTTAATTCGTTCATATCAACATTCCTTTTCGTTGGTAAATCTATTATAACTTGTTTGTGTCCTTTTTGCAACACCTAATGTAAAAAAAATAAAAAAGTTTCTTTTAATACACAAAAACACTTGACAGGCATAGGGGGATGTGCTAAGATGTTGGTGTCCTAAAAGATACAGAAAGGATGTGACGAAATGGACGTAGCACTCTTGGAGTACGAAATGAAGCGCCGAAACGTTAGAAAAGATGAGCTTTGCAAAGCAATCAACATTTCCCGTTCTGCATTTTACCGCAAGTGTAAGGGGGAATCGGAGTTTACTCAAGGGGAAATTCAAAGAATCGTGGATTTTTTGCGCCTCGAAACTCCGATGAGAATTTTTTTTGATCCAAAAGTGTCTTAAAAGATACTAAAATAAACCTGTTCGCCCTCCCAGAGAGCGGGCAGCACTAAGGAAGGGGGTGGAAAGTATGACCAAAACAGAAAAGGAGTTGGAACAGCTTCGGAAAGAAAACGCGGATCTGCGCCGGGAGCAGGATTTGATGTGTTTGCTCATGGAAACGGTGATGGCTGGCGTGGATAAAAAGTTATCGGACCTGAAACAGGATGTTGACCAGAGCAACGCCAATGGGGGCGATCAAATCGGTATGCTTCTTAATCAAGTTGGAAAAACGGGCAAAGAGGCTACGCGGGACAGGCTCCTTGCGTTCTTCGAGGGATTGAAGTAAGTCGAGCAATTCTTTCAACTCTGGTTGGTCGCCGAGAGGTTTTTGCTGGATGAGTTGTTGCAACTCGGACAAAGACGCGCCGCTGTTGAAAACAAACTCGTTGCCGGATACTTGGTTTCCAATGATGGAGTTTTGAATCTGTGCATTCTGAAAATGAAAGTTTGTTTCCGAGTTTTCTTTTGGAGGTTGAAAGCCATTTTCTACAAGCTGCTCTCCTTTTTCAGTCAAGACGAGAAAATAACTGCCGAGGGTCGCTTTCTTTTGTTCGATGTATCCATGATCTTGCAAATACAGGACATCATTCCTAAGTGTGGATGCGTCAAGCCCCGTGTCGCTGCCGTCAGAAAGGATTTGGAGCGCGCCACCTTCATTTTGGTCATGATCGTAAATAAGTTGGAGCAAGTGTTGGCGAGATTCTTTCATAGTCATAATCGTTTGCCTCTTTTCAAAAAATTTTGGTTGTTTTCTGGTATTCTGCAAAAATTTTACCATGAGTTAGAGGAACGATAATTCTTAAAATGAAAAATCGGCAAACAAAATCACTGAGAGGGGGTGAGTATGATTCAAAAGTCCACGAGGAAGTTATCTCTGGCAGAGGTGGAGTTGCGAGAGGTGTTTGATTTATTGGAAGAGCTAAAACAGCAATTACGGGAAATCAAAACCGTGGTAAATGAACTGAGCGTCAAAGCACAAATCAGTCACAGTATGCTCGTTGTTAGAAAAATCAGCGAGGATAAATTGGACTTGCTGGACTCTTTGTTGGATTAGCATTTTTCTCGCACTAGGTCGCCAACTTTAATTTTTCTACTCATTCCCTCGAAGCCACCGGAAATATCCTTGGAATCAATGGGGAGAGGGCGTATTGAAGTGGTAGCCGTTATGCTTTCCATGGGATTAAGTAAATTCATTGTTTTCATTGCTGGACTGTACGCTGCAAGACTTATTTTCGAGCGGTCAGCAAGACGGCATAGGATAACCAGAATTCAAAGGAACAGCACTAAGGAAGGAGGGGGAAAGTATGACCAAAACAGAAAAGGAGTTGGAACAGCTTCGGAAAGAAAACGCGGATCTGCGCCGGGAGCAGGATT
>ENA-ORCM01000448-ORCM01000448.1-human-gut-metagenome-genome-assembly--contig:-NODE-448-length-39843-cov-7.257783_pt1 | contig 39843 bp, 40 predicted proteins | sample MGYA00242906_ERZ507928 | MGnify/ENA primary metagenome ERZ507928 (study PRJEB26167, sample SAMN06115497) | human gut metagenome | host: Homo sapiens | place: China:Shanxi | collected 2015-05-07...
ATTCCTCAAGCGGAACATTCACTATTATATCAGGCTCAGTTCGTTTTGTCAAGTACTTTTTTCAAGTTTTTTCAAACTTTTTCGTTCTTCACTTTTGAACTTCATCGCCGTCAAACAGCTTAGTTAGAATACCAGACATATAGTCAAAAGTCAACACGTCTTTTGCTTGTTTGTCTATTTTTTTTCAATCGGCCTTTTGCAGTTTACATAACATAACTTATTTGCGTTCAGTACTAATAATTCTTATTTCTGCAATAAGCATTTCTTATTGTAATTTCGGCTTGATTCGTCATTTTGCTGTATCCTGTCAATTCCGTGTGAATTCCGTGTAAAGAAACGAAGGCCATTTTTTGGCCTCCGTCTCTCCTTTTTTTCACTTCAGCAGCGGTTGAAGCTGCCGTCCCAGCAAAGCTGACTCCACCGTTTCGTTGATCAGCTGGAAATCCGCCACCAGCGAAGTCGGCTTCTTTTTCGGGTCATCCTGTCCAAAGGGGACAAAATAATAGTTTTTCCGCGCCAGCAGCTCCCCAATGTTCCTTGCGCTGCCTGCAAGGCCATCGTTGGTGGAGACCGCCAGCACCACCGGGCGGCCATTACGCAGATGTGACTTGGCCGCCATGGTAACCGCCGTATCCGCGATCCCGTTTGCCAGCTTTCCGATGGTGTTGCCGGTAGCCGGCGCGATGACCAGCACATCTGCAAGCCCTTTCGGCCCCAGCGGTTCTACTGAGGGAATATCGTACAGCACCTCGTTTCCTGTAATCTGCTCCAGATTTTCCAGCAGCATATCGGAACTGCCGAAGCGCGTGTCAGTAAATGCGGCATTTTCGGAGACAATGGGGATCACCGTTTCATATTCCTCCGTCAAGTGCTTTAAGGCAGCCAGCGCTTTTTCATGGGTGCAGAAAGAGCCGCACATGGCAAAGCCGATCCGTTCTTTTCTCACAGCGTTACCCCCTGTTCCTTTATAATAGTGTAAACCGTATCCCGAATAATCTTTCCTGCGGTTTCCGGCATCAGTTTCCCCGGCAATGCCCGCGCCCAAACGTTCGGCAATCCCAGATTCTCCGCCGCAGGCAGGTCAATCCCCCGCACGGACGCCACATCCACGCAAAGGCAGCCCGGCTTCAGCTCCCGCAGGTGCATCTCGCCAAACACCGGGGCTGGAACCGTATTAACGACCACGTCAAAATGGTTCAGTTCCCCTTTCAGATGCCCAATGTCCAGCGCCTTATGTCCATAAGCTTCCGCCCAAGCGCGGCTCTCCGGCCGCCGGGCCGCTATGGTCGTCTGTGCGCCCAGCGCCGCAAGGCGGTAGCTCACCAGCTTGCCGATGCGTCCGTAGCCAAGTATCAGGCACTGGCTCCCCAGCAGGGAACGTTCCAGGTACTCCAGAATGACCTGAACCGTTCCCTCCGCCGTGGCGGCGGCATTGGCTACCGTTAGTTCTTCCCTTTTAAAATAGTCAATCAGATTCAGATCCAGTTCCAGCGCCTCTGTCCTCTGCGCCGGTTTTACCTGCCCCGCCAGAATCAGTTGATCCCGGCGCAGGCAGTGAAACAGCGCTCCAACGCCCCGCTGTTCCCCTTCCATGTTCAGCGTGTCACCTTCTCTGCACAGCGGCAGCGGCAGGATCACCACCTCCGCCGTCACGGCATTCTCCCAGTCTGCTTCCCCGGCCACGCCATAGGCCGCCACCGGATAGCCGTCCTTACGCAGCAGATCCAGCAGTACTTCCTGCCGGCGGTCGCCGCCGATGATTCCAAACAGCAAAATCCACGCACCCCCTCGCATCAGCGTATGACGCCGATGGAAAGTGGTGCGTGGATCCTATTGCATTTTTTGTACGGCCGCCAGCAAAGCGTCCCGCCGGTTGGGCAGCGTTCCATCCATGACCTGATTAAGCAGATTCTGCAAGGTCTGCCCCACCTCCGGCCCGGAAAGGCCCAGCGCCAGAAGATCGTTTCCGTTGACAGCCAGCTGTTTCAGGGAAAAGCAGTTTCCCTTTTCCAGCTCCCGGTTCAGCATGGACTCAACCCGGTCAATGTCTTTCTGCCGGTATCGGAATTCTTCTGCCTGTCCCATATTGTCCGCCCGCTGGATAGCCAGCAGATTCCGAAAATCTGTCTCTCCGAAGTGGTTCAGCATCCGCCGGACGCCCTTCTCCGTCTCCACCCGGTGGTCGTGCCACTCCACCAGCTCGCCGATCCGCTCTTTGGCCGCATGGCCAAACCGCAGGCGATTCATCACGCCGTCGGCGATCCGTCGGGACACCACCCCATGCCCCATGAAATGTCCCACGCCGCGGCGATCCAGCGCAAAGCACTCTGGCTTGCCCATATCGTGGAACAGCATGGCCCACCGAAGCAGCGGTTCCGGCCGGATGGCGTCCAGCGCATGGAGGGTATGCTCCCACACATCGTAGCAGTGGTGAGGATTTCGCTGGTCAAAGCCCACCATGGGCAGGATCTCCGGCAGCGCAGCGCCTGCCGCTTCCGGATATTGCCGCAGGACCGCCGCCGCATCCGAGCCGCACAGCAGCTTGGTCAGCTCCTCGCAGATCCGCTCCGGCGCAATGTCCCGCAGCAGTTCCCGGCAGTCCGTCAGCGCCGCGCCGGTGGCCGGTTCGATGGCAAAGCCCAGCACAGACGCAAACCGCAGGCAGCGCAGGATTCTGAGGGCATCCTCGGAAAAGCGCCGTTCCGGCTGGCCCACGCAGCGTAGGATTCCCGTTTCCAGATCCGCCCGTCCTCCGAAGGGATCATACAGCGTTCCCCGCAGATCCGCTGCCATGGCATTGACAGTAAAATCCCGCCGGGCCAGATCCTCCGTCAGTGAAGCGGTAAATGTGACCTGCGCCGGGTGGCGGTGGTCGGTATATGCGCCGTCCCGGCGGAACGTGGTGGTCTCCACCTTTCCCTCAGGCCAGCATACCGTCACCGTGCCGTGCTTCAGCCCCGTGGGAACAGCTTTCTCCCCAAAGACCGCCATCGTCTCCTCCGGCAAGGCGGAGGTGGTCACATCCCAGTCCCCCGGCACGCGGCCCAGCAGGCTGTCCCGGACGCAGCCGCCCACGCAGTACGCCTGATGTCCCGCCTTTTCCAGCGCTTGCAGGGTCTCCTGCACATAGGCGGGAATTGTCGGCTCCTTTCGGTTTTCTTGCATATTTCCCGCCCCTTTCAGTTGCATTTTTGCAAAGCGCATACTATAATAAGATGATTTGGAAGCTTACCGGCAGATTTGCCGATCCGCAAAAATATGAATCAGTATACACCATTTTCCGCCGTTTCGCAACGACGGCGTTTTCGGAAAGGAAGATCCTTTATATGATGAACAATCCCAAGCCCATTTCGGAATTTCTGGTTCCCGGCAAGCGCGCCCATCTGGTGGGCATCGGCGGCGTGTCCATGTGTCCGCTGGCGGAGGTGCTGGCAGGGAAAGGCCTGCTGGTGCAGGGTTCCGACATGACTGAAAGCGACTCCGTGAAGCATCTGCGGGCCAAGGGCATCCCGGTGGCCATCGGCCACAACGCCGAAAATCTGGGGGACTGCGATTTTGTGATCCGCACCGCCGCCGTTCACGATGGAAACCCGGAAATTGCCGGCGCTATCGCCCGCGGCATCCCCGTCTATGAGCGGGCGCAGGCATGGGGCGCGCTGATGCGGCGGTACAAGAACGCCCTGTGCGTCTCCGGCACTCACGGCAAAACCACCACCACCTCCATGTGTACCCACATCTTCATGGCGGCCGAGCAGGATCCCACCGTCATGATCGGCGGCACGCTGCCCCTGCTGCACTCCGGCTACCGGGTGGGACATGGGGACACCATCATTCTGGAATCCTGCGAATACTGCAACAGTTTTCTCAGCTTTTATCCCACCGTCGCTGTCATTCTGAATGTGGAAGCCGACCATCTGGACTTTTTCAAGGATCTGGGAGACATCCAACATTCTTTCCGCACCTTTGCGGAGCTGGTGCCGCAGGAAACCGGCTATGTGGTGGCCAACTACGATAACGCCAGCGCTCATACGGCGCTGAACGGTCTGGAGCGCCCGCTGTTCTGGTTCAGCCTCCACAGCCCGGAGGCCGACTGCCGCGCCGAACACATCTCGTGGACGGACGGTCTGCCCGCCTTCGACATTGTGATCCATGGAGAAGTCTATGCCCATGCAGAGCTGAAGGTAGGCGGCGAACACAATATCTGCAACGCGCTGGCCGCCGCTTCCGCCGCCTATGTGCTGGGTCTACCCGGCAGTGCCGTGGAAGCCGGTCTGGCAGGCTTTACCGGCGCCGGCCGCCGATTTGAGTACAAAGGAGAATTCCGTGGTGCCAAGGTCTATGACGACTACGCCCACCACCCTGACGAGCTGCACGCCCTGCTGACCATGGCCCGCCAGCTGGGCTATCAGCGGCTGATCGTGGCGTTCCAGCCCCACACCTATTCCCGCACCGCCAAGCTGTTTGACCGCTTCGTGGAGGAACTGAAGCTGGCGGATGTGGCCATTCTGGCTGAGATCTACGCCGCCCGCGAGCAGAATACCATGGGGATCTCCTCCGCCGATCTGGCTCGGAACATTCCCGGCAGCGTCTACTGCTCCACGCTGGATAAGGTGACTGCCCAGCTGCGGGAGCTGGCCCGCCCCGGCGACCTGATCCTGACCGTGGGCGCCGGAGACATCTACCGCGCCGGGGAAAAACTGTTGAAAGAGAGCGAGAACTGACATGGAACTTTCCCCTCTGTATCATAATACCCGCCCCGACGGGGAGCTGCTTCCGCAGGAAGCAGCCGCCTTCGATCTGCTGGAGCAGCTGGGCATCGACTATGACCGGGTCTCCAGCGAACCGGCGGACACCATGGAAAAATGCGCCGCCGTCAGCGAGGTTCTGGGAATGCCCATCTGCAAGAACCTGTTCCTGTGCAACCGGCAGAAAACCCAGTTCTATCTGCTCTGCATGGAGCCGGGCAAGCCCTTCCATACCAAGGATCTCAGCGCCCAGATCGGCTCCGCCCGTCTCTCCTTTGCGCCGGAGGAAAAACTGTGGGAGCTGCTGCACTGCACCCCCGGCTCCGCCACCATTCTGGGGCTTGCCAACGACGCCGACCATCAGGTGCGGCTGCTGATGGAGCGCGGCGTCTATGAAGCGCCGTTTCTTTCCTGCCACCCCTGCATCTGTACCAGCAGTCTGAAACTGAAAATGTCCGACGTGCTGGCCAAGCTCCTGCCCCACACCGGGCATGAGGTCACAGTTGTCGATCTGCCTGACGAATAAGGAGGTTCTATGAAAAAGACAATTTTTGCGCTGGCTCTGCTGGTTGTCCTGTCTCTCACCGCCTGCGGCACCTCCAATTCTGCTGCCTTGCAGCAGGAGAACGAGGATCTCCGGCAGCAGATCGCGGCTTTGGAATCCGAAAACGCCGCTTTGACGCAGGAAAACAGCGACCTGAAAGCCGAAAACACCGCGTTGGACGACACGGCCCCGGAATCCGGGGATGAGGAGTCCAACCCCATTGACCGCTTTTTCGACAGCGTGGACAGCGGCAGCTCTACCGTGGAGATGGATCTGGTGGCTGACAGCTGGGCAGGCGCATGGGAGGCCGAGTGCCGGAATGTGGCTGCATGGCTGAAGGAACAGCTTCCGCTTCAGGAGGACAAGGATCTGGTAGACGCCTACATAGCCGCTGCCGAAGCTCAGGCTGACCGTATGAACGTCATGGCGATTTACCCCATCGCCGATCTGACGATTCCGCAGACAGACCGGGTCGCCACCAGCGGCACCCTGCGTGGGGTTCTCTGGGCCGGCGCTTACCAGCAGATCTGGAAGGACACGTTCTATCAGCTGCTCTACATCGCCCCCGACTATGCGGACGGCACGGATTCCGCCTCGTCCTATGAATTCGTCTTTGACGCTGACACGATGCAGTCCCAGCTGGACGAAGCCCTCGCCGGATAAGCCGCGCCATATTCCGATCCCGTATGCATATAAAAATATCCCCTGCCGCAATGCGGCAGGGGATATTTTTGCATACAGTGTCTGCGCTTTTACTTGCTCAGCGCCTCGTCGATGGCCTTGGCGGCAGTCTTGCCTGCGCCCATGGCCAGAATGACGGTGGCAGCGCCGGTAACGGCGTCGCCGCCGGCATAGACGTGCTCGCGGGAGGTCAGGCCGTCCTCGTTGACCACGATGCCGCCCTTCTTGTTGATCTCCAGGCCCTTGGTGGTGGACTTGATCAGGGGGTTGGGGCTGGTGCCCAGCGCCATGATAACGCAGTCCACGTCCAGTTCAAACTCGCTGCCGGGAACCTCGATGGGACGGCGGCGGCCGGAAGCGTCAGGCTCGCCCAGCTCCATCTTGATGCAGCGGATCTTGTTGACGTTGTCGTTCTCGTCAGCCAGAATCTCCACGGGGTTATTGAGGGTCTTGAAGATGATGCCCTCTTCCTCGGCGTGCTCCACTTCCTCCTTACGGGCGGGAAGCTCCTCCATGCCGCGGCGGTAAACCACATAGACCTCAGCGCCCAGACGCTTGGCGCAGCGGGCGGCGTCCATAGCCACGTTGCCGCCACCCACGACAGCCACCTTCTTGGGGTGTACCAGCGGGGTGTCGGAGTCGGGCTTGTAGGCCTTCATCAGATTGATGCGGGTCAGGAACTCGTTGGCGGACAGAACACCCTTGTAGTTGACGCCGGGGATATTCATGAACATGGGCAGGCCGGCGCCGGAGCCGATGAACACGGCCTCAAAGCCCTGCTCCTCCATCAGCTCGTCAACGGTGATGGTGCGGCCCACCACGGTATCGGTGGCAATGGTGACACCCAGCGCCTTCAGGCCGTCCACTTCCTTCTGGACGATGGCCTTGGGCAGACGGAACTCAGGAATGCCGTACACCAGCACGCCGCCGGCCAGATGCAGGGCCTCAAACACGGTGACGTCATACCCCTTGCGGGCCAGATCGCCGGCGCAGGTCAGGCCGGAGGGGCCGGAACCCACGACTGCCACGCGGTGGCCGTTGGACGCGGGCTTCTCGGCGGCAGCGGTGTTGTGCTCCCGGTGCCAGTCAGCCACGAAGCGCTCCAGACGGCCGATGCCCACAGGCTCGCCCTTGATACCTCGGACGCAGTGCTTTTCGCACTGGCTCTCCTGGGGGCAGACACGGCCGCAGACGGCAGGCAGGGCAGAGGTTGCAGCAATGATCTGATACGCCGCCTCAAAGTCGCCCTTGGCGACCTCGGCGATGAAATCGGGGATATGTACCATCACGGGGCAGCCCTGCATACAGGGCTTATTCTTGCAGTTCAGGCAGCGGGTGGCCTCATCCAGAGCCTGTTCCTCCGTGTAGCCCAGCGCCACCTCGTCAAAGTTCTTATTGCGGACGTTGGGATCCTGAGAGGGCATGGAATTCTTCTTCAAAGACATATTAGCCATGGTTATTCGGCCTCCTTCTTGAACAGGTTGCAGGTCTCCTCATACTTGTGAGCCTCAAAATCCTTGTACATCTGGTTCCGCTTCACAGCCAGATCCCAGTCAACCTTGTGACCGTCAAAGTCAGGGCCGTCCACGCAGGCGAACTTCATCTCGCCGCCTACGGACAGGCGGCAGCCGCCGCACATACCAGTGCCGTCGATCATGATGGGGCTCATGGAGACGGTGGTGGGGATGCCGTAAGGCTCTGTAGTCTTGCAGACAAACTTCATCATGATCATGGGGCCGATGGCAAAGATCTCATCGTACTGGTTGCCGGCGTCGATCAGCTCCTTCAGAGCCTCCGTGACCAGGCCCTTCTTGCCGTAAGAGCCGTCGTCGGTGCAGACCACCAGCTTGTCGCTGGACTTCTTGAAATCGTCCTCCAGAATCACCAGATCCTTGTTCTTGAAGCCAACCACGGCGTGAACCTCAGCGCCGTCGTCGTGGAACTTCTTCAGAACGGGATAGGCAATGGCGCAGCCAACGCCGCCGCCGACCACGCACACCTTCTTCTTACCCTCCGTCTCGGTGGGCTTGCCCAGAGGGCCGACGAAGTCGGCAAGGCAGTCGCCTTCCTTCATGTGGCTCAGCTTCACCGTGGTGGCGCCCACGGTCTGAACGATGATGGTGACGGTTCCTTTCTCCGGGTTGTAGGCGTTAATGGTAATGGGGATGCGTTCACCGTTCTCGTCTACGCGCAGGATAATGAACTGTCCGGGCTGGGCCTTTTTGGCCACCAGGGGCGCCTCGATCTCATAGAGGGTCACGGTGGGCCGAAGTGCCTCTTTTCTTACGATTCGGTACATACTGCTCCTTCTTTCCTTTCCATATCTGGAATCCCGCCAGCGGCAGGAAACGCACATTGTCTGAATTTTAACACACTTTTTCCGCCCCGTCAACTGCTTTGCCAAAAAAGGAGAAAGCAATTTTGCAGGAAAACGATTAAAATCAGGAAGCGCCGTTTTCAAACCGGCTTGTCTTTCAAAATGGTGATCTTTCGACCGTCCGTTCGGAGGAATCCCTGCTCCTTCAAGTGCCGCAGCTCCCGCATCATGGCGCTGCGATCCGTGGCGATATAGTCCGCCAGAACGCTGAAGGAAAACGGCAGCGTAAAGGCATCGCCGCCGCTTTTCCCCGCCTGCTGACGGAAATAGCACAGCAGTTTTTCCCGGATAGACCGCCGGGACAGCACATCCACCCGTTCGCTGAGAGCCTGAGCCTTGTCGCTGAGAAGCCCCAGCATATTCTGCACCAGAATACTGTGGTGGGTGCAGGCGTTTTCGCACCGACGGAACAGGTGGGGGTAATCGATAAAGAGAATGTCGCAGGGTGTCCGGGCCACGACCTCCAGACTATCCCCTGCCGAACCGGCAAAGGCCAGATCCCGGCCGAACACGCCACCGGGGCCCATTTCCTCCAGAACCGTGGACACACCCTCCTCGTCAATGCGGATCAGCGCGGCGCTGCCCCGTTCCACAATGCCGATGGCATCCGTCCGGGACGCGGAAAAGTCATAGATCAGTTCTTCCGCCAGATAGGATCTCTGCACTGCCTGAAAGCAGGTCAGCATCCGCCGGTATTCCTCATAGGTAATATTCCGAAACAGCGGGCTTGTTTCCAATTCCTGTGCATTCAGCATCCCCGTGTCCCCCTTGTTGCATATATCACAACGCTATCATAACAAAAATTCAGAGAAATACTATTGTAAATTTCACATATTGTTCAAGAAATCGACGGTCATTCATTGTATAATACAGACAGAACAGGCGCTCTTTACCGCTGTCAGCCAATCACACAGGAAAGGAGCAACCCAGCGTGAACATAGCCTATTTCCTGCTTCCCAAAAGCCGGATCGCCTATCTCTATGACGATTTTACCTTCCGTCAGGGATTGGAAAAAATGCGTAACCGGGGCTATACCGCCATTCCCGTCATTACGCGGGACGGCCGGTACGCAGGCACTGTCAGCGAGGGGGATTTTCTCTGGAAGCTGCTGGATACCAACGATCCCTCCATGAAAAAGGCGGAGGAGTTGCGGGTGCGGGACGTCATCGGCAGCAAATACCCCGCCGTGCGGATCACCGTTACCATGGACGCCCTGCTGGAAAGTGCCATGAACCAGAACTTCATCCCGGTCATCGACGATCTGGATAAATTCATCGGCATCGTCACCCGACGGGACATCATCGGATACTTAGCCAAAGAAAACCAAAGCACAGACTGCCGTCCCTCCAAAATTGGATAAAATGGATTGCCCGTCCGGCGTATCGGACGGGCAATCATTTTTTCTTCTCAGCGCCGGTTCCGCTTCCGCACACGGCGGCAGACAAAGCGGAACAGGATCACGATCCCCGCCAGAAGCAGCAGCACGATCCCCAGCACCGCCCAGCTGATCCAGTTCCAGTCCGTCAGCAACTGTCCCGGCGCAAGGCTGCCGGAGACGTGCTTGCTTCCGCTGTCCGCATCGGCATAGCGGGCGGTCAGGCCGTCCTCTCCGAACTGTTCCAGATAGGCCGCCAGCGCATACCATTCTTTCAGCTCATTGCCGTTTTCGTCATAGAGGATGCAGTCGGAAAAATCCGTCACCGGGGTGCCGTCGGCATATTTGGGTTCCAGCGACAGCAGTCCCATGGATTTGGACTTCACGGTTCCCAGCATCTGGGCGGAGTACATCCCCGTCACCACCCGGTAGAGGGCGGTATCGTCGATGCTCTGCGTGTTCTGCATACCGCAGTCCGCGTCAAATGAGACATCTGTCAGCTCCGCATCGTAAACCCGGTTGAAGAACATCCGGCGGGTGTTGAACCAGTATTCCGCGCCGGACATATACAGTTGGGCAGCGGGCATAATGGGCGTTACGGAAGCATCCACCTCCATGGCCGCCTTCAGTTCCTTGCCGGTGAGATATACCGCCACCAGCGGGAAGCCGGAGGTGCCGTCCTCCCCCACGCCCATGGACAGCACGTCAAAGGCCATCGCCGTCGTGATCTCCCCGGTAGGCAGGCTGGCCCGGAGAACGCCGTTCGCCGTGACGGCTACCGTGTGAGTCGTGTCATCAAAGCCGGGATTCAGGGTGCGATCCGCCCACAGAAACGCATCGGACACCAGCGTTCCAAGGCTGTTGTTCTCCTGTACGGCAGATGTGGGTGTCACCAGATCATAGTCAGAGCGGGTCAGCACCTGATCGTAGGTCAGGTCATAGCGTCCTAAATAGGTCTCGCCCACCATATCTTTCCATTGCTCCACCAGATCCGCAATCTCCGGATCCTCCGCCACCGTTTCGTCAATGGGGATCAGGCGGTAATCCGTCAGCCGCTTTTGGCCGCTGCCGTCCCAGGAGAAAGTCAGGCTGCCCAAATTCTGACAGTAGGGGCCGCTGGAGACGATATAGGTATCGTTCACCACCAGAGGCTCCGTCAGGGTGGAGTGGGTGTGGCCGGAAACGATCACATCGATGCCGTCCACAGCCTTGGCCAGTTCCTCATCCTCAGAGGATGCCAGCGAGTCCCCGGTGCCGCTGTGGGACAGGCAGACGATGATCTCCGCCCCCTCCCCCTTCAGCTTTTCTACACAGTGCTTGGCCGCTTTGGCGGCGTCCGTCCGGGTGAAGCCGGAGGTGGGCGCACATTCATCGGAGTCCACCCCCATCAGCCCGAACAGGCCGTAGGTGATCCCGCCCCGCTCCAGCGTCATGCAGTCGGTGACGCCGTAATCATCCATGGCCGACTGGATAAAGTCCCGGTCCGGGTTGTCCTCCGCCGGGGCATAGTTGGCTTCCAGCAGGGCAGGGAGCACCAGCGTCAGCGGGCCGTACTGCATTTGATAGGCATCCAGCTTTTCCGACGGATAGTGGGAGTCCGTCAGCAAGCCCATCGCCGCCATCTGAGCCGCCTTGGCGGAATTCAGCATTTCCCCGAAGCCGATGCCCTTGTGGTCGAATTCATGATTGCCGATGGTCACGGCGTCATACCCCAGAGCCCCCATGGTCCGCAGTTCCGCCGCCTGCGTGGTATACAGGGTCTGGATCAGGGAGCCGATGGAAAAGTCGCCGCCATCCACCAGCAAAGCGGCGGGATTCATCGCCCGTTCCCCGTCAATGGCGGTTTTCAGCCGGGCGTAGCCGCCACTCTCCCCTCCCTCCGCCGTAGGCTGGGGGAGGAAGTGAGAGTGGAGATCGTGGGTGAACAGGATGGTCGTGACGTTCGTCTCTTGGGTGCAGCCTTCGGCCACGGCGCTGGCCGGGAGCACACACAGCACCGCCAGCAGCAGCGCCAGAAAAAATGCGGAAAAACGGCGGAATTTCATAGAGTTCCTCCTTCATACAGCAAAAAGAGAGTCCGGTAAGGACTCTCTTTTCCGCTTTTTCAGTTTCATGCCTTACGGCTTTTATTATACCGGCTCCCGCTGGGTCTGTCAACGAGCCCGCTTACAGATCCAGCGCAATGAGATCCTCCAGCGTCTCCCGGCGAACCGCCTCATAGGCGCGATCCTTCGCCAGCATGACGATGGGCGGCCGGGGCAGGCGGTTATAGTTGGACGCCATGGAATAGTTGTAAGCGCCGGTGGTACACACGGCGATCACATCCCCCCGGCAGGTATCCACCGGCAGCTCCACATGGGGCTGGATGATGTCGCCGCTCTCACAGCAGCGGCCTACCACGTCGAAGCGTTCCTCATTTCCGGTTCTGGAACCGTGAAGCACGGTATACCGGGACTGATACAGAGCGTAGCGGGGGTTATCCGTCATGCCGCCGTCAATGGCAACATACTGCTTATAGCCGGGGATCCGTTTTACGGAGCCAACGGTATACAGCGTCATGCCTGCGTCCGCCACAATGCTGCGGCCCGGCTCCATCAGAAAGCGAATCGTCGGCAGACCGGCCTTTTCCGCCGCCGCCTTCAGATGCGCCCCCAGCTCCGCCAGACGGGCCGGGATATCGATGGCATCATCGTCCTCCGTATAGCGGACGCCGTAGCCGCCGCCCAGATTCAGCTCGTGGAGGGTCACGCCGGTCTCATCCCGGATCTCCGCCAGAAACGGCACCATGATATCCACCGTCCGCTGATACACGTCCTCGCCGAACACCTGAGAGCCGACGTGGCAGTGCAGTCCCCGGAGAGACAGGTGGGGCTGAGCCAGCGCCAGCTTCACCAGTTCCATGGCCTGACCGGTCTCCACCGCCGCGCCGAACTTGGAGTCCACCTTGCCGGTGCTGACGGCTTCGTAGGTATGGGGATCAATGCCCGGCGTTACCCGCAGCATGATCTTCTGGGTAATGCCCGCTTCTCCGGCAATGCGCTCCAGATTCAACAGCTCCTCCCGGTTGTCCACAATAAAGCAGCCGATGCCACGCTGAACGCCCAGCGTCAGATCTGCATCCGTTTTGCAGTTGCCGTGGAAGTAAATCTTCTCCGCCGGGAAACCTGCACTGAGCGCGGTGTACAACTCGCCGGAGGAAACCACGTCCACACCCATGCCTTCCTCAGCCATAATCTGGTAAATCCGGCGGAAGGATGCAGCCTTGCTGGCATACAGCGGCAACGCGTCCCAGCCGAAGTTCTGATGAAACGCCTGTAAATACATCCGGCAGTTGGCCCGGATCCGTTCCTCATCCATCAGGTACAGCGGGGTTCCGTATTGTTTTGCCAGCTTTGTTACATCATATCCGGCGAAGGTCAGCACGCCCTCCGGCGTGCGGTCAATATTTGCAGAAAGCATAAGGGTTCCTCCTCGCTGTGGCGCCTGTACCGCAGCGCTTCCGCCACTCAGGTCACTCTATTTTTTAGAGAGTACCACATTTTAAATCCTGAGGAAAGCGTTTTTCTCCAAGTTTTCTCCGAAATTCTGCACAAAATTCTGTTATTCGTTCATTCTTCCTCCGGCATTTATCCTAATTACGCAGAAAACCGGGCCTTCCAGCCCGGTTTCCTATCACTTTTCAGCGTCCGATCAGTCGGTCACAATGCCCCGGCGGTCAAATTCCGCCGTCAGCAGGGACAGGTCGTTGGGCAGCTTCATAGGCTCGCCGCAGAATTTGATGGCGTTGGCCACGTCCTTCAGGCCGTTGCCGGTGACTACAGAAACCACGGTATCGTTCTTTCCGATGATGCCCTGCTCACAGAGCTTTTTCACCCCCGCCGTGCCGGTGACGCCGGCCGGCTCGCCGAACACGCCGCAGGTCATCCCCAGCAGCTTCTGCGCCGCCATGATCTCCTCATCGGAGACATTTACCACAAGGCCGTGGGACTCCCGGATGGCCATCAGCGCCTTGTCCGCATTCCGGGGAACGCCCACGGCGATGGAATCCGCCAGCGTATTCTCCTCCATAGGCTGCCACGGCCGATTCTCCGCAATAGCCCGGTTGATAGGATGGCACCCCTCCGCCTGCGCGGAGATCAGCCGGGGCAGGCGGTCGATAAACCCGATGGCATAGAGATCCTTCAGGCCCTTCCAGAGTCCGGCAATGGTGCAGCCGTCCCCCACGGAGATGGCGATATAGTCCGGCACCTGCCAGCCCAGCTGCTCCATGATCTCCAGCGACACCGTTTTCTTGCCCTCGGAGAGATAGGGGTTAATGGCGGCGTTGCGGTTGTACCAGCCATATTTCTCAATGGCCTTTTTGGAAAGCTCAAAGGTTTCCTCATAGTCGCCCTGCACGGAGATCACATTGGCGCCGAAGGTCATCAGCTGGGCCACCTTGCCCTTGGGCGCCCGCTCCGGCACGAAAATGAACGTCCGCAGGCCCGCCGCCGCGGCGTTGCCCGCCAGAGAGCTGGCGGCGTTGCCGGTGGAGGAGCAGGCGATGATCTTCGCTCCGGCTTCCCGTGCCTTGGCCACCGCCATGGCGCTGGCGCGATCCTTCAGGGACGCGGTGGGGTTCTGGCCGTCGTCCTTGACATACAGGCGCTTCAGCCCCAGCATCTCCGCCAGACGGGGTTCCTCATACAGCGGGGAATTGCCCACCCGGAGAGGCGTATTCTCCGTGGTCTCCTCAATGGGCAGCAGCTCCCGGTAGCGCCACATGGAGCGGTCAGTCCGGGCGGCCAGTTTCTCCTTGGTCAGTTGGGTTCTGATATAGTCGTAATCATAGGTGATATCCAGAATCCCCCCGCATTCGCAGGTGGTCAGATCCGGCGTGGCCTCATAGGTTCTGCCGCACCGGACGCATTTGCCGTATAGAACGTTTTTCATAGCAGCTCCTTTTTCATGCAAGATGAACACAGCGGACGGGCGTATGCCCGCCCGCTGAATATCGCCGGTTTCACGGTGTTACATATTCTTCAGGACGCCGGTCTCCTCGTTGAAAGCGTTGATCAGCTCATCCAGATCCTTAGCCTGAGCGTGAACGGCGTCCCAGGTTCCCTCGGTGTCATACCACAGGGCGTTCAGCTCTTCGCTGGTCTTGCCCTGCTGCTCCACCCATGTGTAGTACTTCAGGTTGTGAACCCGCTTGCGCTCCTGATAGGTCAGCTCCATCATGCTGTCGGTTTTCAGGTTCAGCATATGGATGGCGTGATCCAGCGCAGCTTCCCGCTGGCTGTAAGCGCCGTACTGCTCGTTCAGCTCCTGAATCCGGCTGCCGTACATCACGGCGGAGTCGGTGAGGACAGTCCCAACCACGTCCCGCTCGGTCAGTTCATAGTACTTGGCCATCTTGATGCAGCACAGTACGTTGGCAATGCCGGAAATGCCCAGCCACGTCAGCTTTTCGATCAACTCATCGGAGAGATGCAGTTCCTCTTTCAGATACTTCTGCCCTTCCGGGGTGTTGAACAGCCGCAGCAGCCGCTGGGAATCCTCGTCGTCAATGGCAATGGCCATATCGGTGTTCTTCACGTTGTGGATCCAGGGAATGTGCTTGTCGCCGATGCCCTCAATGCGGTGGCCGCCGAAGCCGTTATTCAGGATGGTGGGACACTGGAGCGCCTCACCCACTCCCAGCTTCAGATGAGGATACAGCTCCTTCAGGCGGTCGCCGGTGGACATGGTACCGGCGGAGCCGGAGGTAAAGCAGGCACCCGCAAAACGGTCGCCGGGGCGCTTGATGGCCTCGAACACGTCCGCCAGCGCGTTGCCGGTGACGTTGTAATGCCACAGGGGGTTGCCCATCTCCTCAAACTGGTTGAAGATCATGTACTGAGGATCCTGCTTGAGCTCGTTGGTCTTGTCGAAGATCTCCTTGACGTTGGACTCGCAGCCGGGGGTGGCAATGACCTCTGCGCCGATCTCATGGAGCCAGTCAAAGCGCTCCTTGCTCATTTCCGCAGGCAGGATGGCCACGCCCTGCGCCCCCAGCAGCCGGGAGTTGAAGGCGCCGCCCCGGCAGTAGTTGCCGGTGGAGGGCCAGACGGCCTTATGCTTATCCACGTCAAACTGGCCGGTGACCAGACGGGGGGCAAGGCAGCCAAAGGACGCGCCCACCTTGTGGCAGCCGGTGGGGAACCACTTGCCCACCATGGCCACGATCCGGCAGGGGACGCCGGTCAGCTCGGAGGGCAGCTCGATGTAGTTGGGGACAGCCTGATAGAGTCCGCCGGACTCCTTCGGCTCGTTTTTCCATGTGATGCGGAACAGGTTCAGGGGGTCTACATCCCACAATCCCACATTTTTCAGCTTGCTCTGGATCTTTTCGGGAATGGTTTCCGGATGCTGCATCTGGGCGATGGTGGGGATCACGATGCCGTTTTCCTTCGCCTTTTTCAGATTGTGTTCCAGACCCTGCTTGTTGATAGTCAGATCAATCATGTGCTTTGCCCTCCTGTTGATTTATCAAGATAGGAATATAAGGTATATTTGGAAATTCCGAAGTGTTTCGCAACTTTGTCGCCGGAACGGGTCACAAGAAACGCCCCGTTCTCGTTGAGAAACCGAATGGCCCGGATCTTGTCCTCCTTATTCATCAGCGCCGCAGGCTTCCCAACCAGCGCCACCGACTGCTGGATCAGCTCCTCCAGAACATCGTTGATGTTGACGATCTTCTCCGGCTCCGCCGGCTGCGGCTCTGGCACAGAGATGAAGTCCCGCACGGCTCCCGCTGCCATCATCAGCGCCGAGATGTCAAAATTGATGGCGAGGATCGCTGTCACCTTGCCCCGGCTGTTCTGAATGTAAATGGTGGAGGATTTCAGCACCTTGCCGTCCGGCGTGCGGGTCAGGTAGCTGAGGTGATCCTGTGCCTCCTGATCCTGATGCTCCATCCGTTCCAGCACCACGTTGGATGCGCCGTCCCCCACCTTCCGGCCGGAGACATGGCCGTTCTCAATGGCCACGATGGTATGGTCCGGGTGCTGGCTCAGATCGTGAACCACCACCTCGCAGTTGGGGCCGAACTGGGCGGCGATCCCTCTGGCAATATGCCGCAATTCCTCTAACTTTCCGCTCTCCATGAACGCCCCCCTTTTCCCGGATTCTGCTTTCATCATATCATAGTTTTTTGGGAAATCAACCGCTTTTCAAAAAAATTTTCAGGTTTGTGCAAATTTTGTTTGACACCGTACGGAATCGTGCTATGATAAGGGTGAAAACACCCTGAACACACATTCGTAAAATACAGGTTATGGAGGGTAACGATATGGATTTTGAAGCGATCAAGGCGGCGGCCAGAGGGTATCAGGCGGACATGACCCGCTTCCTGCGGGAAATGATCTCCCACCCCAGCGAAAGCTGCGAGGAGCGGGAAGTCGTTCACTGCATCAAGGCCGAGATGGAGCGTCTGGGCTATGATAAGGTGGAAGTGGACGGTCTGGGCAACGTCATCGGCTGGATGGGCGACGGCGAAAAGATCATCGCCATCGACTCCCACATCGATACCGTGGGCATCGGCAACCTCTCCAACTGGGAGGCCGACCCCTATGAGGGCTACGAAACTGAGGACGTGATCTACGGCCGGGGCGGCTCTGATCAGGAGGGCGGCATGGCCTCCGCCGTGTACGGCGTGAAGATCATGAAGGAGCTGAACCTGATCCCTGAGGGCTACAAGATCATGGTGGTCGGCTCCGTGCAGGAAGAGGACTGCGACGGGATGTGCTGGCAGTACATCGTCAACAAGGACTTCAACGGCCCGGAGGACGCCCGCAGCAAGATCGAATTCGTCATCTCCACGGAACCTACCGACGGCGGCATCTACCGCGGTCACCGGGGCCGCATGGAGATCCGGGTAGACGTAAAGGGCATCTCCTGCCACGGCTCCGCCCCCGAACGGGGCGACAATGCCATTTACAAGATGGCGGACATCATCCAGAATATCCGCTCCCTCAATGAAAACGGCGACGGCGCTTCCAACGAGATCAAGGGCCTTGTAAAGATGCTGAACCCGGAATTCAACCCGGAGCACGCTGAGGACGCCCAGTTCCTTGGCCGCGGCACCTGCACCGTGTCCCAGATTTTTTACACCTCTCCCTCCCGCTGCGCTGTGGCGGACAGCTGCGCCATTTCCGTGGACCGCCGCATGACCGCCGGGGAAACATGGGACTCCTGCCTGAAGGAAATCGAGGCCCTGCCCGCCGTTCAGAAGTACAGGGACGATGTGAAGGTCAGTATGTATATGTACGACCGTCCCGCATGGACCGGCGAGGTCTATGAGACGGAGTGCTTCTTCCCCACATGGATCAACAAGGAAAACGCCGCTCATGTGCAGGCGCTGGCCGACGCCCACAAGGCTCTCTGGGGCGACAAGCGCATCGGCCATGCCGACAACGATCCCAAGTACGACGCCATGCACCTGCGGCAGCGTCCCCTCATCGACAAGTGGACCTTCTCCACCAACTGTGTCTCCATTCAGGGCCGGTACGGCATCCCCTGCGTGGGCTTCGGCCCCGGTGCGGAATCTCAGGCCCACGCTCCCAATGAGATCACATGGAAGCAGGATCTGGTGACCTGCGCGGCGCTGTACGCCGCCGTTCCCGGCCTGTACAAGACGGAAAACAAAACCGGGGACGTCACCGAGTTCCGCCAGAGCCTGACGGACAATGACATTCAGTAAATATACATTATATAGGAGAGAAAATTATGTCTAAGACCATCGAATTGGCGCGGCATCTGGAGCGCCTGCACATCAACAATATGTACAAGTCCGACTTCTACTGGACATGGGACAAGACGGACGAGGAGCTGGAGGCCATCTTCACGGTGGCGGACGCCCTGCGGGATCTGCGGGAGCGGAACAAGTCCACCCGGATCTTCGATTCCGGCCTGGGCATCTCCATCTTCCGGGATAACTCCACCCGCACCCGCTTCTCCTTCGCCTCCGCCTGCAACCTGCTGGGTCTGCGGACGCAGGATCTGGACGAGAAGAGGTCCCAGATTGCCCACGGCGAGACTGTCCGTGAAACCGCCAACATGGTCTCCTTCATGGCCGACGTCATCGGCATCCGGGACGATATGTTCATCGGCGAGGGCCACAAATATCAGAAAACCTTCATAGACGCGCTAGACGAGGGCTATCGGGATGGGATTCTGGAGCAGCGTCCCACGCTGGTAAACCTCCAGTGCGACGTGGATCACCCCACTCAGTGCATGGCCGATATGCTCCACATCATCCATCAGTTCGGCGGCGTGGAGAACCTGAAGGGCAAGAAGATTGCCATGACATGGGCCTACTCCCCCTCCTACGGCAAGCCCCTCTCCGTGCCTCAGGGCGTCATCGGCCTGATGACCCGCTTCGGCATGGACGTGGTGCTGGCCCATCCCGAAGGCTATGACGTCATGCCTGAGGTGGAGGAGATCGCCAAAAAGAACGCCGCCGCTACCGGCGGCAGCTACAGAAAGGTCGCCACCATGGAGGAGGCTTTCGACGGCGCCGACATCGTCTATCCCAAGAGCTGGGCGCCCTTTGCCGCCATGGAGCAGCGCACCAAGCTGCATTCCGCCGGCGATCAGGCGGGCATCGACGCGCTGGAGCAGCAGCTGCTGGCCCAGAATGCCCAGTTCAAAAACTGGACCTGCTCCGAGGACATGATGAAGCGCACCAGAGACGGCAAGGCTCTGTACCTCCACTGCCTGCCCGCCGACATCACCGGCGTCAGCTGCAAGGAGGGCGAGGTGGACGCCTCCGTATTCGACCGGTATCTGGTTTCCCTGTACAAGCAGGCCAGCTTCAAGCCCTATATCATCGCCGCCATGATCCTCATGAGTCAGGTGAAGGATCCCGTAAACTGCCTGCGCGCTCTGGACGCCGCCGGCGACAGCCGCAAGTGGTTTTAAGGAACGCAGCTCGGTCCGCAACTCATAAAAAAAGTAATAGCGGGGATACTGAATGCATCTGTATTCCCGCTATTACTGTCAGAAATGAGGAAGAACGATATGGGTAAACGCATTGTCATTGCTTTGGGCGGCAACGCCCTTGGAAAAAATCTGCCAGAGCAGATGCAGGCCGTGAAGGAGACCTCCAAGGCCATCGTGGATCTGATCGAAGCCGGACATCAGGTGGTTATTGCCCACGGCAACGGCCCGCAGGTGGGGATGATCCAGAACGCCTTTGCCGCCTACCGCAAGCAGGAGCCTTCCGCCGATGTGATGCCTCTTTCCATGTGCGTGGCCATGAGTCAGGGCTATATCGGCTACGATCTGCAAAACGCCCTGAAGGAAGAGCTTCTGAACCGGGGGCTTCAGCAGGGCGTGGCCACGGTGCTGACGCAGGTGGTGGTAGACGCTGACGATCCGGCGTTCAAGAACCCCACCAAGCCCATCGGCGCGTTTATGACAAAGGAAGAGGCCGAAAAAATGGCCCGTGAAAAGGGCTGGAACGTGGCGGAGGACGCCGGCCGTGGCTGGCGTCAGGTGGTGGCCTCCCCAAAGCCCATGGCCGTGGTGGAGCTGACCACCATCCGGGCTTTGACCGACGCGGGCATGGTGGTCATTGCCTGCGGCGGCGGCGGAATCCCCGTCATCGCGGTGGAGCGGCACCATCTCAAAGGCGCTGCCGCCGTCATCGACAAGGACTTTGCTTCGGAGCTGCTGGCTGAGCAGCTGAACGCCGATATGCTTATCATCCTCACCGCCGTGGAAAAAGTGGCGGTAAACTTCAGCAAGCCGGATCAGAAATGGCTGGACAGCCTGACGCCGGAGGAGGCCCGCGCCTATATGGCGGAGGGACAGTTCGCCCCCGGCTCCATGCTGCCCAAGGTGGAAGCCGCTGTGAAGTTTGCCGAGTCCAAGCCCGGCCGCACCGCCCTGATCACCCTGCTGGAAAAGGCGCGGGACGGCATCGACGGCAGAACCGGCACCCGGATCGCCGTCAGGTAACTCCGCAGGGCATCATTGCCGCGGCTACGCCGTTCAGTTCCCTGCGTCCTGTAAAAAAGAGCGTGTGTTTTTCAAACACACGCTCTTTTTTACACATCCAGATGATTGCGGGCCGCCGTCAGCAGATTTTCCATCAGCATGGCCCGCGTCATGGGGCCGACGCCGCCGGGTACCGGCGTGATATAGGAAGCTTTCGGCTCCACAGCGTCAAAGTCCACATCGCCGCAAAGCTTTCCCGCGTCATTCCGGTTCATGGCCACATCGATGACCACCGCGCCGTCCTTTACCATACTGGCGGTGACGCAGTTCCCCTTTCCCACGGCGGACACCAGAATATCCGCCTGCCGGGTGATCTCCGCCAGCTCCGGCGTTCTGGAATGGCACAGCGTCACCGTGCCGTCCGCCTGGGTCAGCAGCGCCGCCATGGGCTTGCCCACAATGTTGCTGCGCCCCAGCACCACGCACCGCTTTCCAGCAGGGGAAATCCCGTATTCCCGCAGCATTTCCATCACGCCCGCAGGGGTACAGGGCTGGAACACCGGTGTGCCGATATTCAGCCGCCCCACGTTGTAGGGATGGAAACAGTCCACATCCTTATCCGGGGCAATGGCGGCGATCACCGGCTCCGCATCCAGCGGCGCCGGCAGCGGCAGCTGCACCAGAATCCCGTCCACCTCCGGGGCGTCGTTCAGCTTTCGGATCAAATCCAGCAGCGCCTGCTGGCTGGTATCCGCAGGAAGGCGGTAGGGAAAGCTGCGGATTCCGCATTCGGCGCAGTCCGCTTCCTTGCCCCGGACGTACACCTGAGAGGCAGGGTCATCTCCCACCAGCACCACAGCCAGTCCCGGACGGCGTGGCAGCGTTTTCACCGCCGCTGCCACCCGGCCTTTGACCTTGGCTGCCAGCGCTTTTCCGTCAATTCTCGTCGCCATGGGGCAGTTCCTCACTCATCTCGTCTGCATCTGCCGGAGCAGCTTCCGCGTTCTCCGCTTCCGCAGCCGGAGCATCCGCTGCCACGGCTTCCGTCTCCACCGGGTCGGCGGCTTCCCCCTGTGTCGGCTCCTCGTTCATCAGCGTCTCCGCCAGAACGGCGTCCTCTGCCGCTGCGGCGGCCGCCCGCGCTTTTTCCGCCGCCACCTGATTCACCCACAGGCTTTCAGGGGAGCGCTTCTTGATTCTGATGTTGTAGAACAGCATAAAGGCCGCTACCACCACCATAACGACGCTCAGGGCCTGAGAGACCCGGATGGGCTGGCCGAAGAGCTGCCAGTTGAAGAGGTACAGGCTGTCCGTCCGCAGACCCTCGATCCAGCTGCGGCCAAGGCCGTACCACAGGAAGTAAAACCAGGTATTCTCGCCGTCGAACCGCCGCCCCTTGGACACGATGAACAGGATCAGCAGCAACCCCACCAGATTCCACAGGCTCTCATACAGGAAGGTAGGGTGAACCTCCACACTGGAGTAGCTGGTGATCCACAGCTTCATGCGCCAGGGCAGTGTGGTCTCCGTGCCGAAGGCTTCACGATTGATAAAGTTGGCCCAGCGGCCGATGATCTGCCCCAGCAGCAGACCCATCACCGCCAGATCGCCCATGGCGAAGAAGGGGATCTTATGGCACTTCGTGTAGATCAGCGCCACAATCACGCCGACAATCACCGCACCGTAAATGGCAAGGCCGCCGTCCCAGATCCGCACCATGGCGCCCCAGTCCAGGCTGCCGTCCGCCTTGCGGTAAAGATCCAGATAAAAGAGGATATAGTACAGCCGGGCACCGATGATGCAGCAGGGCACCGCCCAGAGCACCATGTCCATCACATTGTCTTCGGTCAGGCCGTAATGCTTGGACTGCTTCATGCACAGGTACAGTCCCGCCAGCATGGCGACAGCCAGAATAATCCCGTACCAGTAGATTCCGTGGCCCACATGAATGGCCACCGGGTCAATGTTCAGCTCCCAGTCCCCAAACAGGCCAGGGAAGCTGACGGGCATATCTTTCATTGCGATCACAATAGGTTCTTCCTTTCAACAGCCGGGGCGTTTCCCCGCTGCATATGTTTTCGTGCAAGAGAGGCCGCTTTCCTCCGCTTCCCACAGCGTCAGGTTTTCGGCACAATGCGGCTGACCGCCATCCGCTCCGGCGTGACGTTGGCCTTCAGGAACGATGCCACGTCCTCCGGGGTGATGGAGTCAAACACCTCCGGGAATTTGAAGGGATCATAGCCGTGGAAATACCCTTCCGTCAGGGTCACGGCAATGTTTTCAAAGGAGTTCAGCCCCCGGAGATTTGCGCCGAAGGATGCCTTTCGGATGCGCTGGAAATAGTCCTCGTCCACGCCTTCCGCCGCGATGCGGGCGGCTTCCTTCAAAATGGCGTCCGTCACCGCGCCGGCATCCTTGCTGTCGCCGCCGGCATAGAGATACGCCACGCCAGGCATCATCTCATAGGCCCCGCCGAAGCTGGGATTGATGAGCCCCTGCTCATAGAGCCGCTGGTACAGGGGGCTGGACTCACCCAGCAGAATATCGCTGGCCATATCGCCCAGAATGGTGGCGCGCATATATGCGTCCCCCTCCGCCGCCGGGGCGCACTTGAAGCCCGCCAGAAACTGGGGCGAGGAAACCTCCATCTCCATGACGGTCTCCTTTTCCGCCACGCCCTCCGGCTCCGCGCTGTAATCCCGTTCGATCACCGGGCCGCTGAGCTTGGGCAGCACCCGGTTGGCAAGGTCCGCCACATGGATGGGATCCACATCCCCCACCACGGTAAGGATCATATTGGCCGGGGTGTAAAACGCCTTGTGGCAGTCGTAGAGCGTCTTGGCGGTAATATGGGAAATGCTCTCCACCGTACCGGCAATGCTGGTGCGGGCAGCGTGGTTCTGATACAGCGCTCGGAGCATCCGGGTGTAGATCTGCCAGTCGGGGTTGTCCTCGATCATGCGGATCTCCTGACCGATGATCCCCTGCTCCTTGGCAACGCTCTCATCGGTGAAATACGGAATAGAGACAAAAGACAGCAGGATCCGCAGATTCTCCTCGAAATGCTCGGTAGAGTCAAAGTAATAGGCCGTCATGGCGTTGGCGGTAAAGGCATTCGGCTCCGCGCCGTTCTTCGCCAGTTCCTGTAAGGCGTTGCCCTCCCGCGTATCGAACATCTTATGCTCCAGATAGTGGGCGATGCCCGCCGGGGTATCCAGCCACTTGCCGTCCAGCCGGAAGCGGGTGTCCATGCCGCCGTAGCGGGTGGAGAAAAACGCATACTTTTTGGCGTAGCCGGGCTTGGGAACCACGCAGACCTCCAGTCCGTTGGCCAGCCGCTCCCGGCAGACCTCCTCGCCGATCCGCTCATAAAAAAACTCTTTCACGCTTCCGCCTCCTTCCCTTTCAGGAAATACACGGTGTCCAGCCGCACCGTTTCCATGGCGCGGCAGATCCGCTCCGCCGTCATATCCGACACGGCCTGCGCCAGTTCCTCCGGCGTCTCGCTCCGGCCGGTGGCGGCCTGTCCCAGATAGAAGTTTTCCAGCTTCCCCTGAGAGTCTCCGATGGTGGCGTAGCTGTTCAGCAGGGTAGAGCGGGCGCCCTCCAGCTCCCAGTCCTCCAGCTGCCCCTTCTGAACGGCTTCCAGCTGCGTCATGATCTCGTCGTAGGCCTTCTGATAGTTCTGGAACTCGATGCCGGAGGAAACCGTAATGAGTCCCTTCTGCCGGTGATACAGGGAGGACGCGTAGTAGCAGAGGGACAGCTTCTCCCGGACATTCAGAAACAGCTTGGAATTGCTGGAGCCGCCAAAGAGGGTATTGCCCATCAGCAGAGCCGGCATATCGCTGCTGCCGCAGGAAAAGCCCATGCCCAGCTTGCCCTGGGTCACGTCCATGGCGTCCTCCACATACTGCACCGTTTCCCGGCCGATGTGGGGTTCTGCCGCAGAAATCGCCCGTACCTCTTCCCGCGACAGGGTGGCAAAGGCGGCGGCCAAAGCCAGCCGCACCCGCTCCAGATCCGCGCTGCCGCTGTAGATGATCTCCATCGGCGCCGTGGAGATCATCTGGCGGTACTGGTCATAGACCTTCAGCGCCTGAAGCTTGTCCACCGTCTCCTCATCGCCGAGGCGGGGGATGGCATAGGCTTCCCCGGCGCACAGAGCGCTGAGCAGGCGGCTGTCGGCCCAGTCCCGCTTATCATTGATGAGGGAACGGATGGCCTCCAGCAGATTGGTTTTTTCGCTGTCAAAATATTCCGGCACGAACCGGCCGTGGAACGTCACGGGGTCGCACACCAATTCGCCCAGCAGCTCCGCCACCGGTTCCAGCAGCCGCTCGCCGCCGGGGGCATAGCAGTCGTCAATAAAGCTGGCCACAAAGCCCACGCACTGGTTTTCGCCCTTTTTCCGTACCGTATAGTCAATGGAGGCATCATAAAGATGATCCATCCGGGCAGACAGTGCGCCCATATCCGGACAGCTGACCGTACCCCGGCGCAGTACCGCCGCCAGCAGTGCGTTGGCTCCCGCCGTATCCTGCCGCAGAGGCGTGACAAACTGGGCGGAAAGCAGACTGGTCTTGAATTTTCTGGCCGGCAGATAGGTCAGGTAGACCCCCTGCGCCAGCTGAACGCGTGTCGCTTCCAAAACATCAACTCCTTATGGCCGCCAAAGGCGGCCTTCTCATGTCAATACAGAGTATTATTATATGCGAAAAATATGAACATTTCAAACCTTTTTCACGGCCGTGTGTATCTTTTTGCCATTTGTTTGCAAAAGAGCAGGAAACCGCCAGAAATTGGCGGTTTCCTGCTTGAAAAATCTCACTCTTTACTTTCTATTCCAGCACCCGCAGCAGGTTTTCCCCTGCGATGGCCTGACGCTCCGCCGCTGAAAACCCGATGCGTTCCAGTTCAAAGAAGAAATTGTGGGTCTGGCTGCAATCCTCCATCCCCTCGCAGCCCTCGTTGCCGGGGCCGAAATATTCACAGAAGTCAAAGCCGCAGGCCACGTGTTCCGGCCCCATAACCTCCGCCATGTGGGCGGCGTGGCGGGCCAGTATGGCCGCCGTCTGCTGCTGCGGATCTGCATGGACGAAGTTGTGGTACACATTGACTCCCACCACCCCGCCGGTATCCCGGATGGCCCGGAGCTGATCGTCGGTCAGGTTCCGGCGGACATCGCACAGCGCCCGGCAGTTGGAGTGGGACGCGATCACCGGCCCCTCCGCCAGCTTCAGAAGATCCCGGAACGTGCCGTCACTGGCGTGGGAGACATCCGGCACAATCCCCAGCCGCTGCATCCGCCGCACGGCCTCCCGGCCCAGCTCTGTCAGCCCATTCTCCGGATCGCCGCCTGCACCGGCTGCCAGCCGGTTTTCCTCGTTCCATGTCAGCATCCCGATCCGGGCGCCCCACCGGGCATACTGCTCCAGCCGCTCCAATCGGTTTCCCACCGGCTCCATGCCCTCGACCGCCAGAAACGCAAAGGTTTTGCCCGCCGCCTGAACCTCACGGGCTTCCGCCGCCGTCCGCACAGGAACCAGCCACGGACTGTCCGCCAGCTCCGCCTGAAAGCAGGCCATCATTTCCTCCGTCCGCCGCCAGCCGTCCCAGCCCGGATACGCCGCCCAGAAAGAATCCGGCTCCGCCGTGACCCACAGGGACAGTCCCAGCCCGCCGATGCGTCCTTTCCGCAGCTTCTGCCGGTGACGCCGTTCCAGTACGCAGTTCTCTCCCGCCAGACGCCTGCGGGTCACATCATATAAAAGATCGGAATGTCCGTCAAAAATCATTCCGCCGCCCTCCTCGCTTTTTATAGCTTTTTATATATTAGTATATCCACTCCTCCGCTTCGCTGCAACGGGGATTCTCTTTATGATCTTGTATTCTTTTCTCCATTTTCCCCTTGACTTTTGGCAGGAAATCCTGTAAACTGATTGCTGTTGTAAAGCGGTAAAACTTTACAGGAGGGGAGTTCGGCATGAAAAATCAGACTTATCGGATGACGATGCTCTTTGATTTCTACGGTGAACTCCTGACCGACCGTCAGAAAGAGTTTTTCGATCTATATTATAATGAGGATCTCTCCCTGTCCGAGATCGCCGAAAACGAGGGCATCTCCCGGCAGGGTGTCCGGGACGTGATCGTTCGGGCAGAGGCCGCCATGCAGGAGATCGAGGACAAAACCGGCCTGATCCGCCGCTTCGAGCAGTTCCGGGGGCATCTGAACGCCATCTGCGACGCCGCAGAGGAGATCCGAACCCTGAACTACCGGCAGTATGAGGACAGCCGCCTGACGGAGCTGACAGACAAGATCACGGCGGAAGCCTCTGCGCTGAAGGAGTAAGCATGGCATTTGAGGGACTGAGTGAAAAACTGAACGCGGCTTTCAAGCGCCTGCGGGGCAAGGGCCGCCTGACGGAAAACGACGTCCGGGAGGCCATGCGGGAGGTCCGTCTGGCACTGCTGGAAGCCGACGTCAGCTATAAGGTGGTCAAAGAATTCGTCTCCACCGTTACGGAGCGGGCCGTAGGCACCGACGTGCTGGACAGCCTGACTCCCGCCCAGCAGGTGGTGAAGATCGTCAACGAGGAGCTGACGAACCTCATGGGCGGCGGCACCGCCAAGCTGTCTCTGGCCAACAATGGGCCAAGTGTCATCATGATGGTGGGTCTTCAGGGCGCCGGTAAAACCACCACCACCGCCAAGCTGGCGGGCTATATGAAAAAAATGCACAGCAAGCGGCCGCTGCTGGCCGCCTGCGACGTGTACCGTCCCGCCGCCATTGAGCAGTTAAAGGTGGTGGGCGGTCAGCTGGGGCTTCCGATCTATGAGGAAGGTCAGGGCGACCCGGTGGAGATCGCCGAAAACGCCCTCCGCCATGCCCGCGACCACGGCAACGATCTGGTATTTCTGGATACCGCCGGCCGTCTCCATGTGGACGAAGCCCTCATGGACGAGCTGAAGCGGATGAAGGCTGCGGTGCATCCCAACGAGATCCTGCTGGTGGTGGACGCCATGACCGGTCAGGACGCTGTGAACGCCGCTTCTGCGTTTGACGAGGCGCTGGGCATCGACGGCGTGGTACTCACCAAGCTGGACGGCGACGCAAGAGGCGGCGCAGCCCTTTCCATCAAGGCCGCCACCGGCAAGCCTATCAAATTTGTAGGCACCGGCGAAAAGCTGGATATGATTGAGCCGTTCCATCCTGATCGGATGGCCAGCCGGATCCTCGGCATGGGCGATATGCTGTCCTTTATTGAAAAGGCCCAGCAGAACTACGATGAAAAGCAGGCCAAGAAGCTGGAAGAAAAGCTGAAAAAGAACAGCTTCACGCTGACGGACTATTTCGATCAGCTCCAGCAGCTGAAAAATATGGGTGACCTCAGCCAGCTGGCCGGTATGATGCCCGGTAATCTGGGCAGCAAGCTTCAGGGCGCGCAGATTGACGAAAAGGCTCTTGCCCACACAGAGGCCATCATCCTCTCCATGACCCCGGCAGAGCGGGAAAATCCTCAGATCCTGGGAGCCAGCCGGAAAAAGCGCATTGCCGCAGGGTGCGGACTGGATGTGGTGGACGTGAACCGGCTCCTCAAGCAGTTTGAGGGAATGCAGCAGATCATCAAGCAGGTCACCGGCGGACGGAAGCCCGGTATCGGCGGATTTATGCACGGCCGGGGGCTGCGGAAGCGCAAAAAGAAGTAAGTATATTAGATGTCACAGACATTTATTATAAACATCAATTTTATTGACAACATTTTGGAGGTACAGACAAATGGTTAAGATCAGACTGCGTCGCATGGGCGCCAAGAAGGCTCCTTACTACCGCGTTGTGGTGGCCGATTCCCGCTTCCCCCGCGATGGCCGTTTCATCGAGGAGATCGGCACTTACAATCCCTGCGTGGCTCCCGCCAGCATCCAGATCGACGCTGACCGCGCCAAGGAGTGGATCAAGTCCGGCGCTCAGCCCACCGACACCGTGAGAGCTCTGCTGAAAAAAGTGGACGTCCTCTAATCCGGAGGGCGGAGCATGAAGGACTTGCTGCTCTACATCGCCAGAAATCTCGTGGACGATCCTGACAGCGTCTCCGTAACGGAGGTTCAGGGCGACCAGGAGCTGACGTTGGAGCTGCGCGTCGCCCCCGATGACATGGGGAAGGTGATCGGCCGTCAGGGCCGTATTGCCAAGGAGATCCGGACTGTGATCCGGTCCTACGCCCAGCGCACCGGCGTTAAGGTTTCCGTCGATATTGTAGACTAAAAAAGTTCCCGCCTGCCATGCAGGTGGGACTTTTTTGTTCCCGGCAGTCTGCCTGAATCCGGGAAATGCCGTGCAGGTATCTGCCCTCCGGCTATATACAGCGGCCTGCAAACAAAAAGGAGAGCCGACGGCTCTCCTTTTTTGTGCGTTTTACGCGCTGATCCCGGAATAAAACAGCCACACCAGCACATAGCCGGTAAAAACCGCCGCCAGTGTGAAGGGGACTCCGATCCGCATGAACTGTCCCGTGCTGACCTCATAGCCCTCTCTGCGGAGAATGCCGCAGGCGGCGATATTGGCGCTGGCCCCCACCGGGGTCAGGTTGCCGCCCAGCGTCGCACCGGTGAGCAGGCCGAAGCACAGCACCGCCTGATTCACCCCAAGGGACGCTGCCACGCCGGTCATCACCGGCAGCATCGTCGCCGTGTAGGGAATATTGTCCACAAAGGCGGAGATCAGCACCGAAGCCCAGACAATGATGGTATAGGTCAGGAACAGGCTTCCGCCGCCAAGGCCCGTGATGATGCGGCTGATATCGTCGATAATGCCTGCCCGCTCAATGCCGTGGATCACCACAAACAGCCCCGCCAGCAGCGCCAGCGTCTCATAGTCGATGGCTTTCATCACATCCGCCGCCACGTTCGCCGTCAGGCGTCCCCGGACGGCTTCCAGAATCAGCCCCACCAGAAAGAAGGCCATGCAGATCACGCCGTTGGTGATTTCCGGCTTATCCGGGACAAAGGAGGCGGCAATCAGGGAAGCCACCGTTCCCAGCAGCAGCCCGGTAGGCAGATAGTCTGTTACCGGCGTCAGCTCTGCGCCGTAAAGCTTCCCCTTCTCCTTTCGGAAGAGGATCAGCATCACCGGCACCGTCACCAGCGCGCCGACCTCCACGACCCAGAACATACCGGGCCGTCCCTCATAGGCGAAGAAGTCCATAAAATCCAGTTCCATATGCCCGGCCAGCAGGATGGACGTGGTATCGCCCACCAGCGTGGCGGCTCCCTGCAAATTGGAGCTGACGGCAATGGTCAGAATCGGCGCCACTGGGGAAATCTTCAGCTTTTTGGCAATGGCCATTCCCACCGGGGCCAGCATCAGCACAGTGGCCACATTGTCCACAAAGGCGGACACAAGGCCCGCAAACAACGCCAGCGCAATGATGAGCCACTTGACGCTGGGCAGCAGGGCAACCAGACGGTCTGACAGGCGGTTGGGCATATTGGAGCGGATAAAGAGATCCACGGTTCCCATGGTGCCTGCCAGCATCAGCAGCACGTTCCAGTCCACGGCTCCCGCGATCTCGCCCAGCGGCACGATCCCCAGCAGGACAAAGACGGCAGCAGCAGCCAGCGCCGAAATTGCCCGATAATTGGGCAGCAGAAGCAGCAGCACATACACCGCAATGAAAATCAACAGCGCAACGGTTTTCATAGAGTTCCCCCTCAAGACAAATTTCTTTGGAAAACGACAAAAGCGACACTCCTGCCGCGTCCAAACGGCAAAAGTCTCGCTTCTTCTCATACGGTTCAGGCTGTTCAGCCGGGATGACGAACCGCACAGCGCCCCCGGCGTGAGCTACTCCCTTTTACGTTCCCAGAATAACAGACTTCCGCCGATGCATCAAGTGAAATCTTCGCCAAGACGGGCAGTCTCCGCCAGCCTGTCCGACGCCTTGTTATAAAGTATGCAGCCTGTCCTTTTTCATGCCTCTCAGCTGCGCCGCCGGAGAAAAGCCGGGGCGATCCCGGCTTTTCGGATGCTCACTGCCGCCGCGCCGTGCGGTATTCGTCTCCGGGGCGGTAAAAGGGACAGGCATCATTGGCGGAACGCAGAAACCGCTCCATATCGTCCTCGTCCAGATCCGCTTCGCAGTAATTGGTGTCCGTTTCCGGGTCGTACTCGTAATAGACGCACTCCTCGCAGTTGGTCATGGCAGATCTCCTCACCTGGCTGGCACGATCTCGATCCAGTATCCGTCCGGATCGGAGATGAAGTAAATGCCCATGGCGGGATTCTCATAACAGATACAGCCCAGCTTTTCGTGGAGCGCATGGGCCTTTTCCATATCCTCCACAGCCATGGCCAGATGGAATTCGCACTCACCCAGATCATACTTCTGGGGATGATCCCGCAGCCATGTCAGCTCCAGCGTGAAGTCCGTTTTGCCGTCTCCCAGATAGGTCAGGGTAAAGCTGCCGTCAGCGGCTTCCTTCCGACGCACCGGCTCCAGTCCCAGTGCTTCATGGTAAAACGCCAGAGAACGCTCCAGATCCGTCACATTAAAATTAAAATGGTTGAACGTAAACATCAAACCCCTCCTGCTATCGTTTCTTTCATTATACCGCGTTCCGTGCCTGCCCGCAAGCGGTTTTGCGCCGCCGGACGCGTATACACACGGCAGCCGGAGCGTGCTTTCCCGCAGTTCAGCAGGATCCCCGCCCCGGTTTTTCCAACGGGCATCGGGCGTTTTGTGCAAAATACCGTCAGATTTTTGTGAGTTCCGACGTATCTTTATCCATTTTAACATAGTGCTTCCTGTTGACAATCCGGCCTTTGGGGGGTACAATAAGCCCATCAATCAGGCAGAAAGGAGCGTATTCAGATGAAATTTGATCGTTGTTATAAGTCTCATACGTCTGCGTCCGCTCCTTGCGCGAACGCTGGTACTTCCTGCACGCATTCTGCTGACAATGGTATCATCGCTGTTCTGGACGCCATTATTGTGGCGTCCATTATTATTTATGGCCTGATCGTACTGCTGGGCCTGCGTCTGGTAACCCTGCTTGCTATTCTGGTACTGGCAGGTCTGGTACTGGTAATTGGTAAAAGCAAAACGCCCTGGTGTTGCGAGTCCGCAATTTAACTGTTTGATACAGTAAAGCGGCTCCGCCAGTGGCGGAGCCGCTTTTTGTATGACTTTCCCTCACTCCGCACGGCCGTCGGAGCAAGCGGAAGCCCCTATATAACATTTGTCAATATTTTGATGAAAAGGAGATTCCATATGAAAAAGAAAGTTTTGGCCTTTGTGATGGCCGCAGCCATGGTGTTCAGTCTGGCTGCCTGCGGCGGTTCCAGCAATGCCGGTTCCGACTCCAGCAATTCCGATTCCAGCGCATCCGACAGTTCTGATTCCAGCTCCACCGCTACCGGCGCAGCCTTCAAGCTGGGCGGCACGGCTCCTCTGACCGGCGGCGCCGCTATTTACGGCAACGCTGTCAAGAACGGCGCTCAGATCGCTGTGGACGAGATCAACGCCGAGGGCGGCGCTATCCAGTTCGAGCTGAAGTATGAGGACGACCAGCACGACGCTGAAAAGGCGGTCAACGCCTACAACGCCCTGAAGGACTGGGGTATGCAGATCTCTCTGGGCTCCGTTACCACCAAGCCCTGCGAGGCTACCTCCGTTCTGAACAACGAGGATCGCATCTTCGGCCTGACTCCTTCCGCTTCCTCTGAGGCTACCACCGACGGCAAGGACGATATGTTCCAGATGTGCTTCACCGACCCCAACCAGGGTTCCGCTTCCGCCGACTATATTTCCGAAAAAGGTCTGGCTACCAAAGTTGCCGTGATCTGGAAAAACGACGACGTGTACTCCAAGGGCATCCACGATACCTTTACTGCTGAGGCTGCTGTGAAGGGCATTGAGGTTGTTTCCGACACCACCTTCGCTGATGGCAACGACACCGACTTCTCCGTGCAGCTGGCTGACGCCCAGAGCAAGGGCGCTGAGCTGGTGTTCCTGCCCATGTACTATCAGCCCGCTTCCCTGATCTTCACGCAGGCCAAGAGCATGGGCTACGCTCCTGACTGGTTCGGCGTGGACGGCATGGACGGCATCCTGACTCTGGACGGCTTCGACACCTCTCTTGCTGAGGGCGTCATGCTGCTGACCCCCTTCAATGCGGACTCCTCCGACGAGCGCACTCAGGCTTTCGTCCAGAAGTATCAGGAGCAGTACGGCGAAGTCCCCAACCAGTTTGCAGCTGACGCTTATGACTGCGTTTATGCTTACAAGCAGGCTCTGGAAGCTGCCGGCGCTACCCCCGACATGGACGCCGCTACCCTCTGCGACCTGATGATCCAGCAGTTCACCTCCATGACCTTCGACGGTTTGACCGGTACCGGCATGACCTGGGACACCAACGGCCGCGTGTCCAAGGATCCTAAGGGCATGGTCATCAAGGACGGCGCTTACGCCGGCCTCGACTAATCAGACTCTTTTATCCCGGCGGAGGGGCGGTATCCCGCCCCTCCGGTCTCGGGGTTTCAGCGCGTATCTGAAAAGTACCGGCACTCGCCGGTATTTTTCAGATACGCCCTTGCCCCGCCAATGAGACCGTTTCCCCTTCCAAACTCAACGATACGAGGTGTATGTCAATGAGCTTTCTGAACTTTCTGATCAGCGGTATCAGCCTTGGCAGTATTTACGCCATCATCGCCTTGGGCTACACAATGGTGTATGGCATTGCCAAAATGCTGAACTTCGCCCACGGCGATGTCATCATGGTTGGCGCCTATGTTTGCTTCTTTGCGGTCTCAAAATACTCTCTGCCCCCTGTTGTGGGCATTTTGCTGGCCGTTGTGGTCTGCACGGTGCTGGGCATTGTGCTGGAGCGGCTGGCCTATAAGCCGCTGCGGGCGGCTCCCTCTCTGGCGGTACTGATCACCGCCATCGGCGTCAGCTACTTCCTCCAGAACGCTGCCCTGCTGCTGTGGACCTCCAACCCCAAGGTGTTCCCCTCTTTCTTCTCTGTGAGCCACGGCACCTCCGATGAGGCTGTCTCAACCGGCATTGAGCTGTTCGGCGGCCAGCTGAAGATCTCCTATGTGACCATCGTGACCATTGTTGCCTGCCTGATCATCATGGTGGCGCTGTCCGTATTTGTCGGCAAGACCAAAATGGGCAAGGCCATGCGCGCCTGCTCCGAGGATAAGGGTGCAGCCCAGCTGATGGGCATCAACGTCAATTCCACGATCTCCATGACCTTTGCCATCGGCTCCGGCCTTGCGGCCATCGCTGGCGTGCTGCTGTGCTCCGCATATCCCACGCTGGTTCCCACCACCGGCTCCATGCCCGGCATCAAGGCCTTTACCGCAGCCGTGTTCGGCGGCATCGGCTCCATCCCCGGCGCTCTGCTGGGCGGATTGCTGCTGGGGATCATCGAGATTCTTACCAAAGCCTACATCTCCACACAGCTCAGCGATGCCATCGTGTTTGCCGTGCTGATCGTGGTGCTGCTGGTGAAGCCTGCCGGCCTGCTGGGCAAGCAGATCCGTGAGAAAGTGTGAGGTGGATCATGTCTAAATTGAAAACATTGAGCAAAACCTCCCGGCGGAATTACCTGACCTATGGCGTTGTCATTCTCGCCTACATCATTTTGCAGGCTCTGAACGGCTCTCTGAGCTCCTCTCTGAAGGGTATGCTGGTCCCCATCTGCGCCTATGTCGTCATGGCCGTCTCCCTGAACCTGACGGTGGGCGTGCTGGGCGAGCTGTCTCTGGGCCACGCGGGCTTCATGAGCATGGGCGCCTTTACCGGCACAGCCGCTGCCATGGCCTTACAGGACTCCATCTCCTCTGTACCCCTGCGTCTGGCTGTTGCCATGGTGATCGGCGCCGTATTTGCCGCCATTGCCGGCGTGCTGATCGGCATCCCCGTCTTGCGGCTCAACGGCGACTATCTGGCCATTGTGACGCTGGCTTTCGGCGAGATCATCAAGAGTATTTTCAACAACTTCTATCTGGGCGTGGATGCAGACGGGCTTCATGCAAGCCTGCTCAGTGACACGACGAATCTGGGCGAGGGCGGAAAGCTCATCATCGCAGGCCCCATGGGCATTGGCAGCATCACCAAGATCTCCTCCTTCACGGCCGGTTTTATTCTGGTCATCGTGACGCTGATCGTGGTATTCAATCTGGTGAACAGCCGTGCAGGCCGCGCCATTATGGCTATCCGCGACAACCGGATCGCCGCGGAAAGCGTGGGCGTGAACATCACCAAGTACAAGCTGATGGCCTTTGTGACCTCTGCTGCACTGGCCGGTGCAGCGGGTACGCTTTTCGCCATGAACTATTCCACCATCGTGGCCAACAAGTTTGACTTCAACACCTCCATTCTGATTCTGGTGTTCGTGGTGCTGGGCGGCCTTGGCAATATGCTCGGCTCCATTGTTGCCGCTGCGGCTCTGACCATTCTGCCCGAAGCGCTGCGTCAGTTCTCCGATTACCGGATGCTGGTGTACGCCATCGTGCTGATCCTCGTGATGCTGGCCACCAACAACCCCACCCTCAAGAGCTTCTTCGCCCGTCTCAAGCCTGGCAAGAAGGAAGAAAAGGAGGCAGCCTGATATGTTCGGCAAACTGGTTCCCGTCCCCTCCGGCGCAGTGATCCCGGAGCGTGATATTGACAAGCGTCCCATTTTGAACTGCATCAATCTGGGCATTACCTTCGGTGGTCTGAAGGCCGTGGACGATTTCAACCTGATGATCGGCCGGACGGAGATCGCCGGTCTGATCGGCCCCAACGGCGCGGGCAAAACCACTGTCTTCAACCTGCTGACCAAGGTTTATCAGCCCACCCATGGCACCATCCTGCTGGATGGCAAGGATACCCATGAAATGAATACCGCGCAGGTAAACCGCGCCGGTATTGCCCGTACTTTCCAGAACATCCGTCTGTTCAATAACCTGACCGTGGAGGAAAACGTCACGGTGGCCATGGATACCCAGATGCATTACAGTATGGTCAGCGGCATTTTCCGTCTCCCCGGCTTCTGGAAAGAGGAAAAGATTGCCCATGACCGCGCTTTGGAACTGCTGAGCCTGTTCCACATGGAAAATCTGGCCGGGGTCAAGGCCGGTTCCCTGCCCTACGGCGCGCAGCGCCGTCTGGAGATCGTCCGCGCACTGGCCACCAACCCCTCCCTGCTGCTGCTGGACGAGCCTGCTGCCGGCATGAACCCCTCCGAAACTGCGGAGCTGATGGAAAACATCCGCAAGATCCGGGATACCTTCCAGATCGCCGTGCTTCTGATCGAACACGACATGAATCTGGTCATGAATATCTGTGAGGGCATCTGCGTGTTGAACTTCGGCCGGGTCATCGCCAAGGGCAGCCCTGCGGAGATCCAGTCCAACCCGGTGGTCATTGAGGCCTATCTGGGCAAACAGAAGGAGGCGTGAGTATGAGTACCATTCTGAAAGTTGACGATATCAACGTCTATTACGGCAGTATTCACGCCATCAAGGGCATTTCCTTTGAAGTCAATGAGGGCGAGATTGTGACCCTGATCGGCGCCAACGGCGCCGGTAAGTCCACCACGCTGAATACCATCGCCTGCCTTTTACGCAGCAAGACCGGCGGCATTGAATTCATGGGTGAGTCCTTGAACCACGTTCCCAGCCACAAGGTGGTTTCCAAGGGGCTGGCTCTGGTGCCGGAGGGCCGCCGCGTTTTCCTCCAGATGACGGTTCAGGAAAATCTGGACATGGGTGCGTTCTCCCGGAAGGGCGGCAACATCTCCGCAGATATGGAGCGTGTGTTTGAGCAGTTCCCCCGTCTGAAAGAGCGGCGCAAGCAGGTTGCCGGTACGCTTTCCGGCGGCGAGCAGCAGATGCTGGCTATGGGCCGGGCATTGATGTCCAATCCCAAGCTGCTGATGCTGGACGAGCCTTCCATGGGCCTTGCCCCCATTCTGGTGGAGCAGATCTTTGACATCATCAAGGAACTCCACAAGGCCGGCACTACCATTCTGCTGGTGGAACAGAACGCACAGGCGGCCCTCAGCGTGGCCAACCGCGGCTATGTCCTGGAAACCGGCAAGATCGTCACCACCGGCACCGGCGCGGAGCTACTGGCCTCCCCCGCCATCAAGAAGGCATATCTCGGCGGCTGATGCCTTTGCGCCCCTCTGTTCACGGGTCTGGCAGCACCTTTCTAATAACTAAAAATATGCGCTGGAAAGCTCCCAGCGCATATTTTTTCTGCTATATCTTACCGCTCTCGGCTCAGGTGTTTTTGGATTTTATGGCGCAAGAAACCAGGGCTGGCAAGCTTGTGTGAAGAATGGCCCTTTGAGCAGCATAGAAGGGTCTGTGCTGCTTCAGTGGTTCGCCGTGTGTGGGGGGGCATCCCAATATTGAATTCGCCTGTATGCGGCTTCTGTGCCATTTCTGACAATAATATTGGCAAATAAAAAGATCCATTGTCATGCTCTCGAGACATCTTACATGACAATGGATCCTTTTTTATTCTTTTCCGCGCAGGCAGCTCCCTATGGGGAACTCACCTGCCGCACAGTCACACAGCGGCAATTACAAAGCTCTCTGTACAGAGACCGTAAACCGGCTGTGTGCCTGTCCGCGCTCACAGCTGTCTGACAAAATCAGACAAGCTCGATGATAGCGGTCTCAGCAGCGTCGCCGCGGCGAACGCCAGTGCGGATAATGCGGGTATAGCCGCCGTTGCGCTCTGCATACTTAGGTGCGATCTCCTTGAAGATCTTCTTGCAGACGTCCTCGCGGGTGATGAAAGCCATGGCCTGACGATAAGCGGCCAGATCAGCCTTCTTACCCAGGGTAATCATTTTTTCAGCCATGGGCTTGATCTCCTTGGCACGGGTGATGGTGGTCTCCATCTTGCCGTTGTCCAGGAAATCAGTGACCTGCTGACGCAGCATCGCCATGCGCTGGTCGGTAGTCTTGCCAAGTTTCCGAGTTCCGGGCATTTCGGTTCTCCTCCTTGTAAGGATTTTGGTTCGTTGGGAAAATCATCCCAACGGAAAATTTAATTGTTCTCCTCGTCAGCCAGATGCAGTCCCATCATGGCCAGCTTGTTGATAACCTCTTCCAGGGACTTGCGGCCCAGATTACGAACCTTCATCATCTCGTCCTCGGTCTTGGAAATCAAGTCCTCAACGGTATTGATGTTGGCGCGCTTGAGGCAGTTGAAACTGCGGACGGAGAGATCCAGCTCCTCGATGGTCATCTCCAGCACCTTATCGCGCTGGGCCTCCGCCTTCTCCACCACAGTGGGCTTGCTGCCCACATTTTCAGAGAGGTCGGTAAACAGTGTAAAGTGGTCGCAGAGGATCTTCGCGCCCAGAGACACAGCGTCCCGCGCGGAGATCGTTCCGTCGGTCCAGACTTCCAGCGTCAGCTTGTCGAAGTCGCTGGAGGTACCCACGCGGGTAGGCTCTACAGTGTAGTTGACCTTCTTGACGGGGGTGTAGATAGAGTCCACGGCAATCGTGCCGATGACATTCTGCGTAGGCTTATTACGGTCGGCAGGCACATAGCCCCGGCCATGGGAGAGGGTGATCTCCATGTTCAATGTGGCACCGCTGTCCAGAGTCGCAATGTGCAGATCCGGATTCAGAACCTCCACCTCGCCATCGGCCTTGATATCGCCGGCAGTCACGGTGCAGGGGCCGACTGCCTCGATATAGACAGTCTTGCCGGAATCGCCATGCAGCTTGGTCAGCAAACCCTTGATATTCAGTACGATCTCCGTCACATCCTCTTTTACGCCGGGGATGGTGGAAAACTCATGCTGAACGCCGTCGATCTTAATTGTGGTCGGCGCAGTACCGGGCAGAGAGGAAAGCAGGATGCGGCGCAAAGCGTTGCCAAGAGTCGTGCCGTAGCCGCGCTCCAGAGGTTCTACCACGTACTTGCCATAGGTGATGTCTGCCGGGGTTTCGATACACTCGATCTGGGGCTTCTCAATTTCGATCATGCGGTTACCCTCCTTCATCTTGTCATTGCGGTCACGCGGTCAAGCCGCGTGCCGCTTGCAGTTCGTACCATTTTTCGAGGGTATCCTCCCAATTACTTGGAGTACAACTCGACGATGAGGTGCTCCTCCACCGGAGTATCGATCTCCTCGCGGGTGGGGATGTGAGCGACCGTACCCTTCAGGGTACCCTTTTCACGCTCCAGCCATGCGGGCAGCAGGGTGATGGGAGCATTTTCACCAACGAGGCGCTTGAACAGCTCGGAAGAACGGCTGCTGTCAGCAACTTCGATGACATCGCCGGCCTTCACCAGATAAGAGGGGATGTTGACCTTCTTGCCGTTGACGGTGAAGTGGGCGTGGCTCACCAGCTGACGGGCCTGACGGCGGGTAGCGGCGAGACCCAGACGATAAACAACGTTATCCAGACGGCGCTCAACCAGGATCAGCAGGTTGTCGCCGGTCTTGCCGGAAGCAGTGGCAGCCTTCTCATAGTAAGCGTGGAACTGCTTTTCCAGAATACCATAGATGAACTTAACCTTCTGCTTTTCAGCCAACTGGATGCCGTATTCGCTCTTCTTCTTACGCATCTGACCGCCGGGATTGCGATTGGTGGTCTTCTTCGCATAACCCATTTCGGCAGGAGAAATGCCCAGAGCTTTGCAGCGCTTCGCGATGGGCTGCATATTCTTAGCCATATTGCTTGTTACCTCCTCTTTCGATTAGACGCGGCGGCGCTTCGGGGGACGGCAGCCGTTGTGGGGGATGGGGGTGACGTCCTTAATCATCGTCACTTCCAGACCCACAGCCTGCAGTGCCCGGATAGCAGCCTCACGGCCCTGACCGGGGCCCTTGACGAAGACCTCAACGGTCTTCAGGCCATGCTCCATAGCAGCGCGTGCAGCGGTCTCAGCGGCCGTCTGGGCTGCAAAGGGAGTGGACTTCTTGCTGCCGCGGAAACCCAGTCCGCCGGAGGAAGCCCAGGAGATGGCGTTGCCCTGAGTATCGGTAACGGTTACCATGGTGTTGTTGAAAGAAGAACGGATATGGACCTGGCCGCGCTCAATGTTCTTCTTTTCCCGCCGACGGCGGATGACTTTCTTTGCCTGTGCCATTGCTGTTCTCCTTTCTTACTTCTTCTTATTTGCGATGGT
>ENA-ORCM01000449-ORCM01000449.1-human-gut-metagenome-genome-assembly--contig:-NODE-449-length-39828-cov-12.029609_pt1 | contig 39828 bp, 40 predicted proteins | sample MGYA00242906_ERZ507928 | MGnify/ENA primary metagenome ERZ507928 (study PRJEB26167, sample SAMN06115497) | human gut metagenome | host: Homo sapiens | place: China:Shanxi | collected 2015-05-07...
GAAACGGAACACCGGGACAGCTGGCGGGTTTTGTTCAGCTTGGTACGGAAAATAAACTGGGGGATATCCGAAACAATACGTCTCTTGGAATTACCGGTGTCATTTCCAATGAGCAGTATCAGTTTCAGGAGGACAAGTCATGTGCCGTGGGGTGTAAGCAGGATGTAAAAAAGGGAAAAGCGTCAATTTTATGTCAATTAGGAGATAAGGTGCAGGAATATGAAGTAGAGATTGAAAAGATCAATCTATCCTCGGAGGATAACAAGGGGATGGAGATCCATGTAACGGACCCGGAATTGTTGAAAAAAGCGGGGGGAATTGTGCAGGGGATGAGTGGAGCTCCGCTGCTGCAGGACGGAAAATGTATTGGAGCGGTAACTCATGTATTCGTGCGGGATGTCACCAGAGGATACGCCACATTTTTGGAAAATATGCTTTGATGTTTTATTCATATCCGGATTTCTATATTCCGTGCATTGACAAAGGGGAGCTGGTGCTATAAGATTTGTTCATATGCTAAAAGAAAGAGGATAATAGAATGGATTATTTATTGTTAGTTGTAGGATTTGTTTTACTGCTGAAGGGAGCAGATTTTTTTGTGGAGGGCAGTTCCAGCATTGCAAAGCGCCTTCGTGTGCCGTCTCTGATCATTGGGTTGACCATTGTGGCAATGGGAACCAGCCTGCCGGAGTGCGCGGTCAGTATCAGTGCGGCAATTGCAGGAAATACCGGTGTTGCGGTAGGAAATGCCGTAGGCTCCAATATTTTTAACCTGATGGTGGTTTGTGGCGTCTGCGCTCTTTTTTGTCCATTGACCGTCAGCCGCGGAACTTTGACAGGAGAGTTTCCGTTTTCTGTCATCGTGGCAGTAGTATTGATGGTTCTTGGCTGGCTCGGTATGACGCTGGGACATATTGATGGATTTATTCTGCTGGTTATGTTTGCGGGATTTTTGTTCTGGATGATCCGCTCGGCTCAGAAAGCAAGAAATGAGAGTGAAGCGGAGGATGAATATGAGATTCGTCCGATTTGGCAGTGTATTGTATACATTGTCGGTGGAGCGGCTGCTATTGCAGCAGGTGGACAGATTGTAGTAAATGCTGCTTCTGCGATTGCAACTTCCTTTGGAATGAGTCAGAATCTGATCGGTCTGACCATTGTGGCCTTTGGAACAAGTCTGCCGGAGCTTGCAACCTCTGTCGTGGCTGCCAGAAAGCATGAGGTTGATATGGCACTTGGTAATGTCATTGGCTCCAATATCTTTAATATATTGTTTGTACTTGGTGTGGCAGCCGCCATTCATCCGATGGTATTCCAGATGGAAAATATCATTGATATCATTGTGCTGGTGGTAATGAGCATTATCGTGCTCTGTTTTGCATGGACGAAGCAGAAGCTGGTGCGCTGGGAGGGCTTTACCATGCTGGTCATGTATGCTGCCTATGTGGTGTATATCTGCCTGCGTTAATTGCAACGTAAGGATGAAGAAAGGCAGGGGATACTCATATGGCTTATTTTCCGTTTTTTGTTGAATTGGAAGGAAAGGAATGTCTCGTGGTCGGAGGAGGCGATGTGGCATTTCGCAAGATTCGTGAATTACTTCCCTTTGGTGTGAATATAACTGTGGTTTCCCTGGAAATATGTGAATCAATCTGTAATCTTGCCGGAGAATATCCGGGACAGATGAAATTACTGTACCGTGAATATAAAAAAGCAGATTTGGAGCAGAAGTTTTTTGTGATCGCAGCCACCGATGATGAACAGTGTAACCGGGAAATTTCCGAATACTGCCGGCAGGAGAAAATTTTGGTGAATGTAGTGGATGATAAGGAAAAATGCAGCTTTTATTTTCCGTCACTGGTAAAACAGAAGGATATTGTTGCCGGATTTTCCAGCGGAGGCAATAGTCCGGCACTGATCAAGGAGCTGCGTCGGGAGCTGCAGGGACAGATCCCGGAGTATTTTGGTGAGTTGAATGAAAGACTGGGACAGATCCGGCCGCAGGTAAGGGCAGCTTTTGCAACGGAGCAGCAAAGAAAGCAGTATTACAATCAGGTGATACATAAAAGCAGAGAGGAGTCCAGAGCACTTTCCGTACAGGAAATGGAAGAATTAATTCACAAAGGTTTTACACAATCTTGACGTAAATACGGTAGTAGATTTTACGTTCTCATTTTATCATTAAGTCATCGTCGAAAGACGGTGGCTTTATATTTTGTGCACTGCCGGATATGAAGCAGAATAAAGCGGACTTTTGGACAGGAAACGATCCGGGAGTGAAGCTTTGAGAGAAAAGAGATCAATAAATATATTATAAAAGAAAAGATGCAGTGCAGAAATGAGGACGAATATGAGAAAGAGTAAATTATTGGCAGTGGCAATGAGTGTAATGTGTGCAGCAGCATTGATGACAGGCTGTGGCAGCAATGGAAATGCAGGCTCCGATGCAGGATCTTCTTCCGGCGGAAGCGCAAGCCAGCCGATCAGTGTCGTATCCCGTGAGGATGGCTCCGGTACAAGAGGTGCTTTCGTAGAGCTTACAGGTGTAGAAGAGAAGGATGCCGATGGCAATAAGGTTGATAACACCACATCCAATGCAATTATTTCTAATAGTACAGAGATTATGATGACAACTGTTTCCGGTGATGAGTATGCAATCGGATATTCCTCTACCGGTTCACTGAATGATACGGTAAAGGCACTGAATGTAGACGGTGTAGAGCCGACAGCAGCCAATATCAAGGATGGAAAGTACAGCCTTTCCCGTCCGTTTAACATTGCCACAAAGGGAACGCCCGGAAAGCTGGCTCAGGACTTTATTGACTATATTATGAGCAAGGATGGTCAGAAGGTTGTGGAGGATAACGGATATATCGCATCTGTAGATAATGCAAAGGCATTTAAGACGGTCGGAGAGTCCGGAAAAATTGTAGTAGCAGGTTCCTCTTCTGTAACACCTGTAATGGAGAAGCTGGCTGAGGCATACAAAAAAGTCAATACAAAGGCGGAGATTGAGATTCAGGAAAGTGATTCTACAACGGGTATGACAGCAGCCGCAGACGGAACATGTGATATCGGAATGGCATCCAGAGAGCTGGAAGACAGCGAGAAGGATAAAGGACTGACCTCTCAGGCAATCGCACTGGATGGAATCGCCGTGATCGTCAATACACAGAATGACCGTACGGATATCTCAACCGATATGGTAAAGAAGATCTTTACCGGTGAGGTGACAGACTGGAATGATGTGACAGAGTAAGGTCGGAACATTGATAAAACTTAATCTGTAATACAGAGCAGCTGGTATGGCAGGAACGGAAAAAAAGCAGAAACCGTGGGTTGTACCAGTTGTTTCAATAGAAATAAGGCTGTGTGAAAGGATATGGCAAAATGAAAAAAGTAAAGGTAAGTAATATCAAAGAGAAGGCGATGGAGATTGTCTTTCTGGTCAGTGCATGTATTTCCATTCTGTCGGTTGCCCTGATCTGTGTATTCCTGTTTACAAATGGTGTACCGGGAATCGCCAAGATTGGTTTGAAGGAATTCCTTCTGGGAACCGAATGGAAACCGGGAAGCCAGTTGTTTGGAATCATGTCTACGATCATAGGAAGTATCTATGTTACAGCGGGAGCAATCATCGTGGGAGTGCCGATCGGACTGCTGATGGCAGTCTTTATGGCAAAGTTTTGTCCCAAAAGGCTGTATAAGATATTGAAACCGGGAGTGGAGCTGCTGGCAGGTATTCCGTCTGTTGTATATGGTTTCTTTGGCTTGATGGTACTGGTTCCATTTGTCCGTAACACTTTCCGGCCAATCCTGATGCAGTATGGAATGACAACCACAGGACAGAGTATTCTGACGGCGTCAGTGCTGCTGGGTATGATGATCCTGCCAACCATTATCAATGTATCGGAGTCGGCCATTCGTGCGGTACCGGATTCTTATTATCAGGGAGCACTGGCACTGGGGGCAACCCATGAGCGAAGCGTATTCATGACAGTGGTTCCGGCAGCAAAGTCCGGTATTATGGCAGCAGTGATCCTTGGTGTTGGCCGTGCCATTGGCGAGACTATGGCAGTGATCATGGTAGCAGGTAATCAGCCGAGAGTGCCGGGTTCCATCTTTGACGGAGTTCGTACCATGACTGCCAATATCGTAATTGATATGGGTTATGCCACAGATCTTCACCGGGAAGCATTGATCGCAACCGGTGTGGTGCTCTTTGGCTTTATCCTGATCATCAACCTTTTATTTTCCCTTCTCAAGAAAAGAGAAGCCCATGCATAAAGTTTGCTTTATATAAACACCCAACAACATAATAATCTTGAAACTTTCATAACGAAGATATGCGAAATGGTTACAAACTGCTTCGCATATTTTTTTGTCTAAAATTAAAATTATGATTTTGCCTTTGAGACCAATGAGGACATGGGCTGTATTCTGCTGTCTTTTTGCGTTATCGGGGAAAAAATGATACAATAACATTTAATATTGCCAAAAGGAGAAGGTTATGCATCATTTTACCGGATATGAATTATTGTGGCTGTTTTTTATCTATTCCTTTGGGGGATGGGTACTGGAAACAGTGATCGCAACATTAAAGCAGCGGAAATTTGCCAACCGTGGTCTCGTAAACGGACCTTTTTGTGTTATTTATGGATTGACGGTGATATGTATGTCCATCGGTCTGCAGGAGTTGACCGGTTTCTGGCTGTTTGCTTTTGCTGTGATCTATGCTACGATTGCAGAGTGGATCAGTGGTCATTTGATCGAGAAGGCGTTTGGAGAACGCTGGTGGGATTATTCAGGCAGGAGATGGAATCTGGACGGTTACATTTGTCTGACGTCATCTCTGGCCTGGGGAGCTATGGGATATGTGGCAGTCCACTGGGGCAACTACCTGCTTCTGACCCTGATCTCTCTGCTTCCGGGCTTATTGATGAAGATTGTGCTGTTAGCCCTTGCGGGAGTCCTGTTTGTGGATGTTATGGGATCCTTTCTATTGTTGACCGGAAAAAGCCGTTACCCGGAGAGGTGGGAGGCGGCAGAGCAGAGTCTGGACAAGGTAGGTGCCAGACTTAGTGCTTCCATTGCCGGTTTTGTGGAACGGCGTATCCATAAGGCATATCCTAAAGCAAAAAAAGCGGCAAAGACTCCGGAGAGCGTGGGACAGGCTTCACAAGTACGTTTTGCGGCCGGCTGTGGCTTTTATAAGGTGGTCAGCCTGTTTATGATCGGTGCATTTCTGGGAGATATCACTGAGACGATCTTTTGCCGGGTGCGGGCCGGTGTCTGGATGAGCCGCAGCAGTGTGGTCTGGGGACCATTCAGTATTGTCTGGGGGCTGGCGATCGCTCTGGTGTCATGGATGCTTTACCAGTACCGGAATCGTAGCGACCGTTTTCTGTTTCTGGTGGGAACATTTCTGGGAGGTGCTTACGAATATCTCTGCAGCGTGTTTACTGAACTGGTTTTTGGAAAGGTCTTCTGGGACTATAGCAGGATTCCGTTTAATCTGGGAGGCAGGATCAATCTGTTGTACTGCTTTTTCTGGGGTATTGCGGCAGTGGTCTGGTTTAAGGCATTTCTGCCAAAGGTAGAAAAGGCGATTGAGATGATCCCGGTGCAGGCAGGAAAGCTTTTGGTGTGGCTGATGGTGGTATTTATGAGCTGTAATATTGCCGTGTCCTGCATGGCACTGATCCGGTATGATGAGAGAAGCCGGGGAATCAAGGCAGAAGCATCATGGCAGCAATGGTCCGATACCCATTATGACGACGCAAAGCTGATGAAGATCTATCCCAATGCGGTAGAACCAAAGTAAATCAAAGAGAGGAGTTATCACATAAATGAAAAAAGTAATATCCATTCTGACGTGTCTGTGTCTGCTTATGACCACAGGCTGCAGCAGACAGGAAACGATCCGTTTTGGTGCGGCAGGTGTGGGAGGTATGTATTATCCTTTTGCAAACGCCTTTACTGAGCTTGCGTCAAAGGATGAAACGGGAATTAACTGGAAGGTCAAAAGCACCGCAGGGTCTGCGGCAAATCTGCGTCTGCTTTCCGACAATTATATTGAGCTTGGCATTGCCCAGGCGGATCTGATCGAGGATGCCTATTACGGAAAGGGGAGCTTTCATTCCGGAAAATACCGTGGTTACAAAGCGGTGGCAAGTCTTTATCCGGAGGCATGTCAGATCGTCGTAAGGAAAGATTCCGACATTACCTCGTTAGATGATCTGGAGGGAAAAAATGTCAGTGTCGGTGAGGAGGAATCCGGCACAGAGCGGAATGCCACACAGATTCTGGAAATGTGCGGTTTACCGGACAATCTGGTAAATACGAAAAATCTTGATTATACAGATGCAGCAGATCAATTGGCGGAAAAGAAGATTGATGCCTTTTTCTGTACCGCCGGTATTTGCACTACAGTGATAGAAGAATTAACAAAGGAATGTGATATCCGGCTTTTGGAAATTCCGGAAAGCTGTCGTCAGAAGCTGAAAAAGGCATATTCCTTTTATGATGACTATGTAATTCCGGCAGGCACATATTCCGGACAGACGGAGGATATTCAGACCATTAGTGTCCAGTCGGTGCTTCTTGCCAGCAGCACCCTGTCGGAAAAAACAGTGCAGAAGCTGACGGCATCATTGTTTAAGCATATTAAGGATATACAGTATTCTATATCTATTAATTTGCAGTTGACACCACAGGAGGCAGTGAAGGGGATAACAATTCCGTTTCATCCGGGAGCAGAGGCATATTACAGGCTGGAAGGCGTGGAGCTGCCCGAAGTGGAATCATAAAGCCGTACACCTGCACCAAAAGCAGGATGGCTGAAAATAACAAGGCGGAGAAAGACCGCTTTGCAGTTTTGGCGTAAGGCCCGGACTGCGCAGACGTTTGGAAAGGTTTGGTTATTTATATGAAGATTCAGTTAGACATGTATCAGACATTGGCAGCAGCTGTGCTTGTTCTGATGCTGGGAGCATATTTAAAAAGTAAGATTCATTTTCTGGAGCAGTTTTGTATTCCGGCTCCTGTGGTAGGAGGTCTCTTATTTGCGATTTTTACATGCATCTGTTATGTGACAGGGATTGCGGAGTTTTCCTTTGATGATATTCTCAGAGAGGTCTGTATGGTATTCTTTTTTACCTCTGTGGGATTTCAGGCAAACCTGAAAGTTCTGAAAAGCGGTGGTAAATCTCTGGTGGTATTTCTGGGACTTGTGATCCTTCTGATCATATCACAGAATCTGGTAGCCGTAGGAATGTCAAAGGTGCTGGGGCTTAGCCCTCTGATCGGTATGTGTACCGGATCCATCCCTATGGTGGGAGGTCATGGTACGGCAGGAGCTTTTGGCCCTGTTCTGGAGGATTTTAATATTAACGGGGCAACGACAATCTGTACAGCGGCCGCAACATTCGGTCTGATCTGTGGAAGTCTGATCGGCGGACCGCTGGGAAAACGTCTGATTGAAAAGAAAAATCTTCTGGAAACAGCAATTCCGGAGGATGACAGCCTTCTGGTGGAGGAGGAGGAAAAGCATGAGCGTCATACCAATATGTATCCGGCGGCAGTGTTTCAGCTGATCCTTGCCATTGGCCTGGGAACAATCTTTTCGTATTTCCTGACGAAGACAGGAATGACTTTCCCGATTTATATCGGAGCCATGATCGCTGCAGCACTGTTCCGCAATATTGGTGAGTATTCCGGCAAATTTACGATCCATATGGGAGAGATCAATGATCTGGGTGGTATTTCCCTTTCCCTGTTCCTTGGTATTGCGATGATCACCCTCAAGCTATGGCAGCTTGCAGATCTGGCACTTCCATTGTTTATTCTGCTTGCAGTTCAGGTGCTGCTGATCGCCCTGTTTACTTATTTCATCGAGTTTAATATTATGGGCAGGGATTATGATGCGGCTGTACTTGTGGCAGGAACATGCGGTTTTGGTATGGGAGCCACACCAAATGCTATGGCAAACATGCAGGCAATCTGTGAGAAGTACACTACATCTGTGAAAGCCTATCTGCTGATTCCGTTGGTGGGAAGTTTATTTGCGGATTTTATAAACAGTCTCGTAATTACATTTTTTATTAATTTTATATAATGACATAAGGGTCATTGAATGGAGGGATGAGAAAATGTTTGGAAAAAAGAAAAATACGGATGGAAAGAAAAATTATGATCTGACTTATGAAAATCTGGCAATTCCGGAAATTCATACCCACGAGGCAGAGGAGCCGGTGGATAAAGAACAAAAGGAAACGGATCTGAAACCGGAGGTAGTTTATGACAGCGTGGCAATTCCGGAAGTACATATCCGGAAGAAAAAGTGAAAAAAACGGAAAGAATCCGAAACCAAGAGTGTGATAGAATATGTAAATGAAAGACACAAAATATATATTGGATAGTATTGACATATTTTAAATAGAAAAATTGTGCAATATTTCTATAAAATATATTTTTTGTAAATGGTAATATGGTGGAGTAGATGATATAGGACCGTCCAAAGGCCGATAAATACGGCACTTGGACGGTCTTTGTTATTGTAAGTGAAAGAAAATGGTGTCAGAGGAAAGGCGGAAAAAGAGAAAAAGTGAAAAAAACGGAAAGGTTTCAAGAAAGTACCTGTGATAATATTTTATATGTAATGTAAGTTATGGGTCTGAAATATATGAAAGATCATAATACAGTTGTTTTTTTGGACGTATTTTATGAGATAAGAAAGGAGGGAGCAGGGGGGAGTAGATATTAGGCTCGTTCAAATGCATACATGGTATTTGGACGAGTTATTGTAATATGAGGTGTCAACAGAAGAAAGGATGTGTATATACGTGAAAAAATATGGAAAACTTAGTGCAAGTATTGTTTTGTGTACCTTTTTAGCGGTATTGTTGATCGGCGTCAAGAAGGGAGTAGCAGAGGATACTGTTATTCATGCAGGACAGAGTGGTGATCTGACATGGGAGATTCAACAATATACAGATATTGTGAGCAAAACCCGTCTGGTAATTACTGGAAAGGGTGATTACAAGTTTAGTGTAGATGAGGCAGGTTTCGAATATCTTCCATGGCAGAGATATGGGGAGGACGTGGATGAAGCAGTTATTCGTGATGTAAAGGACATTAGTTCTTTGCAAAACTGTTTTTATGGAATGGAACATATGAAAAAAGTTACATTTTCTAATGTGGATACCAGCAAAGTTACAGATATGAGCGGAATGTTTCAGCGGTGTAGAAACTTGGAAACGATTGATTGGGGTGGAATTACTACTGAGAATGTTACCGATATGAGTTGTATGTTTTCGGATTGTGATGGCTATTTCGTGAATTCGTTTGATCTATCTTCTTTTGATACAAGAAATGTCACAAATATGTCTGGGATGTTTCAAGATTGTGGACATTTGACAGAGTTGGACTTAAGAAGTTTTAATACAGCGAAAGTGACGGACATGTCTGGGATGTTTGGTGGTGTTGGAGCATCATGGTATGATGATCAAGAGAAGTGGGTGACTTTAGACATTTCATCCTTTGATACGTCAAAGGTGATCAATATGTCAGCAATGTTTGAGAATACAGCGGTTAAAGAATTGGACTTGAGTAATTTCGACACAGCTTCTGTGGTAGATATGTCAGGCATGTTTTATGTTTGTGCAAGTCAAATGCTTGATTTACAATCCTTTAATACATCAAAGGTAACAGATATGTCTAGAATGTTTGATGGTTGCGCAAGTCAAATGCTTGATTTACAATCCTTTAATACATCAAAGGTAACAAATATGTCAAATATGTTTGATGGGATGAATATTACAAGTTTAAAATTGAGTTCTTTTGATACATCATCTGTAAGCAAGATGGGTGAAATGTTTGCGCATTGTCAAAAATTAGAAGAACTGGATATATCATCTTTTGACACATCTAGTGTGACGGATATGAATAGTATGTTTTATGAATGTTGTAGCTTAAAACAGTTGAATTTGTCATCGTTTGATACCCATAATGTTCTATCAATGAATTTAATGTTTTATGGATGTGAGAGTATAAGTGAACTTGATTTAAGCAGCTTTGATCTGAGTGGACTTTCAAAAGAAAATCTTTATGGAGGTAGTAATGCACCTAATTTTAGTAAGATGATATCATTAAAAAAAATTCATAGTCCTAAAGTTGTTCCTAAGGAAACAAGTTTTAATAGAGCGGAAAATGGATTTTATCGCTCAGACACAGGGGAAATGTGTGTTTATTTACCGGAAACAAATGGACAGAGTATTCTTTTGGTGACAGAAGATTTATTAGACGCAACTTTGAGACCCGATCCAGATAAACCGATTGAAAGCATGACTCCAGATCCAATTGAGAGTATATCAACATCACCGACTGCAAAACCGACATCGTCTGCAAGTGCAGTACCATCGCCAGAAGAAAGTGCAGTACCATCACCGGGAGAAAGTGAAGCACCATCATCGACGGCAAGTGCGATACCAACAGAGGCTGCCAGTGCAATACCTTCCGTACAGCCAACGATAAAGGTGGATTATTATATGGAAGGAAGCTTTACCGGATGGGGAGGAGAAGAAGCATACCCGTCTTCAAAGGGACATGCTCAGGATTCGGGAGATCCAAATTTCTACTATGCGGATCGTACCAATATAGTGGTTGGAAAGGGATATAACTGTGGATTGGAATTAATGAATCCGTATAATGATCTTTTTACCGGAGCTGAAAATGAGATGTCAGAGTTTATTCAGAATATGAAGACACCGGCAATCCGTGTAACATTAGAAAATGGTGGAACAGCGTCTGCTTGGAACTGGCATACAGAGTTGAGTATTCCGAGTGGGGAAGAAGTAATACTGACAAAGGAATATTTAGAATCCGGATATTTTGCGTTGTTTGGAAATGACGATACGATCACAAAGGTAGAATTTTATGACAAAGGGGAGATCAGTGAACCATCCCCATCACCGAGTGTAGAGCCAACAACAAAGCCGACAGCGAAACCAACGACAGAACCGGCAGAGAAACCGACTCAAGAGCCAACAGCAAGTGCACCGTCTTCGGTAGACACAGAACCGCCGGCAACGCAGACACCGGCACCTGAGAAATCGGGATCGCCAAATGAGACTCCAATGCCAACGGCATCAGCAGCGCCTACAAAGCCTGTATATAGAGTAAATGTCGATGGGGATGAGTATGCTCCATCCAAACCGGCTAAAGTCAAGATTAAAAAGGCGTCTCCACTAAAGAGTGGAAAAGTGAAGCTTACTTGGAAGAAGGTTTCCCGAACCTATGTTTATAAGGTTCAGTATTCCACAAAGAGAAGCTTTAGAGGAGCGAAGGTCAGGGAAGCATATGGCACCAAAATAAATTTACGTTTGAAAAAGAACAAGACATATTATATTCGTGTCCGGTCATGTAAATATGGAAATAGTGCCAATAATTTCCGTATGGTTAAAGGAAACTGGAGCAAGGTGAAGAAGGTTAAGACAAAAGCGTAGGATATCCATACCATGTCATAGTATGTGAGATTACTTCACAGACCATTTTACACAGATTTGACGTAAACAAGATAGCAGATTTTACTGTATAAATTCAGGAAAAAGTCATCGTGAATCAAGCGATGGCTTTTTCTTACTTGACATACTTCGGTAAACCGATATAATAAACGAAAAAGGGGTTGAGTAGTATGATTATTGATGAACTTTTGGATGATATACACATGAGTAGATATAAGCTGAGTAAGTTGAGTGGTGTTCCACAGACGACAATATCCGACATCTGCAGTGGAAAGACTGCTATGGAGAGATGCTCGGCTGGAACTGTATATAAGATAGCAAAGATTTTGCATGTTACGGTAGAATCGCTGCTGGAGGCACAGGAGTATGAACAGACCCGAGAGACAGGATATCGTAGTTCATTTGAAACATTTAAAAGTGATATTTGTCATAGAGTCAAGGATATGGGCGATCTCGATTTTATTATCAACACATTAGAAAGTAATGTTATTGTTGAATTGTTTCAAAAGAAATGGTATCCGGAAGCGTTATATATGCTTGGTATGGTTGACTATCTTTCAAGAGAGAATAGTTTGCCGATTTGCACGAATTACAATAACATTCGGAGACATAAACTGGCACAGCCGGTATATCCTTCCGGTGTGTTGATTCAAGCTTCAGTTATGCATAGTGATCCGGTAAAAGAGAAAGCAAGACAGAATGCGATACCAAAGTTTATGCGGTTTAATATTGTGGAATGTGAGGTGAGGGATGTTGTCTGACGCTCCATTTACAAGGAATGATCTGGATAGTTATTTGAAAGAATTATCTAAGGAGTTTCGAAAGATGAACGGGAACCGGCTTCCGGCAGAGATTATTCTGATTGGCGGAGCTTCCGTGTTGTTGAATTATGGATTTCGTGAGATGACGTATGACATGAATGCTATTATACAAGCGTCGTCTGTCATGAAAGGACTCAAATTTCCCGTACTTGTCTCCCGATGGGATTGAGGTTGTAGTCAGCAGTCACTTCACAGATATTTTACACAGATTTGACGTAAACAGGATAGCAGATTTTACTTCATAAATTTAAGATTAAGTCATCGTGAATAAAGCGATGGCTTTTTCTTTTGTCAGATTTCAGCTCAAACAAAGCAGGAGCTGCGATAAGATAGAGAGAAAATAATGGGTTTGGAGATCACTCTCCGAACCCCGTGGAGAGTAAATAGAGAAAGGAAATGTAGGAAAATGAAGGTGAAATTAAAAACATATCTCCATCATCCAGGTTCTCTGGTGGTGCTGCTGCTGACAATCCTGTCGGCGGTGATCACGGTATTGGCACTGGGATCGCTGATTGTTTACATTCTGGTAAAGGGAGTGCCTCATCTGACACCGGAGCTGTTTGCCTGGACGTATAATTCAGACAATGTGTCTATGCTGCCGGCGTTGGTCAACACATTGCTGTTGACGATCCTTGCAATTGTGGTGGCAGGACCGCTTGGAATCTTTGCAGCGATCTATATGGTGGAATATGCAAAGAAGGGAAATAAAATTGTCGGACTTGTCCGGGTGACGGCAGAGACGTTGTCAGGTATTCCGTCAATCGTATATGGATTGTTCGGAATGTTGTTTTTCTGTACAGCACTTCATATGGGATATTCATTGATATCCGGTGCGCTGACGGTGGCGATCATGGTATTGCCGACGATTATGAGAACCAGCGAAGAAGCACTTCTGGCAGTGCCGAAAAGCTACCGGGAAGGAAGCTTCGGACTGGGAGCCGGAAAGCTTCGGACGGTATTCCGGACGGTACTTCCATCGGCAGTACCGGGAATTCTTTCCGGTGTGATCCTTTCCATTGGGCGTATCGTGGGAGAGACTGCCGCATTGATCTTTACGGCAGGTACAGTGGCAGCAGTTCCTAAGGTAAATGCCGGAATCAAAGGCTTCTTCGGTTCGTCGGTAAGAACCCTTTCCGTACATATGTATAACTTATCAAAGGAAGGTCTTCATACGGATCAGGCGTTTGCTACAGCAGTTGTATTGCTGGTATTTGTTATTGTCATCAATTTTATCTCTAACATTTTGGCCAACAAGCTGAAATCAAAGGTTTAATGAATGTGATCGACAGCATATTCTCTGCGTAAGCAGTTTTGATATAAAAAGAAAATCAGATTTATTTAGAAAAGAGGAAAAGTTATGGATTCAGTATATTCAAATGTTGTGGTTGAGGCATCGGAGCATCCGGTATCTGCGGCAACAAAGTTTCATGTTGAGAAGTTAAATCTTCATTATGGCAGCTTTCACGCATTGAAGGATATCAATATTGATATTCCTCAGAATCGTATTACCGCATTTATCGGACCGTCCGGCTGTGGTAAGAGTACCTTTTTGAAATCCTTAAACCGGATGAATGATCTGGTGGAAGGATGCCGGATCGAGGGAACAGTTATGCTGGGAGATGAAAATATCTATGGGGATATGGATGTGAATCATCTCCGGAAGAGAGTTGGAATGGTATTTCAAAATCCCAATCCATTTCCAATGAGCATTTATGACAATATTGCATATGGACCGAGAACCCACGGAATCCATTCAAGACAGAAGCTGGATGCTATTGTGGAGAAGTCCCTGCGTCAGGCGGCAATCTGGGATGAGTTAAAGGATCGTCTTAAAAAGTCGGCACTTGGCCTGTCCGGCGGACAGCAGCAGCGTCTCTGCATTGCGAGAGCATTGGCAGTGGAACCGGAGGTTATTTTGATGGATGAGCCGACATCGGCACTGGATCCAATCTCTACCGCTCATATTGAGGAACTCGCACTGGAGCTGCAGAAGGATTACACTATTATTATGGTAACCCATAATATGCAGCAGGCAACTCGTATCTCCAGCAAGACGGCATTTTTCCTGCTGGGTGAGATGGTGGAATATAACGATACCGAGAAGCTGTTTTCTATGCCGGAGGATAAGCGGACAGAGGATTATATCACAGGACGTTTCGGATGATGGAGATTGTGGCGTATATGCCATAAAGATTTTAAAATAGCAGGTTATTGTTAATAAAGCAGTTCAAAAAAGAGGTGGCAGAGAAATGAGAACACATTTTGATAAACAGTTAAATAAATTAAATGATGAGCTGATCGAGATGGGAAGCATGATCGAAAAGGCGATTGAGCATACCATTAAGGCTCTGGTAACACAGGACATTGATCTGGCAAAATATGTCATTGATTCCGATGAGCAGATCAACCGTCAGGAAAGAGATATTGAGAGTCTTTGCCTGAAGCTTCTGTTGCAGCAGCAGCCGGTGGCAAGAGATCTCCGTCAGATTTCTTCCGCACTTAAAATGATCACGGATATGGAGCGGATCGGAGATCAAGCATCCGATATTTCAGAGATCATCGTAACGCTTTTGAAGAAAGAGGAACCGTATATTAAGCATCTGGATCATATTCAGAGCATGGCAAAGGAGACTTCTGTAATGCTGGTGGGCAGTGTGGATGCATTTGTAAACCGCAATCAGCTTCAGGCGGCAGCTGTGATTGAGAAGGATGATGTGGTGGACGATCTGTTTCGCAAGGTTCAATCGGAGCTTGTGCAGCTGATCCATGAAGATTCAAACTGCGGTGAGCAGGCAACGGATCTGTTGATGATCGCCAAATATTTTGAGCGGATCGGGGATCACGCAACCAATATTTCGGAATGGGTGATCTTTTCTCTGACAGGAGAGCATGTACAAGGCAAGCTGATTCCGGAGGATCAGGCACAGTAGAAGTTTTCCGGGTGGTGAAAAGGAATCATCGTCCGGGAGGATGTTTCCATAGAAAAGGAGGTACTTATGATGAAAGCATATGAATGGATGTTAGATCATACAGATTGGCAGGTAAAAACAGTGGGTGGCGTGTGGCTGCTGATGCATATTACACGCTGGCTCGCAATGGGATGTGTATTTGGCCTCCTTTTCTGCCTGGCCACGGGAAGCAGTGATTATCAGAATACCGTGGGCGCTGCCGGTGCAGTCTTTGCGCTGCTGCCGGGAGCTGCTTTTGGTATGGCTGTATTGCTGGGAAATGAAAAGACAATAAAATAGTACTTTAGCGTGTAAATGAAACGCATAATTTTGTGGATATAGCAAAGTTCGCGGGCTTAGAAAGGAATACAGATTTCTATGAAAAAATTATCCAACGTCATACACAGAACATAATGTGGTGCATACCGGCTGGCCCGAAACAGATATTATGATCCTGCCGGGAGTGGAGATCACAACCTGTCTGGGACATTTTAACATTTTTGGCTGTACCGGTGCGCCGTCCCAGCTTTTGGATATTATGAAAGAAGCCGGGGAGGAGGATATCTGGAAAAAATGAAATATACCATCCGGGAATGTGAAAAAAATGGCTGGCTGTGGAGCATCAATCATCCGTTTTTACATATCTGGAAGTGGCTGTATTATGATCTTCCGTTAAAACATCTTCATTTGATGGAGATTGTGAATGATCCGACTTACGGATATGCGCCTGAAGCAAATGACGAGGCAGTTTCGTTCCTGGATTATCTGTGGAAGCATGGATATGTTGTGTTTGGTCTGGGTGGAAGTGATTCCCACAATCTGGAAAGCGAGCGTTATGAGGGCGCGACAGAACCATCGATTCCCGGAGACCCGGCAACGCTGGTTTATATGAATGGATTATCACCGGATCATTTAATGCAGGGAGTGGCAGCAGGTCATGTGATCGTCTGCCGTTATATCAGGGCAGAGGTGTCATTTTATTATCATGGCAGGCAGTTTCTGCCGGGAGACAGGATTGAGACAGGAAATGCAGCGGGGGATCTTTTGTATTGTAAAGGCTCGGTGACCGGTTTACCGGAGGAGGTTATGGTGGTGGGAGACAGTCCCACGGATATGGAATTTGCCCACAACAGTGGGGCGCTGGCAGTCGGAGTATTGTCCGGTGTGGGCAGCCGGGAGGAGCTGAAGGGTATGGCAGATATTTTAATTCCCTCTGTTGATGTGCTGGATCAGCTCGAAGCCATCTACACCGGCAAAACCACCGAATGGAAAGCCATTTACCGCTAAAGAATGAACCCGAAAACACCCATAATATTTCTTATGTCTTTAAAGTAGTGTAGTGATTTTTCCTCGAAAACAGATATTTCCGTGAGACCGTGATCGAAAAATTGACGCAGATCAGTAGGATTTCTGAAAAGTCTTTGCTTTGCAATGTTTCGATGAATACGTGTCTGGACGACTGAGCCTCCCTGGTGGGCTCAGCTATTTCGGTGGGCACGCTCCCGCTACGTCGCACTACGCAATGGTGCATAACGCCACCAAAAACGTGGCGTAAACACCAGCGAGTGCGAAAGTGCCCTTCGAAACATCGGAATCCCACCGGGAGGCGAGTACGGGAAGACACGTTCATCAAACATCGAAACAGCAAAGCAATTAGACTTTTCGAAATCCGTAAGTGACAAGACAATTTTTCGATCATTGTCCACGGATATTCAATTATTTCAAGGAAAAATCAGATCCACAGTTGTCAAACATAAGAAATATTATGGGTGTCCTACTAAGTAAAGACGTGGTGAAAAGGAAGTAAAATTTTTTACTTACATTTTACATAACCCCCATATAAGCTTTACAAGTGCTTGTTATGATGATTAGGAAGTAAAAAAGAAGAGTTGATAAAAGCACGTAAAGAAGATGGAGGAAAATTTATGAATAGTTCGGTTCAGATTGCATTTGGACTATTGGGAGGATTGGCATTATTCCTATTTGGAATGAACATGATGAGTGAGTGCCTGCAGAAGGCAGCAGGCGAGAAAATGAAATCGATTCTGGCACTTTTGACAAAAAATCCGATACTTGGAGTTTTGGCAGGTGCATTGACTACAGCAGTTTTACAGAGCAGTAGTGCGACAACCGTTATGACGATTGGATTCGTCAGTGCAGGTCTGATGAATCTGCCACAGGCAATTTCTATTATATTAGGTGCTAATATCGGCACCACTATGACAGCACAGATCATTGCATTTAAGATCAGCGATTATATTTATGTACTGATCTTTGCCGGATTTATTGTTTCTTTCTTATGTAAATCCGAGAAGGTGAAAAACATCGGACAGACTGTTTTTGCATTTGGTGTTCTTTTCTTAGGAATTGAGACCATGGGAGATGTTATGAAGCCGCTGGCAGGAAGCCCGGTCTTTACGGCAATGATTGCAAAGGTGGCTAATATCCCGATTCTTGGCGTCTGTGTGGGAACATTAATGACACTTGTTGTACAGAGCAGTTCTGCGACCATTGCGGTTTTACAGAATTTTGCAGAGCAGGCAGGACCAAACGGAGCAAGTATCCTTGGCCTGGCGGGAGCGATTCCGATTCTGTTAGGTGACAATATAGGTACAACGATCACGGCATTACTGGCAAGTCTCGGCCAGAGCAGGGATGCCAAGCGTACGGCTCTGGCACATTGTATGTTTAATATCAGCGGAAGCCTGATCTTTATCTGGTTTATCCATCCGTATGCAAAGCTGATACAGTATATTTCCCCGAAGGGACCGGAGGTGGAGGTGATCTCCAGGCAGATTGCCAATGCCCATACAGGATTTAACCTGATCATGACTATTTTATGGCTGCCACTGATCTGGCTTTTGGTAAAGATCGTAATGTTTATTATACCGGGAGATCAGAAAGAGAAAGAGGCATCACAGCCAATGTATCTTGATAATAATCTGATCAACCAGCCGACAGCAGCACTTCGTCTTGTTTCTAAGGAAGTGATCCGGCTGAGTGGCATTGTGAAAGAAATTATCACGGGGATAGCGGAGGTATCTTCTCTGAAAGACAGAGAATATAAGGAGAAGCTGCAGCAGAAGATTCAGACGGTTCAGAGTCTGGATGACAGAATCACGGAGTATCTGACCAATCTGTTTTCCGCAGGTGTGTTGACGGAGGAGCAGGCAACCCAGACCGCAGGGATTATGTATGTACTCAGTGATGTAAACCGGATCTCGCTGCTTTGCGGTGATATTTTATCGGTCTTTTCGGAGGAAGCACAGAAAACGAAAAAGTCCGTACTTTCCAAGGATGCGGCAAGGGATCTGGAAAAGAGCCTGAAGCTGATCGGAGATATGTATGACGCTTCTTTGAAGGTTATGGAGACTGGAGATAAGGATAAGGCGGCAAAGATCATTAAGAAGAGAGACAAAGTGCTGGAGCTGGATCTGAAGCTTCGCAAAGATCATATGAAGCGTGTCAGCACCGGTAAATGTAAGGCTGCATTGACGTCTTCATTCAATAAGATTCTTCACAGCATTGACCGTATGGGAAACAGCTGTGTGAATATTGCAGATGCAGTCGTGGAATCGGTGGATTTCGGGTATTTTAATTGATGTGGTTGTATGGTACAATTACTCCAAAATCAGGAAGGCGGGATAATTATGGCTTTGATTTATATTGTAGAGGATGATAAAAATATCAGTGAGATTGAGAGCTTTTCATTAAAAAATGCGGGTCACGAGACCAAAGAATTTGCTGATGGAAAGTCTTTTTCCAGAGAGCTTATGGAAAAAAAGCCGGATCTGATCCTGTTAGATGTTATGCTGCCGGATGAGGATGGTCTGACAATTTTAAAAAAGCTCCGGGAGAGACGGGAGACGAGGAAAATTCCGGTTATTATGGTGACAGCCAAAACGACGGAGCTTGATAAGGTCAAGGGGCTGGACAATGGAGCTGATGATTATATGACAAAGCCGTTTGGTGTGATGGAGCTTGTTTCCCGTGTGAAGGCACTGCTTCGCCGTGTGGGAGATCAGGATTCGGAGAAAATTATGCGGATCGGGGATCTGGTGATTGATGATGAAAAGAGAAAGGTATTTGTGGAAGACAAGCCGGTAGAGCTGACCTATAAGGAGTATGAGCTGCTTCATTATCTTGCCCAGAATCAGGAGATCGTACTTCCGAGAGACAGCATTATGGAGCATATCTGGCATGCAAACTGTGAGATTGAGTCCCGTACACTGGATGTGCATATTAAAACACTGCGTCATAAGCTGGGAGATGCCGGAAAGTATATTAAGACAGTCCGTAATGTGGGATATTGCATGAATCTGGTTTAACAAATGGAGGAGGGCTGAGGATGAAACGGCGGATCAATTTTATGTGTATCATATTAACAGTTATCACCATATTGGAGACAGTGGCACTTTCTGCCACTGTCTTTTATGGGGTTCTGACCAAGGAAGTGATCGAGGATCTGAAAAACTCTGCTGATGTGATGATCGAGTCAGATGCATGGAATATTGTCTCGGATCCGGATCATGCAGATATGAGAGAAATTCCCAAAAGGATCCGGATCACGCTGGTGGGACCGGATGGCCAGGCAATCTGTGACAATTATGCTGATGTTAAGGATATGGGAAATCATAAAAACCGTCCGGAGATCAAGGCTGCATTTGCAGATGGGGAGGGAAAGGCTGTCCGTAATTCCCAGACTATGGGGAAAAGCGCATTTTATTATGCTGTCCGTCTGGACAATGGAGATGTACTTCGTATTTCCAAGGAAGTAAGCAGTATGACAGGCATTCTGATCAGTACGGTGCCAAGACTTGTGGCTCTCAGTATCCTTTTGTTTGCAGCATGCGTTTGGTTGTCCCATGCATTGACAAAGAGTATCGTAAAGCCTATCGAGGAGCTGGCACAGAATCTGGATGGGCCGGCCATGTATCATGTATATGAGGAGCTGGAGCCATATGTCACAACCATACGAACCCAGCATGAGGACATTATCCGAAATGCCAATATGCGTCAGGAATTTACTGCCAATGTTTCCCATGAGCTGAAAACACCGTTGACGTCGATCTCCGGTTATTCGGAACTTATTGAAAACGGTATTGCCACCGGGGATGATGTACAACGCTTTGCAAAAGAGATTCACAAAAGTTCTAATCGTCTGCTGACACTGATCAATGATATTATTCGTCTGTCTGAGCTGGATGTGACCACGGAGGATATCATGGAGGAACTGGATATCGGCGAGATGGCAGCCAATAGCGTAGAAATGCTTCAGATGGCAGCCGAGAAACATCAGGTCCGCATTTCCTTCTCCGGGGAGAAGCAGCTGGTTATGGCAAACCGGCAGATGATGGACGAGTTGATCTACAATCTCTGTGACAATGCGATCCGTTACAATAATCCGGGAGGCAGGGTGGATGTTTCGGTGTACCGTGAGGTTGACCGGACTGTGCTGGAGGTTAAGGATAACGGCATTGGTATTCCGGAGAAGGATCAGGAGAGGATATTTGAACGATTTTACCGGGTGGACAAGAGCCGCTCCAAGTCTACGGGAGGTACCGGTCTGGGGCTCGCGATCGTGAAGCATATCATCGCACTGCATGATAATGTGCGTCTGGAGCTTCGCAGTAGGCTGGGCGAGGGAACCACAGTGTATGTGTATTTCCGTGAGACAAATATAGAATGATGAGATATAAGGATTTCTTTTTTGATTTTGTTGTTTTAACAACGGAAATTTCCTTCGATTTTGCGTAAGATAGTGTCAGTTCAAAAAATATTATTTCGGGATCAGACGTGGCGGGCAGCAGTTTAGCCAGTGTCAATTTCGGAATGATTTGTCTGCAAAAGAAATGGAGGATTTTAAGATGATACGTCAGGTCATAAAGATTGATGAAGAGAAATGTAACGGTTGTGGTTTATGTGTCAACGCCTGTCATGAAGGGGCGATCGGTCTGGTTCATGGAAAGGCAAAACTGATGCGGGATGATTATTGTGACGGGCTTGGGGACTGCCTGCCATCCTGCCCGACAGGAGCCATCTCCTTTGAACAGAGAGAGGCAGCGGATTATGATGAGGCGGCAGTGATGAAAGCAAAAGCGGAGAAGGCTGCCAAAGAGAGGCAGATGCAGGAAAAGGCAATGGCAGGAGGATGTCCGGGCAGCCGGATGATGCAGTTTCAACGTCCGGCTGCTCCTGCAGCAGTGACAGAGGGCAGTGGGCAGGCAGTCAGCGAGCTTCGCCAGTGGCCGGTTCAGATCAAGCTGGCTCCGGTCAATGCACCTTATTTTCAGGGGGCAGATCTTCTGATCGCAGCCGACTGTACGGCATATGCCTATGCGTCTTTCCATCAGGATTTTATCCGGGGAAAAGTAACATTGGTGGGATGTCCGAAGTTAGATGATGTGGATTACAGCGAAAAGCTCACGGAGATCCTTCGTCAAAACGATATCCAAAATGTGCTGATCGTACGGATGGAGGTTCCATGCTGTGGCGGCTTGGAGCATGCAGTAAAGACGGCATTGCAAAACAGCGGCAAGATGATTCCATGGCAGGTAAAGGTAATCTCTACGGATGGAAGGCTTCTTTAAATAAATACCGGATCGATCTGTGAACAGGAATGGATCAAAACGGTCCGGCAAAGAGTGGGCGCAGGATTGGAGAAGAAAACGGCGGAAATTTGTATTTCCGCCGTTTTTTCGTCGAAATATGCAGTTGCGTTTAGCTTGCGGATACTCTTTGCAATGACCTAAAATAGTGGGAAAGGAGACCGAAAACAGCGGAAATGGAAACAGGTCAGATCACGGAAAATGTGTTGAAGATGCGTTGTACCGGAAATGGGACAGCACAAGGAAAAGGGGAAAGGATATGGAAGCAATCAAGGTTTTAGTTGTAGATGATAACAAGCGGATCGTGACGATACTGAAGGAGGCACTGGAGCGGGAAAGTGATATGGAGGTAGTGGGAACGGCTTCGGATGGAGAGGAGGCACTTCATAAGATATCGACACTGAGACCGGATGTGGTGCTGCTGGATCTGATCATGCCTAAGGTGGACGGTCTGGGAGTGATGGAGCGGATGAAAAAGGGAGCTCCTACTATGTCGCCGGAATTTGTAGTGGTATCAGCAGTGAGCCAGGAGCGGGTGACGGAAAATGCGTTTCGGCTGGGAGCGGCTTATTATATTCTCAAGCCTTTTGATACGCGGGTAGTGGTATCGAGAGTGCGTGCAGTGGGACAAAATGAAAAAAACATGGCGGACGGGGAACAGCGGGTCATTAATACGGTTTTTGAGAATAAACACAGACGCATGGCAGATACACTGGAGTCGGATGTTACGGACGTGATCCACGAGATCGGTGTTCCGGCACACATTAAAGGATATCAGTATCTTCGGGATGCAATTATTATGTCCGTCAATGATAACGAAATGCTGGGAGCCATCACAAAGGTGCTGTATCCTACGATCGCACGGAATTATAAAACCACCTCCAGCCGGGTGGAACGCGCGATCCGGCATGCGATCGAGGTTGCGTGGAGCCGTGGCAGAATGGAGACCATTGAGGAGTTATTTGGCTATACGGTCAATTCCGGTAAAGGAAAGCCAACCAACTCGGAGTTTATTGCACTGATCGCAGATAAGATCCGGTTAGAATATAAGCTTCGTGCCTGAGAGGGATTCTTATATGCGGGACGCAAAATACGCAACTTTTCATAAAAAACACTTTTCACAAGCTGCGAAATAAGGTATAATTAATACAATAGGTGCGCGGACACAGAGAAAGATCCGTGGCATACATTGGAGTTTACAAACTGAATGGAGGGTGTATATGAAAAACATATTATTCGTGGCTTCCGAGTGTGTTCCATTTGTGAAAACCGGAGGACTGGCAGACGTTGTGGGGTCGCTGCCGAAGTACTTTAACAAGAAAGAGTATGATGTGCGTGTTATGATTCCGAAGTACGCATGTATTCCACAGGAGTGGAAGGACAAAATGCAGTACAAGACGCATTTTTATATGGATCTGGCCTGGAGAAGCCAGTATGTTGGTATTTTAGAGATGGAGTATGAAGGAGTTCATTTCTATTTTATTGACAATGAGTTCTATTTTGCAGGTTTCCACCCATATGGCAATATTTATGAGGATATTGAGAAGTTTGCATTTTTCTGTAAGGCAGCATTATCAGCAATGCCTTCTTTGGATTTCAGACCGGATATCATTCACTGTCATGACTGGCAGACAGGTCTGATCCCGGTATATATCAAGGATAGTTTTAACGATAATTCATTCTACCATGGTATCAAGACTATTATGACCATACATAATCTGAAGTTCCAGGGTATCTGGGATAAGCAGAAGGTGATCGACATCACTGGACTGAATGAGTATTATTTCACCAGTGATAAGCTGGAGGCATATGGAGATGCCAATTATCTCAAAGGTGGTATCGTATATGCAGATATGGTAACGACAGTCAGTGATTCTTACGCAGAGGAGATCAAGATGCCATTTTACGGTGAGCATCTGGACGGTCTGATGCGTGCCCGCAGCAACTGCCTGCGTGGTATTGTAAACGGTCTTGATTATGATGAGTACAATCCGGAGACAGATCCTCTGATCTACGCAAATTACAATGCAAAGACATTCCGTAAGGAGAAGATCAAGAATAAGAGAGGTCTTCAGAAGGAGCTGGGGCTTGATCAGAATGACAAGACATTTATGATCGGTATTGTTTCCAGACTGACAGATCAGAAGGGCTTTGATCTGATCGATTATGTGATTGAGGAGATCTGTGCCGAGGATACACAGCTTGTAGTTCTCGGTACCGGTGAGGAGCGTTATGAAAATCTGTTCCGTCACTTCGAGTGGAAATATCATGGAAGAGTTTCTGCCAATATTTTCTACTCCAATGAGCGTTCCCACAAGATTTATGCGGCATGTGATGCATTTCTGATGCCATCTCTCTTTGAGCCATGTGGATTGAGTCAGTTGATGAGTCTTCGTTATGGTACGGTGCCGATTGTCCGCGAGACCGGCGGCTTGAAGGATACGGTAGAGCCATACAATGAGTATGAGGGAAAAGGAACCGGATTCTCTTTTGCAAATTACAACGCGCATGAGATGCTGGCAACTATCCGTTATGCAAAGGATGTATATTATAATCGCAAGAGAGAGTGGAATAAGATCATTGACCGTGGCATGGCAATGGACTTCTCTTGGAATCATTCTGCCAAGAAGTACGAAGATATGTACAACGAATTAATATAGTATTAAGAGAGGAAACATTGTGCGGTTAGATAAATATTTGGCACAGATGTCCATGGGAACACGGTCTGAGGTGAAGAAATTCATCAAATCAGGCCGTGTTTTTGTCAATGGAGCTCCGGCATCGGGACCGGAGCAGAAGGTGACAGAAGAGGACAATGTGGAGTTGGACGGAGAGAAGGTCTCTTATGAGAAGCATGTTTACTATATGTTGAATAAACCACAGGGTGTGGTATCGGCCACAAAGGACAACACCTGCCGGACGGTACTGTCCCTGATCACGGACAGCAGCAAAAAGGATATCTTTCCGGTCGGCAGACTGGACAAGGATACGGAAGGACTGCTTTTGATCACTAATGACGGAGCATTATCCCATGAGCTGCTGGCACCGGGAAAGCATGTGTGGAAGACATATTTTGTCCGTGTTATGGGTACATTAGGGGATAATGAGGTGGAATGTCTGGAAAAGGGCGTGGATATCGGAGAGGACAAGCTGACGCGGCCGGCAAAGGTGCGCTGTCTGGATAAAAAGGAGCTTGATATGGTCCCAGAGAATCCAGGCTATCCGGGAGAGGACGAGTCTTGTCTGGAGCTTTCCATCTGTGAAGGAAAATTTCACCAGGTTAAAAGAATGCTGGCAGCCGTGGGACATCCGGTGCTTTATCTGAAACGTCTGAGCATGGGAGGGATTGTGCTTGATCCGGATCTGGCACCGGGCGAATACCGCAGGCTCCCGCAGGAGGAGATCGCAGCGTTGAAATGCAGATCAAAGGATATTGCCGGAAAATGTGAGTGAAAGGCATGGCGATTGATACATTCATAGAGGAGTGGATGCATATGAATCAAAAAAGATGTACGAAAAAATGGACAGCAGCAAAGAGAAGACGACAGAGCATGACAGTTTCTGAAAGCCGGTATCGTGCAGATAAAACAGAGCGGCCGGGGGGGATTCGTCGCAAATATTTTGTAATCGCCTCGGCACAGGATGGGATGCCGTTAGAGGGAATGATGGTGATTCCATCCCGTCCCAGAGCTGTATTGCAGATAGCCCATGGCATGTGTGAGCATAAGGAGAGATACCTGCCGTTTATGAGATATATGGCAGAGAGAGGATATCTTTGTGTGATCCATGATCACCGGGGGCATGGTGCGAGCCGCAGGGAAGCAGTTTCGGCCGATGCGGATAAAGTATTAGGAAAGAATCAGGATATTCCGGCAGGGCTTGGATATTTTGGCAAGGACGGAGGCAGATTTCTGGTAAGAGATCTGCACCAGATTACGCGGATCATCAAGAAGCAATACCCGGGTCTGCCATATTTTATGATGGGACACAGCATGGGATCCCTGGCGGTACGCTGTTATCTGAAAAAGTATGACCGGGAGTTAGATGGGCTGATCGTCTGTGGCTGTCCGGGCAAAAATCCAATGGCACCTCTTGGTTCTGCATTGATACAGATGCTTCAGAAAATGAAGGATCCCCACAGCAGGAGTATATTGGCAGACGGGATCTTTGCCAATATGTTTGATCGTCCGTTCCGGGCAGAAAAGCTGATCCACGCCTGGATCTGTTCCGATCACACGGTGGTGGAGAAGTACAATAAAGATCCCCTTTGCAACTTTACCTTTACGCTGAATGGGTACGAATCCCTGTTATGGCTGATGCGGAGCACCTATGATAGAAAGGGATGGGAGGTACGAAATCCAAATCTGCCGATCCTTTTTATATCCGGAGAGGACGATCCATGCCTTGGAGGACGCAAAAAACTTTTGCAGGCAGTACGGCATTTGAAGAGGAGAGGCTATGATCGTGTGTCCTTCCGGATGTATCCGGGGATGCGTCATGAGATCTTGAATGAAAAGGGACGTTTCCGGGTGTATCACGATATTGCGTATTTTTCCCGGGTGAAAAAAGAGGATATGTGATGGCTTGTGTTATGGTTTGGCTTGTAACCTGAAGAAAATATCGTTATAATGAAAACAAAAGTGTATGGTGGTTGCACAGTCCTAAAATGAAAGCAGGTGATCGTATGAGAAAGACAATCAGTATAGGAATACAGGGATTTTCTGCTTTGAGAGAGCAAGATTGTTTTTTGTAGATAAGACAAATTTTATAAAGGAATGGTGGGAAAACCGGGATGTTGTAACATTGATCACACGTCCGAGGCGTTTTGGTAAGACGTTTGCTGCTGTGAAAGCCGGCAATCTGAAGGATGCCAAAACCCAGATCAAGCAGGAGATTGCAAGGCTGTATGAAGAAAACAGATATTTGTTAGAGAGTAATGTATTAAGTGATAATGAAAGAAAAATATACAATAGTACCACTCCCCAGGCAAGTTATCATCCTTTTGGATGAATATGATACTCCAATGCAGAAGACTCACCGAACAGTCCGCCAAACGCAACATCAGTCACCTACTAAGCCCCCTGGGCTTTGTTTATTTTTTTGCTTCGCTCAATTTCGGATATCGTTCGAATCGTTTTTGCTTGCTCCTCAAGCTCCTTGTTATCGGCAGTTAAAAAAATGGCTCTCACCTTTTTCACTTGAAGCTCCTGTAAGATTTTTTCCCAAGTTTCTTTTGAACTTACGAAAATCAGGCTTTTTTCTTTTTTTCCTTCTTGTTTTTCTCACATAAAGTTACAATTTCAGCATTCTTTGTGACGTATTTGACGCACAGAGAGGAATAATCAGGTTCTGCATGATAACGTATCGCTGATTTGGGACCGGATATATTAATCTGCATGCTATTAGGATGAATGACCCTGTCGACGGATAGTTCCAAGTGATCTTTCATATAATGAAAAATTGAATCAATCGTTGCACTCAATAATATTTTCGGACATTTTTGTTGTGTGATCCAATCGTAGGAAAGTGCAACTTCATCAATTGCATATGTGGAATCTGTCAGAAAAAAATGCGCCTCATTGCAGACAATCACATCAAAATGTGGTAGGAGCTGGTGGACGCATAATTTTGCCAGACGATGATATGTCCAAACGGTTATGAAGTCTAAAGTTTCATCTGAACGGGAATAATCGCTAAGGGCGGCATCCAGAATCTCCTCTCTGAGTTGCGATTCCAGAATAGTACGTGAAACGAGGTATAAAATTTGTCCGCCCATTTTCTGGATATATGGTAAAACTGTGCGCAAGATGTAAAATCCTCCTTTTGTGCTAGGTTAACAGTTATGAATAATTATATAAAAAAAGTCGTATTCAGAATCCATGAAAGAAGCATTAGATTTTGAATGAAAAGTCTTAAAATGGTATTGCTTTTGCAAAATGATCACAAAAACAAGAAAAGAATGGTGAGCTGAAAGATGTTTTTAATTTTTTGATTTGACTTGTATCCTATATGGAATACCGCTATAATAGACGCAAGAGAAAACGTGCGTAAATTTAGGATAATGTATAGAGAGCAGGTGAGTGTATGAAAAAAACAATCAGTATAGGAATACAGGGATTTTCAGACCTGAGAGAAAGAAACTGCTATTTTGTCGATAAAACCCATTTTATTAAAGAATGGTGGGAATCCCAGGACATGGTAACATTGATCACCCGTCCCCGCCGCTTTGGTAAGACCTTAAATATGAGCATGCTGGAGTGTTTCTTCTCGAATAAATATGCCAACCGGGCAGATCTGTTTGCCGGACTGTCTATCTGGAAGGAAGAGAAGTATCGACAGCTGCAGGGAACATATCCGGTGCTCTTTCTGAGCTTTGCTTCGGTGAAAGCAGGGAATCTGGAAGAGGCCAAGGCACAGGTTAAAGGGGAAATAGCAAGAGTTTACAGAGAAAACAAATACCTGATTGATACGGATATTTTTGATAATAGGGAACGGGAGCGCTATGATAATGTTGTAGTCAGTATGGATGATGTAACGGCACAGGATTCGTTGAGAAATCTGGCAGAGTGGATGGAAAAATACTATGGTAAAAAGGTAATTATATTTTTGGATGAATATGATACTCCGATGCAGGAAGCTTACATTCAGGGATACTGGGATGAATTTACGAGTTTTGTGAGAAGTCTGTTTAATGCAACATTCAAGACGAATCCTTATCTGGAGCGTGCCATTATGACAGGCATTACCAGAGTGTCTAAGGAGTCTATTTTTTCAGATCTGAATAACCTGCGTGTTGTAACAACGACCTCGGATCTGTATGCAGGCTGTTTCGGTTTTACAGAGGAGGAAGTCTTTGCGGCATTGGATGAATATGAGATGTCTGACAAAAAGGATGAGGTAAAGCAGTGGTATGATGGTTTTACTTTCGGAGAGTATCGGGATATTTATAATCCGTGGTCTATTACCAATTATCTGAAAGAGAAAAAGCTGCGTGCTTACTGGGCTGCGACCAGTTCTAACGGACTTGTGAGCCGGCTGATCCGGACGGCATCTGTGGATGTGAAGGAGAAGATGGAGGATCTGCTGAAAGGACAGGAGATCGTGGTGAATTTTGACGAGCAGATTGTTTATAATCAGCTTGATCAGGATGAAAATGCAATCTGGAGTCTTCTGCTTGCAAGTGGATATTTAAAAGCCGATCAGGTGGAGTATCGTGGAATGTTAAATAAACCGTGGTACCATCTCACGATTACCAATCTGGAAACAGAAAGCATGTTTGAAAATATGTTTGCAGGGTGGTTTAAGAATCAGGATGCCAATTATAATGATTTTGTAAAAGCTATGTTAAAGGGCAGTCTAAAGGAAATGAATATTTATATGAATGATGTGGCACTTACGACATTTAGCAGCTTTGATACCGGGAGAAGACCTTCTGGGAAAACTCAGCCGGAGCGGTTTTATCATGGATTTGTTTTAGGACTGCTTGCGGATCTGCGGGAAAGATATCAGATTCGTTCGAACCGCGAAAGCGGATACGGACGATACGATGTCATGCTTATGCCGTTAAATCAGCAGGATAAAGCAATCGTGATTGAATTTAAGGTGCATGAACCGGACGAAGAGTCATCCCTGCAGGACACCGTACAGTCTGCATTAGATCAGATCAAGGAGAAAAACTATGATGCCGAGTTGCTGGCACAGGGCATTTCTGCAGACCGGATCTGTCATTACGGCTTTGCGTTTGAAGGGAAAAAGGTGTTGATCGGGGAGATAAATAATATTTGAATAGGAATACAGCTACCATGATCAGAATGGTTGCTGTTCGCAGAACGGCATATATATTAGTGATTCTACGGATTTCTTGCATAACTATCAGTCGGTTTATGCGGTTCATACCAATACGGAAAATCTGCATATTCATTTTATCATAAATGCAGTCGATCTGGTGACAAGATGTAAACCAGATATAACAGTCTTGTTCAGAGAATTATCAGACTACATCAGCAGAAGACGAGATTTCCCTTTCATGATAACGCAGATCAAAACGGCTGCAAAATATTGTCCGGCAGTGCAGTGATGTATTTCAAAAACGATGATTTATCACCAATTTCTATTAACATAAAATTAAATATATAGAAAGAGGTGAAAGCGAATGAAAGACGCTGTAACACAACAGGTAGAACAACAGGAAAAGCAGATGAGGACATACTCCTTTGCGAGCCGGAGTGCGAGAGAAAATGTGAATTTATTACTGTTTGCGGATGAGATTGAGAAGATCATCCACTCAGTAATCCCGAATGCAAAGATCAAGGTAACGGAAAGCTCCTATACGGTGGATCAGATCACATGCGGTGAGGCGATCAGTATTGGTCGGAAGATGTTTGATCTTTTTGGAGATGAAAACTCTTTGAAGAAATCGAGCATGTTCGTAAGCAATGTAGGAGCAATCTTTGAGGAGAATGCTTTATATTATCCGGCAGAGACTAGCATGCCTTTGAGTGTTCTATTTACATTTCTTCGGTTGGCAGGAGTATTTTTCTCTGAAACAAAGACCAGATCATCATTCTTATGACCATAGTTATCATAGAAGTATTGGATGATTGCATGTGCCTTGTTTGACAAAGGGACATAACGTTCACTATTTTTCCGTTTTGTGGTAGTGTTGTCGAGGACATAGGCTTTATGAAGGCTTTTGTCACGATTCTTTATAATAGGGCTATTTTCTGTAATGAAGATTTTATTGTCATTAAGATGGACATTTTTCCATTTCAAGGCAGTAAGTTCTCCGAAACGTAATCCTGTATGTAACAGGAAGATAACCATTTTTGCATTATTACCATATATAGGAACGCCGTTGCGAAAGGTCTTATTCATTTCTGATTCTAATTTCCGTCTATCATCTGTGCTGATAAACACATGCTCTTTTGTTTTTGTAACAATATTGTTGTCACTTGGGATAATGATATCCTCTGTGGGATCTATCGAGATAATGCCCTCCCTTTTGGCATATTTGAAGATTTGTCTGAGCAGAGCTTTATTTTTCTTTATGCTGCTTTTAGGAAGAAAATCCGCCCATCCATCTACATATTGCTGGATTTGTTTATTGGTTACGTTTAATATCTGTGCTGTACCTAAATCACTGGATGCATCATTGTTTTTGCCTAGAATATCAGTGACAAAGTATTCATATCCATCATAAGTTGATGATTTGATATGTTTTTTTTGCTGTCAAGCCATTCTAGTGCTACTTGTTTGACAGTTGTCTTTTTGTCTGTCTTGCCGGTAAAGCTTTGCCCATCAATACGAAATCGTTTGTAGGTGATTCATTTTACTGAGATGCTATCCCAGCAGCCTTCTCCATGTCTTTTTTTACTCATAGGTATCATCCTCCTTAAAAATGTGATTGCTATGCAAATCACTGCACTGAGAATGATCTTTGATTTTCCAAAAAGTTTTCCAAATTAAAATGGAAAACGGAATGCCTTTTCGGCTGTTTTGGGCTTCGATCGACAAATCAGAAAGTTGCCCGGAAACGACAAAAGCCCCGGAAACTCTACGTTTCCAAGGCTTTTTCTCGAAGCTGAAAATCGGACTCGAACCGACGACCCCTTCATTACGAGTGAAGTGCTCTACCAACTGAGCTATTTCAGCACTGGACATTATTCTATCGTATTTAAGACAAAAAATCAAGTCCTTTTTTCTTGAGTAGAAATGGTCTATAGTAATAAGGTATGGTTATTGGAAAGGATCACGCAGAAATCTGCGGAATGGAGACGATAATGAAGAATAAGATCGAATTTTATGGCACCTTGGGAAGTGCTTGTGAGAGTGAGAAAACATTGGAAGAAATGTTTCGTACCGGTATGACGGGAGTGCGGGTGAATCTGTCGCATCAGGATCTGGATGATCGAGAGGAATGGCTGGAGAATATGCGCCGTGCTGCAAAACGGTGTGACATAAAACCGGAGCTTTTAGTAGATCTGCAGGGACCGGAGCTTCGAATTGGTAAGCTGAAGAAGCCTATTATCCTGGAGGAGGGCAAAAAGGTTATTCTTGGAAAGGGTGGTATTAAGCTTTCCAAGCAGATCAGAACATCATTGGAAAAGGGACAGGAAATTCTGGTGGATGATGGCAAGCTTCTGTTGAAGGTCAAAAAGGCAAAAGAAAATTATGCAGAATGTATTGTTGTGCGCGGCGGTGTTCTAAAATCCAAGAAAAGTATCACAATTCCCGGATTGGAGTTGGAGCTGCCGACTTTGACAAAGGCAGATATGGCCAATATTCATAATGCTCAGGAAGCAGGAGTGACCGGTGTAATGCTTCCGTTTGTGCGTGGAGCACAGGATGTAATTAATTTGAGAAAGACGCTGCAGGCAGAAGGTGTGGGAGATATCCGGGTCTTTGCCAAGATTGAAAATCTGGCGGGTTACGAGGCGGTTGATGAGATTATTCCGGAGAGTGATATGATCGTGATCGCCAGAGGAGATCTTGGAATGGCAGTTCCTCTTTGGGAGCTTCCGGCGATCCAGAAGGATATCAGTGAACGATGCAAAAAAGCAGGCAAACCGTTTATGGTAGTGACACAGCTTCTTCATTCTATGGAGGAGGCAATGGTGCCAACCAGAGCGGAGGTATCGGATATTTATAATGCGGTGTTGGATGGTGCAGATGCATTGATGCTCACAGGAGAAACAGCGGCAGGAAATTATCCGGGCATTGCAATGGGCTATCTGGTACAGACGGCGAATCAGGCATTACAGAAGCGCAAATAAAATTTGGTGACGGTGAATCAGTAAACGGATAGTTCCCAGAGCTGACAGCATCGCAGATCGCAATATTGTTTTTGAAAGGCTGGTTTTTATATGGCGGGATCGGTAGAGCATCTGGCAGTGACGATAGAACTGCTTCATATAGATAAAGCGGCTGATGGCAGCTTACTCCAATTAAAAGATCCGGTTCATTTTGTATTGGGAAATCTGGCACCGGATGGAATTATGTCCCGGAAAGGGTACACACGTCCCATGAAAATGCATACACATTTCCGTGATGGAATACCGGACCGGGAATTTACTGCTCCGTCCAACCTACAGCTTTTTCATCAGAGAATACGGCAGTTTTCGAGGAAAATGTTGTCTGATCCGTCTTTGGACAGAGATTTATATCTTGGTTATATTACTCATATTCTGACAGATGAGATCTTTATGAAAACAGTGCGGCCGGAGTTTATGGAAAAGATTGCCGTGCGGGGTCTGACCGACCGGGATGCAGAGACCTTTGAGCATTTTACTTATGATGTAAATCAGATTGATTTCCGGCTGGGCGTGGAATATCCGGGGATGGATGAAATGAGGAGATGCCTGCTTTGTGAGGATCAATGCAGTATCCGGGAAACGGCAGCCTTCGATATGATCACATCACAGGAGCTGGCAGATAGCAGAAAATGGGTTCGCCAATTCTTTTTTGACCAGGCTCCGGTGCCGGAACAGCCGGTATATTACACCTATGAAAGAGCATTGCGTTTTATACAGGAGGCGTCATTATTCATAAAAGACAGGTTGCCGGAATATATTAGATTCGAGTAACGAAACAAGCATGGACGCTGGAAAATATCTGATATATTTTGTTGATATATGAAGTTGAAGCAGAAATGACAGAAGGAAAACGAATGGTACAGCAAAGAAGGAAAGTTCGCTCAACACGAAAAAAAACAAATAAACAGAAAATGAGGCGCCGGCTATGGCTTTTACTTACATTGTCGGTGCTTTTTTTGGTATGTATTATTTATGACTGTCACCGAAAGGGACTCTTTCAGAAGGAATGGAAAGAGCTTACGCATCAACCGTCGAAAACGAAGAAGGTTACCGCCAAAAAGGATCAGGATAAGATCCGTGTTCTTCTGACAAACGATGCAATGAACAGTATTTATCATGATACCATTCAGATTCGTGGAACAGGGGAGCTCGTGGTATCACAAAATGGAAGAAAAAAATGTTATGCAAAAGGGCAGACGGTAACCTTTGCAGCAAAGGGACGTCATCATATCGGGAATAAGGTTGACATTTCCTGTTCCAAAGGAAGAATAAAGGTCGTTTCGATCACAAGATCGGGCAAAAATCCGGTATATCGTGGAACGATGAAGATTGTAAAGAAAAAGCAGGGCCTGCTTTTAGTTAATACATTGACATTGCGGGAATATTTGTATGGAGTTGTGCCAAGTGAAATGCCGTCCTCATACCCTATGGAGGCATTAAAGGCGCAGGCGGTCTGTGCCCGCTCCTTTGCCTGGAGACAGATGCGTTCCAACAGCTATAAAGCGTATGGTGCAGATGTGGATGATACCACGTCTTTTCAGGTGTATCATATGTCCGGAGAAGATGCACGCACCAGAAAAGCGGTCAGGTCAACTGCCGGGAAAATGGTATATTCCGGCAATAAGGTCATCACCACATATTATTATTCTACATCCTGGGGATACAGTGCATCCGAGCAGGAAGCCTGGGGTGGAAATGCCGGGCAGAATTATCCGATCCGTTTTCAGAGAGCTGGAAAGACTCCGGGACAGAGCCTGCTGCAGGAGTCGGGATTTTATGATTTTATTACAAAGGATTCCATAGAGACATATGATTCCGGTTATGACTGGTATCGCTGGCAGGTAAAGCTTCCGGCAGAAACGCTGGGAGCAAAGCTTGGGATTGGTAAGGCGGAAAAGATCAGGATATTGAAACGGGGCAGAAGCGGACTGATCCGCAGCCTTCGGGTCAGCGGGACAAAAGGCCGGGTCACATTAGAAGGTCAGGAAAAGATCAGACAGCAGTTATATCCGGCGGGAACCGAGATCTTGAAAAAGAAATCCGGTGAGAAGGTAGTGCTTTCTATGCTGCCAAGTGCAGCTTTTACCGTTTTGGACGGAACAGAGGATGGAAAAGTTGTATTTACACTGATGGGAGGAGGTCTTGGTCATGGCGTGGGAATGAGCCAGAATGGCGCCGGGGAAATGGCAAGACAGGGGAAAAGCTATAAAGAAATTTTACAGCATTATTACAGTCATTGTGGGGTTCGGTAATATCAGTTGAAAAAACGACGGACCATTTCATTTAACCAGCCACCAAAGAAGAGGATATACATACAGGCATAAAGCCATACCATTAGCAGGGCGATGGTGGTCATGGCTCCGTAGATGGAGGAATAATTACTGATGTGATCCACATAAAAGGAGTAAAGATAAGAAAAACCAAGCCAACCAATGGTAGCGGTGATCGCACCGGGCAACTGGCTGATAAAAGTAACGCGGCTTGGTGTGATCGTGCTTCCTGCAATCTCATCTGAAGGAACATAGTCTGAGACATAGCCGTGCAGCTTATGATTCGGGATCAGTACATACATACCGGTAAAGAAAAGGAGCATAATGAAAAAACCTGCGGTGGAACGAAAGCTGATAATGGGAAGCAGGATATGGGTCAACAACGGAAAGATTTTGGTGATCCGCAGAAAAAGCTGATTACCAAATACCAGAAGCACAAGAGTTGCAATGATCAGCAGAGCAAAAAGCAAAGTGTAAATCATTGCCCAGAGACGTAGGGTAAAGTATCCTCGTGTTTCGGGAATCTTATACACGGAATTCAGACCGTAGATAATGGAAAGGAAAGACTTTGATCCAAGCCATAAGGCGGCAATAACAGTCACAGGCAGCAAGGATGAGGTCTGTGTTGTATAGATGCCATTAATAATATCTGCCATAAATTTACGAAATGATTCCGGAAGAAATGCCTCCACAGCGGTAATTAAAAGCTCCGGGGATAGTGGCAGACGCTGTAACAGAACCAGCATAAACATGGTAAAAGGAAAAAAAGACAGGATCATCATAAATGCGGCCTGTCCGGCATACGCAGATACCGCTGTATCCAGAAGATTAAAGCCAAGGAGCTTTCCTTTACGGTAAATAACCTGCGGAACTGCTTTTGGTTCTTCATTCCATTGATTTTTTAAGCGGAGAAACATTTCCCGCATCTTATTCAGATTCTCATTTTTTTTCATCTCTTTTCCTCATTTCCCGATGATTCATTACATAGGCATTGTGAAACGATATAGTTTCATCAAAGTGTAAAAATAGTTTAGTTTAAATGGGACAGCTTAAGAGGTAAGCAACTTGTAGTTCCCGGAACGCAGCACCTGATAAAGTGCACGGGTATCTGTGACAGGTATGGAGGTTTCAATGCCGCCCTTTGCCACATCCTCCAGCTCGTGAAAATCACTTCCGGAAGATTGGATCATATGATATTTTTGCGACCATTCTTTGGCAAGCTCATTCTGATTATTGTGCCTTGGATTACCATTGTAGCTCTCGGCACCGTCCAGATAAGCCGGATCAGCCGGAGTACAGTACGTCCGGTAAGGATGTGCCTGTAAAAGAAGGATCTGTTCCTTCTGACAAAGTGCATAAAGCTCCTTCAGAGTCATTTCGTGAAGATCCGGATGCTGCAGGATAAACTTCTCGGTAATGCCATAAAGCAGATAATCATTGGGACTGCCCGGCAGATTCGCCTCTGCTCCCAGAAGAACAGGAAAGCCGATTTTATCTCCGGCAGCCTTAGCAGTCCGGTATCCATTTAAGAAATATTGTGCGTAAGCTTCAGCTGTCTCTGCTCCACTTCGTTCTTGAGCCCATTTACAGTAGTGATCCGTGATCACAATGGCATCATAGCCCGTCTGTTGATACAAAACAGGAATCTGCCCGGCAGAAACATTGGCGCAGGGACTTGCCTCACCGGTATGTGCATGCATCTCTATTTTCATAAGAAAAACCTCGATTTCTGTGAAATTCGTCTATCAGCGTTATCCTATCATTTTATGGAGAGCTTGTCAAAAATATGCGGAAAATATATACTATAGATAAAGCGGAGATCCGGGAGAAGGAATCCGCATATTATCAAAAAATATAGTTGCAGAGCATCTGCAGAATGGAGGAATATTATGCATAGTTTTCAGTCATTTACAGCCGATATGATGGAGTGTAGTCCATTTGATAAGATCGGAAAGGAATGGATGCTGGTAACAGCAGGAAATGAGGAGAAGGTAAATACCATGACAGCTTCCTGGGGTGGCATGGGTGTTATGTGGGGGAAAAATGCTGCTTTTATTGTAATTCGTCAAAGCCGCTATACAAAAGAATTTATTGATAAAGAGGGAACCTTTTCCTTGTCATTTCTGGGAGAGAAGCATCGCAATATGCTCAAATATCTGGGAACGGTGTCCGGACGCACAGAGGATAAGATTAAAGAAGCAGGCGTAGAGATCAATTATCAGAATGGTGTTCCATATGTGGATCAGGCGAATCTCGTATTGATCTGCCGAGCCATGTCTGCTACAGAACTTAAGCCGGAGGAGTTTCTTGATTCGGAGATTGATGAAAAATGGTATGCAGACAAAGATTATCATACCTTATATATTGCGGAGATCACAGATTTTCTGGCGCGGTAATTGTGTTCAAACAGTGAAGAAAATATGGCAGAAATCCGGCATTTTTATGTCACAAAAGGGGCAGATGTGTTGATTGAATAAATCTATTTCAAATAGAAAAAATAACGCCGCACAAAATATAGTTTAATGCCGATTTTTCCGCTATTTTCCACGGATTTTGCACTCGCAATTATTGACAGGAAAATATGAGTGTGCTATTATGGATTTGCAAATTTATATACTTATTAAGGAGGCAATATTATGAGATTATCAAATGTAGCAAAAAGAGTATTTTCTGTTGCATTAGCAGCAACTGTTGCAGCTTCTTCTATTGTTGCTGTACCACAGGTTTCCAAGAAGGCTGACGCTGCATCCAGCGCAACTGCATATCTTTGCTTCGCAAGCAAGAGCTATAATGGTGTACTTTCTAACCACGACGACTCAAACCGCAGCAAGGGTGTTATGAATGGAAACAAGAAAGCATCCATCAAGGGAATTAAGGTTTCTAACGCAACCATCAAGAAAGGCAGCTTTACTGTAACAGTAACCGCTTCCGGTGCGAAACTGAAATCCTTTGCAAAGGATGGCGGCTGGAACAGCATTTATGTAGACACAAGCCTTGCAGGTAAGGACAAGAAGAAACTCAAAGTAACATCTGCAACATTAAAGATTGACGGTTCTACAGTAAAGACCATCAAGAACCCTACACTTACTCCGGATCCGGGTGTTAAGACCGGCAACACACAGGTAATGGTCGTTAATACTTGGAATAAGTATTCTCAGAAGAAGTACAAAGCAGCAAGCTGCAAGAAGATGCCTAAGAAGAGCATCTCTGTTACAATTTCCGGTACATTAAAATAATACATTTTAATGGGAATCTAAGGTAGATATTTTTGATTGCACTTCTACATTTTGAAGAGCCATATAACAGTGGAGATCATTGTTATGTGGCTCTTTTTAAATGGAATAAGAAAATATTCGTTTTTTGTTTCCTGATATTGACATCTGAATTCTGCATAATAGCATACAAAAAATGCAACACTTTCTAACAAAATGTTGCATTTTTGTTTACACAAATTATATCGACAGTAAGTGAGGAATCTTAACCCCTATTATAAAAAATTGTGAAATTAATCTGTTATCTTCTCTATATAGAATGAACAAATGCCGTCCGGTGCGCTTTAAAGATCGATTTTCCGAAAGACATAATCCATATCATCCTGTTCAATTCCAAGATACCGTTTTGTAATCTGATAAGAGGAATGATTGTATATATTCATCAGCATTGCGGGTGGAACGCCCTGCTTCCAGGCGTGATAACCAAAGGTTTTACGCAGGGAATGACAACTGATATGTCCCTCCAGTCCACATCCTTCGGCGGCACGGCGGATAATACGGTAGGCCTGATAACGGCTGATGGCATGTGATGGGTCCGAATGTGTGCAAAACAGGAAATCCTCTTCGTTTCGATCCTTGCGGCACATTACCAGTGCTTCATGCAGGGAATGATTTACGGCGATCATGGTCTTTTTTCCTGTTTTCTGTTCCACAAGACAGATATGTGATCGGTATCGTTTGTTCTGAAAATCGTATACATCATTCCAGCGTAATTTTAATATATCACTGATTCGCAGAGCCGTATTTAATCCCATAATGATCAGCAGATAATTTCGGTACTTCTCCTTTTCTAAATAATAATTCTTGAATTTTTCCAGTTCCCGTTTTCCCCTGATTGGATTTGTAGTTCCCATGTGTCCTCCTTCTGTACAAAAATGCACAACTTATTGATCAATTTACAGCATCATTATACCTTGAATACAACATTTTGTTAGAAATTGTATCTTTTTTTATTTCATTTCTGAAATCCTTTTGGACTTCGCAGATAAAAAGAGATAGAAAGGAGAAGCTTTCCATGCTGAGACTTACAGTAAGCCCGGAGGAATATCTGATGATTGGCGACAACATCAAGATTGTCTTTCTGGGAGGCTCAAAAAATCATCTGCAGATCATGGTGGATGCACCACGGGATGTAGACATTATGCGGAGTGAAGTGTATGAGGGGATGCATCCGGAGGCGGCAGAGCAGAACAGCTACTATGCAGAGCCGGATCCACCGGAAAAATATCGTAAACCAAAACAGCGTAACACCCGCCAGTATGCCGGATAGGCATAAGCGGGACAATTTATACACACACGGCACACGGATGTGCTGTGTTCAAACAAGGAGGTAATTACTATGATAGTACAACACAACATTACAGCAATGAACGCAAACAGAATGCTGGGCCTGATTACAGGTTCCCTTGCAAAATCAACCGAGAAGCTTTCTTCCGGTTACCGGATCAACCGTGCAGCAGATGATGCCGCAGGTCTTACAATTTCCGAGAAGATGAGAAAGCAGATCCGTGGTCTGGATCAGGCATCTACCAACGCCGAGGATGGCGTTTCGGCAGTACAGACAGCTGAGGGTGCT
>ENA-ORCM01000450-ORCM01000450.1-human-gut-metagenome-genome-assembly--contig:-NODE-450-length-39804-cov-7.671735_pt1 | contig 39804 bp, 37 predicted proteins | sample MGYA00242906_ERZ507928 | MGnify/ENA primary metagenome ERZ507928 (study PRJEB26167, sample SAMN06115497) | human gut metagenome | host: Homo sapiens | place: China:Shanxi | collected 2015-05-07...
ACGCCGGCCAGCTGCAAAAAGCTCTCGTTGCTCCAGATGATCTCCCCGGTATCCGGCCGGAACACCAGCGTGGGCAGGGGGGAATTGATGAGGGTGGACTTGCTGGCGGTGTCCACGCTGCCGGTCACGGAGTCGATGTACTGCAAAACGCTCTGGCGGCGTTTCTGATTGCTCTGCCGGAAGTAGACGTACAGCAGCGCCATCACCACAGCCTCCGCCAGAGCCAGCTTCCAGTTCACGGGAATAGCCGCCGCCACAAACAGCAGCATGAAAAAGAAGTAGAATTTCAGGTTCGGCTCCAGCAGGCGGGAAAGTTTCTTGTTGCTCATTCCATACCTCGCTCTCAAAGAGGCTCGGAGCGCCGGAAGCGGCTGGCCGCAGGCGCACCGGTTTCATTCGATAGATTTATATATTATACCAGTATGCCCACTGTTTCGCAATGGCATTTCCGCAGAAATCCAAGAATTCCGGTGGAAAGCCGCCCCACTCTGCACTGCCCTCCAAATGCGGAAACCGCCCTGCGCTGCGGCGCAGGGCGGTTAAAAACAAGGCAGTGCTTTTTCAGAGGGTCTCCGCGTTAAGGATGGGGCAGGCCGTATCGTAGCAGTCCCGGTCCGGCTGCTGGCCCAGCAGGGCGCCGAAGAGCAGCTTCAGCGCCTGATAGGGCTGATAGGCCAGATCCTGACCGATGGTAAAGTCCACCTGACCTTCCCGCAGCAGCGTCTGGATCTCCGGGCCGCAGTCATGGGTCAGGACGTGGACGCTGCCCGTCAGTCCCCGCTCCCGGATCATCTCCGCACAGGCAGGCACGCTGGGGTTTGCCATATACACCAGTTTCAGATCCGGGTGGGCGTCCAGCGCATTCCGCACCGCCTCCGCCGTTTTTCGGTCATCCCGGTGGGTGGCCTTTACCATGCCGCTTCCGGCAGGGATCCCCCGTTCCTCCAGCCGTTCCAGAAAACCGTCCACACGGGCCTTATGGGCGCTGTACACCGGGTCGGCGTAGATTACCAGAAACGGATCCCCAGCCCGGAGGAACCGGGACGCGATCTCCCCCGCCACCCGTCCGGCATGGCGGCCGTCCTCGCCCACATAGCACAGGCGGCGGCCGCCGGGGACGTCGGAGTTGAAGGTAGCCACCGGGATTCCCTGATCCGCCAGCCATTCCATGGTCACACGGATCTCCGGCGTACCGGAGGCGCACAGGGCGACGGCCTGCGCGCCCGCATCCACCGCTTCCCGCAGCAGGCGGCGGCACGCCGCCTCGTCCTCTCTGGCATAGGTTCGGACATCCAGCGTCACATTGTAGTCCCGGTATTCTTCCAGGAAGCGGGTCACGCCCGCTTCCATTTCGTCCTGCACATAGCCCTTCTCCCACTCCGGCTGTACCAGCGCCAGATGCCGGGGCGTGCCGCTGGTCGCCAGCGCACTGGCCATGCGGTTGGGGTGGTAGTCCAGCTCTTCCAGCACCTGAAGCACCCGTTCCCGCACCTCCGCTTTCACATAAGGGCGGTCATGGAGTACCCGATCCACAGTTCCAATGGACACGCCGGCCCGCTCCGCGATCATTTTGATGGTGGTCCGCATAAATTTTCCCTTTCCGATTTCTTCCGGTCTGCACACCGGCCGCTGAAATATCTCAAGGACTCCCGGAAAATCCACTCACTGGCAACATTCGGCCGCTTTTTTGTCCGCTGCCGGTGGTATTTTTCGAAGATTCCAAAAAAATTTGTATACAAAACCGCTGATCTGTGCTATACTATATCAAATCCAGCGCCGGGGGGCAAGACTTCCCTGCCGCTTTTTTGACGCCATCTGCGTTTTTTTACTGGTATTTTACCGCTAACGTGTTTTTGCGGTTGAATAATATAAGAATTTTCCATAAGTCGGTTTCAGGCAGACGCGCCGCCAGCTTTGCGCCGCCGTCTCCCGGAACCGCAGAACCAGGACTGAACAGGCGAAACCGAACCTCCACCGGCGAAACGGGGCCGTGCGGACAACGGACGTCTTTCTTTTGTTATGCCTGCCGCAGTCCGTTTTCAACAGGTTCTCATAGGGAAATTCCTACATATTTCTGCCGGAGGCTCTCATCTGCCCCGGCAATATCAAAGGAGTTTTATCATCTATGGCAGAAAAACTGAAAATCATCCCCCTTGGCGGTCTCAACGAGATCGGCAAGAACATGACCGCCTATGAATACGGCGGCGAGATCATCGTGGTGGACTGCGGCATGGCCTTCCCCGGGGACGACATGTACGGCATCGACTGCGTGATCCCCGACGTCAGCTACCTCATCAAGAACAAGTCCCGGATCCGGGGCCTGTTCATCACCCACGGCCACGAGGACCACATCGGCGCCATCCCCTATGTGCTCAAGCAGATCAACATGCCCATCTACTGCACCCGCTTCACCGCCGGCCTCATCAAGCTGAAGCTGGAGGAGCACCAGCTGGTGAAGTCCACCAAGCTGGTGACGGTGGAAGCAGGCAAAAGCGTCCGGGCAGGCAAGTTCACCGTGGAGTTCATCCATGTGAACCACTCCATCGCCGACTCCGTGGCCTTTGCCATCCACACCAAAATGGGTACCATCGTCCACACCGGCGACTTTAAGATCGACTCCACTCCCATCGACGGAGAGGTTATCGACCTTGCCCGGCTGGGCGAGCTGGGCAAGGAGGGTGTGCTGTGCCTGTGCGCCGACTCCACCAACGTGGAGCGTCCCGGCTTCACCCCCTCCGAAAAGGTGGTGGGGGCTACCTTTATGCGTCAGTTCCAAAACTGCGACGAGCGGATCATCGTCACCACCTTCGCCTCCAACGTCCACCGGGTCCAGCAAGTGCTGGACGCCGCCGCCCAGTGCGGCCGGAAGGTGGCCGTTACCGGCCGCAGCATGGAGAACATGATGAAGGTCTCCACGGAGCTGGGCTATATGAAGGTCCCCAAGAACACGCTGGTGGACATCAACCGGATCAAGGGCCTGCCCAAGAACAAGCAGGTCATCGTCACCACCGGCTCTCAGGGCGAGGAGATGAGCGCTCTGTACCGCATGGCCTTTTCCACCCACAAGCAGGTGGAGATCGGCGCCGGCGACAAGGTGATCCTCTCCGCCTCCGCCGTCCCCGGCAACGAGGTCACGGTGGGCCGGGTCATCAATGAGCTGTTCCGCAAGGGCGCTACGGTCATTTATGACCGGGCCGATATGCTCCACGTTTCCGGCCACGCCTGTCAGGAGGAGCTGAAAATCATCCACGCCCTGACGAAGCCCCGTTTCTTCGTCCCCCTCCACGGCGAGCAGCGGATGCTCCAGATCCACTGCCAGCTGGCCCAGCAGATGGGCATGGATCGCAACCACATCGCCATCGGCGATAACGGCAGCGTGATCGAGATCACCGGCAAGAGCATGAAGATCGGCGGCTCCGTCACCGCAGGCGAGGTCTATGTGGACGGCTCCGGCGTGGGCGATGTGGGCGCTGTGGTCATGCGGGATCGCAAGCGTCTTGCCGAGGACGGCATGGTGGTGGTGATCCTCCCCATCGCCGGACAGGACGGCGCTCTGCTGACTCCCCCCGATATCATCACCCGCGGCTTTATCTATGTCAAGGAATCCGGCGATCTGATGAAGGAACTGCAAAGTGTAGCCATGGACGCCGCAGACAGCGTTGCCGGCCGCAAGCGCAGCCGGGACGACGGCGAGCTTCGCAGCGCGGTAAAATCCGCCGTCAGCAGCTACCTCTTCAAAAATACCAAGCGCAGCCCCATGGTCATTCCCGTTGTGACCCGGCTGTAACCGCAAAATACAGAAAAAATTCCTCCGTTTGCTGTGCAAACGGAGGAATTTTTATGCTTTTTACAGATGATGCTCCCGCAGCAGCTTTTTCGCCTGCTCCCACAGCTCATCGCTGACGGTCTGCACCACGGCGACCCGCTCTACCAGCGCCGGCAGCGCCGCTTTCAGCTCCGCCTCCACAATGGTCTCGTTGGTCAGATCCGCAGAGGGACATCCGGCGCACTGCCCCAGCAGCTTCACATACACCGTTTTGTCCTCCACACGGTCGATGGAAATATCGCCGCCGTGAGCCCGCAGGGAGGGCCGCACTTTCTCCTCCAGCGCCGCTTCAATCCGTTCCAGATCACTCATATCCGTTCCTCCTGTGTCCTTCTTTCTGCCCAGTATAGCACGGCGCGCCCCCTCCGTCCACGGAAATTTTTGAAAATCCCCTTGACTTTCCGCCGCAACTATATATACTGTTTATGTACAGTACGAACGGAGGAATTCCATGGAACTCATTATCCGCAATACCAGCAGCCAGCCCATCTATGACCAGATCGCCTCGCAGATCAAAGCGCAGATCATCTCCGGGGCGCTGGCGCCGGGGGACGCCCTGCCCTCCATCCGGGGGCTGGCAAAGGATCTGAAAATATCCGTGATCACCACAAAGCGGGCCTATGACGAGCTGGAAGCCCAGGGCTTTCTCAACACGGTCGCCGGCAAGGGCTGCTTTGTGGCGGAGAAGAACCTGACCCTGATCCGGGAGCAGCAGCGTCACCAGCTGGAAAGCCATCTGGCCGCCGCCGCGGAGCTGGGCAGAAGCTGCGGCGTTACCGAGGAGGAGCTGACCGTCCTGCTGCGCCGCGCATGGGAGGAATCGCAATGACAAACGCCATCGAACTGAAGCATATTGAAAAATCCTTCGGAGAATTTACCCTCCGGGACGTATCCCTGTCCATCCCCACCGGCACCATCTGCGGTCTGGTGGGAGAAAACGGCGCGGGCAAATCCACCCTCATCCGCATTCTCATGGGCGCGCTGCGGCCGGACAGCGGCGCTGCCGTCACATTGGGGGCAGATGTATCCGCGCCGGATTTTCTGCGTGTCAAAGAGGACATCGGCGTGGTGCTGGACGAGGGGTGCTTCCCCGAAAGTCTCACCGCCCCGCAGGTGGGAAAAATCATGGCCGCCACCTACCGCCGCTGGGAGCCGGAGACCTTTTCCGCTTACTGCAAACGCTTTGCCCTGCCGGAAAAGACCGCCTTCAAGGACTACTCCCGCGGCATGAAGATGAAGCTCACCATCGCCGCGGCGCTGAGCCATCAGGCAAAGCTGCTAGTGCTGGACGAAGCCACCGCCGGGCTGGATCCCATCGTCCGGGATGAGATCTTGGATCTGTTCTCCGAGTTTACGCGGGATGAGACCCACTCCGTCCTGATCTCCTCTCACATTCTCAGCGATCTGGAGAAGATCTGCGATTATGTCGCATTTCTCCATCAGGGACAGCTGCTGTTCTGCGAAGAAAAGGACGCCCTGCTGGAGCGCTACGGCATCCTCAACGACACGGCGGAGCAGGCGGAAGCCCTGCGGCCGGAGGCCATTGCCGCAAAGACGGCCACGCCCTACGGCGGCGTCCGGGCGCTGGTGCGCCGGGATCTGGCCCCGGCGGGCTTCCAGCTGGAAAAGCCCACCATCGAGGACATCATCCTCTTTCTGGCGAAAGGAGAAACACAATGAAAGCCCTGCTGCTGAAAGACTGGTATGTTCTGCGGAAGCAGGCCTGGGCCTATCTCATCATCGTTCTGGTCTGGGGTGCCATCCCCAGCGAAGTACTGAATCTTCTGGCTGTGGTCTACGGGGCCATGATCCCCTATACCGCCATGGCCTATGACCAGCGGAGCCGCTGGGACAGGTTTGCCCGGATGCTCCCCTATTCGGACCGGACTGTGGTGCTTAGCCGGTATACGCTGGGCTGGATCTCCCTTTTGATTGGTACCGCCGCTGTAACGCTCTGTCAGGGGATTGTTTCCTGCCTGCCTGTTCGGACAGAAGCCGCAGCCGGCCTCTCCCCCGCTCTGATCTACACGGCGCTGTGTGTGGGAACGATCTTGCTGAGCATCAACGTCCCCCTCACGCTGCGCTTCGGCTCCGAAAAGGCCCGGATGGTCTCCGTCCTCATCACATTCCTTGTCTTTGCTTCCGTGGGTTTTCTCAAGGGTCTGGACGCCGGAAGTCCTGCCGGGGCGGCAGCTTTCCCGGCGCTGCTGCTTCCGGCGGCGCTGGCCATCATCGCCACCGCCGTCTCCATCCCGCTGTCCCTGAAATTCTATCGGGCAAACCGCTGAAAAAACGCCGTCCGGCAATGCCGGACGGCGCTTTCATACATGATCCATTCTCCCCTGCGTAACCCCATTTATGCGGGGCGCAGGCTCACCGGATCTCCTGTTCCAGATCCGCAAATTCATGCCCGGAAAAGAACTCTTCCAGCGTAATCCCCAACCCATCGCAGAGAATTTTGATGGTCACAATGGAAACATCCCGCCGCCGTTGATCCATCATGCTGTAAACCGTAGATGGCGTGACCCCGGAACGCACCGCCAATTCATTGTATTTTATATTTCTCTGGCGGCAGAGTGCGGCAAATCTGCCGGCCACCGCATCTTTCACGCTCATACCATCACCTCTCGGTCATGGTATCTGTTTTTTCGCGCCCGCGTATACGCGCTTGCGTAATTGTTGAAATACTGGTACTATATGCAGGGGGTGATCTCTTGAACGACGAGCAGGAATTTTACCGCTGTCTGGTATCCGATGCCGCTGGTCGGACGCTTCTGCAAATCTGGAGAGTTTTGAAAGATGAAACGCTCGATGACGAAACGTGCTTCCAGAAAATTGAAGCGATTCTTTCTCTCTACGAAAATCTGGGACTTTTCTCCGGCGGGCGGCATGATTTTGGGTAAAATCAGCAACAGAGCGCACGGCAAATGCCGTGCGCCCTGTTCTTTGGTTACAGTCCCTTTGATCCGCAAAGTCACCCATTCTCGCCTGCGTGGCACAGACGCCATTTCAGGCCGGAGTAGCGCTTTTGCTGCTTGTCGTTGGCGGCCATGGAGCGGACAGCCGCATCGTCTCCCACCATCACCAGCAGTTCCCGCGCCCGCGTCAGGGCGGTGTACAGCACCCCCCGCACCATCAGACTGGGGGCGGAGGGCATGGCCGCCAGCACCACACAGCGGTACTCGCTGCCCTGGGCCTTGTGGACGGTCTGGGCATAGGCCAGATCGATCTCGCTGAGCATTTCCGTGCTGTAGGGGGCCGTCCGGCCGTCAAAATCCAGCGCCAGCCATTCGCCGCTCTGGTCGATCTCCACAATGCGCCCCACATCGCCGTTGAACATTCCGGTTCCCACGGTTCCGTCCGCCTTCTGCCACACCACATCGTAGTCGTTCCGGGTCTGCATGATGCGGTCCCCCACCCGGAACACCCGCTCGCCCCAGAGGATCTCCCGCTTGCCGGGGGCTTTGGGGTTCAGGGCTTCCTGCAAAAGCCGGTTGAGGTTGACGGTGCCGCAGGGGCCTTTCCGCGTGGGCGTCAGCACCTGAATCTGATCTGCCGGGATGTGCATATTGTCCGGCAGGCGGGTTTTGCACAGCTCCAGCACCGTGGACACCGCCCGCTGGGCGTCCCGGCGGCAGAGGAAGAAGAAATCCCCCTGATTGCCCTTCAGCTCCGGGGACTCCCCCAGATTGACCCGATGGGCATTGCGGATAATGGCGGACTGCTCCGCCTGCCGGAATACTTCCCGGAGGAAAACCGTCTCGATCTTTTTGCTGCGGATCAAGTCGGAGAACACGTTTCCCGCCCCCACAGAGGGCAGCTGGTCGGCGTCTCCCACCAGCACCAACCGGGTGCCGGGACGCAAAGCCCGCAGCAGGGCGGAAAACAGGGACACGTCCACCATGCTCATCTCGTCCACGATCACGGCTTCCGCTTCCAGCGGCTCCTTCTCCGTTTTCTGGAAGGTCACCTGATGGGTCGCCTCGTTCCAGCTCATGCCCAGCAGGCGGTGAACGGTCTGGGCCTCCATACCGCCGGTCAGCTCGCTCATGCGCTTGGCCGCCCGGCCGGTGGGGGCCGCCAGCACGATATTCAGCCCCATTTTCTGAAACAGGGCCACGATGCCCCGGACAGTGGTGGTCTTGCCGGTGCCGGGGCCGCCGGTCAGCAGGATGACGCCGGTCTTTGCCGCCAGCTCCACCGCCTGCCGCTGCAAGGGGGCATAGGTGATGCCCTGTTCCCGTTCAATTTCCGCCACGGCCTTATCCGCAAAGCGGCTTTGGTCGGCGTCCACCTCCAGCAGCGCCAGCAAACGGGCGCAGGCGGAGGTCTCCGCCTCCCACAGCCGCCGCAGGTACACTGCCTCCACATTGGCGATTCTCTGGATCACCACCGCATGGCGCTCCGCCAGCGCGTCCAGCGCCGTCTCCACCCGCTCCGTGCCGCAGCCCAGCAGCTGGCAGGTGGCGGAGAGCAGCTTGTCCTTGGGAAGAAACACATGGCCGTTGTTCTCGTTATAGGTCAGCTCAAAGGTCACAGCCGCTTCCAGCCGCTGACCGCAGTCCTCCGCAAAGCCCATGGACAGCGCCATGGTGTCCGTTACGGAAAAGTCCACGCCGCACACGTCGTCCGACAGCAGATAGGGGTTCCGCCGCACCATTTCCAGCGCCCCGTCCCCATACTGCTGCCGCAGCCGGATGGCCAGCACCGGCGGCAGCTGATACCGGGACAGGAACTCCATCAGCCGCCGCAGTCCCATGTGCTGGCGGAACAGCGCCCCGATCTCCATGGCCTTTTTCGCGGTAATGCCCCGGATCTCCTGAAGCCGCTCCGGCTCCGCTTCCAGAATATCCAACGTTTCCAGTCCGAACCGGTCCACGATCCGCCGGGCAGTGGTGGGGCCGACGCCCTTGCAGACGCCGGAGGACAGATAGTCGAAGATCTCGTCCTCATCCTCCGGCAGACTCCGCTCCAGTTCCTGCACCTTCAGCTGTTCGCCGTGCTGGGGATGCGTCTCCCAAGTGCCGGTAACGGTCAGATGCTCCCCCGGCGCCACGCAGGGGATGCACCCCACCACGGTAATGACCTCCCCCTCCTCGGTGAGAAGGCGGAGGACCGTATACCCGTTTTCCGCGTTCTGAAAGATGACGCTATGTACCGTACCCTCCCGGCAGATCAGTTCTTCCATGGTTTCCTCTCTGATTTCTTTGTTTATTCCAGCCGGAAGTCCGCCCCATTTACCACGGCGGCATTCTCCTCCCGGACTGCCAGATAATCGGCCAGCCCTCTGGCCTCCTCCGTCATGCCGCAGTCGGCGATCACCAGCTTCGCCCCCGGCAGGCTTCCCTGCACCCGGCGCAGCTCCCGCACATCGTGTTCCAGCGCCGGGGCATCCCCCCGCGCTGGCAGCACCAGCAACAATCCGGGGATCGCAGGCCGCCCCGCGTGGAGCAGTGCACCTGCCAGCAGCCACATCACCGTGGTCATCCCCACGGCGGAAAAAAAGGCGATCACGCCGTCCCGAAATACGTTCATCCAACCACCTCAGGACAGTATATGGCCGAATTTCCGCCTGTGTGACACGCTCAATCTGCTTTTCGGGACATATCCAGTTTCTCGCCCACGGTATCCAGTTTGATCGCCGCCACTTCCTGCCTGCCCTTTACAGTCGCCAGTTCTGCTTGAACCTCCCGAAGCGTCTTAGACACTGTGTTCAGCGTCTCCTCCATCCGATCCAGTCTCTCTTTCAAGCAGACGACACCTGCTAAAACTGCTCCCACCGCCAGCACGCCCAGTATAAACGGCGCAACGTCTCCACCGCCGCTGTTGAACAGCACGGTAAACAGTATAGTCGGCACAAAGGCAAGCAACGCAAATCCAATCGTATACAGCACAAATTTTTTCATTTCAGTCCTCTCTGGTAATCCCCAGCTCCGCCAGAATGGCTTCCTCCCTTGCCCGCATCTGCTTTTTCTGGGGGCCTTCGTCCAGATGGTCGTAGCCCAGCAGGTGCAGCACGGAGTGAACCACCAGATACGCCAGCTCCCGGCGGTTGGAATGGCCGTACTCCTTGGCTTGAGCCGCCACGTGCTCCATGGAGATCACCATGTCTCCCAACGGCACCAGCCCGGTGCCGGGGTCGGCGTCCTCCGAGCCGGGCAGCTGGCCGGGCGTCAGGTCAAACTCCGGGAAGCTCAGCACATCCGTGGCCCGATCCACCTCCCGCATATCCCGATTGATCTGGTGGATGGCCTCGTCATCCGTCAGCAGCACGTCCACCTCGCAGGGAAAATCCACGCCCTCCGCCGCCAGCGCCGTACGGATCACCTTGCGGATGAACGCCCGCTGGCTGTCATTCACCCCCGGCACATCGGCAGTGATGGGAAGATAATGCCGTTTTGCCATTATTTTTTCCCCTTTCCGCCGTTTTTGGCAGTTTCGTATTCCTCATAGGCCTTCACGATCCGCTGCACCATGACGTGGCGCACCACGTCGGCATTGGTCAGCTCGCAGATGCCGATGCCCTCCACATTCCGCAGCACCCGCATGGCTTCCCGCAGGCCGGAGGGCTTGCCGTCCGGCAGGTCGATCTGGGTCACGTCACCGGTAATGACGATCTTGGAGCCAAAGCCCAGACGGGTCAGGAACATCTTCATCTGCTCCCGGCTGGTGTTCTGGGCTTCGTCCAGAATGATGAAGCTGTCGTCCAGCGTCCGGCCCCGCATATAGGCAAGAGGCGCTACCTCAATATTGCCCCGCTCCAGATATTTCTGGTAGGTTTCCGCCCCCAGCATATCAAAGAGGGCGTCGTACAGCGGCCGCAGGTACGGGTCTACCTTGCTCTGCAAATCGCCGGGCAGGAAGCCCAGCCGTTCCCCGGCCTCCACGGCGGGACGGGTCAGGATGATGCGGTTCACCTGCTTTTCCCGGAAGGCCTGCACCGCCGCTGCCACAGCCAGATACGTCTTGCCGGTACCGGCGGGGCCGACGCCGATGGTGATGGTGTTTTTCAGCACCGACTGGATATACTCCTTCTGCCCCAGCGTTTTGGGCTTCACCGGGCGGCCCTTGGCGGAAATGCACAGCACATCCCCCGCCAGCTCGCTGATCTGCTCCTCCCGGCCGGCGCGCACCATGTCGATGACATAGCGGACATTCTGCTCCCCCAGCGCTTCTCCGCGGGAGGACAAGGTCAGCATGGCCTGCACCGCCTTGGCGGCGTGCATCACATTCTCCGGCTCGCCGTTGATCCGCAGCTCGCCGTCCCGGTTGGTCACTGCCACGCTGAATTCTTTTTCCAGCAAACGAACGTTTTCATCAAAGGAGCCGAAAATATTGACTGCCTGCTCCATCCGCTCGATACTGATTCTCTGTTCCATGAGATCACTCCTAAAGCTATCCGGACCCGCCGTCCGGTTCATTGGTCGTATAAATGGGAACCGTTTTCCCGATCTCCTCCCGGCATTCCGCCGTCAGCGTCACCGTCAGGACGTCTCCCCGCAGACGGGAAGTCACCTGCGAAGCCGTCACTTCGCCGTAGGGGTCCACAAGGCTGTGCAGGTACGCTTCCAGCGCAGCGCCCGTCTCCTCCTGCCGCCGCTGCTGGGGCAGCGTCACCTCCGCCGTTTCATAGGGACGGACTGTCTCCGTCTCCCATGTGACAGGCAGGGTCATGCCCAGCAGAGATACGGGGGTTCTGGTGGTTATTTTATCACACTGTACACTGTCAATGCTACTGTTTGCAAAGAATTTTATGCGGCGGCTGCCGAAAATCAGGGAATGGAGATGCTTTTTCTTCCCGGTATACCGCTTTTCCTTCCCGGTAAGGGAGACGTTAGCGGTGAGGGTATACCAGGTGCGCCCCTCCACCCGGCCCAATCCGGCGGTGAAACGGGTGCCGAAGGTTCCAGTGTCCTCCACGCCGGAAATCAGCAGCTGCCCCTCCGTCACCGACATTCCCCGCAGAACCTGCGGCACGCCGCCGGCCGTTTGGATCTCCAGCACCAGCCCGCCGCGGCGGGCCGTAATATTGCAGGGGGTCTTTCGATCCAGCAGCTCCGGGGCCGGGCGGCGTTCCCGCACCTGTACATCCGCCCGGCAGCCGGAGACGTTCACCGCCGCCCAGCTCAGCTCCGGGATCTCCAGCAGCAGGTGGTTGCGGATGTCCTCCCCATTTACAGACAGCCCCCACGCCCCCCGCCGGACGCCGTTCTCTTCCAGCGCCCGGAGGATCTCCTCCCGCGGAACGGATTCGTTGCCGGTGATCCGAATGTCCCAGATCAGCACGGAGCTGAGCGCCAACCACAGCCCCCACAGCACGATCCCCGCCGCCAGCGCCTGACGGCGGCGCAGCCGTCCCAGCGCGTAGGGAACGCCCTCCCGGCGGAGGACTTCGATCCGGCAATCCAGCTTCTCCGCGCTGTTTCGGAGGGTGCGGAGATCCTGCCGGGACACCCGGCAGGTAAATTGAGCCTCGCCCTCCCATTCCAGATCCCAGAAGGCAAGATTCCGCGCGGAGCAAAGATTCAGCACCCGCTCCGGGTAGGGACACGTCACCCGGATCCGCGCCTGTCCCCGCGCGCGGTTGATGACCTCCTTCAGCATGACACCCACTCCACGGCGGAAATGCTGCCGCCGATCCGCAATTCCTCGCCGGTCATGGCCACCAGCGTCAGCCGCTGCCCCCGGACCCGCAGCACGCCGAAGTTGGTATTGGCGTCAATTTGTGTATCGCTGTAGGCCAGCAGGCCGGTATGATGCTCCAGATACAGCTGCCGGTTGCCCACCAGCTCCAGCCGGGGCAGCCCCGCCACCACGTCCGGCGGCAGGTCAAACAGCTCCGCCACGCTGCTGAGAATTCCCCCCTGCTCCCGTTTCCTTTCCATGCGCTCACCTCTTGCAAAACCTTATGCACATCAGAGGCCGGGCTTGCCTGTCCCCGGTTATGAAGGCCGTCTTTTCCGCATAGGCTTCTCCGGGTGATGCATATGAACAAACGGGTGCGGGGCGATGTATGTCTGATTCTCTGCGGGGTGCTGGTGTGGTTTCTGGCGGATGCAAAGCAGCTGCGGCTGGAAGCCGCCGGAGCGCTGGCCCTCTGCGCCGGAACGGTGATCCCCGCCCTGTTTCCCTTCATGGCCGTCGCCGGTATGCTGGTGCGTCTGGGGTTTGGACAATGGCTGGCGCCCTATATGGCTGGCCTGACGGCGCCTCTATTCCGGCTTCCGGGCTGCGCCGGCTCCGCCCTGCTGCTGGGGCTGGTGGGGGGCTACCCCATCGGCGCCCGCACGGCGGCGGAGCTGTATACCTCCGGCGCTCTGACCCGGCAGGAGGCGGAACGGCTCCTGACCTTCTGCAACAACTCCAACCCGGTGTTCCTCGTCAGCGTGCTGGGCAGCGGCGTGTTCGGCAGCGTTCGGACGGGGCTGTGGCTGTGGCTGATCCACGTCTGCTCCGCCCTGCTGACGGGGCTGCTGTTCCGGGGGCTGGGGCAGGGACGGCGGGAGATCCCGCCGCCCGTTTCCTTTCAGTCCCCCTCCCTGTCCGAAGCCATTGTCTCCGCCGTGAAGGACGCCGCAGGCGGGATGCTGTCCGTCTGCGCCTTCGTGACCCTTTTTTATGTGCTGGTATCCCCGCTCTCCCGGTCAGGCACAGCCATGGCAGGGCTGGCCGTGGGGATTACGGAGCTGTTTTCCCTGACGCCCCTGCTGACCTGTGACCGTCCGGGCTTTCTTCTGGCCGCCGGGTGCGCCGGATGGGGCGGGCTGTCCGTCCTGTGCCAGACTGCCGCCGTACTGGACGGCACGGATCTTTCCCTGCGCCCCTGTTTTCTGGGAAAGCTGGTGCAGGGGCTGTTGTCCGTTCTGCTGGCGGCAGTCGTTTCTATCCGGCTGTTCTGATCCGCGCCCCTGCCGCTCCGGCATGAAAAAAGCGCCTTTCCGCTGTGCGGAAAGGCGCTTTTCAAGCAATGGGTGCGATTATCTCTGTCCCTTATCGTAGGGGATGCCCTCCGCCTTGGGGGCGCGGGAGCTTTTGGAAGTGAATGCCAGCACGATCAGGGAAATGATGTACGGCAGCATATTGTACACAGAGCTGGGAACGTTCAGCGCCTTCAGGAAAGCAAAGCCGGTATAGACATTGCCCAACGCCCGGAAGAAGCCGAACAGCAGCGCCGCCAGCGCGATCCGCTGGGGCTTCCACTGGCCGAAGATCATAACGGCCAGAGACAGGAAGCCAAAGCCTGCCACGCCGTATTCAAACCGCCACTCGGACACGCCGGCGGTGATGAACACGATGCCGCCCAGACCGCCGAGGAAGCCGGAGATCAGCACACCGGCCCAGCGCATTTTGTAGACGTTGATACCCACGCTGTCCGCCGCCTGAGGATGCTCGCCGCAGGCCATGAGCCGCAGTCCGAACCGGGTCTTGTACAGCAGGATATAGGATGCCACCAGCAGAATGGCCGTCACCAGCATGAACCAGCTGAACTCGAAGGAGCCGATATTTACGGTGAATGCCTTCTTGGCGCCGACATACTGGATAATGGAGGACACATCGTCAGGATTGGCGGCGGTGTTAATGGCCTTGACAATGACGGTAGCCCCGGCGGTACCCAGAAGGTTCAGCGCCGTACCCACCAGCGTCTGATCCGCCTTGAAGTTGATGCAGGCCACGGCCAGCAGGCAGGAATACAGCATTCCCACCAGTGCGGAGACCAGAATCACCGCCAGGATCACCAGCAGCCGGGAGGGATTGTCCGCCATGCTCCGCATGGTCAGCGCACCGCCCAGAGCGCCCATGATCATGATGCCCTCCAGACCCAGGTTGATGACGCCGGAATGTTCGGAGAAACAGCCGCCCAGAGCCACCAGAATCAGCACGGAAGCAAAGATCAGGGTATATTGCAGCAGCAAGCTCATGCCTGATCGCCTCCTTTCCTGTCAGACACGCCTTGTTCGGCGGCCGCCTTGGCCTTCAGGGCCGCTTTCTCCTCGCGCTTGGCAGCGGAATGGTTCATTGCGTACTTCATAAACAGCACAAAGCCGCACAGATAGATGATGATGGCAGAGATCAGGTCGGAGATCTGCGCGCAGTACAGGGATTTATCCACATAAGCGCCGCCTGCGGTGATGTGCTGGATGAAGAAGGATGCCAGCACAGTCCCCAGCGGGTTCAGGCCGCCCAGAAACGCGGCGGCAATACCGTTGAAGCCCATGGCGGGGACGGAGGAGGTGGAACACTGCCACTGCTCGTACCCGGTGAGGTACAGCATGGCCGCGCCCATACCGGCCAGCGCGCCGGAGATCATCAGGCTCAGGATCACATTCCGCTTTTCCGCCATGCCGCAGTACCTGGCGGCATTCTTGTTAAAACCGGTGGCTTTCAGCTCATAGCCGAATTTGGTCTTGCCCAGCACCACCCAGACCAGAATGGCCATGAGGATCGACAGCGGGATCGCCAGACCCACATACTGGTTGTTGTTGAAAAGCTTGCCCAGTCCCAGAGAGGGAAGCAGCGCAGAGGGGTTGGTGGTACTCAATGCCAATGTATAGGGGCTGGTAGCCTCCTTCACAGTGGTCAGCAGCATATTGGTCAGGTAGAGGACGATCCAGTTCAGCATGATGCCGGAGATGACCTCATTGACGTTGCAGTAGGATTTCAGCACGCCGGAAATGCCGCCCAGAACCGCGCCGCCCAGAATGGCCAGCAGCATACACGGAAGCCAACTCCACTTGAGACCCAGCGCCGCATACAGGCACAGTGCCGCGCCGAAGCAATACTGGCCTGCCGCACCGATGTTGAACAGGCCCACCTTATAGGCAAACAGGATCGCCAGCGCGCACATCAGCAGCGGCGCGGTCTTGACCAGCGTGTTGCCCAGATATTTCAGCTGGGAAGTGGGCTTATTATAGGTCAGGAAGTTTTTGATGACGGTGAGGATCGCCTCTCCGGCGCCGGCAGGGTTGATGATCAGAAGCACAACATAGCCCAGAAACAGCCCCAGCACAATGCAGATCAGAGACGCCAGCAGGGACTGGACGCCGTTATTTTTCAGCAGGTTCCGTTTCATGCCTTCACCTCGTCTCTCTTGGCGCCGGCCATGTACAGGCCCAACTCCTCCTGTGTGGTGGTCTTGGGGTCAAGCTCGCCTACGATCTCGCCCTCATACATGACCAGGATCCGATCCGGCACGTCCATAACCTCGTCCAGCTCCAGACTCACCAGCAGGACGGCCTTACCGGCATCCCGCTGGGCCACCAGCTGGCGGTGGATGTACTCAATGGCGCCCACGTCCAGACCGCGGGTGGGCTGGACAGCCACCAGCAGCTCCGGCTCCTTATCGATTTCCCGCGCCACAATGGCTTTCTGCTGGTTGCCGCCGGACATACTCCGGGCAATGGTCACAGGCCCCTGACCGGAACGGACGTCATACTGCCCGATCAGCCCCTCCGCATATTTGCGGATATTCTTCCGCCGCAGGAAGCCCGCCTTATTGGTGAACTCCGGCTCAAAGTACCGCTGGAGCACCATGTTGTCCTCCAGAGAATAGTCCAGCACCAGACCGTGCTTGTGGCGGTCTTCGGGGATGTGGCTCATGCCCATGGTGCTGCGCTTGCGGATGGACGCATGAGTGATATCCTGTCCGCACAGGGAAATACTGCCGGACACCAGCGGTTCCAGCCCGGTGAGGCCGTAGACCAGCTCCGTCTGGCCGTTGCCGTCAATCCCGGCAATGCAGACGATCTCGCCCCGCCGCACCTGGAAGGACACGTCCTTCACAGCGTTGTTCTTATGGATCTTGGAGGCCATGGTCATGTTCTTCACATCCAGCACCACATCTCCGGGATGGGCGGGCTGCTTTTCCACATGGAAGTTCACGTTGCGGCCCACCATCATGGCAGACAGCTCCTCCGGGGTGGTGTCTCTGGTATTGACGGTGCCGATGTACTTGCCCTTGCGAAGCACGGTGCAGCGGTCCGCCACCGCCATGATCTCCGCCAGCTTGTGGGAGATAAAGAGGATGGATTTGCCCTCCGCCGCCAGATTCTTCATGATCTGCATCAGCTCGTCGATCTCCTGCGGGGTCAGCACGGCGGTAGGTTCGTCGAAAATCAGGATCTCATTGTCCCTGTACAGCATTTTCAGAATCTCAGTGCGCTGCTGCATACCCACGGTGATGTCCTCGATCAATGCGTCCGGATCCACGTGCAGGCCGTACTTTTCGCTGAGGGCCAGCACCTTCTCCCGCGCTTCTTTTTTTTGCAGGAAACCGTGTCTGGTTGGCTCCACGCCCATAATAATGTTATCCAGCACCGTAAAGCAGTCCACCAATTTGAAGTGCTGATGCACCATGCCGATACCCAGATCGTTGGCATCGTTGGGATCCTTGATGGAGACTTCCCTGCCGTCCTTCTTGATCACGCCCTCCTCCGGCTGGTAGAGGCCGAAGAGCACGCTCATCAGCGTGGATTTGCCCGCGCCGTTTTCGCCCAGCAGGGCATGGATCTCGCCCTTCCTGAGCTGAAGGGTGATGTCGTCATTGGCGATGATACCTGGGAACCGCTTCGTGATATGAAGCATTTCGATTGCATAGGGAGTTTCCAAGTCAAGCCGCCCTCCTTCCGTTTTTATGGCCCGCCGTCAAAGTACCTTCAGGGATACAGAACCTGTCCGCTTTTGATCCGCCAAAGGATCCTGCGGGGACGGAAACCATGTTCTCCCGCCGCCAGAAGCCCTGCGGCTCCTATCCGGCGTTTTCTTCAGTATACTATAGTTTCTCTCAAAAGGAAAGCCAATTTAACCGGGGAAACCGAATTTTCTTGCTGGGAACCCCTGCTGATTCCCCTGCATTTTCCATTCCCGGCATTTTCTGCCAGCCTTTCGGGGTGCAAAAAAGGACGGGCTTCCGCCCGTCCTTTCCGCATCATGCACTTGTGTGGGTCTTAGCCCTTGATGGCGCCCTGATCGTCCACAGAGATAACGGTGGCAAAATCGGCAGGAGCCTTGCCGGTGTCGTTGGAGACGGTGATCTTGCCGTCAAACATATCCTTCACCATGGCCTTGTAGTCGTCCTGCGTGAACTTGCCGTCCTCCCACTGAGTGGTCTCCATGGGGATCTGGACATAGTTGGCGGTAGGATCGTCGCCGGAAACCAGACCCAGCGTGGCGATCTTGCCCTTGTAGTTATCCCAGTTGCCGTTGAGAACCACGTCGGTCAGCGTATCATAGGTGGTGGGATACAGGCCCTTCATGGCAGAGGTCACGGTCAGGCCGTCCTCGCCGGCATACTCGGCAATAACGCCAGCCTGATCCACGTCCACGCCAATGACCTTGCCGCCCACCTTCTTGGCAGCGTCCACAGCGGAGGTATAGATACCACCGCCGCAGGCAAACACGATCTCCGTGCCGCCGGCATACCAGGTATCCATCACAGCGGTGATGTCAGCGTCGCCGAAGAACTGGCCGCCGTAGATGTAGTTCAGCTTCACGTCCGTCAGGCCCAGCTCGGCGGCAGCGGCGTCAACGCCCTGCACAAAGCCGTAACCATAGCGCTGCACGGCGGGAACAGCCATGCCGCCCAGGAAGCCCAGATTCTTGTAGCCCAGCTTCACAGCGGCGTAACCGGCCATGTAGCCGCACAGTTCTTCCTGATACACGGCGCAGTACACGTTGCTCATGTCAACGTACTTGTCCAGCTCCCAGTTGTCGGGGTTGTAGTCATAGGACTCGCCGGCGTTGGCAACAGCAGTCTCCAGCAGGTCGCCCTTGGCCACGTCCAGTGCGATGAACTTCACGTCGGGGAATTCGGGAGCGGCCTCCACGATGGCGCCGCCGAAAGCGTAGCCGGGCATCACGATGACGTTGTAGCCCTCGTCGGCAGCCTTCTCGATCATGGCCACGCGGTCGGCGGTGTTGTCGCCGGCGGGCTTGAAGTAGCTGAACTCGATGCCGTTGTCGTCGGAGAATGCCTTGCAGGCCTCATAGGTGGTCTGGTTGAAGGACTGGTCGGTGATGTCGCCGTAGTCGGTGATCATCGCGATCTTGTACTCCTCCGTGGTATCCGCGGGCTGCTCAGTCTGGTCAGTGTTGTCCGCCGGAGTTTCATCGGCCTTCTGACCGCCGCAGGCCGCCAGGGACAGAGACATGACCAATGCCAGAGTCAAAGCAAGAAACTTCTTCATTGGAATCTACCTCTTTCGATTTTGATTCCCCTCACAGCCCGTCCGTTCTCCGTCCGGCCGCATTCCGCCTCCCATACAGGGGCAGCGCTTCCGTCCGTCGCCGGTATGCAGGAGCTGCAAAAGGGTTGCCTTTTCAGGCGATGTCATTATAGCAAGTTCCCACCCTCAATGCAACCGAAAATCAGATTTGTTTTCAATTTTGCCATATTTTTGTAAAGGCAGGGAAAAATCCGCCCGAAAACGGACGGATTTTTCAAGAAAGAAAACGTTTAGCATTCAAAGTGCCGGATCACTTGGCCATCTTCACGGCGGCCTCCAGTGCGATCTTCATCATGTTGGTGAAGGTGGTCTGGCGGTCAGCGGGGGGCAACTCTTCGCCGGTTACCAGATTGTCGGAAATGGAGCAGATGGCCAGCGCCCGCTTGCCGGTATAGGCGGCGTTGCAGTACAGAGCAGCCGCTTCCATTTCCACCGCCATGACGCCCATCTTCTGATAGCGCATATTCCGGTTGGCGGCGTCGTAGAAGGTGTCGGCAGAATAGAGGTTGCCCACAGGCATTTTGATGCCCAGCTCTCCGGCGCTGCTGACCGCAGCCATCAGCAGGTCAAAGTCCGCAATGGGGGCAAAGGTGCCGCCCAGTTCATACTGATTGATATAGTTAGAGTTGGTGCAGGCGCCCTGGCCGGCCACCACACTGCCCAACTCCAGATCCGCCCGCAGAGCGCCGGCGGAGCCCACCCGGATGATGTTCTCTACATCGTACTGGGTGTAAAGCTCGTAGGAATAGATGCCGATGGAGGGCATTCCCATGCCGGAGGCCATCACGCTCACCGGCGTTCCTTTGTAAAGGCCGGTATAGCCCTGCACGCCCCGGACGTTGTTCACCAGCTTCAGATCCGTCAGGAAATTTTCCGCGATGAATTTGGACCGCAGAGGGTCGCCGGGCATCAGAACGGTTTTGGCAAAATCGCCCTTCTTTGCTTCATTATGAGGAGTTCCCATAGCCGCCCCCTTACTGTGCCATGGCCTTCACGGCCTTGACGATGCGGCTGGTGCCGAGACGGGACGCGCCCAGATTGATGAAGTCCTCAGCGTCCTGCAAGTTGGCAATGCCGCCTGCCGCCTTGATCTTCACATTAGGGCCGACGTGCTTTGCAAACAGGGCCACGTCCTCCCGCGTAGCGCCGCCCCCGCCGAAGCCGGTGGAGGTCTTGATATAGTCCGCGCCGGAGGCGGTGACGATCTCGCACATCTTGATCTTTTCCTCACCGGTGAGGAAGCAGCACTCGATAATGACCTTCAGCAGCTTCCCATGGCAGGCTTCCTTTACGGCCTTGATCTCAGCGAGCAGGTCGTCCCACTTCTGATCCTTCACCCAACCGATGTTGATAACCATGTCCACTTCCTCCGCGCCGTTGTTCACGGCGTCCGTGGCCATGAAGCACTTGGCGGCGGTGGTGTCATAGCCGTTGGGGAAACCGATGACAGTGCAGATGGGCAGTTTGCCCGCCACATACTCCGCCGCCTGCTTCACATAGCTGGCAGGGATACACACGCTGGCGCAGCCGTACTTCATGCCGTCGTCGCAGATCCCCCGGATCTCGCTCCATGTGGCCGTCTGCGCCAGAAGGGTATGGTCGCACTTGCTCAAAATGTCCTTCAGTTCCACTTCAAGTCGCTCCTTTACAACAATATATCTCGAAAACAGAATCTGCATTTTATGCCGGATGGCATTTATATTGTAGCAGATTTCTCTCTGTCTGTCCAGCGCAGAGGGCAAACAGGCCCGGTTTCCATGCAAAACCATGCTTTTTTGCTGGAAAACGGTTCTTTTCTTTTAGGCCGGGATATGCTATAATCCCTGATGGATCGTCACAGGAGCGAAGGAGGTGGCCTGATGGATTTTGCCAGTGACCCCATTGCCCGGCGCATCCGGGAGGCCGCCAGCCGGGGGACGCTGTCCCACGCCCTGCTGTTTTCCGGCAGCGGCGCTCTGACATCCGCCGCCCGCTATGCCGCGGCAGCCATGGAATGTCAGGGCGGGCAGAAGCCATGCGGCGTGTGTCCCGCCTGCCGCAAGGTTCTCTCCGGCATCCATCCCGATGTCGTCACCGTCCGGGACGAACAGCACAAAAATCTCTCCGTGGATACCATCCGCCAGATTCGGGCGGACGCCTATATCCGCCCCAACGAAGGCGCCCGGAAGGTATATATTTTCCCGGACTGCGCCATTTTGACAGAGCAGGATCAGAACGTGCTGCTGAAGATCGTAGAGGAAGGCCCGCCCTACGCGGCGTTTCTCTTCTGTGCGGAAAATTCCTCCGTGGTCTTGCAGACCCTGCGCTCCCGGTGCGTGGAGCTGAAGCTCCATCCGGCGGAAACCGGGGAAAAGGAAAGTTCGGAAGCCGGCGTGGAGCTGTGCCGCCTGCTGGCCGCCGGAAAAAAAGGCTCCGTCACGGAGCTGATGGTGCGTCTGGAAAAAAAGCGTCTGGATCGGGACGGCCTTGCCGCCATGCTGGATCAGGCGCGGGCCGTGCTGGCGGCGGCGCTGCTGGCCCAATACGGGAAGCTGCCGGAAGGCCCGGAGGCGGCGCTGGCCCTTACGCTGGGGAAACGCTTGACAAAACAGCGGATCATAGGCACAATAGAACTGTTACAAACATACCGCGGAGCCTGCGCCTACAACGTGGGCGCCAGCCATGTGCTGGGGGCTTTGGCGGTGGAATTGGAGGAAATCCTTTGACTGAAGTCATCAGCGTCCGCTTTCGGGGCGGATGCAAGAATTATTATTTTGACCCCAAGGGGCATACGGTGAAAATGGGCGATCAGGTCATTGTGGAGACCGCTCAAGGGCCGGAATTCGGCACCTGCACCCAGGGGAACCATGAGGTGGCGGACGAGGCCATCGTCCAGCCCCTGTGCGCCATGCTGCGGCCCGCCACCGATGCTGACCGCCGCACCGTGGACTACAACCGCAAAAAAGAGAGCGAAGCCTTTGACATCTGCGAAAAGAAAATCGCAGACCATGGGCTGGAAATGAAGCTGGTGAACGTATCCGCCAGCTTTGACGGCAGCAAGATCATCTTTTTCTTCACCGCCGACGGCCGGGTGGATTTCCGGGAGCTTGTCCGGGATCTGGCCAGCGTGTTCCGCGCCCGGATCGAGCTGCGGCAGATCGGCGTCCGGGACGAGGCCAAGATGGTAGGCGGTCTGGGCATCTGCGGGCGGCCCTTCTGCTGCTCCCAGTTTCTGGACGGGTTCCTGCCCGTGTCCATCAAAATGGCCAAGACCCAGAATCTCAGCCTGAACCCCACCAAGATCTCCGGCACCTGCGGCCGGCTTATGTGCTGCCTGAAATACGAGCAGAACGCCTATGAGGACGCCCAGAAGCGGATGCCCAGACAGGAATCCTTCGTCCAGACCCCCGATGGCCCCGGCAATGTGAAGTCCGTAGACTTGCTGCGGGAGACCGTGAAAGTCAGTCTGGACAGCGCCCCGGAGCAGCCCAAGTGCTACCACAACTGCGAGGTCTGCGTTCTCCGCAACGGCAAAGGCAGCCGGGAGGGCATTGAGATTCCGGCAGAGCGTCCTGCCCGGTATGTGGAGGAACGGGAGGACGATTTCATGACCACGCCGGTCATTACCTCCCGCTTTGAGCCGGAAAAAACGGCAGAAAAACCCATCCCCGCAGCGGAGAATCCTTTGGGCGAGGGCGGCGAGAGTAAGAACCGCCGCCGTCACCGGGGCGGCCGCCGCAGAAGCGGCGGAGCCGGCGAGGAGTCCGCCGCGCCGGTCAAAAAGGAAGCCCCCAAGCCCGCCGACGGGCAGAAGCGGCAGGGCGACAAGCCTGCAAGCCGTACTCCCCGGCCGCACCGTCCCCGGAACGACTGCCCCCGCACAGAGCGTCCCCGGCAGGAGCAGCGCCCCAAAGCGGAAGCCGCTCCGGCACCCGTTCGGGAAAAGAGCGTCCACCCGGAAACCGGCGAAGCAGCTAAGCGCCGCCGCCACCGGGGCGGCCGCCGCCACCGCAGCGGAGGCGGCGGAAATGCCGGCGGAACGCCTTCCGCTGAATAAAAGGATCGGAAACGCATCATTGAAGCGGAGCGGAAGGATTCCGCTCCGCACTTTTTATACAGGAGTACAAACATGGGAAAATTTGACGGCGTACTGCTTGCCAGTGATTTTGACAATACCATCCTGAATACGGAGATCCCCCGCCGCACCGGCTGTCCCATTCCGCCCATTTCCAGGCGGAACACGGACGCTCTGCGCTACTTCATGGCCAACGGCGGCCGCTTTGCTGTGGCCACCGGCCGGGCGCTGCCCGCTTTCCGGCTGTTTGCGAATCAGGTTCCCATGAACGCCCCTGCCGTGGTCTGCAACGGCGGGGCGCTGTACGATTTTCAGACGGAGACCTATCTGGACACCATGGAGCTGCCGGAGGAGATCCGGGTACAGGGGCAGGCGGTGCTGGATCGTTTCCCCACAGCGGCTGTGGAGGCCTACCATCTGGACAACGTGATCCACGCCGTGCGGCCCAATCTGTACACCCGCCAGCACGAACACGTGACCCACGCCGGTGTGGAGCCGGTTTCCGCCCTGACGGACGTGCCAGTGCCGTTGGTGAAGATCATGTTCGAGGACGATCATGAGTATCTGACAGCCCTGCGGGACTATGTGCTGCAACAGGCATGGTCGGAGAATTATGAGATTTTCTTCTCTGACAGGACGCTGCTGGAAGTCACCCGGAAAGGCGCCAGCAAGGGCGCCATGGTCGCCCGGCTGGCACAGCGGCTGGGCATTTCCCCGGCGCACATCTACTGTGCCGGAGACGAAAACAACGATCTCTCCATGCTGGCCATGGCGGCGGAAGGCTTTGCCCCGGCCAACTGCGTGGAAACCGTGCGGAACTGCGGGGCCACCATTGTGGCGGACTGCGACCACGACACCCTGGCGGAGATCATCGCCATTCTGGACAGGCGGTATTGAGCCGCCGGGGTCGGAATGCTGGCAGCCCCTGTCGAACCACCAATACAGACCTCCTGCCGCGTCCCATGGGACGCGGCAGGAGGTTTTTCCGATGCTGTGCCACCCCACGCCGCAGCTATTTAGAAAAAATTCTAAATAGCTGTTGACAGGATGGCGGCTCTGTGCTACCATCTATTTAGAAAATTTTCTAAATACCATCAGAGGGAGGGCTGCGGATGGCCTTTGCGGAAACTTTCAAAGCCCTGTCCGACCCGGTTCGGCGGGAAATTCTGAATCTGCTGAAGGGCGGGCGCATGACAGCAGGGGAGATCGCCGCCCGGTTCGACACGACGGCGGCAACGGTGTCCTATCACCTGTCCCAGCTAAAAAAAGCCGGTCTGATCTTTGAGAGCCGGGAAAAGAACTACATTTATTACAGTCTCAACGCCTCCGTGCTGGAGGAAGTCCTCCTGTGGTTACAGGACTTGAAGGGGGAAGGAAAAAAATGAAGAACAACAAGAGGGAAATACTGCTGACTTCGCTGGTCTGCCTGCTGCCACTGTTCGCGGGCGCGGCGCTCTACCCGCGTTTGCCGGAGACCATGGCGACACATTGGGACTTTTCCGGCAACGCAAACGGCTGGTCATCGCGTGCCGCCACTGTGTTCGGCCTGCCGCTGTTTATTTTGGCGCTGCATCTCGTCTGCTTTTACGCCGAGAGCCGTGAGACGAAGAAACATAGGAATCCTGTGTTGCGGACGGTGCTGCTGTGGTTCTGCCCGGCCGTATCGCTGCTCAGCGGAGCAGTGACCCTCGGTACAGGGCTGGGCTATGAGATGCACATCAGCACCGTGGTACCGGTGTTCATGGGCCTGCTGTTCCTGATCCTTGGTAACTACCTGCCGAAGATCCGGCAGAACCGCACCATGGGCATCAAGCTGCCGTGGACGCTGCAAAGCGAGGAAAATTGGACCAGAACTCATCGGTTGAGCGGCTTTCTGTGGGTGCTGTGCGGTCTTGTGATGATCCCCCTCTCCCTGCTGCGGCTGTGGAGCGGCTGGCTGTTTGGGGTGCTGCTGGCGGTGATGGTTCTGATCCCGACCGTCTATTCCTACGCGCTTCACAGAAAAGGCATCTGACATAGTAGCCACGGAACCCCAAAAACGAGCCCCCCTGCGAAATGGATGCGTCCATTCCGCAGGGGGGCATTTCTTGCTGTTTTTGCGTCAATCCTGATGTTACACAGAGAACAGCAGGTCGCTGTACACCGGGAAGGGCCAGCAATCCCGCGGTGTCAGGGTTTCCAGCTGGTCTGCCAGAGTGCGGGCCTTCTCCATATCCGGCACCAGATTGGCATGGCTGAAAGCCATGGCCTTCTTGGCGTCCGCCGGGATTCTGCTCAGATCCCGTTCCAGCTTTTCCGTGGCGGCAAACAACTTGTCCGTCAGCTGGCCCAGCTCCCGTGCAATCACGTCATCTGCCTTGTGACCCACGCCCATCTGCTCCTTCTTCCACCCCCGCTCGCACAGCTCCGCGGCGTAGCCGGACACGGCGGGCAGGATCTGCCGCCGCAGCATATCCGCCATGGTGCGTGCCTCGATGGAGAGGACGGTGGTGTAGTTCTCAATATGGATCTCTGCGCGGGCATTGATCTCCTCCTTGGTATAAATACCGTGGCGGACAAAGAGATCCGCGTTCTTCTTCGCTGTGTACATGGGCAGGGCGTCGGCAGTGGACTTCAGATTGCTGAGTCCCCGCTTCTCCGCCTCCGCCAGCCACGAGTCGTCATAGCCGTTGCCGTTGAAGATGATGCGCTGGTGGTCGGTAAAGACCTTTTTGATGAGCTTTTCCAGATCCGCCTGGAAGTTTTTGGACTTTTCCAGTTGGTCGGCAAACTGCTGCAATTCCTCTGCCATGATGGTGTTCAGGGCAATATTGGGGCCGGAGATGGACTGGGAGGAGCCAAGCATCCGAAACTCGAACTTATTGCCGGTGAAGGCCATGGGAGAGGTTCGGTTCCGATCGGTGTTGTCCTGCGGAATGGGCGGCATGGCGTCAATGCCGATCTGAAGGGTGCGTTTGCCCTCCTCCTTGAACTCCGTGCCGTGGATAATGGACTGCACGATGGCATCCAGATCGTCGCCAAGAAAAATGGACATTACAGCAGGAGGGGCCTCAGACGCGCCCAGACGGTGGTCGTTGCCGGGGAAGGCCACCGTTGCCCGGAGAAAGTCCTGATACTCGTCCACGCCCTTGACAAAGGCCGCCAGAAACAGCAGGAACTGGGCGTTTTGGCTGGGGGTCTTGCCGGGTTTGAAGAGATTTTTGCCGGTGTCGGTGTTCAGAGACCAGTTGTCGTGCTTGCCGGAGCCGTTGACGCCGGCAAAGGGCTTTTCATGGAGCAGACACACCATGTCATGCTTGTCGGCGATCTTCTTCATGATCTCCATGGTGAGCTGGTTGTGGTCGCAGGCGGTGTTAGCGTCGGTATACACCGGGGCCATCTCATGCTGGGCAGGGGCCACCTCGTTGTGCTTGGTCTTGCTGTAGATGCCCAGCGCCCAGAGGTTTTCGTCCAGATCCTTCATATAGGACGCCACACGGGGACGGATAGCGCCGTAGTAATGGTCGTCCAGCTCCTGACCGCGGGGCGGCTTGGCGCCGAACAGGGTACGGCCGGTCATCCGCAGATCCTCCCGCTGGTTGTACATCTTTTTATCCACCAGAAAATACTCCTGCTCCGGGCCGACGCAGGGGATGACCCGGCGGCTTTCGGTGTCTCCGAACAGCCGCAGGATGCGGATGGCCTGACGGCTCACATCCTCCATGGAGCGCAGCAAGGGCGTCTTTTTATCCAGTGCGTGGCCGCCGTAAGAGCAGAGGATGGTGGGGATGCAGAGGGTTCCCTCCTTGATAAAGGCGAAGGAGGAGGGGTCCCACGCGGTATAGCCGCGGGCTTCAAAGGTGGCCCGCAGGCCGCCGGAGGGGAAGGAGGAAGCGTCCGCCTCGCCCCGCACCAGATTCTTGCCGGAAAACTCCAGAATGACCCGGCCGTTTTCCGCCGGGGCGATAAAGCTGTCGTGCTTTTCCGCCGTGATGCCGGTCATGGGCTGGAACCAGTGGGTGTAGTGGGTGCAGCCCCGCTCCACGGCCCACGTTTTCATGGCTCCGGCGATCTCATTGGCGGTGGACAGCTCCAGCGCAGCCCCATCGGTGACGCAGCGTTTCCACGCCTGATAGCAAGCGTCGGACAGCCGCTCCTTCATGGCCACCTCATTGAATACCTGACTGCCGAACAGCTCCGGCAGCTTCTTATCGCTCATAAAGAATCCTCCCGTTCCGCAATTTGCATATTTGCCATAACACACTTATCCTATCATAAATTCTTCCAAACGCAAGCAAAAAACAGCGGTTCTTTTTTCTCCGGCGAATTTTTCTCCTTTTATCCCAGCAGCATCTTTCCAATCCCGCCGCTCTGTGGTATACTTTCACCTGTATTTCTAAAACGAGAGATAAAGGAGCGGTCATCATGGGAGCCATCGGCTTCGACAATCAAAAATACCTCACCACCCAGTCTGAGCAGATCAAAAAGCGGATCCACCAGTTCGGCGGCAAGCTGTATCTGGAATTCGGCGGCAAGCTGTTCGATGATTACCACGCCTCGCGAGTGCTGCCGGGCTTTGCGCCGGACAGCAAGATCCGAATGCTCCAGCAGCTCAAGGATGATGTGGAGATCGTCATTGCCATCAATGCCGGGGATATCGAGAAGAACAAAATGCGGGGCGATCTGGGGATCACCTATGATGAGGACGTTCTCCGGCTCATTGATATTTTCCGGGATATGGGGCTGTATGTAGGCAGCGTGGTGCTGACCCGGTACAGCGGGCAGGCCGCGGCGGACGCGTTTCTTCACCGGCTGGAAAATCTGGGCATCCGCTGCTACCGGCACTATCCCATTGCGGGCTATCCCTCCGATGTAGCCCACATTGTCAGCGACGAGGGGCTGGGGAAAAATGACTACATTGAAACCAGCCACTCCCTCATCGTGGTCACAGCCCCCGGCCCCGGCAGCGGCAAAATGGCCACCTGCCTTTCCCAGCTCTATCATGACCATAAGCGGGGCATCGACGCCGGTTATGCCAAGTTTGAGACCTTCCCCATTTGGAACCTGCCCCTCAAGCACCCGGTAAACCTTGCCTACGAAGCCGCCACCGCTGATCTGGACGATGTGAACATGATTGACCCCTTCCATCTGGAAGCCTACGGCGTCACCACCGTCAACTACAACCGGGATGTGGAGATCTTTCCGGTACTCAACGCGATTTTTGAGAAGATCCAGGGCAAATCCCCCTACAAGTCCCCTACGGATATGGGGGTCAACATGGCGGGCAACTGCATTGTGGACGACGAGGCCTGCCGCGCCGCCTCCCGCATGGAGATCCTGCGGCGGTACTACACCGCCCGCGTGGAGCTGCTTCAGGGCAAGGGGACGGAGGAAACCGTCCGGAAGCTGGAACTGGTAATGCGGCAAGGCGACGTAACGCCGGACATCTGTCCCGCCATCGCGGCGGCTCTGGACAAGGCGGAAGCCACCGGCGCGCCTGCCGGCGCCATGGTGCTGCCGGATGGCCGGGTCATCACCGGCAAGACCTCCGGCACGCTGGGCGCCGCGGCTGCCCTGCTGCTGAACGCCCTGAAAGCGCTGGGCGGCATCGGGGATCAGTTTGAGCTGATCTCCAAGCAGGTGCTGGAGCCGGTATGCCACCTGAAAACCACCTATCTCGATCACCGCAACCCCCGGCTTCACACCGACGAGGTGCTGCTGACGCTGGCCATTTCCGCCCTGACCAACCCGCTGGCAGCCCTTGCCAAGCAGCAGCTGCCGGGGCTTCGGGGCAGCGAGGCCCATTTCTCCGTCATCATCAGCGAGGAGGATTTGAAGATTTTCAAGCGGCTGGGCGTGCGGGTCAGCTGTGAGCCGAAATACGAGACCAAGCGGCTGTACCATCGCTGATCCCCACAGGGCGTTTCCCGGCAAAAGGGCCGTTTTCTCAGCATAAGCAGGCAGAATACGCACCGTCAGGAAAGCCGGCGCAGCGAAAAACGCACGGGATCTTCCCGTGCGTTTCTTTCTCTTTCTGTGCAGCGGTGGAAAATGGAAGTGGCTTTTTGCCCCAGGGTATGCTATACTGCCAGCAGAAAGGCTTTATGTAGGAGGCGTACTTATCATGATGAATTGGATCTGGCTGGGCGCCATGATTGTCTTTGGAATTCTGGAAGCAGCCACTGCCGGGCTGGTGTCCATCTGGTTCGTGTGCGGTTCCGTTGCGGCGCTGCTGGCCACGTTTCTGGGCGCGGCGCTGTGGCTTCAGGTGGTGCTGTTTCTGTCGGTTTCTGCCATAACGCTGGCCGCTACCCGTCCGCTGGTGCGGAAAATGAGCGCCAAAGCTGTCCCCACCAATCTGGATCGGGCCATCGGCTCTGCGGCGCGTGTCACAGAGGAGATCGACAACGACGCCGGAACCGGCGCAGTGTATGTGGACGGCAAAACATGGTCCGCCCGCAGCAGCGACGGCTCCTCGATCCCCATGGGCGCCAAGGTCGTTGTGGACCGTATGGAGGGCGTAAAGCTCTTTGTCACGCCGGTGCGGTCTGCCTGCGAGCAGTAACGCGGAGGAAATATGGAAAAAGGGACGTCCTGACGGACGTCCCTTCATTTGGCCTATTAACCGATCTTGTTGAGCTTCAGGGTCATGGCACTCTTGCGATGAGCGGCCGTATTCTTGTGCAGAACACCCTTGGCAACAGCCTGATCGACCTTCTTGACCGCGACCTTGTAAGCGCCATCGGCCTCGGTGCGATTGCCTTCTGCGGCAGCCGCCTCGAACTTCTTGATGGCGGTCTTCAGCTCGGACTTCGTAGCCTTGTTACGCGCGTTGCGAACCTCACCGATCAGAACACGCTTTTTGGCAGACTTAATATTCGGCAAACCAAACACCTCCTCCTGGCATTTCTTGACGCGGCTTCAGATTTTTCCACCGTGCAGAATGATATTTTAGCAGAGAACTTTCAAAAAAGCAAGCCTTTTTTTGTTTTTTCTATAATTTTTTGCATATTGCGGATATCTCCGCAAAAGCTAACCCCGTTACCACAAGATTTTGTGTAAGGAGGATGCGCCGATTGTTTGCAAAACGCACAGATCTGGCTTTGGAAGCCCGCGAATTGTGGCAGGAATCCGCCGGAACCGCCACAAAGCTGGCCGGCGTCAAAGCCGTGGAAAAAAAGGTGCAGGGATATTCCGTTACCCGCATCGACATTCTGGATCGCCGGGGCGAAGCGGCCCTGGGAAAGCCTGTGGGCAGCTACCGCACGCTGGATCTTTCCGCCTTCTGGCAGCGGAGTGAGGGCTTTTTTGATCGGGCCGTCCGGGCAGTGGGGCAGCAGCTCCGGGAGCTGATTCCTGAAAGCGGCTCCGTACTGGTGGCAGGGCTGGGAAATGCCGCCATGACGCCGGACGCCGTTGGCCCGCTGGCGGCGGACAGCGTTCTCATCACCCGGCATCTGATCGCCGCCATGCCCCGGCAATTTTCCGGCTTCCGTCCGGTGGCGGTGCTGCGAACCGGCGTACTGGGCGCTACCGGCGTGGAGTCCGCTGAGGCGGTGCGCGGTCTGGCAGCGCAGATACACCCCGCGCTGATCATCGCCGTGGATGCGCTGGCCGCCCGCCGGATGGGGCGGCTGTGCAACACGATCCAGTTCAGCGACACCGGGATCATCCCCGGCAGTGGTGTAGGAAACCACCGGGCGGCTCTGAACCGGGAAACGCTGGGGGTGCCGGTGATCGCCGTCGGCGTTCCCACCGTGGTGGACGCCGCCACGCTGGCGGCGGATCTGCTGGAGGAATCCGGCCTGCCGGATATCCGCCCGGAGCGGCTGCAAAGCAGCCCCGGAAGCCTGATGGTAACGCCGCGGGACATCGACCAGCAGGTACGGGATCTGGGCAAGGTCATCGGCTACGGTATCAACTGGGCCTTGCAGGATCTGGAAATCGAGGAAATCAACGCGCTGCTCTCATAGTGTTCACTGAAAATCCGGGTAGCCCTCTTTCAGCGTCTCGTCGTAAACAGCCCGGTCGCCGCCGATAAACTTGGGCCGGGTGCGGGCCGCCAACACAATGGCCTGCCCGATGTGATTCTGCGCCAGCCGCACCGGCACCGCCACTTTTTTCAGGTGCATCCCGATGAGGGTGCCGCCGATATCCAGTCCGGCGTCCGCCCGGATCTCCTCCAGCGCCACGGGATGCCGGAAAGCGTGATAGGCGGCGGTGGCGAACGAGCTGCCCGCCTTGGGCTGGGGAACTACATTCACGATCTCCGCCCCCGGTACCGCCGCCTGCTCCACGATCAGCGCCCGGTTCAGGTGCTCGCAGCATTGCGCCGCCATGTAGACGCCCATGGGTGCAAATACGCTGTTCAGTCCCCGGAAAATGGCGTCTGCCACCTCCGGCGTGGACCAGCTGCCCACCTGATGCCCCACCACCTCGCTGGTGCTGCACCCGATGACCACGATCTGCCCCCGGCGCAGATGTGCCGCCTCTGCCAGCTGGCGGGCCGCCTGCGCGGCTTCCTGCTCCACAAGCTCCACAAGCTGTGGATTTTCCAATGAATGTACCGTTCCTGCCATGGTTTTCATACTCCTTTCCCAAAAACGGACGGAATGCCGTGCGGAAAATTCCGCACGGCCTGTTCCGTTACCAGCTTACTGCTGCATATTGAATCCGCGGATCACAGAGGACTTGGTCTTTTGCAGAACCATTGCCAGCGCCATGCCGATGGCCACGCCCGCGATGCCCTGCACGATGTTGCCGGGAATACTGGCAGCTGCCGCCAGTCCCTTGCCCAGAATCAGGGAGGCGTAGAAGAAGTAGCCCACCACCATGATGATCTCGCCTACGGTTCCGCTGACCAGCAGGGCGGTCTTACTCCGACCCATGGCCCGGAAGATCAGCGCCGCCGCCAAGGCATCCACGCCCTTGATAATCAGGGTGCCGGGGGCATAGTGGGCGTAGACTCCCAGCAGATCCACCAGCATGGAGCCGATGCCTGCCGCCGCCGCGCCGTACCACGGCCCCAGCAGCCAGCCGGACAGCAGCACAAAGCAGTCGCCCAGATTCACATATCCGTTGACGGGGGACGGGATCTGAATGATGCTGGTAGCCACATAGACCAGAGCTGCCATTAAAGCGCTGAGAACCAGCTTTCTTACCTTCTGATTGTTCATAACCATCACCTGCTCCGGCGTTTTCCGCCTGTTCTTGATGGTAGTATAGCGCGTTTTGGCATTATCTCAATAGCCAGAATTGTATAAATTTATAGGGCCAGTTTGGGTGCTGCCTGTGTGGAAAACGCGCAGGCGTTTTTTTGTGTACGGACTTTGTACCGCCCTCTGGCTGATCGGATATGCACCTGCATCGGAATCAGGTGTTTTTTAACCGGATTGTTTCCACTTGTTCATAGTTTGTTCATGATTATTGCCATGCTTTCAGGTATGTTTAAGTCAGGCATGAGGGTAACATAATTCTGACTTTTTAGGAGGTTTTTTATGAGTCGATTTTTGAAAAAGCGCGTCCCGGCGTTTCTGATGACTCTGGTCATGGTCACGACGCTGATTCCCATGGCATCCGCAAAATCTTCGGCGGATATTGAGTATGAGGTGGACGCAGGGGATAACGTCACCCTGGAGTTCAGCGATTTCCAGAATTATTATGACAAATACGAAAGTGACAACCTCTACCGCATGGAGTTTACCGACCTGACCGACGTGGATTCCAACGGCAGAATGTACGCCGTGGATTTTGAAGGAGACGAGGTGCGCGTAAACGAGGATGATCTGTACAATTCCTGGTTTTATGCTTCCAAAAGCGATGTTGAGGATTCCGGCGAATACCGCATCAAGGGGATGAACTATTCTGCCGGCAGCAAGGCAGACGGTGAGACCGCCGAGCTGGCCTTCACCCTGTACGGCGATAAGAAGGGAGAGCTGGAAGGCATCCTCCGTATCTATATCGGCAGTTCCGGGTTCTCCAAGAGTGGCACCATCAGCTATTCTGTGAAGTCCGGTGAGGAAGTGGCCTTTGACGAGGACGATTTCCAGAAGCTCTATGACAAGAGCAGCTGTACCGGCACCTTCAAATATCTGGTCTTTGACCGCCCCAGCACCAGCGAATATGCCAACGGCGCTATCTACTCCCGCTACGGCAAGCGGAACGAAACGTCCTTCTCCCGCTCTGCCCTTAGCGGCAATTCCTTTGGCTACAGCGATTACGCTGACGGGGATTACGATCTCAGCGATCTGAGCTTTGTGGCGGACAAATCCTTCTCCGGCAGCATCACTCTGAGCTTTACCCTCTACGGCGGCACCGGCAGCCGTACCAATCAGAGCACCACCGGCACGCTGGTCATCACCAGCGGCAATTCCGGCAGCAGCCGCTCCTACTATGTAGGCAACATCCGCTGCAGCGTGACCCCCGGCACGGCTCTGCAAATCAACCCCAACGACATTGCCCGCTATTTCAAGAAGTGCAGCGGCGGCGGCAATCTGATGTATGTGACCCTCACCTCCCTGCCCACCGTCGGCAGCCTGTACTATAACTACTACGGCACCAGCCAGTACGGCGCATCCAGCCGCACCCAGATGACCGCTGCCAGCGCCGCAGGCCGGATGTTCGCGTACAGCCCCTCCGCCAAGACAGAGTACGCCCTTTCCGAGCTGACGTATATCCCCAGCGGCACCAACTACTGCACGGCCATCGGCTTCACCGCATACGGCGGCAACGGCCAATCCTATACCGGCAGCATTCTCATCAGCGTCAGCACACAGGCGGTTTCCGAAATTTACAGCGTCACCACCAAGGGAACCTCTGTGAGCTTCCCGGCCACCGCCATCAGTTCCGCCGTGTCCGGCGCTACCGGCGCGTCTCTCAGCAGCATTCAGCTTTTGGATCTGCCTGCCACCACCTCCGGCGTTGTGTACTATGGTTCTTCTATGGCCAACACCACCAGCCAGTACGCCTATGCCAACCTGAGCCAGCTGCGCTTTGTCCCCAACAGCAATTTCACCGGCTCCGTCTCTATCCCCTATGTGGCCCTGAACAGCAACGGCGTTGCCATGGCCATCGGTCAGTTCTCCATCGGCGTGGTCAGCAGCGTGAAGAAATTCCGTGATGTTGCAACCACCACATGGTGCTACAAATATGTGACCGAGCTTTCCAGCGCTAATATCATCTCCGGCTACAGCAACGGCTCCTTCCAGGAGAAGAACACCATCACCTACGGCGCAGCCCTGAAGCTCATCATGCTGGCGGCCGGTTACGGCGAACAGGCTCCCACCGTAAAGGGCAGCACCTTCAGCGGCTATCTGGCCAAAGCCAAGGCTGACGGTCTGGTGACCGGCAATCCCAAGCTGAACGGTTCCATTACCCGGCTTCAGATCGCCCAGATCGCATCCAAGGCATTGAAGCTGTCCACCACTAACCTCTCTAACAAGAAGCCTTTCACGGACACCAACGACGTCTATGTGCAGGCGCTGAACGCCGCAGGCATCATTGAGGGCTACTTCTCCAACGGCACCAGCACCTATAAGCCCAACAGCACCCTGACCCGCGGTCAGGTCTCTGCCATTGTGTGGAGAATGCGGAACTACGAAAAGTAAGTTGCCGGGGTTTGCTCCGCCATTGCATCCGTTCCCGATCCCGTCAGAACCGTCCTGTTTGGTATCTGTGGGACAGTCAGAGCAGATACGCCTTTTCCCGCGGCCGCCCTTTCGGTATCCGGCAGGATATCCTGACGAGGTTCAGCCGCATCATAACCGCATCGTACTGGAAAGGCTCCCATCCATACGGATGGGAGCCTTTTTCATCAGCCGCCAAATGCGGGCATTTTCATGTATTTCGGCCGGAAAGCCGCTTGGGGATATTCCCTTATACGCTCTGGCAGGCAGAGAAGAAAGCCCGGCACCCGTCAAAGCCCAGACATTCCGCCAACTCAGCGCAGCGCACATCGTTATCGCTGACAACGATCTCCTCCTCCGTGGGGAAGTAAGGCAGATCCGGCGTAATGGCGTCCACCACATTTCCGTAGGATGCGCCAGCCAGCGCCGCGGCGTTGTGGAGCTTTTCACGGGCGAAAGGACTGCCGTTCATGGCCTGCTCCGTGTATTTCAGTACCGCCGCAATGGCCTCCGTCAGCATCCCGGCGGTAAATTCGGTGCAGTCGGGATCCAGATAGGCCCGCACTGCATGGGACAGGATCTTCAGCCCACAGGTACGAACCTGCTCCGCCGTCAGCCCGGCGGTGAAATCCGCGTCCGTCACGGAGATCTCCGGCAGCAGATAGATGCTTTTCAGGACAATGGTCTGCCCCTTCTCCCCTTTCAGAATAGCAAAGGGGGAGTTCTGGGAACCGCTGGAAAAGTTCGTGGCGATGAGCACCAGCTTCGCCTTGGCACAGGCCGGGATCAGGGCGGGATTTTCCGCGGCGGCCGCCAGATCCAGATCAGGATCTCCATAAAGCGCCAGCAGCGCCTTGGCGGCGCTCATGGCGTTGTCTCCGCCTACGCCTACAATGACGTCCGGCTGAAACTCGTTAAGCTTAGGCAGCGCACTGCGGAGATCGGATACGGAGACCCGCTTTCCGATGGTAAAAAACTCCGCCGCCCGGATGCCCTGTCTGCGAAGCTGGTCGATAATCGGGGCTGTGACCCCGGCGCGGTACAGCTGCGGATCTGTCACCAGCAGCGCCCGGCTGCAATGGTAGATCTCCCCCAGCTCCCGCAGGGCCACCGGGGTACAGCCGCTTTTAAAGTAGACCTTCTTCGGAAGGTTCAGTGTCTGAACCACTATGCACCTCGCTTTCTCGTTGATAAAAAAACTGTGTTTGCAGGAAAGAACAGCGTGTCGAAGGACACAGCAGCGTTTCTCCGTGTCTCACACGCCCAGCAGAGCGTCAGGCTGTGATTCCCTTTCAGATGGGGAAGCAGGGGGCCGGTGCCGCAGCACCGGCCCCCTGCTTGCGTTTGGTTGTTGTATATGGTTATGGTGTATATGATTGTATATGGTTATCGGTTTTCTATGCGGCGGACTTAGTTGAAGCCGCCGGTCTTGACCACGCCCAGATCGGCGCTGAGGCCCATGGGATATGCGGCGTGGGTGTCGGTGGGCAGGGTGACGGGGACTTCCCAGGTATCGCCGTACTTCTCGGCGAACTTCTTCTCGCCGTAGAAGGCCTTCAGGTAGCAGCCCTTCAGCTCACCGATGGTGGGATACACGGGGTTGCAGCCAGTGCAGGCATCGTGGAACGCCCACTCGGACATCTGGTCCACAGCCGCCAGGAACTCGGTCTCCCACTCCTCGGCGCTCTTTTCGGGATGGGCTTCCAGCAGCCAATCCAGAATGGTTTCGGGGATGTCGATGTCCTTCTTCAGCTGCTGGCAGGCCTTGATCCAGTTCTCGAAGGTCTGCTCGTCGGTCTTACCCTTCACGCCGATCAGCTCGCCCAGTTCCACATAGCGCTCAAAGGCCTGAGGATACTTGTACTGGGAGAAGGTACCCATCTTATAGGGATGCCGCTGGGCGTTGAACCGGCAGACGAAGGGGAACAGCAGGGCGTTGGCGGTGCCGTGGGGGATATGGAACCAGCCGCCCAGCTTGTGGGACAGGGAGTGGTTGATGCCAAGGAAGGCATTGGCGAAGGCGATGCCGGCGATGGCGGAGGCGTTGGCCATCTTCTCGCGGGCCGTGGGATCGGGCTTCGCATCCCGGAAAGCAGAACGGTAGGCTCTGGGCAGGTAGTCGAACACCATCTTGGTGGCGTCGCGGCACATGCCGTTGGTGTACTCGGTGGCGAAGGTGGAAACATAGGCTTCCACGGCGTGGGTCAGCACGTCGTAGCCGGAGGCCTGAGTGGCTCTGGGGGGCAGCTTCATCATGTTGTCCGCGTCGATGATGGCCATTTCAGGCATCATCTCGTAGCCGATCAGAGGCCACTTCATGCCGGTATTGGCGTCGGAAATGATAGTGAAGGGGGTGCACTCGGAGCCGGTACCGGCGGTGGTGGGGATGCAGACCAGCTTGGCCTTCTTGCCCATCTGGGGGAAGAAGCGGATACGCTTCCGGATATCCAGGAAGGTGGTGGCCATGTCCAGGAAGCCCTCTTCGGGGTTCTCATACATGATCCACATGATCTTTGCGGTGTCGATGGCGGAGCCGCCGCCCACGGCGATGATGACGTCGGGCTCAAACTCGTGCATCTTGGGCAGGCCCTTCATGGCGTCCTGAATCTGGGGATCCACACGGATGTCGAAGAACTCGGCGGTCTCAATGCCCATGTCACGCAGCTGGTTGATGATGGCGTCGCAGGCGCCCAGCTGATACAGCGTGGAGTCGGTGATGATGAAAGCCCGCTTGAAGTTGTAGACCTCCTTCATCTCCCGCAGGGCAACGGGGGTGCAGCCGGTCTTGTAATAGACCTTCTTGGGCAGCTGGAGCCAGAGCATATTCTCCTTGCGGATGGTGACGTTCTTGATGTCCAGCAGCTGCTCATAGTTGGTGTTGCCCATGAAGGCGGAGTGGCCCACAGCGCCGGGCCCCAGAGTCAGGGAGGGAGCCAGGCCGAAGTTGTACAGGTCGCCGATGCCGCCGAAGGATGTGGGCTGGTTGATGAGGATGCGGCCAGCCTTCATCCGCAGGCCGAACTTGGTGATCTTCTCTTCCTCGGTGGGGTCGATGTACAGTGCTGCGGAGTGGCCTGCGCCGCCCTCCAGCACCAGCTTGTAGCAGATGTCGAAAGCCTCGTCCAGCGTTTCGGCCTTGTACATACCCAGCAGGGTGGTCAGCTTCTCGTTGGCCCATGCGCAGTCATGGGAGGTGTCGTCGGTCTCATAGATCAGAACCTTGGTGTCATAGGGAACCTCGATCCCGGCCATTTCCGCCAGACGGCAGGCGGTCTGGCCAACAGCGGCGGGCTTGACGCCGTGGGTCTTGGAGTTGAAGAACACCTCGGCTACCTTGGCGGCCTCGTCGTCGTTGAGGAAGTAGCAGCGGGCTTCCTTCAGCAGACGCTTGACCTCGTCATAGACACTGGCGAGAACGGTGATGTGCTGCTCGGAAGCGCAGATCATGCCGTTATCGAAGGTCTTGGAGTGAATGATGGACTCCACAGCCATCCGCAGGTCGGCGCTCTCATCGATGACCACGTTGCAGTTGCCGGGGCCGACGCCGATGGCAGGGGTGCCGGAGGAGTAGGCCGCCTTCACCATGCCGGAGCCGCCGGTGGCCATGATGAGATCCACGCTCTTCATCAGGGTATCGGAGATCTCCAGAGAGGGAACGGAGATCCAGCTGATAACGTGCTCAGGCAGGCCCGCCTCAATGGCAGCGTCCCGCATGATCTTCGCCGCGGCGATGGAGCAGTTCACGGCGTGGGGATGGGGGGAGAGGATGATGGCGTTGCGGGTCTTGAGGGCCAGCATGATCTTGTAGATGGTGGTGGAGGTGGGGTTGGTGGTGGGGGTGATGGCGGCGATAACGCCCTTGGGGGAGGCCACCTTTTTCACGCCATAGGCCTTGTCCTCAGAGATGACGCCGCAGGTCTTCTTGTTGCGCATATAGTTCCAGACATGCTCGGAGGCATACTGGTTCTTGGTGACCTTATCCACGACAATGCCGTAGCCGGTTTCCTCGCAGGCCATTTTGGCCAGAGGAATCCGCATTTTGGACACAGCCATGGCGGTCTTTTCGCAGATGGCGTCCACCTGCTCCTGAGTAAAGGTGCTGTACGCTTCCTGAGAGGCGCGGATGATGGGAAGGGCTTCCTGCAGGGTCTCAACAGAGTTGATGGTCAGTGGGGTTGACATAGATGTTCCTCCTTACATTTTTGACCGTTTGTTGGGTAGGTTCCTCTCTCGTCCCTTGTTCTGCCATATCGGTAAGCGCTTAAGAGTTTGAATTGCGGCACTCTGCGTCCAGAGCTTTCCTCTGGTTTCAAAATGCGCCTTTCTCCCGCAAAAGTCAAGGGCAGGCAGCAGAGAAAAAAGTCTGTTGAATTCCTCCGCTCATATTTGTTTTTTTCCGGGTTCTGTTCCAATTTACCTGTTTTACGCAAAAATTCCTTTCAAAAGTCCGCAAAAAATTGCAGTCATTTTATACAGTGCGAAAGTGATAACTTTTTTGGCTGCTTTCTAACGTTTTATATTTGATTTATGTGTATTTTTAACTAATTTTCGTTAATTTTTTTTGCAGCCCATGTTGTATCTGAAAAGTGCCCTAAATATTTTGCCTATTTTCGTCAAATTTACCAAGTGGATTCGTCAAAGTCACCTGCAATCCTCTCCATTTCCCCCTCCGCAAGTCCCCCAGCCGGTCGGATGCGCCGCAGATGCCGCTCTGCCCGGCAGCGGCAGCGCCGACTTTGAAGCGGCAGGAGGGCGTTTACTTTTAGGGCGCAAAAAAGGACGTCATCCTCACGGATGACGTCCTTTTATCAGCTTGGGAAGCGCTTACTTCGCGGCCTTGGCAGCCTTGACAGCCTCGATCAGCATGGGAGTGACCTTGAACAGGTCGCCGCAGATGCCGTAATCGGCGATCTCGAAGATAGGAGCGGTGTCGTTCTTGTTGACGGCAATGATGCACTCAGAATCCTGCATACCAGCCTTGTGCTGGATAGCGCCGGAAATGCCCAGAGCGATGTACACCTTGGGATGCACGGTCTTGCCGGTCTGGCCGACCTGGTGGTCAGCAGACAGCCAGCCGCTGTCGATGGTGGCACGGGAACC
>ENA-ORCM01000459-ORCM01000459.1-human-gut-metagenome-genome-assembly--contig:-NODE-459-length-39544-cov-7.457091_pt1 | contig 39544 bp, 38 predicted proteins | sample MGYA00242906_ERZ507928 | MGnify/ENA primary metagenome ERZ507928 (study PRJEB26167, sample SAMN06115497) | human gut metagenome | host: Homo sapiens | place: China:Shanxi | collected 2015-05-07...
AAGTTCGCCGCCTACATTGGCAGCAAGCAGTCCACCGAGCTTCAGCGGGAGATCCGCAGGCAGGAGAAAGAACTGGCAGCCATGCGGAAACGGAAAATGGAATTGGACGCGATCTTCAAAAAGCTGTATGAGGACAGTGTGCTGGGCCGCATCACAACGTGGCAGTTCCAGATGCTCTCCGGCAGCTACACGGAAGAACAGAACCGTATCACCGCCGGTATTCCACAGAAAGAGAGTGAGATCCAGCGTCTGCGGGAAACCGTGAACGGGACGGACAGCTTCCTCGACAAAGCGAAGCGGTATACGGATATCACAGAGCTGACGCCGGAGCTGCTGCGGCTGTTTATTGAGAAGATCGTGGTTCACGAGAAAGAGGTAAAGTGGTCTAAGCACGCGCCCCAGACCGTGGAGATCTACTACAACGGCATTGGCTATGTCGGCAGTGGTCAGCAGGATGTGGAAGAAACGATGGAAGCACCGGAACCCCTACAAACCCAGGACACAGAGAAGCCCCGGCAGGCATCGTAAACACGATGACCTGCCGGGGTATCCCAGGAATTACTTGTTACCCCTGTGAGGGGGGAACGTACGCTTCAGGGCGGTTTTCAGTTAGTGGTCGGACTTTTTTCTTTTCCGAGCAAAGGAAGTACCGGGTCATAATGATTCCCAAAATCAAAACAATCACCTGAAAAGCATCATCGGGCCATATTTCTCCGGTGCTGCCTCCGCCGCTGCTAAAATTGCCGTCCGAATTCTGGCAGAGCTTAGCCAGTTCCCATGTATCCAGCTGATTTCCCGCTGCGTCGTAGGAAACCCCCACCGTATCCCCCTCGACCTGTCTCTCCGTCCATCCTTTCACCTGCCGCAGACGCCGCACGTCTGACGGAAAAAGCGCCCGAAGGAATCCCCTTCGGGCGCTTGGTCTGTGCGATTTTGAAAGACCGGGCGGAACGTTCAGTTGCTCTTGCCCAGATAGGCTTCCTTCACCCGGCTGTCCGCCAACAGCTCCGCACCGGTGCCGGACATGGTGATGGTGCCGGTTTCCAGCACGTAGGCAAGGTCTGCGATTTTCAGCGCCATGTTGGCATTCTGCTCCACCAGCAGCACGGTGACGCCCTGCTTGTTGATCTCCCGGATGATGGAGAAAATATCCTGCACCACCAGCGGGGCAAGGCCCAGAGACGGCTCATCCAGCAGCAGCAGCTTGGGGCGGGACATCAGCGCCCGGCCCACGGCCAGCATCTGCTGCTCGCCGCCGGAAAGGGTGCCTGCCAGCTGCCAGCTCCGCTCCTCCAGACGGGGGAACAGACTGTAGACCCACTGGATGTCCTTGGCGATCTCCGCCTTGTCCCGGCGCAGGTATGCGCCAATTTTCAGGTTTTCCAGCACGGTCATATCCGGGAACACCCGCCGCCCTTCAGGACTCATGGCAATGCCGGTGGTCACGATTTTGTCGATGGACTTGCCCAGCAGCTCCTGACCGTCCCACTGGATGGAACCGCCGGCAGCTTTTACAAGGCCGGTAATGGTCCGCAGGGTGGTGGACTTGCCTGCGCCGTTGGCGCCGATCAGCGTCACGATCTTGCCGTCCGGCACTTCCAGAGAGATTCCCCGCAGGGCCTGAATACCGCCGTAATGAACTTGGAGGTTTTCAATTTTAAGCATTGTCAGCCACCCCCAGATATGCGTCGATAACGCGCTGATTCTTCTGAATTTCCGCCGGTGTGCCGCTGGCGATCAGCTTGCCGAAGTCCAGCACGTAAATACGGTCAGAAATGTCCATAACCAGATTCATATGATGCTCAATGAGGAAAATGGTGATGTTGAACTTTTCCCGGATCTCGCCGATGAACGCCGTCAGATCCTCGGTTTCCTGCGGGTTCATACCGGCGGCAGGCTCATCCAACAGCAGCAGCTTCGGCTCTGCTGCAAGGGCGCGGGCGATTTCCAGCCGGCGCTGCTTGCCGTAAGGCAGAGAGGTGGCCAGCTCGTCCTTTTCTTCAGACAGGCCCACGATCTCCAGCAGCTTCTCCACCTCGGCCCGCTGTGCCGCCTCTTCTTTCCGATTCAGACGGAAGGTGGCGGAGAACACGTTGCTGGTGGAGCGGCAGTGCTTGGCGATGAGTACGTTGTCGAACACCGTCTGGGACTTCCACAGCCGGATGTTCTGGAAGGTACGGGCCATGCCCGCCTTGGTGATCTTGTCCGGCGTGGGGGCGATGGTCTCCTTGTACATTCCGGCGCACTGGCCCTTGTACTGGTTCTTCATTTTGCCCTGAGGATGGTTTTCGATGATCTTTCCGCCGTCGAACCACACCGCGCCATTGGTGGGCTGGTACACGCCGGTGATGACATTGAACGCGGTGGTTTTGCCTGCGCCGTTGGGGCCGATGAGGGCCACGATCTCACCCTTGTTGATCTCCAGATTCAGATCGTCCACGGCGACGACGCCGCCGAACTGCATGGTAATGTGATCCAGTCTCAGCAGATTCTCACTCATGACTGCGCCGCCTCCTTTTTTTCTTTCTTTGCCCGCTTTTTAAAGAGATCGGGCAGTTCCTTGTCGCCCATGATGCCCTTTCGGAAGAACAGCACCACCACCATGATGATAACGGAGAACACAGCCATGCGGAAGCCGTTCTTGAACACGGCGGGGGCGGTGATGCCAAGGAACGTGCCGGCGTCCAGGCCACGCAGCAGCCACTCGGACAGGAAGATATACAGGAAGCTTGCCAGCACGGAGCCGGTGATGGAACCGATGCCGCCGATGACCACGATCAGCAGGATCTCATAGGTCAGGCTGCTCTTGAAGGGCAGGGAAGCGATGGTTCCCATATACATGGCCATCATTCCGCCGCCGATGCCGGCGAAGAAGGAGCTGATGATGAAGGCCAGCCGCTTGTGGTGGGCCAGATTGATGCCCATGGCCTCCGCCGCCACCTCATCGTCCCGGATGGCCTTGAAGGCCCGGCCGTAGGTGGAGTTGATCAGCAGCACGATCACCGCGATCATCAGTCCCGCCAGAATCACATAGGGCGTGGCGTGGCTGAAGGTGGGGTAGCTTTTCAGCAGGTTGGAGCCGTTGGTCAGGGGGCCAAGCTTATCCCACTGGAAGAAGGCCCGGAGGATCTCCGCAAAACCCAGCGTGGCAATGGCCAGATAGTCGCTTTTCAGCCGCAGGACCGGCAGGCCGATGAGATAGGCCACAATGGCCGCCAGAATGCCGCCCACCAGCAGAGCCAGCAACATACCCACCACGGAGCCGACGGTGTCTCCCAGTGCGCCGGAGAAGATCTCCGGCATGGAGAACTGCACCCAGCCGCCGTCGAAATACTGATACACGCCTGCCCGTTTGGCCACGGGGATGGTCAGAATTGCGTAGGAATAAGCGCCCAGTAGCATGAAGCCCGCCTGCCCCAGAGAAAACAGGCCGGTAAATCCGTTGAGCAGGTTCATGGAAACTGCCACCAGAGAATAGACTGTGGCCTTTTTGATGACCGTGATGGCAATGTGGTAGCTGGGGAGCGCCGCGTCCACCGCGATGCAGGCCGCCAGCAGGATCACCAGCACCACGGCGGTGCCGATGAGGCCGGATTTGTTGTTCGTTGTTTTCATAGCCGTCCCTCCTTACACCTTGTCGGTGACTTTCTCACCGAACAGGCCGGTGGGCTTCACGCACAGCACCACGATCAGCAGGGCAAAGGTAAACGCGTCGGAGAAGGTGGTATAGCCCAGTCCCTTGATGACCTCCTCGCACAGTCCGATGATGAATGCGCCGACAACCGCACCGGGAATGGAGCCGATACCGCCGAACACCGCCGCCACGAAGGCCTTCAGCCCCGGCATACCGCCGGAGCCAATGGCCACGGAGGGGTAGTTGGTGAAGTACAGCATGGCGCCGATGGCCGCCAGAAACGAGCCGATGACAAAGGTCATGGAGATGACGGCATTGATCTTGATGCCCATGAGCTGCGCCGTTTCAAAATCCTTGGCCGCGGCACGCATGGCCATGCCGATCTTCGTGTGATTGATGAGGTACACCAGCACGATCACCAGCAGAATGGTCAGGACAGGCGTGATAAGTGTCACCCGCTTGGTGGAGGTTCCCAGAACACTGACATTCTCGGAGATCCACGGAATGGGGTTGCTGACCGGCTGGGGGACGCCGCCGGTGATGTAGAACGCCAGATTCTGGATCAGATAGCTGACGCCGATGGCGGAGATCATGACGGACATCCGGGGCGCCGTCCGCAGGGGCTTGTAGGCCACCCGCTCAATCAGGAAGCCCAGCACCACGGTGGCAATCAGAACCAGCGGCAGGGCGAGATAAAACGGCATGGCGGTGGTGGCGTACACCATCACCAGACCTGCCACCATGAACACATCGCCATGGGCGAAGTTGATCAGGCGCAGAATGCCGTAAACCAGCGTATAGCCGATGGCGATCAGTGCATACTGGCCGCCCACGGACACGCCGTTGATCAGATACGGAATCAATTCATGCATAGGAAATCCTCCTGTGGTTTTCTAACATGGTTCCGGGACGTCTCGAAAAAGCAGAAGCAGCCCCGCTCTTTCGAGGCGTCCCAAAATGCGGTGAAAGAGGATGTCACGGGGAAGCCCCGCCATCCTCTGATACGCCCGTGTGGGTACAGCCGCCTTACAGCGGCTGTACCCACTGAGTTCTTTTTATTAGCCGACGGTCTGGACCTTCACGAAGTCCCAGGTACCGGCTTCGGTGTTGGCGGTCTTGATGAAGGCGGAATCGCGCTTGGCGTCGCCGATGTCATCAAACTCGATCTTGCCGGTCACGCCGTCAAAGCTGACCTTGGGCAGAGCTTCCAGAACCGCGCTGGGCTCGGTGCTGCCGGCGATCTTCAGCGCTTCCAGAGCGGTGAAGTAGGTGTCATAGCCCACGGCGGTCACAGCGGCCACCATGTCGTTTCCGCCGTTGTTGGTCAGGGCGTCGGGATTGGCGTTCATCCACTCCTTGATGCCGGAGTCGAAATCGGGTGCGCCGCCCTCCTGATAGAAGGTGGTCACATAGATCTCCACATCCTTGCCGGTGGCGCTTTCAATGACCTTGTTGCTGTCCCAGGTGTCGGAACCCAGCAGAGCGCCGTCAAAGCCCTGTGCAGCAGCGGCTTCCACGATCAGCTGTGCATAGTTGATGGACACGGGGGCGAAGATGACGCCGGCGCCGGCGCTCTTGGCGTTGTTGATGTAAGAAACGAAGTTGGCAGTGCCCTCCGGGAAGCTCTCAGCGGTCACGGTGCCGCCCAGCTCTTCAAAAGCCTGCGTGAAGTAATAGACCAGACCCTGATCGTAGTCGCTGCCCAGCATACCCAGCACATAAGCGTTGGTCACGCCCAGCTCGTTATAGGCATAGTTGGCAAGGACAGTACCCTGGAAGGGATCCAGGAAGGCCAGCCGGAAGTACACGTCGCAGTCGGCGGTCACGTTGGGGTTGGTGCAGGAGGTACCGATGGCAGGCATACCGGCCTCGGAGAACACTGCGCCGCCGGCCATGGACACGCCGGAGCCGTAGGAGCCCATGACCACGGACACGCCGCGGTTGATCAGCTCAGCGGCTGCGGAGGGGCCGTTTTCGGCGGAGGTGCGGTTATCCACGATCTCCAGCTGGACGTCATAGGTCTCGCCGCCGATCTCCACGGTGGGCTGGACATAGTTGGCATACTGCATACCCAGAATTTCCTGCTTGCCGCCAGCGCCGTTGTCGCCGGTCTGGGGCTCAAACACACCCAGCTTGACGACCTTGTTGCCGGAAGTGGAATCACTGCTGCTCTGGCTGTCAGAGCTGCCGGAGTTGTCGGAACTGCTGGAGCTGCCGCCGCAGGCCGCCAGACTGAGGGTCATGGCCAGCGCCAGCATCACGGAAAGAAACTTCTTCATTCTATTCATCCTCCTTATATAGATCACATACCGTCCGAATATGGGTATAGAGATTTCCCGTAACCCGGATGTTGTTATTTTACGGATGAACGGCCCTGCGCGCAAGGTGAATCCCGCACAAAAAGTTTTCCCGTTTTTTCGCCTTTAGCGCGCCAAAGTGACGTTCATACCTGTGCATTTGTCCTTCGCTTGTGGACATTTCCGGGTTGTGAGGATATTTTAAGAGAACACTGTCCGCTTCCGGCGGACAGTGTTCTTGGTAAATTTGACGATGAGGACCTATAAAAACTTCAAAAAATCCACGCTTTTCCCGCAAGCTCGTCCTGTTTTACGGCAAAAGCTTCCACTTTTGCCTGCCGCAGCACAGGAATCTGCCTGACGGGAAACGGTTTCGGAGGCTCCCCGGCAGAATCCCTCACTGCGCGGAGCGGCCGAAAACAGCCTGCTGTATCTCGCAGCATTTCTGGTACATGAGGATGGTGTCGATGCCATAGGCAAGGAAATTCAGGCCGCGGGAGAACAGCTCCCGGACGAAGGCCGGATCCAGCCCCAGCGCCCCTACCGGGATCCCGGCGCGGTTGGCCTGCTCCACCATAGTAAGCAGCGCGCTGCGGACTTCCGGCGCATTGACGTTGCCCTTTAAACCCATGGCTACGGAAAGATCCACCGGGCCTAAAAATACGGCGGTGATGCCGGGCGTGCGGAGGATCTTCTCAAAATTGGCAGCTCCCTCCGAGGACTCCACCAGCGGAATGACCGCCGTTCGGCGGTTGGCTTCCGCATAGTATTCGCTCCCGCCGGCTCCGTAACGGTTAGCCCGCACACCGGGGCAGGCTCCGCGGATTCCCTCCGGGGTGAATTTGCAAAGAGCAACGGCCTGCGCCGCCTGCTCCGGCGTGTCAATATTGGGGACGATCACACCGGCTGCGCCGAAATCCAGCGACTTCTTGATCCACACCGCATCCAGCGCCGGAACACGGGCCAGCATGGAAAGCCCGGCGGCTTCTCCGGCCCGAATCAGTTCCGCCATTTTTTCCACGCCGTAATAGGTGTGTTCCAGATCGATGGCGGCAAAGCGGAAGCCCGCATAGGCGGACGCTTCCAGAAATTCCGGGGCTGCGGACTGCACAAAGGTGCCAAGGAACGGGGCGTTCTCCGCCAGAAGCGTTTGGAAAGGAATCATATTGGATACCTCATTTCATTATGGAACTGTAAAAAAGCCGACCAATACCCGAACAGTCATTTTCGGGCAGGCCAAGACCCGGAGGGAACCCCCTCCGGGTCTGTCAGACATACGCGGCATTACATCGGCAGCACAACGATCTGTGTGCTGAGCAGGCATACAGTGCCCAGCGCCAAAACGACTGCCAGAACGATCAGAATGGCCTTGACGACGTTATCCATCGCCGGATCAGAACTCCGGTAGATTGGCCGCCACGCTGGCGCAGCGGGGGCACAGGCCGTTCTCGTCCGCCGCGGTGCTGTGCTTCCAGCAGCGGGGGCACTTGCTGCCGGCAGCCTCGCTGACAGAAACCGCCAACTCGCCGCCCACAGTGACCTCCACCTGGGAGACGATCAGCAGATCCGCCAGAGCGGCGCCGTCCATCTCCGCCAGGAAGGCATCCTCAGCGGGAACCGTCAGGGCCACGTCGGCTTCCAGGCTCTTGCCGATCTTCTTCTCGGCGCGGGCAGTCTCCAGCGCGCCGTTGACGGCGTCGCGGATCTCGATGATCTTTTCCCACTTGGCCATCTCGTCAGCGGAGAGGCCATAGTCGCCAAACACGCCGTTCATCTCGTTGAACAGCACGTTGCGGACGTCATCTCCCTCCTTGTGGGGCATGGCCAGCCAGATCTCATCGCCGGTGAAGCACAGGATGGGCGCCATGATCTTGGTGATGGTATCCAGAATCAGGTAGAGAGCCGTCTGGGCGCTGCGGCGGGACAGGCCGTCCTTTTCGTCGCAGTACAGGCGGTCCTTGATGATGTCCAGATAGAAGTTGGACATCTCCACCACGCAGAAATCGTTGACGGCGTGGGTGATGACGAGGAACTCATAGTCATCGTAAGCCTTGGCGCACTTTTCAATCAGGGTGTTCAGGCGGGTGACAGCCCAGCGGTCCAGCTCCGTCATATCGGCAGGAGCCACCAGCTGATTGGGATCAAAGCCGTCCAGATTGCCCAGGCAGTACCGGGCGGTGTTGCGGAACTTCAGGTAATTCTGGGCCAGCTGCTTGAAAATGGCGTCGGAGCAGCGGACGTCGGCATGGTAATCGGCGGAAGCCGCCCACAGACGCAGGATGTCCGCGCCGTACTTATTGAAGATGTCGGCGGGATCCACGCCGTTGCCCAGAGACTTGTGCATGGCCTTGCCCTCGCCGTCCACGGTCCAGCCGTGGGTGACACACTGCTTGAAGGGCGCACCGTTGCCGAAAGCGCCCACGGCGGTCAGCAGGGAAGACTGGAACCAGCCGCGGTACTGGTCAAGGCCCTCCAGATACATATCGGCAGGCCAGAAGCCCTGATCCCGCTTCATGGAGGCGAAGTGGGTGGAGCCGGAGTCGAACCAGCCGTCCAGCGTGTCGGTTTCCTTTTCAAAGCCGCTCTTGCCGCCGCAGTGGGGGCAGGTCAGGCCGGCGGGCAGGAAGTCGGCAGGGTCCTTGTCGAACCATGCGTTGGAGCCTTCCTTACCGAACAGGTTGGAAACGGCGGCAATGGTCTCATCGGTGACCACGGGCTTGCCGCAGTCCTTGCAATATACCACGGGGATGGGCAGACCCCAACGGCGCTGACGGGAAATGCACCAGTCGGCCCGCTCCCGGATCATGCTCTTCATGCGGTCAATGCCCCAGCCGGGTACCCAGCGCACATCGTCGCAGGCGGCGCAGGCCTCGTCCTTAAAGGCGTCCACGGAGCAGAACCACTGGGGCGTGGCACGGAAGATGATGGGCTTCTTGCAGCGCCAGCAGTGGGGATAGCTGTGGACGATTTCCTCGCTGGCCAGCAGCGCACCGGACTCCTTCATATCCTTCAGGATCACGGGGTTGGACTCTTCCACCAGCATCCCGGCGTACTTGCCGGCATAGTCGGTGTGGCGGCCCTGATCATCCACAGGCACCACCATATCCATGCCGTAGCGCTTGCAGGTCTGATAGTCGTCCGCGCCGAAGCCGGGAGCGGTATGGACGCAGCCGGTACCGGAATCCATGGTGACGTAATCCGCCAGCACCAGACGGCTGGTCTTGGGCAGGAAGGGGTGATCCGCCAGCATATTCTCAAAGAACGCGCCCTCGTGGGTCTCCACGATCTCGTAGTCGGCGACGCCCGCCACCTGCATCACCTTGTCGGTGAGGGCCTCGGCCATGATATACAGCTCGCCGTTGGCGTTGTTCTTCACCACGGCGTAGCTCTCGGAGGGATGCAGGGCGATGGCCAGGTTGCCGGGCAGGGTCCAGATGGTGGTGGTCCAGATCACGAAGCTCAGCTTGCTCTTGTCCAGATGGCTCAGCTTGCCCTGATCGTCGTGCATGGGGAACTTCACATACACGGTAGTGCAGGGGTCGTCCTGATACTCGATCTCGGCTTCTGCCAGAGCGGTCTCATCGTGATAGCACCAGTACACGGGCTTGAGGCCCTTGTAGATGTAGCCTTTCTTGTACATCTCGCCAAAGACCTTGACCTCCTCAGCCTCGAAGCTGGGGTTCATAGTCTTGTAGGGATGCTCCCAGTCGGCCACCACGCCCAGACGCTTGAAGCCCTCCATCTGGATGCCGATGTACTTTTCGGCATAGTTGTGGCAGGCGGTGCGGAAATCAGACACGCTCATGGCCTTGCGGTTGAGCTTCTGCTCCTTGATGATGGCGGATTCGATGGGCATACCGTGGTTGTCCCAGCCGGGGATATAGGGGGTGTAATAGCCCCGCATGGCGTAGGAGCGGGTGATGATGTCCTTCAGAGACTTGTTCAGGGCATGGCCCATGTGCAGTCCGCCATTGGAGAACGGAGGGCCGTCGTGAAGGGCAAAGCGGGGCTTGCCCTCATTCTTTTTCAGCAGCTCGTTGTAGAGGTCCATATCCTGCCAGCGCTTGAGCATTTCCGGCTCCCGCTTGGGCAGGCCCGCCCGCATGGGGAAGTCGGTCTTGGGCAGATTGATGGTCTTGTTGTAATCCATAATGCGTCTCCTTTTATATTGTAAGTTTTCCTTCTGTTCCTGATATAAGCGTCCGCTGTGAGGGTTCGAATCCCTCACGGCGTAGCAAAACAAAAAACGCTTTGTCTCTGAACTCAGAGACAAAGCGTTTGAAACACTCTGCGGTACCACTCTTCTTGCCGCTCCCTCACAGAACACGGCCTCTCGCGCCTGCATCCACAGGCTGACGGAATAACGCCCGTCACACGTCCACACCTACTCGCGTCGTCTTTCAGCTGGAGGCTCCAAGGTGATTTTCCCTGCCGTTCCTGTCCGCCTTGCACCCAACGGCAGCTCTCTTCACAGGTTTCCGGTCAGCTACTCTTCCTTTTCCACGCCAGATATTCGATTACTGGGCTATCATATCACATTTTGGTGGTTTGTCAACCGATTTATGCAGAAAAGTCCCGAAAAGTCCCGGAATTGCAGTCCGTATGCAGATCTATGCACCGTCAGAACGTGGCGGACGCAGAGCCGCCTCCGGCAAAGCCGGTGGCGGGCCGCTGTCCACTTTACGTCGGATCGTCTGGCCAGCCGCGAAAGCGCCGCTCCTCAGAATTTCCGGCTGCTGCCGGAAAAGCCCCGGCTGTTGACGGTGGTGCCGCCGTGGAAGACGCTGCCGCCGGAGCGGGGGCCGTCATCGGTTTTGAGGGGCGTTCTGAGAACGGTGGAATGGGTATAGTGGTCGGTGCGGACCTTCAGATCCACGCTGCCACTGACGTAAGCCGCCGCGCCGCTGGCCTTCTGGGCGGTTTTCATCTTCTTTTTCATCACGCCGCAGATCACGAAGGCAATAATGGCGGCAGGCAGGAAGCACATGACGGCTGCGCCGCCCAGCGCTTTCGGCAGGTTAAAGGGTTCCTGATTGCTGCCGCCGGATACCTCCACCGGGGTGCCGGACTGCGCCTCGGAGAGCAGATACACGCAGGTATCCGCAAAATTGACAAGCCCCGCTCCCCAGTTTCCGTCGCTGAAATCGCTCAGAAAAGCGTCGTAGAGGACGTCCTCCCGGCCATAGTCGGTAATGGCGGCGTTCGCCTGCGTCCCGTGGACGGCAATGCTGACGTCACGGGTTTCCGTGCTGACAGCCAGCAGGATGCCGTCGCCGCCGTCTCCCACGCCCAGATCGGAATCCTCATAGACATCCTGTGCAAATTCGTAAATGTCCGAATATCCGTACTCCGTGAAGTCAGGCAAGAGCAGGATGTAGATACCGCAGCTGTGATCCCAGCCGGCTGCATCCAGCGTTTCCTCCAGCCGGGCGGAATCCGCTTGGGAAACCAGCCCCTGCGGGTCGTAGAGCCAGTGATCGCCGGAGGGGTCAAAGGGCAGCTCCACGGCCAGCGCAGAACCGGCCATGCAGAACGAAAGTACCAGCGCCGCAAGCAGAGCGCAGATGCGTTGTTTCATACCGACGCCTCCTTACAGCCAGTTGGCAAACACGGTGATGACCGTCAGCGCCGCCGTGATCCCGGCGGTCAGGCCGCCCCACCATGCCCAGTACCGCTTTCTGGATACCGGCAGGTCGCTGACCATTCTGCCGGTCTGGCCGTTCATGGCAAAGAGGAAATTTTTCCCCTCCCATTGGGTACTCAGCAGCCACACCGGCAGCAGAGCGCAGCGCACCGTTCCCCGGCGGAGCTGGGCGTCCTTCCCCACGGGGATGCAGGTCTCATACCCGGATACCTGCCGCTGCATGGCCTCCACGGCGGTATCCGCGGCCCGGACTTCCGCTCTGGGGCTGCACTCTTCCATGGAGACGTCCGGGATGTCCGCAAAAAAGCCGGGGAGGTAGGCGGTGGAAAACGGAACCATGGCGCTGTAGTCAAAGGGTTCGATGGAGTCCATATAATCGTCCGGCATCTTCCGGGAGGCGTCCACGGGGATTTTCTCAAACTTCACCGTGCCGGCCCGCCGGACGTCGAAATACCGGGTGGTGGTGATCCGCTCCCGCGCCGTGACCATCACACTGCTGCGGGTGGCGGTGAAGCGGACGTCCGCCTCCGCCTGTCCGTCAAAGAGCCAGAAGGGAACGTAGATGCCCTTGATCTCCTGAATGTGGTTTTCGTCGGAAAAGCTTTTGGGCAGGAAGGGCCTGCCCTTGTAGTGCGCCTTCAGGGTCTTTACGGCCTCCTCTTTTCCCAACTTGAAGGGAATGACCAGCTCCGGCTTCTGCATCCCGTGAAACTGGCCGGAAATGATGGTGTTGTTGCCGCAGTAGGGACAGGAGGTGGCGGCGGTGGCCTCGTCACAGATCAGCTCCGCGCCGCAGCTGGGGCAGCGATAGGTTTTCAGGTGATCGGCCTCCTCACCCCAGTTGTCCTGACCGTCAGGGCGTTCCCAGCTCCCGGCGTCGGCTCTGGCTTCTGCGGCGGCCTTTTCAAAGGCTTCCGCAGCCTGCTGCTCCTTTTCGGCGCTGAAAGCTTCCACCTCCGCCACGGTAAAGCTGCTGCCGCAGTAGTCACACTCCAGCCGCCCCGTCTCCTCACTGAAATGCAGCGGGGCGGTGCAGGCCGGACATTTGAATTCCGTTACTTGGGTAGGCATACGCGCCTCCTCTCAGAAAATGCTGAATCGTTTCCCCTGCCGGGGATCGGCTTATTTCAGATCCATTTCGTTGAAGGGATCGCCGCACTCCGGGCAGAATTTGGGCGGGTGAGCCGGATCTGCGGGCTTCCAGCCGCAGTTGCTGCACTGGTACACCCCGGCAGGCTTTTTCGCGCCGCACTCGGAGCAGAATTTGCCCCGGTTTTCCGCACCGCACTGGGGGCATTTCCATGCCGCCTCCGGCTTGGGCTTGCCGCATTCCACGCAGAATTTGCTGGTATTTTCTGCGCCGCAGGCGCATTTCCAGCTTCCGGCAGGGGCGGACGACGGCGCGGGCTGCGCCGGGGCCTGCTGCCCCATCTGATAGAGGGTCTGGGCGTTGGCGCCGCCGGCCTGACCGGCCATATTCATCCCCATAAAGGCCATGGCCGGGCCTGCGTTGGCGTTTCCGGCGGCGATCTTCATGGCATCCCCCTGTGCGGCCACCAGATGGGCCGCCCCGCGAGCGGGGTCTATAAAAGCCGCCGTGCGCTGAAGCTCCTTGATGGCCTTTTCATCCTCTTCGTTGGCCGTGACGCTGGAAACGCCGCAGGAGACGATCTCAATGCCCCGCAGTTCCCGCCACTTGGCGCTGAGGATCTGGTTCAGGCTGTCCGCCAACTCCATGGCATGGCCGGGCAGGGCGGAGTAGCGGACGCCCAGCTCGCTGACCTTAGCGAAGGCGGGCTGGAGCGCTGTCAGCAGCTCGGTTTTCAGCTGGCTGTCCAACTGGGCGCGCTTGTAATCCTCCGTCACATTGCCGCAGACGTTGGTATAAAACAGCAGGGGGTTGGCAATGTGGTAGCTGTATTCACCGAAGCAGCGGATGCCCACGTCCATGTCGATGCCGGCCCGCTGGTCCACCACCCGGAAAGGAACGGGGCTGGCCGTGCCGTATTTGTTGCCGGTGATCTCCTTGGTGTTGATGTAATAGATCCGCTGATCCTTGGGGGCTTCGCCGCCGAAGGTAAAGCGCTTACCGATATTCTTGAACACCCGGCCGATGCTCTCTCCCAGAGAACCGGCGAACACACTGGGTTCCGTGGACGCGTCATAGACAAATTCTCCGGGTTCGGCGCAGACCTCCGCCACCTTGCCCTGATCCACGATGAGCATACACTGGCCGTCTGCCACCGCAATCATGGAGCCGGTGGTGATAATATTTTCATCGCCTTTGGTGTTGCTGGAACGGCCTGTGATCTTCTTCCGCCCCTTGACTGCCAGAACATCCGCAGAAATGGCTTCGCAGTAAAAATATTCCTTCCACTGATCGGCCAGCACGCCGCCCGTTGCGCCGGAGGCCGCTTTGATGAGTCCCATATGTCAGATCTCCTTTCAGGTGTGCAGTTTCGCTGTACGTTGTGGCCATTATACCGTATTCCGTCTCAGGATACCAGAGGGAATCCGATGGGAACGCAAAAAAGGAGCGCAGATGCACTCCTTTTTCCGGGCAGGGGACATTACTTCCGATGGAAGAGGCCGGCAAGGCCGCCCTTCTTCTCATACGGCTGGGACTGGACGTTCAGCAGCGTATAGCCGGTGGCGTCGATGGTGTCCCGCAGCCTGGTCTCATCCAGCGCGTCATCGGAGAGGACGACGCAGGTACCCTTGCTGTGGGATGCGGTCACTTTCTTTACGGAAAAGTCCTTGCGGATGGCATCGTTGATGTGGGATTCGCACATACCGCACATCATACCGTCAATTTTCAGCGTCGTCTGGATCATGGGTTTCCTCCTGATACGGGTACAGGACCCGAAATAATGGCTTTCCAATAGTAAGAGTTCTCTAACTCCTGTAGGAAAGATCTGCCGCCCTCCGGCGGCTTTTTCAACATTGTAGCACGGTGGGTTATTCTCTGCAAGAGGAAACGGGAGAAAAACTGCACAAAGAAACGCTCCCCCGGCCCAGCCAGGGGAGCGAATGAAGCGGGAACTCAGTCAACAGCGACCACAGCGCCGCCGTAGTTCTCGGTGATGAAGTTCTTCACGGTGTCGGAGTGCAGAGCCTCGGCCAGAGCCTGAATGGCCTCGTTGTTCTCGTTGCCTTCCTTGCAGACCAGAACGTTCACATAGGGAGAGTCGGAAGCTTCCAGAGCCAGAGCGTCCTCAACGGGATTGAAGCCTGCGCCCATGGCGTAGTTGGAGTTGATGACAGCAATGTCCACCTCGGACACGATGCTGGGAACGGTAGCGGCTTCCACCTCGGTGAAGGTCAGGTTCTTGGGATTCTCCACGATGTCCTTGGGAGTGGAGGAGAGGTTGGAGTCGTCAGCCAGCTTGATGAGGCCCTGCTTCTCCAGCAGCAGCAGTGCGCGGCCTTCGTTGGTGGCGTCGTTGGGGACAGCCACGGTAGCGCCGTCAGGCAGCTCCTCCAGAGAAGCGGACTTGCCGGCATAGATGCCCATAGGCTCGATGTGAACGCCGGTGACGCTCACCAGATGGGTGCCGCGGGTGGTGTTGAAGTCGTCCAGATAGGGAATGTGCTGGAAGTAGTTGGCGTCCTCCTCGCCGTCCTCAACAGCGGTGTTGGGAACCACATAGTCGCTGTACTCGTGGATCTGCAGGTCGATGCCCTGCTCAGCCAGAATGGGCACGCACTGCTGCAGGATCTCGGCGTGGGGCGTGGGAGAAGCGGCCACGTTCAGGGTGACAGTCTCCTGATTTTCGGCGGGCTGCTCGGTCTGAGCGTCGTCAGCGGCGGTGTTGTCAGCGGGGGTTTCGTTCTTGCTGCCGCAGGCTGCCAGAGACAGTGCCAGAGACAGAGCCAGCAGAGTGGCCAGAATCTTGTTCTTCATGTTCTTTTCCTCCAATTAAAATAATGAATTTAAAGCAATATCTTTCAAACGCTTGCCGAAGTACCCTTGTGCACATAGGGGAGGACAGGCGGTGAAAACAGAGAGATGAAGCGAGAAAGTGCTTATTTGGTGTGAGCCAGACGGGACAGAAGATCGAAAGTGCCTGACTTTTTCGTGCCGGTATCCAGCCGCTTGTCGATCCTCTTGGACAGCCAGTTGAACAGGGACTGCACCACCTGCACCATGACGATCAGGATCACCACCGTGACCCACATCACCGAGGTGATGAACCGCTGGTGGCCGTACCGCACGGCGATGTCGCCCAGACCGCCTGCACCCACGGTGCCGGCAATGGCGGTGTAGCCCAGAATGGTGACGATGGAGATCGCACCGCCCAGCACCAGAGAGGGCTTGGCTTCCGGCAGGTAGACCTTCCAGATGATCTGGAAGGTGGAGGCGCCCATGGACTGGGCGGCTTCCACCACACCGGCGTCCACTTCTGCAAGGGAGGTCTCCACCATACGGGCGATGAAGGGCGCTGCGGAAACCACCAGAGGAACGATGGCGCCTCTGACGCCGATCTTGGTGCCTACCACCAGCTTGGTGAAGGGCATGATGGCCACCATCAGGATGATAAAGGGAATGGAGCGGCCGATGTTGACAATCCAGCCGAGGATCTGATTGACGGCCTTGTTGGGGCGGATGCCGTGAGGGCCGGTGACGATCAGCGCCACGCCCAGCGGCAGACCCAGAACGTAAGCAAACAGGGTGGAGATCACCACCATCAGCAGCGTATCCCGTGTGCCGGTCAGCAAAATCCCGCCGTACTCGGCAAAGAACGCAGAAATGGCATTAAGCATGATACTCGACCTCCTCCGCAGTGACATTGTGCTGGGAACGGATATAGCTCAGGGCCTTGGCGGCCTCGTTGGGATCGTCCGGCAGCCCCAGCAGCATGGTGCCGAAAGCCTTGCCGTCAATGTTCCGGGTGTCGGCGCCCAGAATATTGACCTTAACGCCGCAGTCAATGGCCAGTGAGGCAATGAGAGGCTGGTAGGCCGTGCCGCCGTTGAAGGCCACCCGGACAGCCCGCGTTCCGGCGGGGTACTGCTTCACGCTGACACCGCCGGGATACACCAGACGGCGGGCGGCGTCGGTAGTGGGATGAGCGAAGATATCCTCCACGCTGCCCTCCTCCGCCACAGCGCCGCTGTCCAGAATGGCAACGCGGGTGCAGATTTCTTCAATCACGCTCATCTGGTGGGTGATGATGACCACCGTGACCCCCAGCTTCTGATTCAGTTTTTTTAATAAGGAGAGGATGGAAGCGGTGGTGGTGGGATCCAACGCAGAGGTGGCCTCGTCGCAGAGGAGTACCTTCGGGTCGGTAGTCAGTGCGCGGGCAATGGCCACCCGCTGCTTCTGGCCACCGGAAAGCTGGGCGGGATAGGCGTTGGCCTTCTCCTTCAGCCCCACCAGCTCCAGCAGCTCCAGCGCCCGCTTTTCAGCCTGCGCCTTGGGAACGCCGGAAAGCTCCAGAGGGAAGCACACGTTTTTCAGGCAGGTCCGCTGCATCAGCAGGTTGAAGCTCTGGAAGATCATGCTGATCTTTTTCCGAGCCTGCCGCAGTTCCTTTTCCGAAAGGGCCGTCAGCTCCTGACCGTCCACCGTGACGGTGCCGCTGGTGGGCCGCTCCAGCAGGTTGATGCAGCGCACCAGCGTGGATTTGCCTGCGCCGGAGAAGCCGATGATGCCGAAGATCTCGCCCTGCCTGATATGGAGGGAAACGTCCCGCACGGCGTGGACGCCGCCGTTTTCTTCGCCGAAGGTCTTGCAGATATGTTCCAGCCGAATCATTTAGAAGTCCTTCTTTCCTGATTTTCTTCCCGCTCCCGGCAACAAATGGGGTTCAAAACAAACGAGGAGCGGGAAGCGTCACCGCTTTCCGCTCCTCGGAACAGCCTTTGATGTGCCGTTAATTTCCGGAGAGGTTCTTTGCGGAGGCGCGCTGAAGCTTGGGCATGGTCATCATTCCCATGTCCATCATGCACATCATCATACCAAAACGGTTCACGATCATGGCGCGTATCTCCTTCCTGTCCCCGGGAGTCCGGTTCGTTTTTCTGGGGTTAGGTTAGCACCAAAAACCTACCTTGTCAATGGTCGAAATCATTTTTGGAGAAAGTGCAAAAAAGAAGCAAAGCTTTTCAGACCGCTTTCGTCAAATATGGATCGTTTTTACAAGCTTCCGCAACTTTTTTCAAAAAAGGATCCCCGGAGCAGCGCTCCGGGGAACTGTTCGTCATTTTGTCCGCTCATTTGCCGCAGGGCTTGTAGGCAGAGGTCAGCAGCTGCTCAAAAGCCGGGGCGTCCGGCGTTTCGATGCGCTGGAGGATCTGCTCGCCGGCAGCTTCGCCCAGCTTTTCCACCGGCTGAACGATGCAGTCCATCTGGCTGGAATAAAGATGATTGATATTGGAATCATAATCCACAAAGGAAACCAGATCAATGTCCTTTGAAAGCTGCAAGCCCTTCTCATGGAGATAGATCACCGTTTCCGAGGCCATCAGCCCCTGCGCCACCACAATGGCGTCGCACTTCTGCTCCAGCAGGTCGTCCAGACATTGCTGCGCGCTGTTTTCCATGGAGTTACCGAAGCGGATCAGTGCCTCATCCTGCGGCAGACCGCAGTCCGCCACCGCTTCCCGGTAGGCGGCAATGCGCTCCTTGGTAGAGGACAGCCGGGGCAGGCCACCGATGATGCCGATGCGTTTGTCCCCTTTCCCCGCCAGACGGCAGACGCTGCGGTAGATGGGCTGGAAGTTGGACACGCAGACCGACGGAAACCGCTTGACCTCGAAGGTTCGGTCTACCAGTACAACGGGAAACCCGGCGGGGATCAGCGCGTCGAAGCGGGAGAAGTCCTCCATGGTGCTGGCGATCAGCAGACCATCTACCAGACCGGCTGCCAGCAGGCGGACGTTGTTCTCCTCCCGTTCGGGATTCTCCTTGGTGTTGGCAATGATCAGATGGTAGCCATGGGAAGAGAGATAATTCTCCACCGATTCAATCATGGTGGCGAAGAATTTATTGGAGATATCCGGCACGATAAAGCCGATGGTTTTTTTCTTGCCGGTACGGAAGCTTCTGGCGGAAGCGTCCGGCGTATAGCCCAGCTCCGCAATGGCTTTATAGACCTTCTCCTTGGTCTCGCCGGAAACATAGCGGGTAGAATTGATGGTGTGGGAGACCGTGGCTGTGGAGACACCAGCCAGTTTCGCCACGTCGCTGATGGTCACCTTCATATTGTTCACCTCTTTACGCAACTCTTTTGCTTTTGCGTAATCATTTGCATTTTATAGTATACGCTCTTAATTCTTCCCACGTCAAGCTGTTTTCGTCAGTTTTTGCAAAAATCTGCTGCCCGGCAATTTTATTCTCGCCGATTTGACCAGTTTTGAGTAGAAACGTTATGCAAATTGCTGATTGCCAATTTGGCACAACCATGATAATATGTGAATAAAGACAAATAAACGTTTACGCAAACGATTCTTCATCGTTTTTATACGCTTTAAAATTTGAAAGGGGAACTGTTCATGCTCACTAAGATCGGTATCAATGGTTTTGGCCGCATCGGCCGTCTTGTCTTTCGCGCTGCCCTGACTCATGAGGATGTGGAGGTCGCCGCCATCAACGATCCCTTTATGAACCCGGAATATATGGCCTATATGCTCAAGTACGACTCCGTTCACGGCAAGTTCCCCGGCACCGTGGAGCATTACGACGGCGGCCTGATCGTCAACGGCAAAAAGTATCCCGTGTTCACCGCCGCAGAGGTCAAGGATATCCCCTGGGCTTCCGTGGGCGCGGAGTATATCTGCGAATGTACCGGCAAGCATTTGACCCATGAGCTGTGTCAGGGACATATCGACGCTGGCGCCAAGCACGTCGTTATGGGCGCTCCCTCCAAGGATGACACCCCCATGTTCGTCTGCGGCGTCAATCTGGATCAGTACACCAGCGACATGACCTTCGTCTCCAACGCTTCCTGCACTACCAACTGTCTGGCCCCCCTTGCCAAAGTCGTCAACGACAAGTTCGGGATCGTAGAGGGCCTGATGACCACCGTTCACTCCGTCACCCCCACCCAGAAGCTGCTGGACGGCGCTTCCATGAAGGACTGGCGGGGCGGCCGCGCCGCTACCGGCAACATCATCCCCTCCTCCACTGGCGCGGCCAAGGCTGTGGGCAAGGTGATTCCCGCCCTGAACGGCAAGCTTACCGGTATGTCCATGCGCGTGCCGACGCTGGATGTTTCCGTGGTGGATCTGACGGTGAAGCTGGCAAAGCCCGCCTCTTATGAGGAGATCTGCAAGGCCATTAAGGATGCCTCCGAGGGCGAGCTGAAAGGCGTTCTGGGTTACACTGACGAGGATGTTGTCTCCTCCGATTTTCTGGGCGATCCCCACTCCTCCATTTTCGACGCCAAGGCCGGCATCGCGCTGACGGATACCTTCGTAAAGCTGGTCTCCTGGTACGATAACGAGTGCGGCTATTCCAACCGCATGGTGGATCTGATTCACTATATGTCCACTGTGGATCACCAGTAAATCCATATAAAAACCACAGCGGGACGGCTGAACGCCGTCCCGCTGCTTTTTTCGATTGGCACCGTCTCAGCCGCCTGCCAGCATATAAAGCCCGACTATGCACAGCAGGACTGCCACATATTTCTGGAATTTTCCCTTTTCCATATGGCGAATCCAATGCCGGGCCGCACAGGTTCCGGCAACCATGCAGAGTCCCATGCCCAATCCCAGCAGCCATGTGCGCCTGGAGCTGCCGGAGAGTCTGTTGTAGATCACAATTTTCAGCAGGTGCATGGCCGTGGCTGTCGCCGCTTCGCTGGCAATATAGGCCACCGGCGGCAGATTCAAGGACAGAAAGACCGCCGCACCAATGGGGCCGCCGCTGCCGCAAAGGCCGGACAGTCCCCCGGTGACAGCGCCGCCTATCAGTAGCGTTCCCGTTCCGTGGGGCAGTTCCCGTTTGCTGACGCCTTTTGCGGCGACCAGCAGGATCAGCGCCAGCCCGATCCACCGGGACACCACCGCTTGGGGCAGCAGGGAAAATCCGAAAGCCCCAAGCGCTGCCAGCGGCAGGGATGTGACGGAAAACAGGCCCACCGACTTCCAGTCGATCTCCCGCCATCCCCCTGCCATACGGGCGATATTGCCCATCAGCTGGGCAACGGTCAGAACCGGGACGCCCAGCGCCGGCCCTACGCAGGCCGTTACCAGCGGCAGCAGGAGGAGCGAACCGCCGAATCCTGCCGCGCCGGATATGAACGCGGCCAGAAAGCTGCCTGCCGCCAGCAGCAAATATTGCAGCATATCATGATGCCGTATCCTTTCAAAAAAGCTTCAGCCCCCATCCGCTCCAACGGCGAATGGGGGCTACTTCTGATGCTTTTCTTTCAATACGGCTACCTCTACTTCCATCTATATTGCCGCTTTTTCAGGAACGCTGACCGCCAATCCATGAAGCACCGTGCGTACAGAGTCACAACCTCACGCAAATCCATAAATGATGTGCTTCGTATTTGGCCTGCCGGAACCATCCAGCGGCGAACAAACAGGGCTGCGAATCATTGGACGCTCCCTCTTTGTGTCTATAATATACAGCCATACTAAGAAAAAGTCAAGATGGATTGTGCATTTTCAACATTTTGAACAATTTCGAGCGCGTTGGACGGGCAACCCGCACAAAGGTAGATCTATTTGCTTAAGGCAACCAGCAGCGCTGCCGCAGAAAGTCCATCAACCTGCCAGAAAGCATCCAGCAGCGCGTCCAGATTGTCCTGATCGTGTTCAATTTCCCGGCTGAACAGCCGCAGGGCTTCCGATAGCTCCGTAAACCGGGACAGCCGATCCACAGTCAGAACCCCCAGCAGGCAGAACTGCGCCCGTCCCAGCAGATCGCCGTCATTGACGGCTTTGAGCAGATAGCGGAACGCCAGATACACCGCAATCCGTTCCAGCTTCTCCGGCTCCCGCGGGGCAAATGCAGGCAGGGCCGGGTTGTTTTCCCAGCGCTCCAGCAGCGCCTGCCAATCCGGCTCCAGGATCTCCAGAGAACGCAGACACCGGCAGGCCGCCTGTTCCCAGCCTTCCGTCAGTTCCGCCGCTTCCGGCAGCCTGATATACGGACTGGCACAGAACGCCGTCAGCTCCTCCATCGCTTTCGCGTCCAGCAGGCGCTGCGCTTCCTGTGCGATGAGCAGAAAGTACCGCAGCCGCTCTTGCAGCGGCTGTTCCCGGTTCCGCAGCAAATCCAGCAAATAATTCCGCAGGGGAAGCAGCCAATCCAGCCATGCATCCCCCTCCTCCGCCGGCGTTTCATCCTCCAGCACGGAAAAGGTCAGCGGCTCGTTGCTGCCCAGCAACAGTTCATTGGCTTTCGGGCAGGCGGCAGACAGGGTGATCTCTTTAAACGGGCCGTATTCCTCGATAAAGCGGGGGTGTTCCTGACAGGTGACAGAGGTGGCTTCCGCTCCCAACGCGCAGTGGATCTCGCAGAGGTTTTCCCGATTCAAAAATGGGCAGCGGCCGCCGTCCAGCGGAAAGCAGACGTCCTCGCCGTCAAACTGCATGGCGGCCCGGAGCTTTTCGCCCAGCGGGCCGGGTTCTGCCCGATACCGCCAGGCGGTGTCTTCGTCGATGACCACCTCCCAGCCGATGCAGCAGCTGTGGGGACAGTCCCCCGCCAGACAGGCAAATTGGTCAAAATAATTCGGAACACGAACCAGCATGGAAATCCCCCCTGAATCTGGCAGCAAATTTCAAGTAAAAGGTTGCAAACGCAACAGATTTTACTTTAATATTATAAGATACTGAACGTGGAAAGACAAGGCTAAATCGTGTCATCATGAAAACGAATAGCCATGAAAAAAGGAGAGAACCTATATGGTACGGAGAGTTATTGAAATCGACCGCGACCGCTGCAACGGCTGCGGCGCCTGCGCCAATGCCTGTCAGGAGGGCGCCATCGGCATGGTAGACGGCAAGGCCGTCCTGCTGCGGGACGACTACTGCGACGGCCTCGGCAACTGCCTGCCCCATTGTCCCACCAACGCCATCACCTTTGTGGAGCGGGAAGCTGCGGCCTTTGATGAAAAGGCGGTGGCCGCCGCCCAGCTTGCGAAGAAGGCGGAAGCCCTCATCGGCAGCGCCCCGGTGACCCGCAGCGGCTGCTCCGGCAGTATGCCCATGCAGATGGGCGGTTGTCCCGGCAGTCAGGCCGCAGAGCTGGCACAGAAGGAAACGGACGCCCCGTTGACGTCCGCCGCAGTATCCCGCCTGGGACAGTGGCCCATTCAGATCAAGCTGCTGCCGGTGCAGGCGCCGTTCTATCAGGGGGCAAGGCTGCTGATCGCCGCCGACTGCACCGCCTTTTCCCGCGGGGATTTCCATGAGCGGTTCATGAAGGGGCGCATCACCATGATCGGCTGTCCCAAGCTGGACGAGGGGGACTACGCGGAAAAGCTGACGGAGATCCTGCGGAACAATGAGATCCGGGAGGTCACCATCGTCCGTATGGAGGTTCCCTGCTGCGGTGGATTGCAGCGGGCGGTGGAAACGGCTCTTCGGGAATGCGGAAAGTTCCTGCCCTGGCAGGTAGTGACCCTGAGCCGGGACGGGCAAATTCTGGACTGACGGAGGTAAGCATATGAAAGCAACAGTCAACGAAAACTGCATCGGCTGCGGCCTGTGCGCCGGGACCTGTCCCGTGGTGTTCTCCATGGGAGACGACGGTCTGGCCCATGGCAGCGAGATCCCTGCCAACCAGTTGGCGGAAGCGGAAACAGCCCGCGACGGCTGCCCGGTCAGCGCCATCAGCATAGAGGACTGATGGCCGCAGGTACAAAAAAGCGCCCCCCTGATACAGACATTTTGTATCAGGGGGGCGCTTGCCGATGGCAGATCCGCCGCAGGCGGGACGGAGCTTTCTCAGACCTTGGCGCAGGTCTGCATCCGATTGGCGATATAGGGCTGCACCTCGTCATAGGGAATATCCAGCGCGGCGGCCAGCTCACCGAAGAGCAACTGCTCCGCCTGCTTCATAAACCGCTCGTCCACCATGCCCAGACGGCGGTTCTGCGCTTCCGCTTTGCGCCGCTTCTGGTGAATGGACATGGTCAGCTCCATGAGGCTGCGGCAGCTGTGCCGCCGGAGACTGGTCTGGTAATGCTGTGTCAGCGCCTGCGTGGTGGCCGCCGGGCAGACGGCGGGGCGCAGGGTGGGGATGGAGTCGATCAGAGTCTCCGCGTCCTCGCGGGAGATCACCGGCCGCATAACGACCTTGTCGTTATCTACCGGCGTGTAGATCACGCCGCCCTGATACAGCGGCTTCAGTTGATAATACAGTCGGCTCTGCTTCACGCCGTTCACATAGTCCTGACGCTGGTCGATGGACAGAACCTGACAAACGCCGGTACTGCCGTAAACCAGAAGTCCTCCGGGCTGGAACATTTTTTGGGGCCTCCTTTCCCAAACACCATCATTTTTTCTTTTTCCTAAATCAGAAAATAGTTTACCATATTTTGGCTGAAAATGTAAGCAGTTATTCTCGTTTTGTCGGAAAAATCTCTGTTTTTCCGAGAAAACGTGCCTGTTTTTGGGCAAAAATACGGTAATTTTAAAGGCGGTGTTCCAGCAAAAAAGGAAGAAGCGCCCGCTTCTTCCTTTTCCTTTACAACCGGGCAATCAGATCGGCCACGATCCGGGCGGTCATGCCCCAGATGACCCGCCCCCGCCAGACCCACACGGGGACTTCCACCCGCCCGGCGGCCCATGGGTAATCCCGCGGGATGCCCACGGTTTCATAGGGGAAATTATCCGGCACATGGGGCAGCAGATCGTAAGTATAGCGCTCCGGCGGCGTACTGCGAAAAAATTCCAGCGGCACGGTGTATACGTCGGCCACCTCGGCGGAGGCCGGACGCAGGGCGGCAAACCCGGCGTGGGAGACCAGCCCCGGCAAGGGACGCAGCAGGAAGCCCCGCTGGCTGCAAATGAAGTCTCCTTCCCCCAGCAGGCGTATTTCAGCAGGGGGGATGGTCAGTTCCTCCTCCGTCTCCCGAAGGGCGCAGTCCGCCGGCGTTTCACCCGGCTCCATCCTACCGCCGGGAAAGCAGGTCTCTCCGGCCTGCCGCACGGCGGCGGAGCGGACTTCAAACAGCAGGTGCAGTCCGTCCGTCTGTTCCACCAGCGGGCAAAGGACTGCATATTCATGACGCTTCCCCAGCAGGCCGGGGGTATGGCCGCCGTAATAGCGGCGCAGCCGCTCCAGTTCACCACTCATAGCAGCATGGTCAGGGCGCGCTGGTGGTTGGTGATGTCCACACTGGGCAGGCTCGGCTCATACTCGCCGTCCAGCGACCACGGAAGCTCCTCATCGGTCTCCACATGGATGTTCGTCACATGGCGGAAGATCAGCCCGCCGGTGTCATACTGCTGGTTCAGCAGCGCCCAGATCAGATTTTGCAGCTCCACAACGTTCTTGGGATTGGGAATCAGCAGCAACTCGAAGCGGCCGTCGTCCAGCACCACCTCCTCGCCGTCCAGCTTCATCATGCCGGCAATGGAGGTGGAGTTGGCCACAGCGCCGAACAGGTAGTCGCCGTCCAGCGTTTCGCCGTCGGCAGTGATGCGGACGCTATAGGGCCGCAGGGTATTCAGGTCCCGGATCCCCTCCACCAGATACCCGAAATGTCCCAGCGTGTTTTTCATATCCTGAGAGGCGGCGTAGGAGGTGCGGGTAAACGCGCCGAAGGACGCCACATACACAAAGACCCGCTTCCCGAAGCAGCCGATATCCAACTGCCGGATCTGCCCGCAGACAATGGCCTCGGCGGCTTTGGCAGGATCGGAGGGAATCTTCAGGCTGGCGGCAAAGTCATTGGTGCTGCCCTGAGGCAGATACCCCACCACCGGCGGATGCGCCAGCGTCTGAAGGCCGGAGATGACCTCGTTCAGCGTGCCGTCGCCGCCCACGGCCACCACCGTGTCATACGCGCCGCCGGCCTCCTCCGCAATGCGGCGGGCATCCCCGGCCGCAGCAGTGCGGCGGATGCTGAGGAGATACCCGGCGTCGCAGAACGCGGCCGCCGCATCGTAGAGCGGGCCGCGGGGCTTGCTGCGCCCGGCGCGGGGATTGACGATCATCAAAAGCTTCTTTTGGGGTTCCATATCCAGGCCTCCGAAGAAAAATAAAAGTGCTTCCCGCCTGAGGCGGTTACGAATGTTAACAGATGGTTAAAAGTAGTATAGCACGGGCAAATGAGGATTGCAATTACACGGGGCGGCGTGTAGAATAAAGGTATCGTAAAAAACCAGGCGGGAAGGCGGAAACAGATGAAAAACAAGGATGGAGCGCTGCGCTGGGGACTGGCAATTTTTTTGACCGTGTCCGCGATTCTGCTGTTTTATGATACCCTGTTTGGCCGCCGGGTATTACCGGCCTTCGGCAGTCAGCTGCTGGGCGCGCTCCAGCCGGTGATTATCGGCGGCGTGCTGGCTTACCTGCTGGCCCCGGTGATCGACTTCATCGAGCGGCGGCTGTTTCCCGGCAGGCTGGAGGCGGCCCATAAGGCGGGGCAGCTGATCTCCCGCGGGGCGCGGGCCGTCAGTCTGGTGCTGACGTGGGCCATCATTGCGCTGCTGTGCTATGTGCTGGGCCATGTGCTGCTGCCGCAGCTGTATCAGAGCGTGATACAGCTGTTTTCCAGTGTGGAGAGCTACTATAACACCATCAGCGGCTGGGTGGAACGTCTGCTGGAGAGCAACCCCACGGTGGAGGCCTGGGTGGCGGCGCAGATGGACAAATTCTACGCGACGGCTACCGAGTGGCTGAATAATGAAGTTCTGGCCCGGACGCAGATGCTGATGATCGCCGTTTCCGGCGGCGTGGTCAGCACGGTGAGCTTCCTGAAAAATCTGCTGGTGGGGGCCATCGTCTCCGTATACTTCATGTCTACCAAGGAACGCTGCGCCGCTCATGCCCGGAAGATCACCTACAGTCTCTTTGCCGGAGATCAGGTCTACTGGATCTTCCGGGGCGCTAACAAGGCGGATCATATTTTCTCCGGTTTTGTCCGGGGCAAGCTGCTGGATTCCCTTATCATCGGGATTCTGTGCTTTATCGGCTGTTCCATCCTGAATATGCCCTACACGCCGCTGGTGTCCGTCTTTGTGGGCGTGACCAATATCATCCCCTTCTTCGGCCCGTTTCTGGGGGCCATTCCCAGCTTCTTCCTGATCCTGCTGGTCGATCCCATCAAGTCTCTGTACTTCCTGCTGTTCGTGCTGGCGCTCCAGCAGCTGGACGGCAACTTCATCGGCCCCAAAATTCTGGGCGACAGCACAGGGCTGCCCAGCCTGTGGGTCATCATCGCCATTCTGGTGGGCGGCAGCTTCTTCGGGGTGGCCGGGATGTTCTTCGGCGTGCCGGTGTGCGCCTGCCTGTACAATCTGGTGGCCTTTCTGGTAAACCGGCGGCTGGCGGAAAAGGATCTGCCGGTGGAATCGGAGCGCTATACGGCTCCTCTCCCCTCTGAGCAGACGCCGGACATTCCGAAAAAGAAGGAAAAAGCATAAAAAAGGCTTGCCTTTTACGGTACTTTCCTGTACAATACAGCCTTGCGGGGTTATCGTTAGAAAAATAACAAGCCCCGCAGGGCTGCTTTGCGGTTTGTCCGCAGCAGTTCCGCTGTTCTTTGGTATTTTCAGCGCCGTCCGGCACTGAGAATATGCGGGATGGGACGATCCCTGTTCCGCAGATACACTGACTCCCCGGAGCAGTGATATAAAAAGGAGAATTGCATATGAAAAAGAGAATCCTGACGCTTTTGGCAGCGGTCTGCCTTCTGAGCGCCGTACTCAGCGGATGCGGAGGCGGCAGCCAGACCGGGACGGCCGAAAACACCGACCAGAGCACCACCAGCACCCCGGCAGACGGCCCTGAGGCCCGCGCTGCGGCAGGCGAGCTGAACGTGGGTATCGCTCAGGATCTGGACAGCAGTCTTGACCCTCACAAAACCGTGAAGGCAGGAACCCGCGAAGTGATGTTCAACGTATTTGAGGGCCTTCTGAAACCCGACGCCAGCGGCAACCTGAATCCCGCCGTGGCGGAGAGCTACACGGTTTCTGACGACCATCTGCTTTATACTTTCAAGCTGCGTCCCGGCGTGAAGTTCCACAACGGGCAGGACGTGACGCCGGAGGACGTGATCTGGTCCTATCAGCGCTGCGCCGAGCCTGACAGTGCCGACATCATTCAGGTGGCTGCCTTTGCCGGCGTGGAGATGTATCAGGAGGGGGACGACACCGTCTGCTTCCGGCTGAAGGAACCCAACAACGAATTCACCTCCTATCTCACCACCGCCATTCTGCCCAAGGACTACACGGAGCAGGATACCGCTCCCGTTGGTACCGGCCCCTTCCGGTTCGTCTCCCGGACGGCGCAGGAGTCCGTGGTGCTGGAGCGGTTTGACGATTACTGGGGCGAAAAGCCGGAGCTGACCAAGGTCACCTACAAGATCATTGAGAATTCCGACAGCATCCTGCTGAGCCTCCAGAGCGGCGCGGTGGATGTGTTTGCCCACCTGACCACTACCCAGATCGCTCAGCTGGGAGACGGCTTCCATGTGGAAGAAGGCACCATGAATCTGGTGCAGGCTCTGTACCTCAACAATGCGGAGAAGCCCTTTGATGATGTGCGGGTGCGGCAGGCCCTGTGCTATGCCGTTGACCGCCAGCAGATTCTGGAGCTGGCCTTTGACGGCTACGGCACCCTGCTGGGTTCCAGTATGTACCCCGCCTTCAGCAAGTATTTTGACGACAGTCTCACCAACACCTACGAATACAACACGGAAAAGGCCAAGGCGCTGTTGGCGGAGGCCGGTTATCCCGACGGCTTTGAGATGACCATCACCGTTCCCAGCAACTATCAGCCCCATATGGATACCGCTCAGGTCATCGTGGAGCAGCTGAAGGCTGTGGGCATCAATGCCACCATTCAGCCCGTTACCTGGGAGAGCTGGGTGCAGGATACCTACTCCAACCGGCAGTTCCAGTCCACTGTGGTGGGCGTGGACGCCTCCAACATGACAGCCTCCGCCATGCTGAGCCGCTTTGTCTCCACCGCCAGCAACAACTTCATCAACTACAGCAATGATGACTATGACGCGCTGTACGCGCAGGCCCAGACCTGCTATGACGACGGGGAGCAGGCCGATCTGTACAAGGAACTGGAAAAAAACCTGACGGACAACGCCGCCAACGTCTATATTCAGGATATGGCGGACTTTGTAGCTGTGCGGGACGGTCTGGAAGGCCCGGACTTCTACCCCATCTACGTGCTGGATCTTTCCACCTTTCACTACGCAAAATAAGCAATGAACAGCGGACGTTTTTACGCCGCTGACCCGGAAGGGAGATGACAGCCATGCGATACACGGCGCGGAAAATTCTGACGCTGCTGATCACCATGGCGGTCGTCTCCTTTCTGACGTTTGCGGCCTTTGATCTGATCTCCGGCGACCCGGCAGCCACCCTGCTGGGAACCCAGGCCACGCCGGAAAAGGTGGCGGCTCTCCGGGAGGAGATGGGGCTGAACCGCCCCCTGCTGGTGCGGTACGGCGAGTGGCTTGCCGGGTTCTTTACCGGCAATCTGGGAACGTCCTTTCAGTACCGCCAGCCGGTGCGGGAGCTGCTGGCTCCCAAGGTGATGGTGACGCTGTGCCTGAGCCTTGTGAGTTTTGTACTCATCACCGCAGTATCCCTGCCGCTGGGGCTGCTGTCCTCCAACGGAAAGCTGGAGGGGCTTCACACTGTCCTGAACCAGTTCTGCATGGCGGTGCCGCCCTTTTTCACCGGCATCCTCATTTCCTGGTTCTTCGGTATCGCCCTCCGGGTCTTTGTCCCCGGCGACTTTCCGGGGCTGGCGGAGAATCCGGGGAAGTCTCTGGTGTACTTATTCTTTGCCGCCGTGTCCATTGCCATTCCGAGGGTCGCTATGACGGTGCGGATGCTCCGCAGCACCGTCATCAGCGAGATGAACAAGCCCTATGTCCGCACGGCCATCGCCCGCGGCAATGACCGGAGACAGGTATTATGGGGCCATGTGCTGAAAAATTCGCTGGTGCCAACCGTGACCTTTTTAGGACAGACCATGGCGGAGATCGTGGCAGGCAGCATTGTGGTAGAGCAGGTGTTCTCCATCCCCGGTCTGGGGCGGATGCTGGTGGCTTCCATTTCCAATCAGGACTACCCGGTGGTGGAGGCCATCGTGGTGATTCTGGCCTTCTGGGTGGTGCTCTCCGGCACGGCGGCGGATCTGGTCAACCGCTGCATGGATCCCCGGATGGGAGGGACGGCCAGATGAACAAGAGAAATTCCTACCTCATGGCGGGGCTGGTCATGACCGGCATCCTGACGGTACTGATCGTCATGGGCATTTTCTGGACGCCCTACGATCCCAACGCCATGGCGGCAGGCCCCAAGCTGTCCCCGCCATCGCTGGCGCATCTCATGGGGACAGACAGCTTTGGCCGGGATATTTTCAGCCGGGTTCTCAAGGGTGCTGGAACGACCTACGGCATCGCCCTGTGTACCGTGGCCATCGGCGCGGTGTGCGGTACGATGCTGGGCGCCGTCACCGGCTATTTCGGCGGCATTGTGGACGATGTGCTCATGCGCCTTGGCGATGTGCTGACGGCGTTTCCCAGCATCCTGCTGGCGCTGGTGGTCATCAGCCTGCTGGGGCCGGGTAAAACGGGCAACGTCATCCTTGCACTGGGGCTGGTGTTCATCCCCAGCTTTGCCCGGATGGCCCGCGGAACCTACGCCGGGCTTCGGGAGGTCAACTATGTAAAGAGCGCCCGGCTCATGGGCGCGTCCAGCGGGCGCATCCTGTGGCGGCACATCCTGCCCAACACATGGAGCGTGCTGCTGCCGGCCCTGACCATCGGGTTCAACAACGCCGTGCTGGCGGAAGCGTCCATGAGCTATCTCTGCATCGGCGTGACCCCGCCGGACGCGTCGCTGGGCTATATGCTCTCGGAAAGTCAGGGGATGTTCCTCAGCGCCCCGTGGTATGCCCTTGGCACCGGGCTGATCCTCGTCTGGATGATCTTCGGCGTGGGACTCATCGGCGAGGGGTTACAGCGCCGGAACGGAGGTGGGATCTGATGCTGGAAATTCAGAACCTGCACGTGAAGTTCCACAGCCGGGAGCGGGAAGCGGTCAGCGGCGTGAGCCTGACTATCCGGAACGGCGAGATTCTGGGGCTGGTGGGCGAATCCGGCTCCGGGAAATCCGTGACGGCCATGAGCGTGGCGGGGCTGCTGCCCCGGAAGCAGTGCGACTATTCCGGTCAGATCCTGCTGGACGGACAGGAACTGCTCCACGCGGAGCGTTCTGCCCTGCGGAAGATTCAGGGGGCGGACATCGGCGTGGTGTTTCAGGAGCCGCAAAGCTGCATGGATCCCCTGATGAAGATCGGCCCGCAGGTGGAGGAAACCCTGCGGATTCACACCGATCTTTCCAGAACCGAACGGCAGAAGCGGGCGCTGGCAGCCATGGCGGAAGCGGAGCTGCCGGAGCCGGAGACGATTTATGGGAAGTATCCCCACGAACTGTCCGGCGGGATGCTTCAGCGGGCCATGATCGCCGCGGCCATTGTAAACCGGCCCAAGCTGCTGCTGCTGGATGAGCCGACCACGGCGCTGGATGTGACCATTCAGGCTCAGATTCTGGAAATGCTGAAGAAACTGAACCGGGAGAGCGGCGTGTCCATGCTGTTCATCTCCCACAACCTGAATGTGGTGCGGAAGCTGTGCCGCCGGGTGGCGGTAATGCAGAAGGGCGTTCTGGTGGAGGCCGGTGAGACCGATCAGGTCTTTTACCACCCCCAGCACCCCTATACGAAAAAGCTCATCGACGCCATCCCCACCCGGAACCGAAAGGAGGCGCAGCCGTGACGGACGAACTGGTACTTTCCCTCCGCGGCGTATCCGCCGGGTACCGGGAGAGCGGCATACTGGGCCGCAAGCGCTTTCATGAGGTGATCCACGATGTGTCCTTTGACGTTCACCGGGGGGAGATCCTGGGGCTGGTGGGCGAATCCGGCACTGGCAAGTCCACGCTGGCTAAAACCATTCTCGGCATGGTGAGGCCAGCCGCCGGTCAGGTGATCCATTATACGAAGCGCCCCCAGATGATCTTTCAGGATCCCTACAGCTCCCTGAACCCGGCCTATTCGGTGGAGTGGCTGCTGGAGGAGCCGCTGCGGATCTACGGAAAATACGACGCCCCGGAGCGGAAGCGCCGGGTACGGGAGATGCTGGAGCGGGTGGAGCTGCCGGAGGAAGTGCTGAAAGCACGACCTGCAGAGCTGTCCGGCGGCCAGCGGCAGCGGGTGTCCATTGCCGTGGCGCTGATCCAGCGGCCCCGCTTTCTCATTGCGGATGAGCCGGTCAGCGCACTGGACGTCACCATTCAGGCACAAATTCTGAAGCTCCTCAGAGAGCTGCGGGACGAGCTGGATCTCAGCTATCTCTTCATCTCTCACGACCTGAACGTGGTCTATCAGCTGTGCGACGCCGCGCTGGTGATGAAGCAGGGCCGCATTGTGGAGCAGGGGACGGTGGACGGTCTCTTCGATCATCCGCAGGACCCGTATACAAAACAGCTGCTGGCAGCGGCCGAATAACATTTTTATGTGTAAGGCGCCCTGCGGCGCCTTACACATCATCTTTTTGAGAGCCGCCGCTTCTGCGGGACGGCAATGGTGGAGCCCATGAGAAACTTCTGGAAAACATATGAAAAACTGCACCTCTGGCTGGCGGTCAACGGCGTTCTGCTGGGGCTGTATTTTGTCCTGCGGCATCACCGGGGGCTGATGAACAGCTTTGCGGATCATGTCACCACGCCGCTGAAAGCGGCGCTGGGACGGCTGTGCGCCCTGACCTGCCTGTCGGTGATGGAGCTACTGTACGCGCTGGCGGCGGTGGGGGCTGCGGCCTATGCGGTCTGGAGTGTCGCCGCTGTCATAAAGGCGAAAGGCCGCCGCAGACAGCGGGCCTACAGCGCCGTGCTGCTGGCGGCGGACGTCTGCCTGACGGTTTACACCCTGTTCTGTCTCATGTGGGGCGTGAACTACTGGACGGACAGCTTCCGGGACCGTTCCGGCCTTGCGGCCCAGCCGGTGGCTGTAGAGGATCTGAAATCGGTGACGGCGTACTTTGCCCGGCAGCTGGCTGACACGGCGGACACAGTGCCGCGGGATGAGAACGGGATCTATGCCGTGCCGAAAGAGCAGATCCTGTCGGAGAGCAGGGCGGTCTACGGCGGCGTTACGGAGCTGTTTCCCTTTTTGCAGTTCCGGGATACCGGCGTCAAGGCGGTGCGCTGCTCCCGGATCATGAGCATCATGGGCTTCACGGGGGTGTATTTTGCCTGTGTGGGGGAGTCCAATGTGAATGTGGACAGCCCCGCCTGCCTGCTGCCCTCCACCATTGCCCATGAGCTGGCCCACCAGCGAGGCATCGCATGGGAGCAGGAGTGCAATTTTCTGGGGGTGCTGGCCTCCGTTACCAGCGGGATGCCGGACTACGCCTATTCCGGCTGGTTGCTGGGCTTCATCCATCTGGGCAACGCCCTGTATGAAACGGACCCGGAGGCATATCAGGCCATCCGCAGCACGCTGCCGCCGGAGGTCAACGCGGATCTGCGGGACAACAACGCCTACTGGGATCAGTTCCGGGACAACGTGGTGGAAAAGGTGACCGACACGGTGTACGACGCGGCGCTGAAATCCTACGGCGACGCCAACGGAATGCAGTCCTACAGCATGGTGGTAGAGCTGCTGGTGGCGTATTACAAGGATTGGATTTAACTGAAAAGCAGGCCGGGGAACAGATCATATCTGTTCCCCGGCCTGCTTTTTGCAGACTGCGGCGGAAAAAGCGGAACGCTCTGCATTGTCAGGTATTGTCCCGGCTGATAGGCTCCCGGATCAGCAGCCGCAGCAGAGCCTTGCCGTTGAAAGGAACCAGCGGATAGAGGTATCCCTTTCCAACCAGCGGCTTGGTGGTGCAGAGCAGAACGAAGATGCCCACCACCCCCAGACAGAATCCCCAGACGTCGAAGGCCGCTGTGACCAGCAGCAGCGCCACCCGCAGCAGCTTAAAGGCGTAGCCCAGCTCATAGCTGGGCTGGGCAAACCCCGCCACGGATACAAAGGCCATATATACCAGAACCTCCGGCCCCAGCCATCCGGCCTGTACGGCAAAATCTCCCAGCACCAGAGCGCCCAGCATGGAAAAGGAGTTGGAGAGGCTGTCCGGCGTGTTGAGGGAGGCCAGCTTCAGCACGTCGATGAGGAATTCCACCACCAGCAGCTGACTCAGAAGGCTCAGGGACACCGGCTCCGGGGAGGAGAGAAAATCCAGCCACCCCGGCAGGCGGTCGGGCTGGCTGACCATGAGATACCACGCCGGTGTGATGAACAGGGACAGCAGGAATACCGTTACCCGCAGGATGCGGAGGTAGGTGCCGATGAGGGGCGGGAAGTAATAGTCGTTGGACTCCTGCGTAAAATCGAAAAAGCTGGTGGGCAGGATCATCACCGAGGGGGAGTTGTCCACTATCAGTACGATGCTGCCCTCCATGATGCTGGCGGCTGCGGCGTCCGGCCGCTCCGTGTAGCGAACCTTCGGGAAGGGGTTATACCACTGCTTGGGGCGGATGGCCTCCGCCAGACTTTCCTGGGCCATAGACAGAGACCGGACATCCAGTCCCAGCAGCTTGCCCCGGAGCTTCCGCAGCAGATCCTGATCCACTTTGTCGTCCAGATAGCAGAGGACGGCGTCGTTATGGGTGCGGGAACCCAGTTTATGCCCCTCCATGGTGAGATGGGTGTCCCGGATGCGGCGGCGCAGCAGGGCCATGTTGGGGACGACGGCTTCCACAAAGCCGTCGTGGCTGCCCCGGAGCACCTTGCCGTCCGGTGGCTCATCCACGCCCCGGCTGGGATAGCCCTTGGCGTCCATCAGCGCCGCCCCGGAAAGTCCTTCCACCACCAGCAGGGACTTCCCCAGAAACACGGAGGTCACGGCGTCGGACACGTCAAAGGTGACGTTGGATTCCGAAAAGGTAATGCAGCGGTCCAGAAACTCCTGCATTCTGGTCATCCCCTGCACCGTTTCCGGCTTCAGCGCCAGCCAGAAGGCCCCCATCCGCTCGATGATGCTGTCGCTGCCGAAGCCGTCCACCACCCAGAGCCGGGCCTGCCGCCCGCCGATCAGGTAGCTGCGGCTCACCATGTCGCAGCTGCGCCCCACGCCCAGAAGATCGTCCAGCACCCGGACGTTCTCTGCATAGTCGTTTGAAAATTTCTCCATGAGACTCCTCCATTTCTGGAGGTAGTATGTGCCGCAGCGCGGATTTTATGGCAAGAAGAACGTTTGGATGGATGTGCGCTCAGGAATCGGCGTTCTTTTTGTTCCAATAGATGTAAAACGCAATATTGAGGGCGATCCCGACCACTGTGGATATGGGCGCTGCAAGGCCAATCTTTGTCAGGCTGGCATCCGGCTGAACGCTCATGCAATATGATAACGGCAGGCGCACCAGAAGCGTCTGGACGATCCCCTGTATCATGACCCAAAGCGTCTGGTTGTTGCCGTTGAAATACCCGACCATACTGAACAGCACCGCCGTGACGATCGTCTCAGGCGCGAAGCCTTTCAGATACTCAAAGCCTTTCTGCACAACCTCCGCGTCCGGCGAAAAGATTGCGGCAAGCGCGTCGCCTTTCAGAAGCACCAGCACAAATACGACGCAGCCGAATACCAGTCCCACACCGATGCCGGTGAACATCGACTTTTTGGCGCGCTGCTGATTTCCCGCCCCAACATTCTGCGCGACGAACGACGCCATGGACTGCATCAGTGCGCTGGGGATCAGCATGGCAAAGTTTACGATCTTGCTGGCAATGCCATAGCCGGAGGATGCGGTCAGCCCCAGGCGGTTGACGAACGCGCAGAGCGCCAGAAACGAAAGCTGCGTCAAAAACTCCTGCAATGCCAGCGGCAGGCCGATCCCAAGGAATTTTCCGCACTGCGGATTGATGCGAACATCCTCTCTGGCAACAGAAAACGGCAGCTCCTTTTTCAGCAGGATCACAACCGCAAACAGAACGCTTACCGCCTGAGCAAAGACCGTGGCAATCGCCGCACCGGCTGCGTCCATCCCAAATCCGGCGACCAGCAGCAGATCGCCCGCGACGTTTACAACGCAGGCCACCAGCACAAACAACAGTGGCGAACGGCTGTCGCCAAGCCCTCTGAAAATGGCGGAGAGGAGGTTGTATGCAACGATGAAAAAGATCCCGCCGCCGCAGATCCGAACGTAGCTTGCGGTGAGTTCAACCGCTTCCTCCGGAGCCTGCATTACAACAGCGATAGGCCGTGCAAAGCACACCAGCAGGACGAAAAGAACTGCCGAAACCATGCAGAATACCACTGCGGCTCCGCCGAGAACGGGGCCGATCTGCTTTTCGTTCTGTTCGCCGAGATAGCGTGCAATCAAAACCGTCACGCCCATGGCGAGCTGCGTGACCACAAATGTGACAAGATTCAGCACCTGACTGCCGGTGGAAACCGCCGACAATCCGGCGGTCGAGCCGAATTGACCGACAACCAGCAGGTCAACTGCGCCGTAGGCCGCTTGCAGGATCAACGCGCCGAGGATCGGAAGCATGAAGAGCGATAGCTTTTTCAGAATATTGCCCTGTGTAAAATCGGCTTTATTCGTATGCAAGGGTAATCCCCCTCTCTGACATAACGCGGTAGAGCTTTTCAATCGTGCGGATCGTGCAGGCGGCATCGTCGTCCGAGAGGTCTGCCAGCAGCGGCGCAAGCTGCGCGAAAAACTGTGCGTTGTAGGTTTCTGACAGCTTTTTGCCCGCATCTGTGATTGTGAGGTGGGTGATGCGTCCATCTTCTTCCGACGCCGCTTTTTGGAGGTAGCCGCCGGTCTCCATCTCCTTGACCGTCCGGGTCACGCCGGGACGGGGAATATCCAGTGTGTCGCTGATGTCGGACACCTTTACCCGTACACCGCGCTGTTCCAGATGTTCAATGGTGTCGAGATAGTGGATGTAGGAGGAAGTCACGCCCTTGGGGAGTACCGGAAGCAGTTCACGGACGCGTTTAGCCTGATAGCAGGCATCCAATAGCGCCTTGATGTTTTCAACCGTCATGAAAGGATTCCTTTCAGTTGCCATAAGTAATGATCTTTGGTAAGAGATATAGGCTTCTTGCTTCCTTGTCAACCCCCTCGAAAAGAAAAGCATCAAAAAAGCGGTATGTGCCGCCGAAGCACATACCGCTTTGGTCAGCAGCCTTAGTCTGGCGGCTGACATATGGTTTCTCTCTGGAAAACCGCTTTGCGCTTGGTTTTCCCATGGGCCTTTCTCTGTTATGCCTTCTTGGGACGCACAGCCCGGAAGATCAGCCCGATGACCAGTCCCAAAACGGCGGGAGCCACCCAGCCGAGACCGATGGTTGCAAAGGGCAGTACATTGCCCACCGCGGCGATCAGTCCGTCCGCGTGGAGCAGCGCCCGGACGCCCTCCGGCAGTGTCCGCAGGAGATCGTACAGTGCCGCCACCAGCGTCAGCCCGGTGACCCAGCAGTACACCGCCCGGTCGTGGTCAAAGAACCGGCCCAGCAGCGCCAGCAGGATCAGGGTGATCGCCAGCGGGTACAGGAACATCAGCACCGGCACCGCGTAGGTGATAATGGCGGTAAGCCCCACGTTGGCAAACAGGAAAGAAGCGCCGCAGAACACCAGCACCCACTGCCGGTAGGACAGCGCTTTGGGGAACATCCCCTCAAAGGTTTCCGCGCAGCTGGTAATAAGACCCACCGCCGTTTTCAGGCAGGCAAGGGTCACGGTGGCAGCCAGCACCAGCAGTCCGACATGGCCCAGATAATGCTGGGCGATCTGGGCAAGGGCCGCGCCGCCGTTGGGGGCGGTTTCCAGTGCGCCCCGGCTCCAGGTGCCCATAACCGTGACCAGCAGGTAGATCACGCCCATCAGCAGGCAGCTGAAAATGCCGGAGCGGACGGTGGTCATGGCAACGGCCCCCGCCTTTTCCACGCCCAGATCCCGGATCACCTGCACCACCACGATGCCGAAGGCCAGACTGGCCAGCGCGTCCATGGTGTTGTAGCCCTCCAAGAAGCCGGTGAAGAAGGGCTGGGCGGCATAGGTACCCTGCGGCTCCACGGCGCCGATATGGGTTGTGGGATTCAGCATGGTCACAATGATCAGAATGGCCAGGAAGGCCAGAAAGCAGGGCGTCAGGATCTTGCCCACATAGGTGAGGATCTTGCCGGGACGCAGGGAGAAAAAGAGGGTCACCGCAAAGAACAGCAGGGAAAACAGCAGCAGATACAGCCAATCGTGGTCGCTGGCGGGCAGAACCTGCTCCAGACCCACGGTGAAAGCGGTGGTAGCGCACCGGGGAATGGCAAAGAACGGCCCGATGGTCAGATACAGCGCACAGGTGAAGAAAAATGCATAGGGACGGCCTACCTTGCGGCTGAGGTCAAAGAGCCCGCTGCTGCGGCTGATACCCAGCGCGGCTACGCCCAGCAGAGGCAGTCCTACGCCCGTTACCAGAAATCCTACAATGGCGGGCCATACATTACGGCCGGCTGCCTGCCCCATATATACAGGGAAGATCAGGTTCCCGGCGCCGAAGAACATACCGAACAGCATACTGGCTACGTAGACATACTCCTTAAAACTCAGCTTCTGCTTCATAGGTAGCGTTTCTCCTTTTTCATAGATTTTTCATTCTCCTTTTTGATTCCTCAGAATTTTAAAAAATGCGGTCTCTTGCATGGAAAGAGACCGCTTTACTGCCGCGTGTTGTCTGGCAGCTTCTATATTGTACCATGCGCCGCCGCAAAAGGCAATCAAAATATAGTTCATTCTCAAATCCATAGCAGTTACATTGGGGCTGGACATATATTTTTAAATCTGTTATAATAATAAAAATTCGGGATTAGCGCAGTTGGTAGCGCGCTTGCTTTGGGAGTGCCGTGGCGGTATCCGGGTCAGGTTATGGCAAAACGCCGCAAAGCCTTGCAGCACCTGCGTTTGCTGGATTTCACCCGGTTGCTGAAAGTGGCATGAAAGCGGCTTTGACCACATAAATGACCACAGACAGGAAAAACTTTATTTTTACCCCTCGCCGTGGTATCATGGCAGAAATTGAATATCCGGGTATAGCGAAGTTGGTATCGCGCCTGGTTTGGGAGCGGGTCGCTCCCCCTTCAAGCCGGAAAATACCGTGTCCGCAATCCCTTGATACGCCTGCGATACAGGCACTTCCCCCGCAAGTCGAGGTGGTCAAAAAAACCGCCTGACCACATGTTTGACCACATCTGGCTCAAAACTCAATAACCAAAAATCCGGGATTAGCGCAGTTGGTAGCGCGCTTGCTTTGGGAGCAAGATGTCGGGAGTTCGAGTCTCCCATCTCGGACCACAGCCCCTGAAATCGTTCGATTTCAGGGGCTGTTTTCTTACCTCTTATTTTATTACAAGTTCGAAATTGACAACTCTAACATATCTGCCGGTCATCTTTGACTTATTGTTGTATTTTTCGCTAAATTGCAGTATAATTAATATAGAGAAATTGTCGAATTACAATATAATAATAACGGAACTATGGCAGGAAATTCCTCGTGGTTCTATGAGTCATTCCGAAGGGAGAATTTTATGAGTGTAAATCAGTATGTAGAATTTAACAAATTTAAAGTATTCTCAAAAGACGAAAAGAACTCATTTCTCCACGTTGACTTATCGGACGATGTTTCCTTTTATCGAGGCTTTGTAAAATATTTTTTAGATGAGACTCGATTGTTGAGATATGCAGAAAATAAAGCAAACTTGGAATTTTCCCCTGATCGGCGCAACTATGTAA
>ENA-ORCM01000475-ORCM01000475.1-human-gut-metagenome-genome-assembly--contig:-NODE-475-length-38963-cov-22.079309_pt1 | contig 38963 bp, 34 predicted proteins | sample MGYA00242906_ERZ507928 | MGnify/ENA primary metagenome ERZ507928 (study PRJEB26167, sample SAMN06115497) | human gut metagenome | host: Homo sapiens | place: China:Shanxi | collected 2015-05-07...
TTATAGACCTGCTGAAAAAAGCTGCCAAGGATCATTGGCATTGCAAAAACCGTCAGCGCTTTCAGCGGCGCATCTGTAATCAGATATTCATCTTTCGACATGATCTATTTCCTTTCAAGCTGTGTTTCTCTCAATTTCTTTAAATTTGCTCTGACCAAGTATACCACGCTTTTCCCCTACTGAAAAGCTCCCGCTAACATTACCGCAAACCGCTTTTATAAAGTCCCGTTTTCCCTTCCCCTCGTCTTGACAAGCCCTTTTCTTCCGATTACAATACCAAAAAGAGTCGGCGGGCGGTCTTTTTGCTGCCTGCTGCCACAATCTTCCGGGAAAGGAACTTTTTCATGGAACCAAAAACAAAACAATCTCTGCTCGTTACCGTGGTAGGGGTAACGCTTTTTGTAGCGCTGCTGCGGCTTTCTGACGTTCTGGCCTTTGCCGCAAAGCTGATAGATCTGGTACTGCCCATTCTGGCGGGCGGCATTCTGGCGCTTTTTATCAACGTGCCCATGACCGGTCTGGAAAAGCGGCTGAACCGCCTGTTCGGCAAGGCCAAAAAGCAGCCTTCGGCGAAATCCATCCACTTTCTCAGCTTTTTCATCACCCTGCTGGGCGTTGTGCTGGTGCTGGTATTGGCGCTGACCCTGCTGATCCCGGAGCTGGTGCAGTCCTTCCACAGCCTGTATGTGCAGGTCGAGGCCAATATCCCCCGCTGGACTGCCTATCTCAACGCACAAGATGCTGACATGGGCTGGCTGATGAACTGGCTGGAGGGCATCAACTGGGAGCAGCTGCTGCACAAGGTCACCGCAAGCATCGACACGGTGCTGGTCAATGCGGTAGGGGCTGTCTCTGCCACGGTGAATATCGCGATCACCGCCTCGTTTGCGCTGATCATCTCCGTCTATATGTCCCTTAGTACGGAGAGCCTCAGCCACCAAGCCCGCACGCTGGTGTGCGCCTACCTGAAGCCCGCCCACGCCGCCGGGGTGCTGAAATTCTGCCGGCTGTTCCGGCAGTCCTTTGCAAACTTTTTAACGGGACAATGCAGCGAGGCAGTGATCCTTGGCGTTCTGATGGCTCTTGCATTTTCCGTTTTCAAGATCCCCTACGGCAGTCTGGTGGGCGTGCTCACCGCCATCTGCGCCATCATCCCCTATGTGGGTGCACTGATCTCCTGCGTAGTCAGTGTGTTCCTTGTGCTGTTGGTAGACCCTGTGCTGGCGGTGCGCTGCCTGATCGTGTACCTTGCCGTGCAGTTTGTTGAAAACCAGTTCATCTATCCCCGTGTGGTGGGCAAGTCCGTGGGACTTTCGCCGCTGTACACCCTTATTGCCGCCATGATCGGCGGAAAGCTTTTTGGCATCATCGGCATTATCTTCTTCATCCCCCTGACGGCGGTGGTCATCGAGCTTGTAAAAGAGGACACCTTTCGGCGTCTGCGCGCAAAAGAGCCGCTGCAATAATGCAGCGTGCCCGGAATACCATATACCCCTGATACCCTTCCCCGGTGTCAGGGGTATTTTTATGCCGTGCAGCTGCAAAGCACGCGGTTTTTCGCCCTTTTCCACGCAAAATCCTTCAAAAACAGCTTGAAACACTTTTGTTACAATGATACAATATGATTGTTATTTTATGGGAAAATCGGTGTATGCCCAGTGCGGACAGGCCGCGAGCGTGGGAGTTCCTGTGGGGTGTGTAAGAATAAACAAGCTATGGCAGTGCTGCACCTCATTGGCTCTGTGCAGTACTGCTCTCCGAAATGTGAGGAAAGTATATTTATATGATGAAAAAGATCTCCCGCCGCTCCTTTTTGCAGGTCTGCGGCGTTGCAGCTGCCACAGCAGCGCTGACCGCCTGCGGCGACGGCAAGGCCGAGAGCGACAAGAGCAGCAGCCAGAACGGCAAAATTCAGATCACCTTTTATCTGTGGGATCGCTCCATGATGAAAGAGCTTACGCCGTGGCTGGAAGAAAAGTTCCCGGAGTATGCGTTCACCTTCATTCAGGGCTTCAACACCATGGACTACTACCGCGATCTGCTGAACCGTGCGGAGCAGCTGCCGGATATCATCACCTGCCGCCGCTTCTCTCTGAACGATGCGGCTCCTCTGGCAGAGCACCTGATGGACCTGAGCACCACCGAGGTTGCAGGCACCTTCTATTCCAGCTACCTGAACAACAATCAGGAGCCGGACGGTGCAATCCGCTGGCTGCCCATGTGCGCCGAGGTGGACGGCACGGCAGCCAACGTTGATCTGTTTGCTCAGCACAACATCCCCCTGCCCACCAACTATGCCGAGTTCGTGGCGGCTATTGATGCCTTTGAAGCTGTCGGCATCAAGGGCTATCAGGCAGACTGGCGGTATGACTACACCTGTCTGGAAACCATGCAGGGCAGCGCTATCCCGGAGCTGATGAGCCTGGAGGGCACCACATGGCGCATGAACTACGAGAGCGAGACCGAGGACGGCTCCACCGGTCTGGACGATGTGGTATGGCCGAAGGTCTTTGAAAAATACGAGCAGTTCCTCAAGGATGTGCGGGTGCAGCCCGGTGACGATCGGTTGGAGTTGAATCCCATTGCCGAGCCTTTCTATGCGCGGCAGACCGCCATGATCCGCACCACCGCAGGCATAGCGGATGTAATGCCTGACCAGTACGGCTTTAACGCATCGATTCTGCCCTATTTCGGCGAGACTGCCAACGATAGCTGGCTGCTGACCTACCCCATGTGTCAGGCAGCAGTTTCCAACACGGTAGCACAGGACGAGGCGAAGCTGGCTGCTGTGCTGAAAGTACTTGGGGCCGTGTACAGCGCAGAGGGACAGAGCAAGCTGGCCTCTGGCGGCGCGGTGCTCTCTTATAACAAGGAAGTCAATATTACCTCCTCCGCCTCTCTGGAACACGTTGAGGATGTCATCAGCGCAAATCATCTGTATATGCGTCTGGCCTCCACCGAGTTCTTCCGCATTTCGGAAGACGTGGGCCACAAGATGATCACCGGCGAATACGATGCCAGGGCCGGATACGGTGCGTTCAATGAGCAGCTGGTCACCCCCAAAGCAGACCCCGAAGCCGAGATCCTGTTCACCCAGAATACCGCATACTCCATCGACATGACCGACCACGGCAGCGCTGCGGCTTCCTCACTGATGAACGCCCTGCGCGCCGCCTATGATGCGTCTGTTGCAGTCGGCTATTCGCCGCTGGTGTCCACCTCCATCTACTGCGGCGATTACAGCAAGCAGCAGCTTTTGTGGGTAATGGCTGGCAACTACGCTGTCTCGCAGGGTGAATATACCGGTGCAGAGCTGCGGCAGATGATGGAGTGGCTGGTGAACGTGAAGGACAACGGCGCAAACCCCATCCGTCACCGGAATTATATGCCCGTGACCAGCGGCATGGAATACAAGGTGACCGAATATGAGCAGGGCAAGTTCCGTCTGGAAGAACTCACCATCAACGGTACACCGCTGGACGATACCGCCACCTATACCGTATTTGTGGCAGGCACCGATGTGTGGATAGAGAACGAAGTCTACTGCAACTGCCCCATGCCGGAGAACCTGAAAGCCAAGCGGACGGAATATGCCATTGAAAAAGCAGACAGCCGCTCCTGCCTGAAGGATTCGCTGGCGGTCAGCAAGCAGTTCCCCGCCCCCTCCGAGTATCTGACCATTGTACAGGGAGAATAAACGCTTGAAAAATGAAACTAAGATGCGGCCTGCGATAAAAAACCGTATCCTCGCAGTTTTGGCAGTGCTGCTGCTCGGCGTCAGTATTTTGACAAGCTACGTTGTCTTTACGGATTTTATGTCGCACACCATCTACGAGGAAAGCACTGCACACCTTACGGAGATCTACCATCAGGCAAACCAGACCCTTTACAATAAGGTATCCCTCAACTGGGGCGTCATGCGGATGTGGACACCTTATCTGGAAAGTGCGCAAAGCGATGCCGATGTCTGCGCTTTCCTTGCACAGGCAAAAGAAGAATACCATTTTACAGATTTTTTCTTCGTCTCACGGGATGGCTCCTATATCATGCTGGACGGAGAACGAGGATATCTTGATCTGGGACGAATGCTGTCGCAGCTGGTTCTGGAGCAGCAGCCTATCGTGGCAAACTCGGTGGTACCGGACAAGCCGGAGATCATGGTGTTTGCAGTCCCCACGGAAAAAGGCAGCTATCAGGGCTTTGATTACGAGGCCATTGCCGTCACCTACAACAACAAAGATCTGGTGGACTCCCTGAAGATCTCTGCCTTTGAGGGGCACGGCAGCACCTTTGCTGTGCTGCCGGATGGCCGTGTGGTACTGGACAGCAGCAGTGCGGACATGCGCGGCGTGCACAACATCCTTGCCATGCTCAAAAACTCGGCCGGCTTTACGGAAGAACAGATCGATGCCCTGCAAAAGGCTTTTGCCGCCGGGAAGAGCGGCAACCTTGAGTTTTCCATCCATGGCATCGGCTATTACATGGTTTATGGTTCTGCCTCCTTCCAGAACTGGACGATCCTTGGCATTGCCCCCAAAAGCGTTGTGAACGCCAATATGAACCGGCTGCAGTACACCACCATGGCCGTGATGAGCAGCATCGTGGGAATGCTGGCTGTTACAGCTTTGCTGCTGGTGGTGCAGAGCAACCGGCAAAAGCTGCGGAAAAAGGATCAGCAGCTGCTGGCCCGTGAAGAGCTGTTCTCAAGCCTTTCCCGCAACGTGGACGATGTGTTCCTGATGATCGACACCAGCACCGGCAAGGTGGAATACATCAGCCCCAACGTCCAGCGCATTCTGGGCATCTCCCCCGAAGCGGTGCAAGAGGATTTCCACGTTCTATGTTCTGCCGAGGGCGATAATTGCAGATCACCGCTGGACGATCTGATGCAGATGGAGCAGGGTACGCAGCAGGAATGGGATCGGGAGTTTATCCATCAGGAGACCGGCGAGCCACACTATATCCACGTGACCGGCTTTATCAATGAGGTGCAGGGTGCAAAAAAGTGCATCGTGGATCTGTCTGACCGCACAGGCGAGCACCAGACCACGCTGGCCGTGGAAGCCGCCCTGGAAGTAGCCGAAAAGGCCAGCCAGGCCAAGACCGACTTTCTTTCCAACATGAGCCACGATATCCGCACCCCCATGAACGCCATCGTCGGGTTGACGACCCTGATGGAGAACGAGCTGGACCAGCCGGAAAAGCTGGCCGAACACCTGCACAAGCTGGAAAGCTCCGGCCAGCTGCTGCTGGGCATCATCAACAACATTCTGGATATGAGCCGCATCGAGAGCGGCAAGACCACCCTGAGCGTTGAGCCGATGCACCTTTCCCAGCAGCTCGACCAGCTCAGCACGATGATCCGCGCACAGGCCAGCGAAAAGGCGCAGACCTTCACCGTCTCCACCCATCTCCGGCACGAAAACCTGCTGGCCGACCCCACCCGCCTGAATCAGGTGCTGATGAACATCCTTTCCAACGCGGTCAAGTATACCCCCCGCGGCGGGCACATCCGGTTCGAGGTCGAAGAGCTGCCCCGAAACGAGCACTACGCCAAATACCGCTTTGTGGTGCAGGATGACGGCATCGGCATGAGCGAGGCTTACCAGAAGACCCTTTTTGACCCCTTTACCCGCGAGGAGCGCTCCGGCACCAACAAGGTGCAGGGCACGGGTCTGGGCATGGCCATCACCAAGAACATCGTGGACCTGATGGGCGGCTCCATCAGTGTGGAGAGTGCCACCGGCAAGGGCACCCGCTTTGAGGTCGTGCTGGAATTCCCCATCGACACCGAAGCGGACGCGGTGCCAAAGGCGCAGGCGCTCCCGGAGGAACCGGAGGACGTCTCTCCCCTGTGCGGGATGAACTTCCTCTGCGCCGAGGACAACGCCATCAACGCCGAGATCCTGGAGCTGCTGCTGGAATCCAAGGGCGCACACTGCAAAATTTACCCCAACGGGCAGGAGCTTGTGGATGCGTTTGTCCGCGTCAAGCCCGGCGAGTATGACATGATTCTGATGGATGTGCAGATGCCGGTGATGGATGGCCTCGAAGCCGCCCGCCGCATCCGCAGCAGCGAAAACCCGCTGGGCCGGGTCATCCCCATCCTCGCCATGACGGCAAACGCCTTTTTGGAAGATATGCAGAAGAGCAAGGAAGCCGGGATGGACGAGCATCTGTCCAAGCCGGTGGACATCGACGCGCTTGAACAGACCGTCAAGCGCTTCCGCGTTACCCCCCCGAAAATAAATAGTGGAATCGCACGGTTTCGCAGATGACCGACACCCACGACCTAGCAGGGCCGCCCATTTGCGGCCCAGCTCTTTTTTGTGAGAGAGCAATCATGACGAATCAAAGGATTGGATGGTATTGCATATGGAACAACAGCCAAATAAAATTCAGCCTATGTTGCTATCGGCACTTGCCCAATTGAGCGCCTGCCTGATCGTCTGGAATTTTCATATTCCAAATCCAAATATCGTGCTTTTTGTTGTTCTTTCTGCTGTGCTCGTGAAATGCGGCTATGCAGCAGGAATCGTAAGCGGCCTCATTGCATTCCTATACTCCGCGTTTTTCTTTTCTACCGACCACAGCTTTTTTCTTTACACCTCTTTGAACCTTCAAAAGCTCATCGTGATCGGCCTTGGTATCGTTGCGAACATTCTGCTGATCGGTCACATGCAAAGGCAGTTCGAGTGCTCCAACATGGAAAAGATGCAGGCCGAAACCGAGGAAAAGCTTCAAGAAACAGCAGAGAGCTACCGTGCAAAACTTTACCACGATGTCTTGACTGGCACATACAACCGCCGCTACTATGAGGACATCGCATCCCGTATCGTCGGCCCCGCAGGCATCGCGCTGATGGATGTGGACGATTTCAAGATCTGCAACGATACCTATGGGCATCACGCCGGAGATTTGGCGCTGGAAGCAGCGGCAAATGCCATCCGCTCCTGCATCCGCAGCTCCGATCTGCTCATCCGCTACGGCGGGGATGAATTTCTGCTGGTGCTGCCCGGCATTCCGAGCGATATCCTGCAAACCAAGCTGGAGCAGATCAGAGCCGCCGTGCAGCAGGCTACTGTACCCGGCTATCCGCATTTCCGTGTTTCTCTGAGCATCGGTGGAACGATCCAGTCCATCACCGACCCTGTGGAACGTATCGTTCGCCGTGCAGACTGGCTGATGTATCAGGCAAAGGGCCGCAAGAATGCCGTCATGGTGGAGGTTCCGGGGCATAGTCTTGCAGCGCTGGAAAAACTTTTACAGAATAAGTCGCAGATCTTACTTGTGGATGACTCCGCAATGAGCCGCATGATACTAAAGGAGATCCTGGGCGGCGATTACAGCATTCTTGAAGCAGAAAACGGACAAGAATGCCTGGAAAAAATGCAGGCGGAGGCCGGGAACATCGCACTGGTGCTGCTGGACATCAACATGCCGGTCATGGATGGCTTCGAGGTGCTCAAGGCTATGAACGTCAACCACACCATCGAGGACATCCCGGTCATCATGATCTCCAGCGACGACTCCGACGCCGCGATCCGGCGTTCCTATGAGCTGGGGGCCAGCGATTACGTCACCCGCCCCTTCGATGCCCGCATCGTCTACCGCCGCGTGACCAACACCATCAAGCTGTACGCCAAGCAGCGGCGGCTGGTGCAGATGGTGTCGGACCAGATTCGCGCCCGCGAAAACAACACCGATATGCTGGTGGGTGTGCTGAGCCATATCGTGGAGTTCCGCAACGGCGAGAGCGGCGCCCATGTGCGGCACATCCGCATCATCACCGAGCTGCTGCTCCACCGCCTGCTGGAGATCAGCAGCCAGTACCCCATCACCGCCGAGCAGCAGGACAACATCCCGCTGGCCTCCGCCCTGCACGACATCGGCAAGATCGGCATCGACGAAAAGATCCTCAACAAACCCGGCAGGCTGACCCCGGAAGAATTTGAGGTCGTCAAGACCCACAGTATGCTGGGGGCCGAGATGCTGCACCAGCTGGAAGACTTCAACGAGCAGCCGCTGCTGCAGACCGCCTACGAGATCACCCGCTGGCACCACGAGCGCTGGGACGGGCGCGGCTACCCGGATGGGCTGAAGGGCGATGAAATTCCCATCAGCGCACAGCTGGTCGCGCTGGCCGATGTGTACGATGCACTGACCAGCGAACGCTGCTACAAAAAAGCCTTCTCTCACGAAAAAGCCGTGCAGATGATCCTGAACGGCGAGTGCGGAGCATTCAACCCTTTGCTGCTGCAATGCCTGACGGATGTGCAGACCGACCTGAAAGTCCAGTTGCAGCAGCGGACGCAATAACAACAGGAGAACGAAAGTCCCCATGAAACACATCCTCTCACGCCGTGCATTCCTGAACGGATGCACCCTGCTGGCGGCCTCGACGGTCCTCGGCGGCCTGACTGCCTGCGGCGGAACGGACGCGAAGAACAGCGGTCTGCCGCAGATCCTCATCGGAAGCGACACCTACCCGCCCTATATTTATCTGAACAATGACGGCACCCCGGCCGGGATCGATGTGGAGATCGCCACCGAGGCATTCCGCCGCATGGGATACGCTGCACGATTTGAAGTCATCGACTGGGAGCAGAAGACCGCCCTTGTGGAAAGCGGCGCCATCGACTGCATCTGGGGCTGCTTTTCCATGCAGGGCCGCGAAACGCTCTACCGGTGGGCCGGGCCTTACATGGTGAGCCGTCAGGTCGTGGCCGTGAACGCCGACAGCAGCATCCAGTCCCTCAGCGACCTTGCCGGGAAGACCGTTATGGTGCAGAGCACCTCCAAGCCAGAGGGCATCTTCCTCAGCGGCTCCGACCCGCGCATCCCGCAGACCGTCGAGGTGTTCAGCATCGAAGACCGCAGTGTGCAGTATGCCATGCTGGCCTGCGGCTATGTGGACGCCATCGCCGCCCACGAGACGGCCATCCTGCAATACATGAAAGACAACAACGCGGTGTTCCGCATCCTCGAAGAGCCGCTGCTGGTCACCGGGCTGGGCGTTGCCTTTGCCAAAAATGACAGCCGCGGGCTGGACCACCAGCTGAATGACACCTTTGCGCAGATGCGCGAGGATGGCACACTGGAACGGATCGTCGGCAAATACCTGGAACATGCTTCGCAGTATCTGGAGGTGGACACCATTGACGCGTAACAACAAAACCACTCCGAACACGCGGACCTGGGTGCTCTACATTCTCGTCGGTGCGCTCCTCATGGCGGGGGTCGTCCTGGCTTCCGGCTGGAAAGCCCTGCATGCGACCGAAGAGCGTTTCTGCCAGACGATCGAGTTCGTCAAATCGCAGTCCACCAGTTTTGAGCAGTACAACGATACCATCACGGCCAAGGCGCTCCGCCGCACGGCGGTCTCGGTGCACCAGCTGGCCGGTGACGCCGCACTCGACCTCTCTGACCCGCACTGCCTGAAACAGCAGACCGAGACGCTCTGGCTCACCGGCATTTCCGTGCTGCGCCCGGACGGCACACTCCTGTGCGAGTACACAGCGAACGGCATCGGCTATGCCCAGCTGGAAGACCGGCTCAAAAAGGAGACCGCGCTGGACGTCTTCCGCTTCCCGCAGAAGACCTACCTGAAGCGCGTTCTGCTGGCAGACGGGTCTGCCGTGGATGTGGCGGCACACCGGGCCGACCACGAAGAGGTCATCCTGCTGGCCTATCGCTGCACCCCGGCCAAATTTGTCGAGGGGACGGCACTGTCGGTCCAGAGCATTCTGGACGGCTACCCAGAAGAGACCAGCGGCACCCTGTTCATCGTGCAGAACAATCAGGTCATTGCGTCCAACCGCCCGGAGCTGATCGGGCAGGACACCACCGCAAGCCCGCCGGTGCAGGAGATCCGCAGCACCGGGCTTGCGGAAAAGCTGACGCCCACCCACGGCTGGAACGGCTCCGGCTGCTATTTCGGCATGTACAGCCACGGCCGGTCGTTCGACCTCTATGCGTACACGGATGAAAAAGCCGTGTTCCACGAGTCGCTCACGCTGGTCTTAACGGCACTGGTCTGTTACATCCTGCTCGTTTCGGTCTTGCAGATGCTGCGCCGACGCTCGGTGCAGGAGATGGAGCAGCAGAAAAAAGAGCAGGAGAAGAAATATCAGACCCAGCTGGAAGAGCAGAACCGCAAACTGGAGATCGCGCTCCAGCACGAGGGCGCGGCCAACCGCGCCAAGCGGGAGTTCCTGTTCAACATGAGCCACGATATCCGCACCCCGATGAACGCCATCATCGGCTTCACCTCGCTGGCGGCGACCCACATCGACAACCGCGAGCAGGTGCTGGACTACCTGAAAAAGATCTCCACCTCCAGCCAGCATCTGCTCTCCCTCATCAACGATGTGCTGGATATGAGCCGCATCGAGAGCGGCAAGGTCAAGATCGAGGAAAAGGCGGTGCATCTGCCCGACCTTGTCCACGATGTGCGCTCCATCATCCAGCCCAATGTTGCAGCCAAACGGCTGTCGCTCTTCATTGATACCATGGACATTGAGGATGAGGACATCATCACCGACCCGCTGCGGCTGAACCAGATCCTGCTGAACATCCTGTCCAACGCCATCAAGTTCACCCCCACCGGCGGCATGATCAGCATCCGCATCGCCCAGAAGAACGGTGCGCCCAAGGGCTGCGTCTGCTATGAGTTCCGCATCAAGGACAACGGCATCGGCATGAGCGAAGAGTTCCAGAAGCACATCTTCGAGGAGTTCAGCCGGGAGGAAAGCTCAACCGTCAGCGGCATTCAGGGCACCGGCCTTGGAATGTCCATCACCAAGAACATCGTGGATCTGATGGGCGGCACCATCGCCCTCACGAGCGAGCCAGGCAAGGGTAGCGAGTTCATCGTGACCCTCTGCTTCACACGCAGCGGGCAGAAAGCAGAGCCCAAGCAGCTCCCCCAGCTGGAAGGGCTGCGCGCCCTGGTGGCAGACGACGATACCAACACCTGCCTGAACGTCAGCACCATGCTGTCCAAGATCGGGATGCGGCCGGAGTGGACGATCTCCGGCAAGGAAGCGGTCATCCGCACCAAATATGCGGTGGAGCAGGGCGATGAGTTCAGCGTCTACATCATCGACTGGCTGATCCCCGACATGAACGGCATCGAGATCGTGCGGCAGATCCGCAAGGTGATCGGGAATCGCTGCCCCATCATCATCCTGACGGCCTACGACTGGGCGGACATCGAGGACGAGGCCCGCGCCGCCGGAGTGACCGCGTTCTGCGAAAAGCCGCTCTTCCTCTCGGAGCTGCGCCGCGTTCTGGCCGAACCGTTCCGTGCAGAGCCTGCCTCCGAGCCCGCTCAACCCACTGCGGCCGACCTCAAGGGGAAGAAGCTCCTGCTGGTGGAAGACAACGAGCTGAACCGTGAGATCGCACTGGAGATCCTGAAAGAAGCCGGTTTTGTGGTGGATACCGCCGAGGACGGCGCGGTCGCCGTCCAAAAGATAAAGCAGGCGGCCCCCGGCCAGTATGACCTGATCCTGATGGACATCCAGATGCCCAATCTGGACGGTTACGAGGCCACGCGGCAGATTCGCGCCCTGCCGGACGCCGAGAAGGCCAACATCCCCATCTTTGCGATGACGGCAAACGCCTTTGAAGAAGACCGTCAGAACGCGCTGGCGGCCGGCATGAACGGCCATATCGCAAAACCGCTGGACGTCCCGCACCTGCTGCGCGTCCTCGCAGATGCCCTGAAAAAATAACCCAAAAAACGAAAAATACCGCTGCACAGCTATTTTCTGCGCGGCGGTATTTTCTTTTTGGCTTTTTTACTTCACCTGTGCCCCGGTGGTCAGCGCCTCGGACACGGCGTCCATCAGCGCGACCATGGTGCAGTAGTTGGCACCGTAGGTCTCGGTGTAGGCAGAGTAGGTGTCGATCTGCTCCTGGGTGGGGGCGATGTCCATCGCCTCAGCCACTGCCTGATAGAGCAGCGCTTCGCGAGCATACTCGGTGATGCTGTCGCTCATGGCATCCAGCAGGTCGTCGGCGCTGTTGTAACCGGCAGCAGCCTGCAGGAAGCTGTCGAGATCATAGCCGTAATACTGAGCCATGGTATAGTAGTAGTTCAGGCACTGGTTGACCTGATAATCGGTCACTTCTTTGGGCAGGTCCTTGAAGGTGGAGTTTGCCAGCAGATAATCCATCACCGCAGTGTTCAGGTTGTTCTGATACAGCATCTTCTGGTATTCGGCCCGCAGGTCTTCCACGGTGTGGACGCCGTCGGTGCTGCTGAAATTCTCCTCGACCCAGGCATCGGTCAGTTCCGGCAGGATCTCCTCGCTGATGTAGTTCAACGTGACGGAGAAGACCGCCTTTTTGTTGCTCAGGACTACCGTATTGCCCTCAGCGTCGGTGGAGTCGCTGTAGCCGTCCGGGAAGGTGACATTAACATCGAAGGTCTCGCCGGGCTTGTGGCCCACGATCTGGTCTTCAAAGCCGTCGATGAAGGAACCGCTGCCCAGCGTCAGGCTGTAGCCGCTGTAGGTGCCGCCGGTAAATGCCACGCCATCCACGGTGCCCACATAGTCGATGTTGACGGTGTCTCCGTCGGCGGCGGCACGGTCGGTGATCTGCTGCGTGGTGGTGTTCTGGCTGAGCAGGCTGTCGATCTGGGACTGCACGTCCTCCTCCGTCGGCTCGATGTCCGCCTTCTTCAGCGGGATGGAAGCGTAGTCCTCCGGCAGGGTCACATAATCCAGTGCGCGGATGCCGGACCAGTAGCCGTTCTCGTCCAGACCGTCACTGTAAGCAAAGTTCTGGTAGTTATAATCCGAAGCGCTGCCGTAGACAGACGCCTCCGAGCCGGCCGATGCGGAAGAGGACGCCGCAGACTTCGAGCAGCCCGCAGCCGTCAGCGCCAGTGCACCGGCGCAGAGAAGGCAGACTGCCTTCGAGATGATTCGTTTCAAGTGGATACCTCCTGTATCCCGGACGCCGCCGGGAACTGCAATTTTTTTCAGACAGATTTTATTATAAAGGGTAAAAATGAAAAAGAAAAGGATTTTGCGAAATTTCCACAAGTTTCACGCTGCCTGCCACGTGAGGTCGTTGCTTTTTGTCAAAAGCTGTGATATCCTATAATTGCCGCAGCAAAGCGGCAAGGCGCTGTGTCCAGAACGCAGGCGGCAACTCCCTACCGGATGGCTTTGTTTCCATAAACAGGGCGCCGGGAGGGCGACTTTTGAACGTTTCTCCCCGGAGGCTCTGGCCGAAAGGGGGAATGTACCCATGACATTGACCGAGATTCTTGCGCTGTTGACGTTCCTCGTCACAACGGTTTACGACACGATCGACATCGTGCTCCGATTCCGAGAGTTTCGCACAAAAAATGGACAAAAGAAATGACCGCCCCACGTTTAGCACCCGTTGGCGGTCATTCTTTTGATCTGCTGGTAGGGAGCTAGCCGTTTGTTGGGCCAGCGCCTTTTCTATTTGTAGTATAATCGTTCTATCGTCGTTTGTCAAGCTGTCGCCCCGCACACGCAAAAATCCTCTTGCGCTGCCGGGCCTGCGGCTTTATTATAATAAGAGAAGCACATCAACACAAGGAGGAACATCCATGGATTACAACAAAGCCGCTCTCGAAATGCACGAGAGCCACCACGGCAAAGTCGGCATCGTGAGCAAGGTCGAGGTCAGGACCCGCGACGACCTGTCCACGGCTTACACCCCCGGCGTCGCCGAGCCCTGCCGCAAGATCAAAGAGAACCCCGACGACGTGTACAAGTACACTTTCAAGAGCAACATGGTGGCCGTCGTGTCCAACGGCACCGCCGTGCTGGGCCTGGGCGACATCGGCCCCGAAGCCGGTCTGCCGGTCATGGAGGGCAAGGCCGTGCTGTTCAAGGAATTCGGCGGCGTGGATGCCTTCCCCATCTGCATCGACGCCCACGACGCCGCCAGCGTCATCGCGGCCTGCAAGGCCATCGCCCCGACCTTCGGCGGCATCAATCTGGAGGACATCAAAAGCCCGGAGTGCTTCGAGATCGAAGAAACGCTGGAGCGTGAGCTGGACATTCCCGTCTTCCATGACGACCAGCACGGCACCGCCATCGTCGTGACGGCTGCGCTCATCAACGCCCTGCGCGTGGTGGGCAAAAAGATGGAGGATGTCCACATCGTCCTGAACGGCCCCGGTGCCGCCGGCACGGCCATCATCAAGATGCTGATGACCGCCGGTGCCAAAGACATCGTGGCGGTGGACCAGTTCGGCACCCTGTACAAGGGCTGCAACAGCGCCGAGGCCCACAAGAACTGGCTGGGCGAAGTGACCAACCCCCGCCAGATCAAGGGCGGCCTGAAGGAGGCCATCGAGGGGGCCGATGTCTTCATCGGCGTGTCCCGCCCCGGCATCCTGACCACCGAGCTGTGCAGGACCATGAATCCGGACGCCATCGTTTTCGCCATGGCCAACCCCACCCCGGAGATCATGCCTGACGAGGCCAAGGCAGGCGGTGTGCGGGTCATGGCCACCGGCCGCAGCGACTTCCCGAATCAGGTGAACAACGTGCTCTGCTTCCCCGGCCTGTTCAAGGGTGCCCTGAGCGTCCGCGCACGGGACATCAACGATGCCATGAAGCTGGCCGCAGCCTACGCCATCGCCGACCTCATCACGGATGAGGACCGCAGCGAAGAGAACATCATCCCCGGCGCATTCGACCCCCGCGTGGCCGAGGCCGTGGCCTCTGCCGTGGCAAAAGCTGCCCGCGAGACCGGCGTGGCCCGTCTGTAAAGGAGGCGCGGCATGAGGACGATCTCCGCACAGTCCATCACCGATACCGTCGCCCGCCTGTGCATCGAAGCCAACACCCGCCTGCCCCAAGACGTGGAAGCGGCTCTGGCCAGAGCGCGGGAGGAAGAGCCGTGGCCGCTGGCGAAAACCACCCTCGACCTGCTGTGGTCGAACCTCGGTGCGGCGCAGGAGAAGGCTCTGCCCATCTGTCAGGACACCGGCATGGCCTGCGTCTTCGTGGAGCTGGGAACGGATGTCCACATCGACGGCAGCTTTGAGGCCGCCATCCACGAGGGCGTCCGCCGGGGCTACACCGACGGCTACCTGCGCAAGAGCATCGTGGCCGACCCCCTGCGCCGGGGCAATACCGGCGACAACACTCCTGCCGCCATCACAGTCCACCTCGTGGACGGCGACGGCTGCACCATCACCGTGGCCCCCAAGGGCTTTGGCAGCGAGAACATGAGCCGCATCCAGATGCTCAAACCGGCCGACGGCGTGGAAGGGTTTAAGAAATTCGTGCTGGAGACGGTCACGCTGGCAGGCTCCAACCCCTGCCCGCCCATCGTGCTGGGCATCGGCGTGGGCGGCAGCTTCGACAAAGTCGCCTATCTGGCCAAAAAGGCTCTGCTCCGCCCGCTGGACATCCCCAACCCGGACCCCTACTATGCTGCCCTCGAACGCGAACTGCTGGCCGCCGTCAACGAGACCGGCATCGGCCCGCAGGGCTTTGGCGGCAGGACCACCTGCCTGGGCCTTGCCATCGAGCAGATGCCCACCCATGTGGCGGGTCTGCCCGTGGCCGTGAACGTTTCCTGCCATGTCACCCGCCGCGCCAGCGCGACGCTGTAAACGATTCCCTTTCCGTCAAAGGCGTGAGCCTATTAGGAGGCTTGATGAACATGCAATACGAACTGACCACCCCCTGCACCGCGCAGGACCTGGCCCCGCTCCAGGCGGGCGACACCGTTCTGCTGTCCGGTGTGGTCTACACGGCCCGCGACCAGGCGCACAAACGGATGCTGGAAGCACTGGACCGGGGCGAGCCGCTCCCCTTCGACCTCGAAGGCAGCGCCATCTACTACGTCGGCCCCACGCCGGAGCGCCCCGGTGCGGTCATCGGCTCGGCCGGGCCCACCACCAGCGGCCGGATGGACGCGATGAGCCCCCGCCTGCTGGACCTGGGCAACAAGGTCATGATCGGCAAGGGCAAGCGGGATGCCGCCGTCAAGGAAGCCGTCGTGCGCAACGGCGCGGTCTATCTGGCCGCGCTGGGCGGGGCCGGTGCCCTGATGGCCAAGAGCGTCAAAACGCTGGAAGTCATCGCCTGGCCGGACCTCGGCTGCGAAGCCGTCCGCCGCCTGACCGTGGAGCAGATGCCCCTGACCGTCATTCTGGATGCCCACGGCGGCGACCTCTATCTCTCCGGCCCGGAAGCCTACCGCGCGTCCAGATAAGCACGTTCCACAAGATTTCAGGCCCTGTTTCCGGTCAAAATAGCAAAATCATGCAGAAGAAGTCTAGTTTGTTTTAGCAAACTTCCGCCGAACGACTTGCATCCCCCGTCAGAATGTGGTATCCTATAACAAACCGAACCGATGTGCGTTTTTCTGCTCCGGGCCGGAAATCAAGAAAGGCAGGAGGCCGATAACCATGCAGATCCACCAATCCGCAGAAGATTACCTTGAAACGATCCTGATGCTGAATCAGAGGATGGGCCGCGTCCGTTCCATCGACGTGGTCAACGAACTGGGCTACACCAAAGCCAGCGTCAGCATCGCGATGAAAAAGCTGCGGGAGAACGGCTACATTGCGGTGGACGGTGAGGGTAACCTGACCCTGCTGGAACCGGGCCGCGAGATCGCCGAGCGCATTTACAGCCGCCACCGGCTGCTGACCCACTTCTTCGTGCAGCTGGGCGTGGAAGAGGACATCGCCGCAGAGGACGCCTGCAAGGCAGAGCATATCCTCAGCGAGCAGACGCTGGAAAAGATCCGCGAGTATGCCCTGCTCCACGACGCCGAGAGCACCCTGAAAAACGAAGACTGACCCAAAACCACAAAAGGGACTGCCCGAACCGGCAGTCCCTTTTCTGTTTTCACATCTTCAGTAGGCATCCAGCCCCAGGCTGACATCCAGTGCCTGATCGACTCGTTTCTGGTCTTCCGGCGTGATCTGCCCTGCGCGCTCCCGCAAGCGGTGTTTGTCCAGCGTGCGGATCTGCTCCAGCAGCACGACGCTGTCCTTGGCGAGGCCGGTGTCCGCTGCCCGGATATTGATATGAGTGGGCAGGCGGGCTTTGTCCAGCCGGGATGTAATGGCCGCCGCGATGACGGTGGGGCTGTGGCGGTTGCCGATCTCGTTCTGCACGATGAGCACCGGCCGGATGCCGCCCTGCTCGGACCCCACCACCGGCGAAAGGTCTGCGTAGAAAACTTCTCCTCTGTGTACTTCCATGGAATCAACCCTCCCTGTCTGCCTCTAGTATGGGCTGTGCCGGGCGGCGGTATGCACGCGGGGGCTTTCTTCCATTTTATGCAGCGGAGCGGATCAGGTTTCCGCCTGTTCCAGAACGCAGAACGCCAGCGCCATCCCGCCGTCGTGGCTGAGGGAAAGGCGGGCCGTCACGTGATGCTCCTCCACCCAGGCCGCCGTCCGCCCGGAGAAGCGATACACCGGTGCCCCGGAGGGCAGGCGCAGCACCTCGATCTCGCAGAGCGAAAACGGCTCCCGCAGGCCGGTGCCCGCCGCCTTGAGGAAGGCTTCCTTCGCCGCAAAATCTGCAGCGGCGCTGGCGGCTCTGTGGGTGCACCTGCGGGCAGAAGGGTCGGCCCGACACTCGGCCAGCGCAAGCGCCTGCCGCTCCCCGGTGCCAAACACCCGCGCCTCAAACGCCGCCCCGTGCGCCCCAAACAGGCTTTTTTCCATCCGTGCCACCTCACAAAGATCACATCCTACCCCGAACAGCATGAAATCCTCCCCTTTCCAGGGCAAACGCCCCGTTGTTTTGACTTAAAATTTCCGTTGATTTTGGTGAATATGTGCAAATAGAGTCTGGAATCTTGAAGTTTACACTCGCTTCGTGTACAATGAACTATAGTTCTAGTTCCACTTCCGCTTTGGGCGTGGATAGAAATACCGAAGGGGGTGTACTGCGTGGGCGACGCAACTGCTATTTTTTCGATCCACGACAAAAAGGACGACGAAATTCATGAGATCGTACAGCAAGTGTACGACGCATTGAAGGAAAAAGGCTATAATCCGGTCAATCAGCTGGTGGGCTACATCCTGTCCGAAGATCCCACTTATATCACGACCTACAAAGGAGCCCGCTCCCTCATCCGTAAAGTTGACCGGGACGATCTGCTGCAGGCTCTGCTCCGCAGCTACCTGAACGTCTGATCCGCTTTGTCCTTTCCGGCCCGCTGTCTCGCAGAAGACGGCGGGCTGTTTTCAGTTCAGCTGCCGCGTGAAGATCTGGTTCACCACCGTCTCATACTCCCACCCCTCGCGGGCCTTGCGAAGAGGCTTTTCCAGCGGGTCGGCCCCTTCGAACCGATGGATGAGATAGAACCAGTGCGCCTTCATCCGGCTGACGGCACAGCTGGCCGCGCCAAAGGCCTCGGTGTAGCCGTGGTAGAGGTCGTCGCAGTAACCGCGCAGTTCCTCTCTGGAAGCCGGTGCGCCGCCCCGCGCACGGCGGAACAGGGCTGGGTCTGCGATGAGCCCCCGCCCCACCATGATGCCCGACAGCTGCGGGAACTCCGCTTCCAGCGCGTGCAGTGCTTCCGGCGTCGTGACATCGCCGTTGTAGCAGACCGGCATCCGGCACTCCGGCAGCGCCGCAGCAAAGGCGGCACGGTCGGCCTCGCCCCGGTACAGCTGCTTCATCACACGGGGATGGATGGTCAGCTCGCAGATGGGATAATGATTGTAAATATCCAGCAGAGCCGCAAACTCCTCCGGCTTCTGAACGCCGATGCGGGTCTTGACCGAGACCGGCCCCTCCACCGCCGAAAAGACGGCGTCCAGAAAAGCGTCCAGCCGGGCGGGGTCCCGCAGCATCCCGGCTCCCTTGCCCTTGGCTGTCACCGTGCCGGAGGGGCAGCCGAAGTTCAGGTTGATTTCCGTGTAGCCCAGCTTCCGCACTTCGCCGATCATCCAGGCGGCCAGTTCGCCGTCTCTGGCCAGCAGCTGCGGGATCACGACCGTGCCTGCATTGGCCTCCGGGGCCAGCTCCGCCATCTTTTTCGGGATGAGGACGCGGTTTTCCGGCGGCGACAGGAACGGCGCATAGTAGCGCGTGGGGGCATCGGCTGCGCCAAACCATTTCTGGTGCACCTGCCGCCAGATGCGGTCGGTCAGCCCCTCCATCGGGGCAGCGTAATAGTTCATAGAAGACCTCACAATGTTAGAATGGCTCTATTGTAGCACAAAAAATGCCGCCGCGCATCTGTTTTGCGCAGCGGCATCGATCGATCTTGCGGGTTATTCGGCGAACAGCGGCGTGGACAGGTAGCGGTCGCCGGTATCGGGCAGGAGGACAACGATCCTCTTGCCTGCGTTTTCGGGGCGCTTTGCCAGCTCCAGAGCAGCCCAGACGGCCGCACCGGAGGAGATGCCCACCAGAACGCCCTCCTTGTGGCCGATCAGACGGCCAGTCGCAAAGGCGTCTTCGTTGGTGACGGGGATGATCTCATCGTAAATCTTGGTGTCCAGCACAGCGGGGACGAAACCGGCACCGATGCCCTGGATCTTGTGTGCGCCTGCAACGCCCTGGCTCAGCACCGGAGAGGATGCAGGCTCCACGGCCACGACCTTGACGCCGGGGTTCTTGCTCTTGAGGTACTGGCCCACACCGGTGACGGTGCCGCCGGTGCCGACGCCTGCCACGAAGATGTCCACTTCGCCGTCGGTGTCTTCCCAGATCTCCGGGCCGGTGGTCTCAATGTGCGCCTTGGGGTTGGCCGGGTTGACGAACTGACCGGGGATGAAGGCGTTCGGGATCTCCTTTGCCAGCTCATCGGCCTTGGCAATGGCACCCTTCATGCCCTTGGCACCCTCGCTCAGGACCAGCTCTGCGCCGTAAGCCTTCATCAGCTGGCGGCGCTCCACGCTCATGGTCTCCGGCATGACGATGATGATGCGGTAGCCCTTGGCCGCCGCCACAGCGGCCAGACCGATGCCGGTGTTGCCGGAGGTCGGCTCAATGATGACCGAACCAGGCTTCAGCTTGCCAGTGGCTTCTGCATCGTCGATCATCTTCTTGGCGATGCGGTCTTTGACCGAACCCGCCGGGTTGAAGTATTCCAGCTTTGCCAGGATGGTGGCCTTCAGATCCTCCTGCTTCTCGATGTGGGTCAGCTCCAGCAGCGGAGTGTGACCGATCAACTGATCTGCGGACGTATAAATCTTGCTCATAAGAATGTTCCTCCCTCTGCGGGCGCCCGGCCCGGAACGATTTCGTCTTTCCATATTTCCTGTAAACCAACATCGTTTGTGGGTTTGATGGTATTATAGCCCTCTTTGCCCCGGTTGTCAATGGAAACGTGCAAAAAACAGATTGAAAAGTTATAAACCCCATTGTATAATAGGTTAAAATCAAAATTTCTCCCTCCCCTGCGGTGACATCTCCCCTGTTCGGAGGTCGGGCGGGCCGGTCTACGGCGTTGTCGCCTGCGGCTGCTGCCCATTTCCGCAGGACCAACGGTGAGACGGAGAGGTTGCTATACAATAAGGAGTGCACTATGATCGTTTCAACCAAAGGCCGCTATGCGCTGCGTGTGATGATCGACCTGGCCGAGCATCAGGCCGAACGCTATGTCCCGCTGAAGGAGGTCGCTGCGCGGCAGGATATCTCGGAAAAATATCTGGAGAACATCCTGAAAGTCCTGGTGCAGAACGGCTTTCTGGAAGGGCTGCGCGGCAAGGGCGGCGGCTACCGCCTGACCCGCAGCCCGGACCAGTACACGGTGGCGGAGATTCTGCTGCTGACGGAGGGCAGCCTTGCCCCGGTGAGCTGCCTGACGCCGGGAGCCCCGGCCTGCGAGCGGATGGCCAACTGCCGCACCTATACGATGTGGAAAGGTCTGAACGACCTCATCGCCGACTACTTCGGCAAGATCACCCTCGCCGACCTCGCCGCACCAGAACAGGCGGGAAATGATTATGTGATCTGATCTGCATCACCCCGCATAAAAACGCAGGGAGCACAGAGCGGCCCCACAGAGGCCGTCATACCAGCCGCGCCCACGCCAGCCTTCATTCCATGGCAGTGTGAGGAAAAGGAGAATATTTTATGTGGTTTGTTTTTGCGCTGGGCTCTGCGGTATTTGCCGCACTGACTTCCATTCTTGCGAAGATCGGCATTGACGGCGTGAACTCCACGCTGGCCACGGCCATTCGCACCGCCGTTGTGCTCCTGATGAGCTGGGGCATGGTGTTTCTGACCGGGACGCAGACCGGCATCGGGGACATTTCTCACAAAAGCTGGCTGTTCCTGATCCTATCCGGCCTTGCCACCGGTGCAAGCTGGCTGTGCTATTACCACGCATTGCAGATCGGTTCAGCATCCAAGGTGGTCCCCATTGATAAACTGAGCGTGGTCATCACGCTGGCTCTGGCATTTTTCATCCTGCATGAGCCGTTCACGGCCAAAAGCCTGATCGGCTGTGCGCTCATTGCTGCGGGGACTTTGTTCATGGTATTATAAAAGAGTATGAAAGCGGGAAAAGGCTGCGGCACGTTGTTTTGTGCCGCAGCCTTTTTGGTTTTTCTTCCGGACTGCTGTGTCGCGGTCAGGTGCGAGGGAAACTTTGGTAAAAAGAGAGAGGGCTAAACGGTGCCAGCCCTCTTGACAACGACTTTCCGATAAACGTAGTGTCCGCAAAAATTTCCACTTGACAATCCAATGTTGCCTTGCTATAATCCAATTTGCAATCAAGTTGCAAATTCAAGAAAGGAGGGCAATGGAATGAACTGCACTGCAAAACAACGCTGCGCTGCGTGGATCCTGCTGGTTGGTTTCCTGCTGGCCGTTTTGGGTGCATTGACATTCTGCGCGGAAGAAGTCAACCACGACTGTACCGGGGCAGACTGCGCCGTCTGCGCACAGCTGAAACTTTGCGAGAATATCCTGCACGCCGGAAAAGATGGTTCCGGGCCGTTCATTCTAACACCCGTGCCGCATTTTGTGTTGGCGGCCTTGCTGTCGCTTTGCTCTCCGCTTTTGCTGATAAAAACACCGATTCGACTAAAGGTAAAACTGTCGGATTAAGAAATGCTTGTCCGTATGATTCTTGATATCAAACAATGGAGCGCATTTCTATGAAAAAACTCAAACGTATATTCGCTGTATTTTTTTGCCTTTTACTGGCTGCTGGTATTTTGGGCGGCTGTGGGAAGGCCGCATCTTCGTCCGCTCCTGCACCGTCTGCATTGCAGAGTGGCAACAAGCCGCTGAAGATCGTCACGACTATTTTCCCGGAGTATGACTGGGTGCGCGAAATTCTCGGCGATAAGGCCGATCATGCCGAAGTTACCATGCTTCTGGACAATGGCGTTGATTTGCACAGCTATCAGCCCACCGCAGATGATATTATTAAAATCTCGGACTGTGACTTGTTCCTCTATGTTGGCGGCGAATCGGATGGCTGGGTCGAAGATGCCTTGAAAGAAGCGACCAACCAGAACATGAAGGTCATCAACCTTCTGGATGTGCTGGGTGAGCAGGTAAAAGAGGAAGAAGTCGTAGAAGGTATGGAGGCCGAGGAAGAAGAATCCGAGGACGAAGATGAGCCGGAGTACGATGAGCACGTCTGGCTATCCCTGAAGAACGCTGAAACTCTCTGCAGCGCCATCACCGACGCACTGGAAGAAATCGACCCGGCTAACAAAGATGCCTACGCTACTAACGCTGCATCCTATCTGGAAAAGCTGGCCGCTCTGGATGGCGAATATCAGACGGTGGTGGACAATGCCGCCCGGAAAACTGTGCTGTTCGGCGACCGTTTCCCGTTCCGCTATCTGGTGGACGATTACGGTCTGAGCTATTATGCCGCGTTTGCAGGCTGCTCTGCGGAAACGGAAGCCAGCTTTGAGACCATTTCTTTCCTTGCTGGCAAAGTGGATGAACTGGGGCTGCCCTGTGTACTGACCATTGAGGGCGCACAGCACAAAATTGCCGAAACTATCGTGCAGAATACCGCCGAAAAGAATCAGTCCATCCTGACGTTGGATTCCATGCAGTCCACCACATCCACCGATGTGGCAAACGGCACGACCTACCTTTCCGTGATGGAAAGCAATCTGGATGTGCTGAAACAGGCTCTGAACTAAAGGAAGGAACCGTCATGTCTCAGCTCATTTGTAAGAACCTTCTCGTTGGCTATGAGGGAAAGGCCATTCTGGATCCTCTGAACTTTGAGATTCACGCAGGCGACTATCTTTGTGTAGTTGGTGAAAACGGTGCAGGAAAAAGTACCTTGATGAAAACTCTGCTCGGTTTGCAGCAGCCTATTTCCGGGCAAATCGAGATGGGCGATGGCCTGCGCCGGAACGAGATCGGCTATCTGCCTCAGCAGACCATCGTGCAGAGGGATTTTCCAGCGTCGGTGCAGGAAATCGTGCTGTCTGGTTGCCAGAGCCGTTGTGGACTCCGCCCATTTTACAGTCGAGAGGAAAAGCAGCTTGCGCAGGATGCCATGCACAAAATGCAGATCGGATCGCTGGCAAAATGCTGTTACCGGGAGCTTTCCGGCGGTCAGCAGCAGCGCGTCTTGCTGGCGCGCGCCCTCTGCGCTACCCGGAAAATGCTGCTTCTGGACGAGCCTGTTTCCGGTCTTGACCCAAAAGTGACTACGGAAATGTACCATCTGATTGAAAAACTGAACCAGCAGGAGGGCATTACCGTCCTGATGATCTCCCACGATATTCAGGCTGCGGTTTGCTACGCAAGCCACATTCTTCATGTTGGTGAAACGATCTTTTTCGGCACACGGGAAGCGTATCTGCAAAGCCCGCAGGGGCGGCTGTTTGCGGCTGGGAAAGGCGGTGCCGTATGAACGTGTTGGAAAAGCTGATCTTTTACTGGAACTATCCCTTTGTCCGCTATGCGCTCATCGTGGGCGTTCTGATTGCCCTGTGTTCTTCGCTGCTGGGCGTGACGCTGGTGCTGAAACGGTTTTCCTTTATCGGAGATGGCCTTTCTCATGTGGCGTTCGGCGGCATGGCCATTGCGACCGTGCTGGGAATGTCCGACCATATGCCGCTGACGCTGGCCGTGACTGTGGCCTGCGCAGTCCTGTTGCTGCATACCGGACAAAACACCCAAATCAAAGGTGACGCTGCCATTGCTATGGTGTCCGTTGGCGCGCTTGCAATGGGCTATCTGCTGATGAATCTGTTCTCGACCTCGGCGAATCTGTCTGGCGATGTGTGCAGCACCCTGTTCGGCTCTACCTCGATCCTGACCCTGACAAAATCGGAAGTTTGGCTCTGCATCGGGCTTTCCATCATCGTGGTCGCAGTGTTTATGCTGTTCTACAACAAGATCTTTGCAGTCACCTTTGACGAAACCTTTGCACAGGCCGTCGGAACCAATGCAAACGGATACAATCTGCTGATTGCCATTGTCATTGCCGTCATCATTGTGCTGGCAATGAACCTTGTCGGCTCTCTGCTGATTTCTGCACTGGTGATTTTTCCGGCTCTTTCGGCGATGCGCCTGTGCAAGAATTTCCGCGCTGTCACCATCTGCTCGGCGGTATTGTCCGTGAGCTGTGCCTTTGTGGGCATCGTGGCTTCCGTCCTGGCCGGAACGCCGGTTGGTTCGACCATTGTTGCGGTTGACATGGCGGCGTTTGGCCTGTGCTGTCTGGCCGGAAAACTGCTGGGGAGGGCATCATGAAACGACTTTTGAAGGGCTTTCTGCTGCTCTGTGCCGCCGCTGCATTGACCGCCTGCGGTGCAAAGCCCGAAGCGGCATCTTCCGTGGCGACGGTCTTGCCGGAGTCTGCATCTTCTAGTGCTGTTACTGCACCCGCCCCGGAACATTCTGTGCAGCTCCCGGAAAGCAGCACTGCTGGCGCAAGCGATATTCACACCGGTATGGATGCAGACATTGACCTGACCTTACTCAGCGATACGGTTGTGAACGCAGAAGTTTACAATATGCTCGTTACCCCGGAGAACTACACCGATAAAATTGTTCGTATGACGGGCGAATATCAGGAGTACACAGATGAGCAGACTGGTGAGCTGTACCATTCCTGCGTCATCTACGATGCGCTTGCCTGCTGCCAGCAGGGAGTGGAGTTCGTGCTGACCGATGGCGATTACCCGGAAGAAGGCACAACCATTACCGTAGTGGGGCGGTATGAAACCTATACTACGCCCTATTATGATTATTTTCATCTGGTGGATGGAGTAAGGGAAAAGTAAATCAAACAAAACGAATCTCGGCAAGTGCCTACCTTGTAGAACACCTGCCGGGATTTGTTGTTATGTTGGGCTTAATCTTCCAGTCTGCCATGCTCACATCCCAGTGACAGATAGTGCTCAATCTCCCCACTCAGCACAAGCTGTGTGTATTCCAGAGGTTTGTTGTACCGCAGCCAGTCCAGTTCTGCCCGCTGTGCCGGGGTATTGCCATATTCATCCTCAATGGCGATGCAGTCGATGACAACAGCAGAGCCGTCGACGAACCGGGCTTCCACCCGGTTGGTATCCATGTTGTAGCGGCAGGAAAGCAGTTTGTTCATAAGATAACCTCCATCTTCTTCACATTTGCTTCTTTTGCAGTGGAAAGTTCCGGCTGTCCGTATGCAAATCCATGAATCCACTTTCTGATGCAGCCCTTTATAAGTCTACACCCGCCCACCACACAGCCGTTTCTACTGCCAAACCGGAACAACGCTCTTTTTGCTCTGCACAAAATCCTGCATCGTTTGGCTTAAAATTGGCGTATGGTGTAGTTTTTACTGGAAATTCGTCAAAAGAAAAAGCCTAAAACTTCTCGGTACATCAAGAAGTTTCAGGCTTTGTTTTGCTTAAATTGGAAATTTACTGGTCGATCGGCTTCATCGTGGGGACAGGTCAAGGAAGGCTCACAAATGGCTTTATTTTCCTTTATAAGCCTATCCATGCGGCTTCCTTTTTCCTGCTCCCGTACGTCACCCTACGCAACTCTCCACAACTTACCGGCAATTTGGTGTAAAAGTGGTGTAGTAGTTGGTGTAGTGGATTTCAGACCGAAATGCCCAGTTTACCGTTCAGATTTGCAAAGGAATGGGCTTTGGCTTCCTTGGTGGCTTCCGCGTAAATCTCCATCGTGGTGCTGATGTCCCGATGTCCCATGATGTCCTGAATGATCTTCAGGTTGGTCTCATTTTCGCACAGCCGGGTGCAGAACGTGTGCCGGAGATTATGGCAGGAGAAGGGCGGCAGCAGCTGCGGCTCCCGTTTTTCCTTTTCGGCCTTTTCCAGTTCGGCTTCGTTGTATGCCACGCTGATGCGCTTGATGGCGCGGTTGACCGTCTGCGGATTCTGCGGCTGGCCGAAACGGTTCAGGAATACGAAGTCCGAGATTCCGTCGATCTCGTATTCGCATACCAGTTCCAGCTCCTGCTGGTTGGTGCGTTCCTGCTCCAGCGCCTTCCGCACTTCGGGCAGGATTGGAATCGCCCGCTTACCTGCGGCAGTCTTGGGGGTGGACATGGTGAAGTAGCAGCCGCCGACCTCGTGGTCATGGTACACCAGATTGTGTTGGATGGTGATAAACCCACTCTCGAAGTCGACGTCACCCCAGCACAGGCCAACCGTTTCCGAGATGCGGCATCCGGTGCCCAACATGAAGGTGAACATCGGGAGCCAGTGCTGGAACTTCGGCGTTTTCTTGATGAAATTCAGAAATGCCTGCTGCTGGGGCAGGGTCAGAGCGTGGCGTTTGGGCGTTTCGTACTGGTGGGCGGCTTTAATGGCCGTCAGGACACCATCCGTGGGATTCACACGGATGTACTCATCGTCCACCGCCACCGCAAAGACCTGATGGAGAACATTCTGAATGGTTTCCAGCGTGTTCAACGCCATCTTGCCGTTGCGGACGATGCCATTGTAGTAGCTGCGGATATCCGACTTGCGAATGTCCTTGAGCTTCATCATGCCGATCTCATCCCGGACGAACCGATTGTACATATAAACGTAATTGGCGAAGGTATGCTCTTTCAAGCCCACCTTGTTCTTACGCCACAGTTCAAACAGGTCATTCAGGGTCAGGCTGCACTCCGGGATGCGGATGCCTTCTGCCAAGTCGTGCTGGATCTTCTCTTCCTTTTCGCGCAGCCCCTCCAAGGTTGCATCATAGATGGTATGGCGTTTCCCGTTTTTCGCAGTCCAACGGTACATATACAGCCCGTCACTTTTGCGATAAACCTCGCCATCCTTCAAAACACGGCCTTTATTGTCTTTACGTCTTTGCATATAAACTCTCCTTTTCATTCACAGAATGTTGAAAAGGAGCCTTACGCCATGAGTATACCATGACGCAAGACTCCCTGCAACATCAAACGGTCAATTTTTGAACCGCATCAGATCGAGAATGCCTTGTCCAGATATTCGTCCAGCTTACGGCGTTTGATCAGCCGTTTGGTTCCGTTCCAAAGGACGAACTTGCATTCATCGCTATCGGTCATTGACCGCAGTTTATTGATACCGATCCCAGAGTAAGCCGCTGCTTCCTCCAAGGTCAGATTACTCTTTTGCCAAATCGGAACTTCCTTCACTTGCACCTCCAATTCCTTGTAACCGGGTGCCGGGGCAGAAAGTGCCAGCTTTTTGCCCCAAACGCTCCCGATAAGGTTCAGATTTCCGAGTGCCCCTCCTGTGTGCGGGGTTGTGCCGTTGGTTTGTTCGTCTGTTCTGCCTGCAAGCGGTTCAGCAGTTGTAGAACAGAATCCCGTACTTTCTCCTTGACCTGCTCCTTGCCCTTCTGCCGGACTTCTGGCCTCAGGAGCTTCTCCTGCAAGCGGGCAGCGGTGGTCTGCATGGTCTTGAGGAACTTGTCCAGCACGGTATCCAGATGCTTGGCGGTGTACTCCCGTGTAGCCTGTGGTGCTTTGCGCTCCGGAGACAGTACCCACCTTTTCGTGTCCTCGATCATCCGCATATCTTCCTTGCGGGTCTCGGTGCGTACCACGTCCGTCACGACCTCTACCGCCTTGTCGTAGGCTGCTGCCGAAACTTCGTCGATCAGCGTTTCCATGTCGTTGACCTTGAGGGTCAGTTCGTCCAGCTTGTTCTGCTGGGCGGAAAGCTGCTCCTTCTGCTTGGCAAGGATAAAATCCTGCTTTTCCAGATATTGGCGATTACCGTACTCTGCTTCTTCCTCCAGATCCAGCCCATGCCGTTTTGCAATCTCGAACAGCATCTTCCGGCAGGCTGCATCAAAGGTAATTTTGCGGTTGTTCCGGCGGCTGAGGGGCTTGTCCGGGTCGGGCAGGTCGAAGCCCAGCGCTTCCAGCGCCTTTTCTTGTTGGGGAGCTACCTCGCCATACCGGTTTTCGCAGTCGAACACATGGCGCTCGTGGATATGGGGTGTGCTTTCGTCCAGATGCAGTGCCCAGTCCAGCACATGAACGTGTTCGCCAAACTTGGCCTTGAACTCGTCAATGAACTCGGTGACGATGTTCAGCAAATCCTCTGCGGAAGCGTGTTCGTCCAGCGTTCCAAGCTGGTAGATAGTTTCTTCCGGGCAGGTCTTGCGGCTGGACAGCAGGTCGGGAATGCTGCGGTTTCGTTCTGTGTGCCGGATCTTGGCGTTGCGCTCGTTTTGGCTTTCCACAAAATTGGAATATCTGCTCTCGTAAAATTGTCGTTCTACCTCCGAGAATGTCCCGGCCAGATCATCCGGGTCTTGTGGGGCGATAGTGGAGCGAAATCCGTGGAAGCAGTCCCAGTAGATATTGCCTTTGGCTCGTTCGGGGTCGATGTGCTCGCTGTTGGTGAGGTCGAAATTCCGGTCGTTGTGCTTGGGGTTATAGGTGCCGTGTTTTCCGGCTCGTCCATTGTGTCGTGTCAGCTTCAGATAAACATCCCTCCATTTCAACGTCTTGGTGGGGTGGGTGCGCAGCAGCTTTGCTGCTGAATCTGCCGCCTGCGGTGCGCCAGATAATACCCAGTAGGATATGACGCACAGCATCATATCACTGGGGCAAAGAGCTGCGCTCTCTGCACTCTTGCTCCGGGCAAGCTGCCCTGAAGGACAGCTCGTCCGGTTTTTCAGAGGGCCATTTTGACCCTCTGATTTTGGCAAACTGTCAACTTGACACTTTGCCAATAACACCCCTATATGGTGCGTATTCGGTCAATCGCTGCGTACGTGCGTACAGAGAAAGGGCATCCGCCGCGTACGCACGTACGCAGCAAAACGCCCATATTCTCCTTTATGGGGGGTCATGCCCGCCAGCCATTGGGGGTGAGGTCGGGCTGCACAAGGGCTTCGATACCGAAAAAGCCCCGGACACGCCGCCCGGATGCGTTGACGATATTGTTGGTGGATTCCAGATTATACCTGCGCTGGTTGGCAATCAGCGCATCGCTGAACCCTCGTGCCTTGATCGCGTTCAGGCTGTTCTCCTCGCACCACATCTTGTAGACCTCATACAGCTCTTTCGAGCTGGTGCAGGCATCTGCCTTCAGGCGGATATAGCCCTCGGATTCGAGGAAATCAAACACATTGTTGTTGTCCCGCTTCACCAGTTCCCGGTTCCGCTTGGCACGGTCACTCTCGGTGAACTGAAAACCATTCTTCACCAGCCGCTGCAAGCCCTCAAATGCCCACAGCAGGATGCCCTCGGCTTCTGCCGCTATCTTCTCGGCAATGTCCGGGTCATCCACACGGGAAAGGAGCTTGTCCTTGGTGGTCAGGATGAGCTGACGGCGGTAGAAACCGTCCGAGCGGTCATACAGAGCCTGCAAGTCACCGTTGCTGAACGCCAGCAGGCGGGCGTACATCCAGCCCTGATAGCTCTGCTTGCCCTTGCGCTCCAAGTCCATCTGCCCCTGTGCGGTCACGATGGACTTGACATAGTTGGTCTGGCGCAGGGCTTCCATCCGCATATCATCGTCCACACAGAGCAGGGTGTGCTCTAGATCGGCACGGGCAAAGCGGTTCTCCGAGATTTTGCCGATGTTGCCATCCTTCATGTTGCAGCCGAACAGCCGGAACAGATCCGCATATTCATGGATAAAGCCCTGATCGATCAGCTTCTCCAATGTTGCCTCGGAGAGTCCGTCAATATTCAGCGCATCTCTGCTGACGAACAGAGTGTAGGATTTGATCTCCTTGGCCGGGCATTTCTCATTGGTGCAGTACAAAGACTGTACCTCATTCATCTGTCGGATCTCCGTGGGCTGTCCGCACACCGGACACACCTTTGGAATCTCCACATTATCACTGCCTGTCAGATTCTCAGCGATCTGGGGAATGATCATGTTGGCCTTATAGACCGTGATATGGTCTCCGATTCCCAGTCTGAGGGATCTCATGATACTGATATTATGCACGGAAGCGCGGCTCACCGTTGTGCCTTCCAGTTCCACCGGCTCAAAAATAGCTACCGGATTGATCAGACCGGTACGGCTGGCGCTCCACTCGACCTCTTTTAATGTAGTCTCCCGCAGTTCATCCGCCCATTTGAAAGCAATGGAATCTCTGGGGAACTTCGCGGTTCTGCCCAGGGACTGTCCGTAGCTGATACTTTCATAAGTAAGTACCAGACCGTCGGAAGGAATATCGTAGTGCTCGATCTTGTGTTCAAAATCTTCAATGGCAGATAAAATGTTCTCTTCCGTTACTGCCACATGTTCCACCACTGCAAAGCCCTGCTCCTGCAAAAAAGCAAACTGGGCTTCCTTGGAATCATGAAAATCCACACCATCCGCCTTTACCAGCGTAAAAGCAAAAAATCGGACATTCCGTCTGGCCGTGATCTCATTGTTGAGCTGCCTCACAGAGCCGCTGCACAGATTTCGGGGATTCTTGTATTTTGCCTCTGCATCTGCGATCTCCCCGTTGATCTTCTCAAAATCACTGTAGGTGATCACCGCTTCTCCCCGCAGGATCAGTTCTCCGGTATAGGAAATATTCAGCGGAAGATTCTTAAAAGTACGGGCGTTATTTGTAATGACCTCACCGATCTCGCCGTTGCCACGGGTAACCGCTTTTGCAAGTTTTCCTTCACGATACGTCAATACAATGGTCAGCCCGTCCAGTTTCCAGCTGAGAATTGCAGGATTGCCTTGCAGCCAGTCCCGCAGTTCTTCCCGGCTTTTCGTCTTGCCCAGAGACAGCATAGGACTCTCATGGCGCTCCTTGGGAAGCTCATCCACCGCTTCGTAGCCTACGTTTACCGTAGGACTGTTGGCCAGGGTAACGCCTGTCTCTTTTTCCAGTTCCACCAGTTCATCATAGAGCTTGTCGTATTCGTAGTTGCTCATGATCTCCTGATCCTTGGCGTAATAGCTTTCGGAAGCTGCATTCAGTTGTTCTACCAGATCTTTGATCCGGTCTATTTTGGAAGACTGCATCTTGTATTCCTGCCTTTATATATTTTAATTGTGATTTAACATTCCGGTGTCTCTTTGAAGCTGTTCCAGCTCTTCTCCGGTGACCTCGCGCCACTTTCCCGGCTTCAGATCCCCCAGCAGAATGTTCATGATCCGGATTCTTTTCAGCGCTTTTACCCGGTATCCACAGGCTTCACACATCCGCCGGATCTGTCTGTTGACTCCCTGAGTCAAAACGATACGGAAGGTAAATTTTCCGATCTGTTCAATCTCACATTCTCTGGTAGTGATGTCCAGATCTTTCAGATAAATACCTTTCGCCATTTTCTGCAAAAAATCGGGTGTTATTTCCCTATCTGTCTTTACGATATATTCTTTTTCATGACGGTTGGCGCCCCGCATCATGGCATTGATCAGATCTCCATCATTGGTGAGCAGGATCAGGCCTTCGGAATCTTTGTCCAGACGTCCCGCATAGGTCAGCCGTTCCGGATAGCGGATCATATCCATGATCTTTTTCTCTGCATGAGGATCTCTCTCCGTGCAGGTCACTCCCACCGGCTTGTAAAATGCCAGTACCTTCTGTGTCTGCTTTCCCTGCAGAATCTTCTTACTCACCTGCACGGTGTCCGTTTCTTCCACCTGTTGTCCCATTCCGGCCACCTGACCGTTGACCAGTACTTTTCCCTGTTCGATCAGCTTATCCGCATCTCTTCGGGAACATACACCGCACTGTGCCAGATATTTATTCAGACGCATTCTATTCCTCATTCCTTTCCGAAGCCCTTAACTTCCGGGCTACAGACACACGGCCGCAAGTATATGTTTTCACGCTTCCACACCGTCTGCCGCTTCGAAGTCACTGAGACTTTTGACTTTGGGAATACCGTTTCCGTTTGCCACACCCAGCTTTGCGGTCTCATCTGCCAGCTCGTTGTATTTTACCTTCGAATGAGCCGGTACTTTGGTAAAGCGGATCTGAATCTTCTGTCCCCAGCCCCGCATGGTCTGTGCATATTTTTTCGTCAGATCATTCTTACTTTTCCAGGCACCGGTGACCCATTTCTCGATTCCTTCATAGTCGTAGCGGATCTCGATGACTGTAAAGCCGCTGTTTAAGGCAAACCGTACCGCATACATGGCTCCCAGCATCTCTCCGGAGACATTCCGCTGTTTCAGAGAGTCCGGATTGTCACCATTACCGTATTCTGTATAGATGCGTCCATCGGGAAGAATAAAAATACAGCCGAAACCGTATTTTTTCAGTGCATCCTGATAGCTTCCGTCCACATAGGCCAGCAAGGTACCCTCTTCCGGACGATCATTCACATCCGCATCCTCCGGATATCTTCCCAATCCATTCCACTCTGCCATAATTCATCTGTCTCCTTATCGAATAAAGTTGGTCTTCTGCGCCGGTTCTCTCTCAGGGAAATCCACGCCCGCAGCTTTTCCTGCGGCAATGCATTTGAGCAGCCATGCCATATTGTTACCCAGGGTACGCATGGTCTGCATGCCTTCCAGATCCTGTTTTACCTCTTCGGGAGTATTGCCGTGTACCTGATTCCAATACTGGCTGGATACCACCGGCATACAGTTGATGGTAAAATATTTGTTCAACTGGTCAAAGGCTGCGGAAGCCCCACCGCGTCTGCAGCTGACGATGCAGGCACCGGGCTTGCCCTGGAACAGGGCGCTCTTGCCGTAAAATGCTCTATCCAGGAAGGAAGTGATCATACCGGAAGCAGATGCATAATGCACCGGAGATCCGAAGACAAATCCGTCTGCAGTCTTCGCTTTTTCCACAAATTCATTCACGCCATCCTCCCGGAAACACTTTCCGTTCTTCAGACAGGCATTGCAGCCGATACATCCGGCGATGGGCTGTGTACCCACCTGGATGATCTCCGTCTCAATACCGTTTTTCTCCAGTGCTCCCGCTACTTCCTCCAGAGCTGTGTAGGTACAGCCCTTCGCATGTCCGCTTCCGTTTACCAGTAATACTTTCATTACTTTTACCTCTTTTTCTCTTATTGTTTCTCTTCTCTGTTATTACCACCCGAAATGTGGTATGCTATCTGATAGATTTTGATATCTTTATCAGCATTTTAACAAACCGGAAAGGATCCCTTATGAATCATCGCACCCGTTCTTATCTGCTTTTTGTATTGCTTATCGGCTGTATCTGTTATCTGGTGTCCCATTTCGTGGTACAGCTGTATTTTGTAAACGGTTCTTCCATGGAACCGACCTACACCTCCGGGCAGCCGGTCCTCCTTCAGAAATTCGGTCTGCCGGACTGTCTGGACTATAACGATGTCGTTGTCATCCGCCACGAGACGCTGGGACGCGATATCGTCAAGCGGATCGTGGCCCTGCCGGGAGATACGATACAGATCACAGAGGGAATCCTCTATGTCAATGGGGTTCCCCAACCGACCCCCGATGGCTTTTCTCTCATGGAGGATGCCGGCAATGCCGCCGCTCCCCTGACGCTTGCACCCGGAGAATATTTTGTCCTGGGTGACAACCGCAACCACAGCATTGACAGCCGCTTTGCGGAAGTCGGGATCATCCCCGCCGCTTCTATCGCAGGAAAAGTTATTACCGGTCGAACACCCTTCCGGTAGGCACCATAGTTGTCAGATCCTGTGCATGGCCTTTCTGGAGATATTCTACCATGTGTTTCTCGTTGCCGGGAGCGTATTCCAGAAAACGTCTTTCTCTGGTATCTCCCTCTTTCCAGTCAAACACCGCGTCGCTCTGCGCGCCATCCAGCAGTCGGACATACGCCTCCTGCAGGTCTTCGTAGCTGATGGGTGCTTCTGAAATCTGCATGGTATCGTGCTGTTCATTTCTTCCTTTGATCAGAAGCAGCGCTGCCTGCCGCAGAAAGTCCTCTTCCTTTTCTCCCATGCCGTTGTATCCGTGATCCGCCATTACGATCAGAGCGGTGTTGTCATAGGCACCACTGTCTTTCAATGCCTGAATATAATTTGCTGCCAATGTAATGGAAGCTTCCATGCTCTGACGGTAAGATCCCTGTTCCACCCCGATAACATTGGCGTCCTTGTCATAGATAAAAGGTGCGTGGGCCCCGTTCAGATGGATGAACTTGAAACGGTTTCCCGTCTCATCCATCACCACACCCTGGGCTGCCAGATCCTCCTTGAAAGCCGTATTATCCGCAGTAAACGCCTTGGAATCCGAACCTTCCGGATGAGATTCCCGTAATTCATTAAAATAGACTTCTTTGATCACGCAGTATCTTTTCAGATCATACGGTGCATACCGGAATCCAACGAGCTTCAGCTCCTGCTTTGCCAGTTCCAGATAAGAAACGGGGGTGACCTTAGTAAAATAGACATTGTCAAAATTGTCCACGATGGAAGCATCCTGTGCACGGATATCATCCTCATAGAGATCGATCTGATAATTTCTGCTCTTCAGTTCCTTCCACAACGGTGCCTCTCTGTAGACTCTGTCCAGATAGTCCTGAAAAGATCCCTCATTCTCATACCATTCACCGGATAAAATAAAAGGAATAGCATTCAATGTGCTGGTGTAAGCTCCCGTGGTATTCTCAAAATAAGTAAAATCTCCAAAGATCTCCCGGTACTCCGGATGTTCCTCTAACAGTGAGGTAAACTCTCTGGAATCTGCCGTATCCAACACAAGGATCACAAAATTGTTGTCCGCAGACATCTCGAATTCTTCTTCCACGCTGACATGCAGATGCAGTTTGGAATGCAGTGCCCCGCTGGTAATCACGGTGCTGCATGCGGTAACCAGAAGCATCAGGGTCATGCATCCGCTGATGAACATTACCACATGGACAAATTTCTGCTTTCGCAGCACGATCATTGCCGCAATTACAACGATCAGCACTACTACCCAAAGAAGCAATGTATCTTTCCGGAGAATATCGTATTTGCCCCACCAGATTGAAGTTCCGTCCAATGGCGGCAGTCTGTCGATCATAAAATTCCCCTGGATATAGGTGCAGATAAAAAGTGCAATCCCTCCAGCCAGTGTGATCCGGTACACATACGGATGAATCAGCATGGCAAGCAGATACAACACCGCCAGTACGGCGAAGCAGGCTGCAAACATCCCCAGTGCAGTGATCAATAACGTGGAAAAATCAAACCAGAATTCCGCTGTATTCGCACAGTACAGATCGACAGGTGCATATAAAAACAACAAAAAGCTGATAGCCAGGGATATGAAAATCCCCGGCATCAGCTGTCTGCCTGTTATCTTTTTTCTCACAGTATTTTTACTCACACTTATTCTCCCTGTCACATTGTTGCATTTCTTTCTAACGATTATACTCTCTTCCGGTAGCCTTCATGGTATTCCTGTCAAACGCATATCCCGTCTGCACATATTCCTGCATGTGATCCTCATCCAGAAAAGAATATTTTAAGAACCGGCGCTCCCTTACATCGCCTTCCTTCCAGTCGAAGGCGGCCGTGCTCTGCTTTCCGTCCAACAGACGTGTATATGCTTCCTGCAGATCTTCAAAGCTTATGGGTGCCTGTGAGATCTGCATGGTATCATGGGTTTCCCCCATGCCTTTTATCAACAGCAGCGGACACTGACGCATCCAGGCTTCCTCTCCGCTCTCATCTAGGCTTCCGTTGTATCCGTGATCCGCCATAATGATCAGCACCGTATTGTCATAAGCTCCACTTCCGCGCAGCTTCTCCACATAGTTCCCAGCCCCGGAGAGCACCGCCAGCATCGTCTGTTCATAAGTTCCTTCCTCTTCATCAATAATATTCATATTTTCATCATAGATGAAGGGGACATGGGCTCCATTCAAATGAATAAACTGGAATTTTGCCTGTGTATCCTGTTCACTGATCCCTCTTTGGTCCAGTTGACTCTTAAATATATGATCTTGCTGGCTGAAACTGTATTTTTCTTGTGCATTTTCCACTTTGACCAGTTCATCGATAGCCGCCATCTTGAAAATACATTTCTTCTTCAGTTCAAAAGGGGCATATCGGAATCCCACCAGTTTCAACAAAGGTTTTGCAAATCTGACATAGGAACTCAGTTCAAAATCCACCCGGTATACATTGCTGAACATCTGGGCTATCTCGTCATCCAGATAAAGTTCTTCATCATAAAACTCCATCCGGTATCCCCGTTCCTGTAATGTCCGGAACAGTGGAGATTCTCGGTACATCCGGCGCATATAATCTTCAAACGGTTCATCATTCTCGTACCATTCCCCTGACAAAATATAGGGTACGGCTCTCTCGGTACAGGAATACGCCCCTACGGTATTTTCAAAATAAGTAAAATCCTGAAACTCAGCTGCATATTCCGGATGTGTCTCCAGCAATTCTGCAAAAGTTCTGGAGTCCACGGTATCCAATACCAGAATTATAAAATTCTGTTCATCAGACATTACGAATTCGTTATCTCCGCCAAGCTGATAACGCGCTCTCTCCTGCAATGCCCCGCTGGTAAATACTACGCTGACTGCCGTGATCAACAGCATCAGGGTAAGTCCACCGCTCAGATACATTACGGTTCTGGAAAACAGATCTTTTTTCAGAAAAACGTACATAAGAACGACGATCAGCAAAGCAACACTCCAGAGGATCAGATCTTCTGTCCGCAGTATCGTATAATTCTCCCATTTGATGGTCGTTCCATCCAGCGGAGGCAGCTTGTCGATCATAAAATTGCCCTGGATATAGGTACAGATAAAAAGTGTCAGCCCTCCAGCCAGTGCGATCCGGTACACATACGGATGAATCAGCATGGCAATCAGATATAACACCATCAGTACAGCAAAACAGGCAGCGAACATCCCCAGTGCAGTGATCAATAACGTGGAAAAATCAAACCAGAATTCCGAAACATTCGCGCAGTACAGATCGACAGGTGCATATAAAAACAACAAAAAGCTGATAGCCAGGGATATGAAAATCCCCGGCATCAGCTGTCTGCCTGTTATCTTTTTTCTCACAGTATTTTTACTCACACTTATTCTCCCTGTCACATTGTTGCATTTCTTTCTAACGATTATACTCTCTTCCGGTAGGAATCATGGTATCCATATCAGAAGCATACCCCGTCTGTATATACTCCTGCATATGATCGTCATCCAGGAAAGAATACCGTAAGAACCGGCGTTCTCTTGCATCGCCTTCCTTCCAGTCAAAGACCTCATCACTCCGCCTGCCGTCCAGCAGACGCACATATGCCTCCTGGAGATCCTCAAAGCTTATGGGTGCCTGTGAGATCTGCATGGTATCATGATGCTCATTTCTTCCCTTGATCAGAAGTAATGCACACTGACGCATCCAGGTAGCCTCTCCACTTTGTCCCAGGCTTCCGTTATAGCCATGATCCGACATCACAATGAGGACTGTATTGTCGTAGGCTTCACTGTTGCGCAGATGTTCGACATAATCCATTGCACCGACCATCGTGGCCTGTGCGCTCTGTTCATAGGTGCCGTCCAGTTCATTGATGATATTCATATCCTTATCATAGATATAAGGAACATGTGCTCCGTTCAGATGAATAAATTTGAATTTTTTGGAGGAATCTTCCACGGTAATTCCCTGCAGATCCAGCTGACTCTTAAATACATGATCCGATTCACTGCAGCTGGTTTCCTCAGGTGTATTCTCTACCTGGAGCAGTTCTGCGAATGCAGCCTTTTTAAATGTACACATTTTCTTCAGTTCAAAAGGCGCATACCGGAAACCGATCAGCTTCAACAGTGGTTTCGCAAATTTCGTATAAGAACTCAGTTCGAAATCCACTACGTGAATGTTGCTGAACATATGCATCAGTTCGGTATCCATATACAATTCAGAATCACAGAGTTCCATATTGTAGCCACGTTCCTGCAATGTCTGAAACAGTGGGGACTCCTGGTACACCCTCTTGCCGTAATCATCAAAGGGTTCATCATTTTCATACCAGTCTCCGGACAGAATATAGGGAACGGATCTCTCTGTGCAGGAGTATGCTCCTACCGTATTTTCAAAATAGGTGAAATCACGAAATACCTCACTGTATTCCGGATGCTCGTCCAACAGCTCCGTGATCGTTCTGGAATCCACCGTATCCAACAGAAGGATCACGAAATTCTGGTCTTCGGACATCACAAACTGTTCGTCCGCACCATATTGATAATGTACTTTTTCCTGCAGTGCCCCACTGGTAAACACAACACTGACTGCTGTGATCAGCAGCATCAATGTCAGTCCACCGCTTAAATACATTACCGTTTTGGACAAAAGATCTTTTTTCAGGAAAATATACATGAGCACTACAACAACAAAGCCGATGCCCCAGAGAATAAAATCCTCTGTCCTCAGAAATGTATATTCTTCCCATCGAATCGTCGTTCCATCCAGGGGCGGCAGATTCCTGATCAGAAAATTTCCCTGAATATAGGTACAGATCAGCCCTAAGAATCCACCTGCCAGTCCGATACGGTACAGCACCGGATGGATCAGCCACAAGACAATATAGATCATCAGCCGCAACAACGAGTACCGCAATATCAGTAGAGTTTGCACCACGCATACGCATTGCTGTGAATGCTTCATGTCCCGGTGTATCAAGGAAAGTGATCTTCTGTCCGTTGATT